>Ga0206856_10253_pt1 | contig 16962 bp, 15 predicted proteins | sample Alteio_BWOrgCont_48_FD_152630 | JGI IMG/M metagenome (GOLD analysis project Ga0206856, IMG submission 152630) | Enriched cells from forest soil in Barre Woods Harvard Forest LTER site, Petersham, Massachusetts, United States -... | ecosystem: Environmental > Terrestrial > Soil > Temperate forest >...
GGGGGGCCGGAGTGTCGAGAAAATTAGCCCGTCGGGCGCGATGTTTATCGTCTCTATCTGTGTCTGATAATAAATATTATGTCACTTATTGAATATGGAGAGTCTATATAAATATTAACTTTTATTTTTAACTACTGAATATTACGGCTCTATTCTGTCCTAACTAAAATTGAAAAACGCATCGAGTCATGGGAAAATAGTAAGTGGTCAAAGGCATTTACGACTCCCTACATACATAAAACAAGAGCAACACGTCGGCAGAGAGTTCACAAATGAAAGAGTTCTTTAACATCATCGACAAGGCAACAAGATGGATCATTCAACCATCGAGGGCAATTCAGGACACTGAGGAACGTTCGCGCGTTCAGATCCTGTGTGCGCTTTTGTTTCTACTCATGGTGCCGGTGATTGTTTTTACGGCGTTACTCCTTTTTTCTCCATCCGCGTTCCCTCACGCTCTTTCCGGCGTAAAAAAGGCCATCGTTTTAGTGAATCTAACATTTTGTCTAGGTTCGTACATCGTGAGTCGAACGAAGTATTATCGATTTGCATGCGCGATCAGCGTCGCCAGCACCGTGGGCGGTGCTTGTTTTGGCGGCCTCAGCGCGGTTCAAACGGGCGCGGATGTATATGGATCTACCGTTTGGATCACGGTGACGACCTTGATTTGCGGACTCGTGCTCACTCCGCGGGCCGTGCTCGGAACTCTCACATTGATCGTCGTGGGATATACCTACGGATTCTTCGAAGTTCCTCGCCACTTTTGGTTGGACCTTCTCAATAGTGCCACGGTGAACCTTATCGTCGGGGCAATGATCTATGCAAATGCAGTCATGAGAAACCGCGCGGAAAGTAAACTTTCTGACCAAAATGCGGCGCTTTTTCAGGCATCAAAGCTCACCGCTTTAGGCGAGATGGCCGGAGGCATTGCTCACGAGATCAACAATCCCCTGTCCGTCATCATCACTCAAGCAGGTCAAATGCGAGATATCGCTGAGGACCGTAGCGAGCCGCTAGATCCAATTCTCATTGCAGGCATGACAGAAAGAATTGAAAGAACAGCCATGAGAATCGCAAAGATCGTGCGCTCGATGAAACACTTCTCTCGTGAGGGTGCCGCGGATCCGATGAAGGTCGAGTCGGCAAAGGACATCGTCGAAGTCACGCTGGAGCTTTGTCGAGACCGTTTTAGGCAACAGGGCATCGATGTCAAATTGAACCTGGGAGCGGACGAGGGTGCGTCTTTATTGGTAGAGTGTCGAAGCGTTCAAATCTCTCAGGTCCTGCTCAATCTGCTGAATAATTCGATTGATGCCGTTCTGAGTAAAAAAGAGAAATGGATCGAGCTCAGCATTGAAGATCGAGGGCATTCCATCGAGTTTTCCGTCAAAGACTGTGGCCTCGGCGTTTCCGAGAGCATCAAACAGCAAATATTCAGGCCTTTTTTCACCACTAAGGAAATCGGAAAAGGAACAGGCCTTGGACTCAGTATCTCGAGTGGCATCATCGAATCCCACCAAGGACGACTTTGGATTGATGAAGATTGTTCGAACACTCGATTTGTCTTCTCTGTTCCGAAAGCCCAGAGTCGAGGCAGCAGCGAAAACATAAAGGTAGCTGCTTAGGTAGCTCTATTCGCGATAACTTATCTTATCGCGAATAAGGAAGTGGGCGTATCGTCGATTTGGAGCGCGTTGCAAAATTGACCTCGTTGCGAGGCAAATGAGGTTTTTATCCGTAATCGATAAAATGGGCGGCAGACTTTTCGATCGAAGTTTTGCGTTTATCGTAGCGGGTGATCATATCGGGCGAAGCCCAACCGGCAAACTCTTGAATCGCACGATCCGGGACATTCTTGTCTCGAGCGTTTGAGATGGCCGTAGCACGACAAGAATGGGGAGAAACCCGATTCGTGATCCCCGCCTTTTTTGCATAGCTGGTCACGATATAAAAAATCATCGACGGGTCCAGTGGCTTTCTTACCTCCCCCGTACGATTGTTCCGAATAGGGGAGAATAAATATTCACCGCAAGGCACGGCGATCGAAAGATAGTGCCTTACCGCATGCCAAACGGCGGGGACCAAGACAACGACTCGCTCGGCGTTCCCCTTCCCTTTTAGTTTGAGAATTCGATGTCCGCGTTCTTGAGAGATATGGGTCGTGCGAAGTGAGCAAACTTCGGAGCGTCGCAGGCCGCAATAAAACAAAATCATCAGGATCGCATAATGTTGGGCCCCGGTCCGAGTATGGAGATTAGGCTGTTTTAAAATGCGTTGAACCTCTTCGTCCGTGAATCCAATCGTTGTCGAGACTCTTTTAGGATTTAAAAACCTCACTCCTTCGGCCGGATTGCGAGAGATCTGTCCGTCTTCCATCAGCCAGCGGAAAAAACTTTTGAGCGTCGAGAGATGTCGATCAATGCTCGTGTGCTCCAATCCTTCGCTCAAAAGAAGGTCTTTATAAGCAATGAGTAACGTCCGATCAATCGGAACCTCTCCTCTCGTGAGGAGATATTGAACGAACCGTTTTAAATCTTTGCCATAAGCTTTGCGCGTGTGTTCGGAGCGTAGATCCAGGAGGAAGCCTTCGATGCTATTTCGAAGTTCGGCGCCGGGACGAACGAGATCCGGAGCGAGAAGGGTCGTTGACGAAGGGGCGGCGCTTCTGACAGCAACGATCTCTCGCGTCACTCGAGCGGACTTTTTCGGCGCCTTCTGGCGTGATTTCAGAGGAACCGAAGCGCGAGAAGAGAGCTTCTTTGTTCTTTTCTTACGGCGAATCCCAAGCAAGAGAAGACGACCGAGTTTCATCTGCGCGTACTTCGGAAGGCTTTAATAAAAGATTTCACACGAGAGGGGTCCAGAGGCGCGCCGGCCTTCCCTGCTTTGCGGAGGGCCGAGCCGACGATGATGCCATCGGCGAAGCGCCGAAGTTCCGATGCGGTATCGGACGTCGCGCCACTACCGATAAAAAGTGGGATTCGGTGAGCCTTCGCGGCTTCGGCGGCGATTTTCAAATGCTCAAGATCCACACTTCGACCGGTTGCGGATCCAGAGATGATCACTCCGTCGGCTCCCGATCGCAGCGCTGTCTCTTCGACAGCGAGTGCAAGGTCGTGAGAAGAAAGCGACAGAGCATGTTTCACGTGAACGTCAGCCAGAATGCGAATCTCGCTTTGCAATCGATCACGCTCCCGCAAAAGAAACGCCGCATCCCCTTCGATCAGCCCTTGGTCTGCCGCTGTCACGCCCGAAAGCACGTTCACTCGGATGAACTGGCATCCCGTGACGGATGCAATTGCCAATGCCGCGCGAGCATCGTTTCGAAGGACATTGATCCCAATCGGAAGTCGAGTTGACTCTCGGACGGCCGCTGCCACGACGGACATACAGGCGATGGTTTCAGGAGGCACGGACGACTTGTAAAAAGGTGTATCCCCAAAGTTTTCGAGGATCAGCCCTTCAAACCCGGCGCGAGCGAGCGACGTTGCTTCTTGGACGGCCCAAAGTCCTGCGCGTTGCATCGCGGCCGCTGGGTCGAGTCCATGCGCTCGAGGTGCCCCGCTCAAGGCCGGAAGATGAATCACTCCGATCAAGGATGGGAAAAGACTTTGTCGCTTTCGTCTTGTCTTATTTGCCGCCAGAAAAACCCTTCCATAGTTTTCCTAATCCACGCGGCGCCGGTTGAGCTGACTCCGCCGGCTGATTGAGAAGTTCAGTGGCTTGTTCCTTCGATATTTTACCTTGAGCGGCAGCTTGAGCGACAATCGCGCGTGCTTGTTCTTCATCGAGGGGGGCGAGAGGCTCGTTGTTTGCGTTCTCTCCTGACGTAGATGCGACTTCAGCTTCGACACTCAGGGCATCGATCGGCACGTCGTGGGCCACCTCGGGCATGCCTTGTGACGGAATCATACTTTTCATCATCTCTTGAAATTGAGGAGGCAAGGTGCGCTCGAACTCTTGGGCTTCGCGGCTGATATCTTTGCCAGCCATTGCCTTTTGCATCAAAGACTGAAGCCTTTGCATCTGTCCGCGTGGTAAGCGCTGGAGGGCTTGGCTAAACTGCATCATCATTTGTGGATCCATCTGGCTGGGATCAAATCCACCGGAACCAAACGGTCCGGCTCCGACCATCGGTGAGCTCCCGAGAGCAGCGTCAGAAGGCTGTAGAGAGGCTGGACTCGGCGTGAGTTTGGGGGCCGCGTTCACACCACAGCAGCGCTTATACTTCTTGCCGCTATTGCAGGGGCAGGGTTCGTTTCTTCCTACCTGGGCTGTCTGGGCCATAGAAGCGACTGGGTTGGATGTGGGTTCGCTGCTCATAAACTTACCTCTCTTCTTAATGCGTCGGACATACGCGCTCTAAAAAAACAAATTATTGCAAACTTGACCGGATGTCACTGAAGAATTACGTTAATCTCGTGCGAATCAACCGACGGGTCCTCATTACTTGCCTGATATTTTTCTTTTTCAGCCAGCTGCTCTTTCTGGTGAACATCCAATATCCAGTCGGAGTGAATTTTGATGAGTTTCATTACGTCCCATCTGCCAAACAGTATCTTGCGTTAACGACGAACCAAAATTGGGAACATCCCCCTTTGGGCAAGCTCCTGATGGCGGTGGGGATTGGGATTTTAGGCGATCGTCCGATCGGATGGCGCTATATGAGCACGCTGTTTGGATCCCTGACTTTGGTGGCGATGTATCTTTGGGGACTCGCGCTTTTTGAGACTCAGGAGACCGCAATCTGGATTGCGCTGTTAACAGTTTGCAATAGTTTGCTCTACGTTCAGGCTCGTATCGGGATGTTGGACACGTTTATGTTTGGTTTTTTGGCGTGGTCTTTGGCAGCTTTTACCGCTGCGTGGGACTCGAGAAGATCTAATCGCGAATTGCAGATATTGCTCTGCTTCAGTGGCACCTTGATGGGGTTCGCGACCGCGTGCAAGTGGTTTGCCGTCGTGCCCTGGACGAGTTGCATCGGTCTGGTTTGTCTTGTGAAGATGATGCAGCTTTTCGGATTTTCATCTCAATCCACCCCTGCGAAGTCGGTGAAAGCAAAAGTACCCTCCCAAAAGAAGAAATCAAAATCCAAACAAGCACAGGCATCCCCTAAACCTCTCGTCAAAGAAGAGACGCTCGAACGAGATTGGTACGATCCACAACTTTGGGCGGGAGTTAAAATCTGGCAATGGCTTTTGTATTTTGGTGTGTTGCCTTTGATTGCGTATTTCATTTGTTTTATCCCACTTTATTTTGTCCCTCACTCGGAACCCATGAATTTGTGGAGTCTGATCGACATGCAAAGAAAGATGTGGGACGGACAGCTTCGTGTCGTCACACATCATCCCTATATGAGCGAGTGGTGGCAGTGGCCTCTCATGCTACGCCCGATTTGGTATGCGTTTGATACGGAACAACCTACAAAAGCTTGGGTCCGAGGGGTTCTTCTGCTCGGCAATCCCCTGGTCATGTGGACGGGGATACCTGCTGTACTGACCTGTGCCTGGGTTTGGCTTCGGCATCGGAGTCGCGAAGGGTTTTTGATTTTTTATTTTTACTCCGCATTTTATTTTTGCTGGGTGCTGATCCCGCGCAAAATTTCGTTTTATTATTACTATTACCCAGCCGGCATGGTGATCAGTCTAGCGCTCGGTTACGTGTTCCATTATGCGGGGCTTGATCAGACGTCGCAGCCGATTTCACAGAAGCTAAAAGGATGGCGCGGGGCTTTTGTGAAATATTCAGCAAAAGTGGATTGGCTTCGATGGATGTATCTGGGGTCATCGCTTGCGATATTTATCTATTTTTTTCCGATTCTAGCTGCACTCCGAATCCCGGCTAATGCGTTTCGGAAATGGATGTGGTTTACCTTTTGGATCTAACAAAACAGTGTTTGTATCCCTAGCGTCTATTTCAAAGCTGAAGGTTGTAACAGCGGCTCGAAGGTTCGAAACGCGTAGGCGGAGAGAAGGCCCAGGCGCTTTTGGATTTCGTCGCGCGTGACCCCTTCTTTGCACCAATAAAGGAGTACTGAATGTCGGAAGGTCCTTGGCGTGAGTTCGGGGAAGCCCTGCTCTGCAAATCGAAGCGAATAATGTTTCACCAAAAGTTCAATGCCGCGCGAACTGATCGCGCCCCCGAGTGCACCGAATCGGTTATGCCCTGGAAAAGTCCATTTTGATTGATTCTCCGGAAGCGAGAGATACTCCTGGACCGCGTCATAAAGCGGATGGGAAATCTGAAGAGTTCGAGCACGCTTTCCCTCGATGGTCATGAATGGACGGGGACCGCCACTTTCGCTGTCCGTGCTGATATGCCAGCTTCCACGATGAATCAGCGAGATCTCGCTGACGAGCGCTCCCGTCTCAGCAAGTGTCCATAGAAGAAGTCGATTGCGACGATCGATATAGGTCTCAAAAGGAAGCGTGCGAATCATCGCGACTAACTCCAGATAGGGAACTGTGCTTGGGATTCGCTCAATCTTCGCCGGGGCAGCGGTTTTGCCAGCGCTTTCTTGTGATACTTTTTTACGCTTCGACAGATAATTCAAAAAACGTGTGACGGTTAAAATCTTGCGACGGCGAGTATTAGTCTTGAACCCCTCACCTTTTAAAAAATCATGATAGCGTTCAACATCGGCGCGGGTCAGGCTTTTGAGTTGCACGGTTCCGCCGCCTGAGTTTGCTTCCAAATAGCGATGAAAGGCCTCTACATCGAGTCTGTAATTGAGAATCGTATGAGCAGCCTTCGACGTGCCTTCGAGATAGCCCACGAAACTTCGCAGACCTTGCGCAAAGTCCGATGGCTTTTTTGTTTTTCGAGTAAAATCCCTTTGTTGACTCTTGAGCACGACTGCATAATACTTACCGTAATTTGAAAGTGTCAACGAATTACCACCAGATTTACCAGACTTAGAGGGCGCTCTGTCATGAAATTTAATATTCAATCTCAAGTTCAAAAGTTCAGTACAAATCGTGTTCTTGTCACGATCGCGTTAGCGACCCTCGTCGCAGTGGGTGGCGCTTGCAAAAAATCTCAAACGTCGGCCATGAATGCTGCGAGTGACGTGATTCGCGTCGGTGAAGTCGGCTCCATGACAGGACAAGAAGCGACCTTCGGGATCTCGACTCATCAGGGGATTGAACTCGCTTTTAAACAAATCAATGCGGCGGGTGGCGTTAAGGGTAAAAAATTGGAGCTTATTTCTTTGGATGACCAGGGCAAGCCTGAAGAGGCGGCGACTGCGACCACTAAATTGATCACTCAAAATGGGATCACCGCACTTTTGGGCGAAGTGGCTAGTTCTCGTTCTCTCGCCATGGCCCCTATTGCTCAAAACAGCAAAGTTCCGATGATCACTCCATCCTCGACGAACCCAAAAGTGACCGAACAAGGGGATTATATTTTTCGCGTTTGTTTCATTGATCCGTTTCAAGGCACAGTGATGGCAAAATTCGCGCGAGAGAATTTGAAATTTTCGAAAATCGCGATCCTGCGCGATGTGAAGAACGACTACAGTGTGGGTTTGGCTAATTACTTTAGCGAAACTTTCAAAAAAATGGGCGGCGAGATCGTCGTCGATCAAAGTTATAGTGCAGGAGATATTGATTTCAAATCTCAACTCACTTCCATCCGAGCAAAGAAGCCAGAAGGGATCTTTGTTCCAGGTTACTACACTGAGGTGGGCCTCATCGCACGCCAAGCCCATGATTTGGGTGTAACAGCGCCTTTGCTCGGTGGAGACGGCTGGGATTCTCCGAAGTTGACTGAGATTGGTGGCACGGCGATTAATGGTTCTTATTTTTCGAATCACTACACGCCAGAAGACAAATCGCCCCAAGTTCAGTCCTTCATCGCGAAATATAAAGAAGCCTATGGCTCGATTGCTGACGGCGAGGCCGCCATGGGATATGACGCCGCTTTAATTCTTGCCGATGCGATGAATCGTGCCAAGAGTCTTGAAGGAGCTGATCTTCGCGATGCGATTGCCGCGACGAAGAACTATCAGGCAGTCACGGGGAAAATCACGATCGATCAAAACCGTAACGCCGTCAAATCTGCTGTCGTCATTAAAGTTGACGGTGGACAGCTCAAGTATCAAACGACAATCAATCCTTAAGATAGGCGGAAAATGGTCGAGTTTTTACAGCATTTGATCAATGGTCTTTCGTTGGGAAGTATCTATGCGCTCATTGCGCTTGGGTACACAATGGTTTTCGGGATACTCCAATTGATCAACTTTGCTCACGGGGATGTCTACATGCTGGGCGCGTTTATCGGCATGTATACGGCTCGGGCTTTTCACTATGGGCAATCCTCTTCGCTGAGTTCGCTCTTAGTGACGATGGCGTTCTCAATGATTGGGTGCGCTCTCATTGGGTTTATGATCGAACGTTTTGCCTATCGTCCTTTGCGGAGAAGTCCGAGGATCAACGTGTTGATCACCGCAGTGGGTGTTTCTCTTTTTCTCGAGTTTTCCGGGCAGTTGCTTTTTGGATCGGATCCTAAGTTTTTCCCACAGATCTACACGCCGGCAGGAGATTGGTCGATCGGTCAGCTTCGGATCAATCCTTTGCAGGTGATCGTCTTCGGGATCTCCATCACCCTCATGACAATCCTGCAGTATATTATTTTTCGAACGAGACTCGGCCGTGCGATGAGAGCTGTTAGCTTTAGTCATGATCTGGCGAGTTTAATGGGGATCCCGACCGATCAGGTGATCGCCTATACTTTTATGTTGGGCTCGGCGTTGGCTGGAGCCGCGGGCGTAATGGTAGGACTCACCTATCCAAAGATCGAACCTTTGATGGGTGTGATGCCGGGGCTGAAAGCGTTCGTAGCCGCAGTTTTGGGCGGTATCGGCAACGTCACGGGCGCTGTTGTTGGCGCCATCGTTTTGGGATTAGCAGAGGAACTCTTGGTCGGTTATTGGGCGCCGACCTATCGAGATGCACTTGCCTTTGCGATTCTGATTCTTATTTTGTTGTTTAAACCGACCGGCCTTTTTGGGGTTCGCCGAACCGAAAAAGTATGACGACTCACAAAGACCAGCAACAGCATGGACTTCGGACGATGTGGATTTGGATCGCAGCATTAGCGGCGGTTTGGTTTTTTCAGTTCTTCATCTCAGATAATATTGATCCCTATTTTTTCGGCATCATCATGTACGCCGGCGTGAACATCATTCTGGCCGTGAGTTTGAACTTGGTGAACGGTTTTACGGGACAGTTTTCGATGGGACATGCAGGATTCATGTCAGTCGGGGGCTATTTTGCCGCTTATTTGACGACCTCGCTTCAAGCTTCGTCACCGGCCCTTTTTGCGAGCGCGCCCGCGGCAGGTGCGATTTTTATCGCCTCACTGGTTGCCGGCGGAGTGCTCTCTGCGTTGGTCGGCTACTTGGTAGGACTCCCCTCTTTGAGACTTAAAGGGGATTATCTCGCGATTGTGACTTTGGGTTTTGGTGAGATCATTCGAGTCATTATCCTCAATGTCGATGCCATCGGTGGCGCTCGTGGGATGCCGAATATCCCGCAGCTTTCAAGTTTTGGTTGGGTCTATACTTTCGTGGTGCTCACGGTTTTTACGGTTTGGCGCCTCATCCACTCTGCCCATGGCCGCGCTCTGCTCTCCGTTCGTGAGGACGAGATCGCCGCTGAAGCGATGGGTGTGAATACGACGAAGGCAAAAGTTCGCGCGTTCGTGATTGGGGCTTTTTTCGCGGGCGTCGCAGGTGGGCTTTTTGCTCATTATCTTCGCTATCTCAATCCACAGACTTTCGATTTTAACCGAAGCTTTGAGATCATCATCATGGTGGTCTTAGGCGGGATGGGGTCTGTAACGGGATCTGTTTTTGCGGCCATTTTCCTCACGGGGATTCGTGAAGCGCTCCGCCCCCTTCAGGAGATCACTAAAGTGGACTTCAGAATGGTGATCTACTCGCTGATGTTGATCATACTCATGCTCACACGCCCCAACGGATTGCTTGGGACGCGGGAGTTGATGGACTTTATCCCTGAAAAACTTCGTCGAAGATTTTCGAAAAAGGGGGTAACCCTATGAGCGCGACGAACGCACTTCATGCGAATGCTCTGACCATGCAGTTTGGGGGGCTTAAGGCTGTTACAGAACTGACGCTGCAAGTTCCGCAAGGGATGATCTTCGGCTTGATCGGACCTAATGGTGCCGGCAAAACGACGGCGTTTAATATGCTTACTGGAGTCTATCGTCCAACTCTCGGCACGATCGAAGCTTTTGGGCACGCTCTGGTTGGACTGAAGCCTTATGAGATCACCCAGTTTGGCGTGGCTCGAACCTTTCAAAATATCCGGCTTTTTAAAGATCTTTCGGTACTCGACAACATCATGATCGCGATGGATAACAACCCGTCACGTGCCCGCTATAGTATCGCCGCCTCTTTGTTGCGTCTAAAACGCGTGGTCGACAATGAGTCTGATCAGAAAAAACAGGCGATGGATCTTCTCAAAATATTTGAACTCGATACTCGAAGCGCAGTCCTCGCTCGCAATCTCCCTTACGGAGACCAGCGCCGACTTGAGATTGCACGTGCAATGGGAACTGGCGCTAAACTTTTGCTTTTGGATGAGCCCGCTGCTGGGATGAACGCACAAGAAACCACGGCACTTATGAGTACGATTCGATTGATTCGCGATCGGTTTCAAATGACGATCTTGCTGATTGAACACGATATGAAACTCGTGATGGGCATTTGCGAGCGGATCGCCGTGTTGGATTATGGCGTGAAAATCGCTGAAGGCACGCCGATTGAGATTCAGCACAATCCACGAGTGATCGAGGCTTATCTTGGCAAAGCTGCCGCGACCGAAGGGAGCTCCCATGGCCACTGAACCCGTCGCTTCGGAAGTCATGCTGAAATTCGAAAATATCTCCGTTCATTACGGCGCTATCCAGGCCGTTCGAGACATTAGCTTCGAAGTCAAAAAGGGCGAGATTGTCACTCTGATTGGCGCCAACGGTGCCGGTAAAACGACGACTCTTCGCGCGGTCTCTGGACTTGTAAAGCCTTCGCAAGGACGAATTCTTTTTCACGGTGAAGTGATCTCGGGGATGGCTCCTCACTTGATTGTCCGCAAAAGAATTTGCCAGGCACCTGAAGGCCGAGGGATTTTCTTGAACCTCTCTGTCGAAGAAAACCTGGATCTCGGCGCATGGTCGGCTCCAAAGTCCGCTGTTTTCAAAGACGACTTGGAGTATGTTTTCGGTCTTTTCCCTCGCCTCAAGGAGCGTCGCAGCCAAAATGCCGGCACCCTGTCTGGCGGCGAACAACAAATGTTGGCGATCGCCCGTGCACTCATGGGACATCCCGACCTTTTACTTTTAGACGAGCCCAGTCTCGGCCTTGCTCCTCAAATCATTGAAAAGATCTTCGAAATCATTCAGGCTATTAACCGTCAAGGAAAGACGGTTCTACTTGTTGAGCAAAACGCGCTTCAAGCACTCCAGATCGCACACCAAGGGATCGTTCTTGAGACGGGCACGGTCGCGGTGCAAGGGTCAGCAAAAAAGCTGCTCTCCTCTGATGAGGTCCGAAAGGCTTATCTTGGAGAGTAAGATTTCCGCTTGAGGATATGCGAAGTTATATCTCAATAAACCGACGCCGGCTCTTGCGCGACTTACTGAACGCTGAGAAACTAAAGGATATATGATCTCTGCTTCGCGCCTATTTCATCCTCTCATTCTCTTGGTGCTTATCTCAGCGCTATCATCTTTTGCTTCACTCTCTTCGGCTGAAGCGGATGACTCGAACTTACCTGCGCCCCCTTCTCCTCCTGAGGGGCCTTTACTTAACCCTGAAAATACCTCGAAGGTTCGTCGCCTGAATCAACCCATTTATGAAAGAGTTCGCCCGACTTGGGGTTTTGAACTGACTGTGGGTCAGCCATTTGCGTCGTTCGCTCCGTCATTTATGCCGGATTACGTGATCCCCAGTAACACTTCAAGCTACGTGGGCTACGCCCCGAGTCTTCGGATTGAGTATCAGCCCGCCTTCATACAATCGATTGGCGTGCTGGGAATTGGGTACAGTGCGACATCCTATATTTTGACGGGTTTTTCCAACTCCTGGCTCTCCTTGTATGGCAGCGGGGTGCAGCTCCGCTATCAGGCCCGCTTTTTCAACGAACAAATCCTCGTGCCGGAAGCCGCATTTTCAGTTCAGTATGTCGGCTACAACTTTGCCACCGCTACGAATCAGCTCACAGGGGCTTTATGGGCAACCGAAACCCAACTTGGCCTCTGGTTTCTACTGAATAAACTCGAGCCCTCGGCGACCAACGATGGGTTCATTGAGACCGGTATCCTTCGGACTTACCTGACGTCTGAGGTTCACCTCCCTAACGGCAGCGACGGAAATATCAATTTAAGCTCGCCCTCTTTGTTTTTCGGCTTGCGCATTGAGATATAAGCCGTTAATTTGACCCCCGTTACCCTCAAAAACGCCGAGTGGAAGTTGTGCCAAAGGCACAACGGGGATTCGGCGACGTAGAACGTAGGACATAGTAAAGATCTGCGGTCGTGGTGGAATTGGTAGACACGTACGTTTGAGGGGCGTATACCGCAAGGTGTGAGAGTTCGAGTCTCTCCGACCGCACCATTCATAAAAATAAAAAGGGCTCGCTGATTCATTCAGCGGGCCCTTTTTATTTTGTGCATTCGTGTGAACGGAGAGACGAGAACGAGAATTTGCGGCCTCGTCAGGTCCGACATTAAGGAGGACCCGACGAGGTAAGTCCAGTCAGGATGACTGGCTTAGCAAATTGTCCATGCCGAGGTGAGAGAAGCGGATGCGAGCGATCCGATGGCCGAGTCTCTCCGACCGCATTTTTATGAACGAGGGTAGTACGCCATCCTTTATTTGTGTTCACTAAGCACGGAGGCAAAACATGCCAGGCGAATGCAAGACGATCTCGTATACTCTTCCATGCCGTTGCGGCGTTAGCGCTGAGACTTTTCCCGCATCGAGATCGTCCGCGATCGGCAAGCATCCGAAAAAAAATCGCCGATTTGAACAATTTTAGGACAATCTGTGATGGCCGCATAAGCCAGTAACCACGCAAAAAAACCTACAATGAAAAATGGAATACAGGTACCTTTAAACAAGGTGACTTCCCATCCTTCTTGGGGCCTGTGCCGATAGCTTCTCCAGAGCCCTGAGCTCAACGCCAACTGAAACGCAGCATCTGGTAATATGCTGGGAGCGGCATAGATCAGATAGAATCCTGCACCGCTGATCGCCGCAATTAACAGGGCAAAAGCAATAATCACGAAAGCGTCTTTATCGAGTTCGATGCGTCCCCCGGAAGGGACCGAAAAGCTTGTATCCGCCTTCAAGTCAGGAGATGGAGTAACGACGTCCGTCATTTGTTGGGAAATCGCTGTCGGGCCGCCTTCTCCCGTAGACCAATTTGAAGAAGCACCAGCGCCGCCGCTCCTGCCCCCATCACTATTAAACCGAGGTAAGTTGCTTGGTTTGGATAACAAGTCCCCATCGAGTCTGTCTGGCCATCGAAAAGTAGAAGAAGAGTTAAAATTACTACTCTGATAGTTCGCTTGTGAAACTCGGTGACTGCGTCCCTTTCGGACTATTTGACTGATCCAAAACCTAACAGCCAGAAAAAAAAACCCATATGCTCCCGCAACCGTTACAGGGTAGCGCAACGTGATTGTTTTGACCCCTACGTGATAAAGAATTCGACTGATGAGAAACCCTGACATGGTAACCGCGAGGAGGATTAGAAACATGTGCATTCGCACAAAAACCTTAGCTAAAATTAGTCTTTTGTATTGAAGGCCGAAGGTCGCCGAATTTCTCATTCTTTTGATATTATACGGGACAATGGGGGAGCTAACCACTTTGAATTTTTTGGGGTCGGCGTTCCATGATCCGGTGGGTCTTTTTATTTTGACACCAGGCGCTACGCATGGCATAAGCGCTTCGTTCGGAAGTGCCCAAAGAAAGAGAACCTCACGATCATGAAAAACTTAAAAAAAGCGATTTCAACAACTCTTGCGATCACCCTTCTATCCACGGCTTCATTGATGCCCATGAAAGCGCAGGCTCTGATTTCTCTTGCCTCATGGACATCACCACGTGTGATATTCTTCGGTGCCTTTAGTGGTGTATCCGTGGGCGATGATGCTGGCGCCGCCGTTCTCGGATTGCTGGTATTTGTCGGGATCGTTATTCTCGATCAAAATGGGCAGCAGGTTCCTGCTTTTGCTCCTGTATCTCTCGAACAAAAGGCCCTAATCGGTTTGAGCGATGACGAGTTCAACGCTTACAATGATAGCATCCCAGAGATCAACTCCGTGGTTCAAAGTGTCGCTCAGGATCTCTCAATCAAGACTGCTCCGACGGTCCAAGACTCCCGCGCAGCTTGGAGCAATTACGAAGATCAACTTCCGGATGGCGCAATGAACGCCATTCAAAAAATCGTGAATTTTGCTAGCGGCAAAGCGAAGTAAGCGTTCGTTCAACACCGCAAGCCCCTTATAAATTGCACATCCGTATCGTCGCCGCAAACTGTGTCCCTAAGCACTCCCCTATGCCGCACTCGACACATTGCGTGGTTCCTATAACCCGCTAGAATAGACGTATCTCTGGGGGTACGTTTGATGGGGTTATTCACTCGGAAAATTTACTTTTTCCCCGCTGCTTTGATTTCGTCTCTCGCATTTTCATCTCATGCTTCGGCCTCCTGGGTTTCGTCGGCGGTAAACGATGTAACGAGCGCGGTCACTACCGCCGCCAATGACGCCGCGACCGCGGCGAGTACCGTCGCCAATGTTGTCTCCAACGACATCAACTACGTAACGGACTCCATCAAGACTCAAGCAAAGATGGAGGCGACATTTGGAGAGACCTATTTCACGGGTGGAATGTGGACGTCGCCCACCTCGATACTCACTGAACAGCTTGCCGTTTTTTTAGAACCGCTTTTGAACGCGGGAGGCATCGTTGCGACACAACATGCTTATTATATCGACTTTTCGGCGATCGGACTTGTGGGGCAACATACTTTCAATTGTTTGAACGGGACTTCAGATTGCGTTTCCGTCAACGTCACTCAAGGGGCTTCATCCGCAGCGGTCGCCTTGAACGTGCTCAACTCCCCTCATGATCCTTCTGTCTTTTATCAGGGACCTGACGGCTTCGTGTCTCCCCAAGATATTCCCAACACAGTGGTCGGCATGCACAGAATGCAAGCCTGCATTGCGGACGTGATGGCTAGTCAGCCCGCCTCGAGCCCGTGTTATTTTGAATATGGTCTTCAGGGTGTCTGTCATCAATACACCGAGCGTGTTTTATCAGCGGCTGGTTCGACGATGGGACCTGATTTCAATAAAGTTCCAGTCGCGGGTGGATCCGTCAAATGGAGCTATCTCGTATACGGTCCTTACGGGATCGATGAAGGATACTATTCTTACAGCGCCTGCCAAGCATTCGCAGAATCTCAGTGCGTGTTTCAAGTGATCAGCAACGCCTTGAGTTTCATCAGCGGCACTTCTGGCACAGGGCCAAGTGAAGGATCCCCTCCTCCTCCCGCTGCGGGGGTCATCAACGGTTCATCCTGTCTCTATTCGTCGAGTGCGAACTCCTGCCAAAGCGTCATCAATTGGTCTTCACTCAACGCGACGAATGTCCATGTATTTGAAGATGGTACTTTAATTGGTACGTCGGCCCAGGGGACTTACGTCGCAAATTTGAATGGCTCAGGTCACACCTACGAAATTTTCTCGAATCAAACTCTTCTCGACAAAGTGACTTTGTATGGCATTGGTCAATACTCGAATCATGTTGGCGCGATCGGAAACATCACAGCAGCCTCTTGCGTGATTCCCGATGGCCAAACTTTTTGCTCAACGACGGTGACATGGGCCACTCAGAACGCCTCAAATGTTGAAATATTCATCAATGGTACGTTGGTCTCCACCTCTCCTCAAGGAACCATGATTATCAATGCTAACCCACAGCCGTACTCCGAAATTATTCTCATCTCTTCGGATCAGGGGCTCCTCGATTTGAAGTCGATCTATGGTCTCTCCGCGGACGCTACACCTCTCCCTACTGTTACAGCCACAGCTGCGGCACCTATTGAAAATACGATCAACGGAGCATACGCAAGCACCTTAGCACCACCCCAATGTGGTCCCGATAACGGCCAATCATTCGCTTCGTTTAGTCAATTGAGTCTACCGCAATACAATCAAAGCACGGCGGCTGCAAGTTTATGCACTTTCGGCACTCCAACTTCTACGACTCCAGTCAGTGGATCGAACAACACGAAGTACTCCTGGAACTGCCAAAGTCCGGCGGGAGTCACAACCAGTCAAGCGACTTGCTCAGCAAATATTGCTCCCGGAAAATGCGGAAGCGCTTCTGGAACAAGATTGAGTACAAATGATTTGGTCCAAATGATATCAAACACGAATCAGATGTGTTCCATCGGCACCCCCACATCCATGGTGGTCGGGAGTGGCCCGAATCAGTCGAATATCACTTGGGCTTGCCAAAACCCACAAGGTGCTTCGACGACTCAAGCAGCCTGCGCTGCGACTCTCGAGACTCCTACTCCAATATGTGGGAACGCTTCTGGGACAAACTTCGCGAGCTACGACCTTTTGTACCAGCTACTGTGGAGCCCTACACAATTATGTACCGTAGGGTCACCCATCTCATTTGGTCCTGTGAGCGGCTCAAACAACACGAAGTATTCGTGGAACTGCCTCAATCCAACTTCTGCGGCCCAAGTGACCTGTTCAGCGAACATTTCGTCGCCTTCGACTACAGTCGCGACCCAGGCGACTGTCACGACTCAGTCAACAGTCGCTGCGAGCACTACGGCTGCGGTGCCGACTCCAACATGCAATGCCGGTGCAGGTGCCGCGCTCACTGGGGTGACTGACGTCCTCGCTCTC
>Ga0206856_10254_pt1 | contig 16704 bp, 15 predicted proteins | sample Alteio_BWOrgCont_48_FD_152630 | JGI IMG/M metagenome (GOLD analysis project Ga0206856, IMG submission 152630) | Enriched cells from forest soil in Barre Woods Harvard Forest LTER site, Petersham, Massachusetts, United States -... | ecosystem: Environmental > Terrestrial > Soil > Temperate forest >...
ATCGATATCTAATAAAACTTTTAAATTGACTTCATGGTCCGAACAATCAACGCCTGCTGAATTATCAATAAAATCAGTATTAATTAAGCCATCTTTTAAGGCATATTCCACGCGACCGAGTTGCGTAAAACCAAGGTTGCCGCCTTCACCTACCACTTTACAGCGTAAGTCCGCACCATCTACTCGACAATAATCATTGGAACGATCGCCAACTTCTGCATTACTTTCACTTTTGGCTTTAACATAAGTCCCTATACCGCCATTATAAAATAAATCAACCGGCGCTTTTAAGATGGCTTTAATAAGTTCCAAAGGCGCTAACGTCTTTTCTTCAATGTCGAGCACTTGCCTAACTTGAGATGAAATGGCAATGGATTTTTCACTACGTTTGAAAACGCCGCCACCTTTGGAAATTAATTTGGCATTGTAATCTTCCCAAGATGATATCGGTAAATCAAATAAACGTTGGCGTTCATAGTAAGATGTTTCTGCATCAGGGTTAGGATCTAGAAAAATATGTCTATGATCAAATGCAGCGACTAAGCGTATGTGTTTGCTATAGAGCATGCCATTTCCAAACACATCCCCACTCATGTCGCCAATCCCAATGACTTTGATGTCCGTTTTCATTGGGTCAAGTGATAATTCACGAAAGTGACGTTTGATGGATTCCCAAGCACCACGCGCGGTAATGCCCATTCTTTTATGGTCATATCCTGTGGATCCGCCAGATGCGAACGCATCACCTAGCCAGAAATGATATTCTTTAGAGATATCGTTCGCTATATCTGAGAAAGTGGCAGTGCCTTTATCAGCAGCAACAACCAAGTAAGTGTCAAAATTATCATAACAAACGACATTTTTAGGCCGAACTAACTTACCATCTACAATGTTGTCAGTGATATCAAGTAAACTACGGATGAATTCTTTATAACAATAAATGACTTCCGTTTGTAACATTTCCCTTGTTGTTTTTGGCTGCACAGTTTTCAGCACAAAACCGCCTTTAGCACCGGAAGGGACAATAATGGCATTTTTAACGACTTGGGCTTTCATCAAACCTAATACTTCCGTACGAAAATCTTCTAACCGATCTGACCAACGAATACCGCCGCGTGCTACTTTTCCATTACGCAAATGAATAGCTTCAAAGCGCGTTGAATAAACAAAGATTTCATAAAGTGGCATGGGCAACGGTAATTCAGGTATTTTTTGCGAGTCTAATTTTACCGAGATATATTCTTTATTCAGAAAATAATTGGTACGAAGGGTGGCTTTGATTAAATTAAGTAAGCAGCGGATAATTTTATCTTCATCAAGACTCGCGACACTTTCAAGTGCTTGAAGAATTTTTTTCTCCATTTTCTGGGCATTATTTTCTGCGTTGGCTTGTTTTTTTGGATTATGCAACAAAATAAATAGCTGAATTAAATCATTGGCAATAGAGGGATTATCTACTAATGTTTTTTCAATATAAGTCTGAGTAAAACGAAAGCCAATTTGACGCAAATATTTTACATAAGTACGTAGGAGACTCGTTTCTCGCCAAGATAAGAAAGCACCCAAGATTAATTTATTAAACCCATCATTTTCAACGGTGCCAAAATAAATTTTAATAAATGCTTCTTCAAATAAAGGCTTTACTTCTTCGAGATTAAATTTAGCGCCCGAGTATATTAATGTAAAATCCCCAATCAAGACGAAATGTTCATTGTCTAATTGCAGTTTGAAAGGTTGCTCGGTATCCGTGCGTAAATTTAAATTTTCTAACATGGGCAAAATATCAGATAGTGGAGTGGGTTTTTGCCATTGAAAGAGGCGAAGATGCAAGGCGTTTTTTTCATTCTTTTCATAATACAATGAAAGGGCCACGGGATTTTGGTCAGATAAACTTTCTAGAAATGTGATATCAGATGCGGCAATTTCAGGGGAATATTGATCTTTGTAGGAATGAGGAAAAATAGGGACATAGTGGGCGGCAATTGATTGGCCGGATTTTTTACCATGTTGCTGTATAAGAATTTTTTCAAGCTGCTCTTTCCATGTCAGCGGCATACCGAAATTCCTAGTTAAACAGGTTTACTCTTCAATAAAAAGTACCACAACGTTTATGCGATGGCTTTTAATCGATATCTTCAAAGCTTAACATTAATTTTCTGCCAAAATCAGCATGTATTAACAGTATACAAGTAATCACGCCAGTGGGGGCAATGAGTAAAGGCAATAAGGGGGAAAGACTTAACAAAATGCCACCCAAAAACCCCGTTATGGCCCATGTTAAAGAGACAATAAACAAAGCGATACCCATTACCTTGCCTTGCTGTGTGTGGCCTACAGCATTCGAATAAAGCGCAGTCAGGCAGCTATAGGCGATAACATCGCCAGCAGCGATGGGAAAGGCGCTTAACCAAACGAAATGATTACTGCCGGGTAATATTTGAGCGCATGATAAATAAGTGAGGAAAAGTCCACCAAGTATTAAATAAACAGAGAGCAGGAGCATTTGCCGTAAATCCAGGTAGTGATGAAAAAAACGTATGCCAATGCCAGTTGCGATAGCAAGCCAAAACGCAATCATACCAATAAATAATCCCAAACGATGCGAGTCAAATTGGTAAATAGACTTCAAAGTAGGTGGAATAAACTGATAGTACATACTCCAGCTAGATTGGATAAGTAATAAAATGAGTGAGATACGTATCACATCAGGCTGCATGAGCACTTGTTTGAATGCGTTGACATTAAATTGCTGCCATTTAAGTCTTGAGTTTAGTGGACGTGTCTCGTGGATAAAGTAATAAGCAAGGACAGTGTTTATCAGGGCGAGGATTGCGGCAATAAAAAAGGGCAAGGAAAAATTAAGGAAGGAAAAGTAGTATCGTTTTGCAAAGTAACCACCAAGAATAGGGCCGATTGCAGCACCGACTGAAATGGCAAATTGTAAATAACCCATCAGTAAAATTTTTTTATCTTTGGCGGCAATATCGCCAATCATGGCAAGTGCGGTGGGATTGACGCGAGAAAATGCGCCTTTGATGGCAAAACCAATAAAAATAAGATAAACCCTGCCAAAGAAAACACCTAAACCGACGGTTGAGGTGAATAAAAAAGCGCTAAAAATTTCGATTAAAAGTATTTTTTTGCGGCCTAATTCATCTGACAAAGCACTTAATAAAGGTGAAAAAAAAAGATTTAAGAGATTAGGTAAGGCGACACAGGCCCCATACCACATACTGCGCACCATATTGCTTGTTTCTGGCGGAAATAAACGGCTTTGCGTGTCAAAAAATAATAAAGTGATCAGGGGAAAGGTAAGGGTTAAGTAAGTTTGATCAAGGAAAATAATACTGTATAGAGAACGGAGAATTTTTTGCTTTTTGCTCATAATTCTTTCCAATCATCCGAATCAATGATACGTCCAGATTTTTTTTTAACGACGGCCGTCTTGGGTGGGAAAAACTTATGTCGCAGCCAAGAGATAGCGAATAAAGTAAGGCCGACCAATGCACCCAGTAAAAACAAATAAGCTAATAAAAAGATTCCAAAGGCAAAAGCGACTATAGCAATGCCTGCAAAAAAGAAGGGAAGAAGTTTATTGACGAATCGTTGCATGATGGTGGGTCCTAAAACTGGTCCCAAAGTGTTTTTTTAATCTCTGGTAACACTTTGTTGTCCCGCAAATTAATAATGCGTGCATATTTGTCTATTTCTTTGCGCTGTGAAAGCGATAGCTTGGGGTGCGCTTTGTCATAGGTTTCAAGAAATTGGTCTAAGGGACTTATGTAAAAGGTCAGGCCCAAAAACTTTTTCAAACCCTCAATAATATTTATCATGAAAGACTCCTCTTAACGACCGGAAGTATAGCATAATAAATAAACCGCTTTCCAAAACTTGATGGGCAAGGTAAAGAGGTGAAAAATTCAAAAAAAACAATAAATTATATTTATTTGCGATAATCAATGTGTTGAGAAAGAAGAAATAGTAAAGAGGAAGTAGCGGGGCTGTACAATAAAATGTCAGTCATTCTAAGGAGTTTTTGATGAAATTAGGGTGTATTTTCCTCGTAATAGCCATTATTTTTTCTATAGACGCGAATGTATTTGCAAAGTCCAAGAAAAAGATAATCACCCACACTTATACCCATAATTGGCCTACCCCTTATCTCTATGGTGCTGCCCAATTATCCAATGAATTAAACCGTATTATTAATGTGAATAATATCAATGCTGAGGTCACTGTTTATGTGAAATCGATGCGTCATGGCGATGCATTATATACGCGCAATATCTATAAACCGCTTACGCCTGCAAGCACATTGAAAGTATTCACCGCGGAAGCGGCACTTATTTTTTTAGGCCCTGAGTATCGTTTCGCAACCCAACTTTTAACTGATGCTAAAAGTATCAAGCAAGGGGTCTTGCAAGGAAATTTGTACGTTGTCTTAAATGGGGATCCCACACTCACTTATTATGATTTAATTAATCTGGTGCTTTTGCTGCGCAATTATCAAATCACTGCAGTTGCTGGTAATGTTTATATTGATAATACGGCATACGATCAGCGCTTTTATGGCCCAGGCTGGAATGGCAAAGATAAAACCTATTGTTATGCAGCCCCCATTAGCGCGAGTATCATTAATCATAATTGTTTGTCTTTTAAAATGACTTCTGCAAATACTGCAGGTGGTGCAGCACAAGTATTAACTTCATCCAAGTATTTTTACCCCATCATCAATAATTCTGTGGTGACTAAAAATAGCCACACGCGAGCTTGCAGTTTACATTTGACGAATAATTTAACCAGTTCGATTAACGTTGGCGGGTGTCTACCCAAAGGTAGTTATGCAGGCTTAAGTTATGTTGTCACCAATGTCCCAGAATACAATCGCGCTTTATTTAAAAGCTTATTTATGCGTATAGGGATCAGTGTTGCTGGAAGCGTTACCTTTGGTTCTGCAACAGGCAGTTTATCTTTAATTGGGCAACACGCTTCTGAACCTTTGAAGACGATGATTAGTGAATTGTTAAAAAAATCTGACAATATTATTGCGGGTGCTTTGTTTAAAAAAATTGGCCAGCTTTATACCCGTACGCCTGGTAGTTGGGAAAATGGCAGTTTGGCTGTCTCAAAAATTTTGTCGACTCGTGCGCAAGTAGATACAACTGGGTTACGTATTTTGGATGGCTCAGGATTGTCCCCATTTAATCTCACTTCTTCTGCTCAAATGATGCAAGTTTTAGATTTTGCATTCCATCATGGCCCGACTAGCTATGACTTTATTGCTGCTTTACCCATTGCGGGTGTTGATGGAACGCTCAAGCACCGTATGGGCAATATTGCCCGCAAAGTACGTGCAAAAACCGGCACCATTTCTGGCGTCGTCAGTCTTGCGGGTTATGCGCTCGGTAGTAGTAAAGAACCATTGGCATTTGTGATTATTATTAACGGCAACAAACAGCAAATCTGGCAGTTTAGAGCATTAGAAGACCAAATCGTGACAGCATTGACGCGTTATGTGCGGTGAAAAAAATAATGAACGTGATACTGATATGGCGATATTTTATCCCCAATAAAAAGCAATCCCGACTACCAGTAATGTGCAAAGGATGCCGATTAAAAAATAAGTGAATTTGGTTTTTCTCTCTTGTGCTTTATCTTCTTTAGCATTACTTAAATTCTCTGCAAAGCGGATGCGTTCCAGCGCTTGTTTTTGTTCAGATAAAACTTCATATAAAAGGGTTGGCATCGCGGGTAATTGTTCTGACCATAATGGTAAATTATCGCGGAGTCGTTTAACAAATGCTTTAACGCCGACTTGTCTTTTTAACCACTTTTCAATATGGGGATAAGCTGTATCCCAAATATCAATATTAGGTGCTATTTGACGGGTCAGGCTTTCTATGCCCAAGAGTGTTTTTTGCAGCAAGATAAGTTGAGGTTGAATATTAATTTGAAAACGGCGCGCTACTTGAAATAAGCGCAATAGCAATTGCCCGAAAGAAATTTCGCGCAAAGGGCGTTCAAAGATGGGTTCAGAAACGGAACGTATTGCACCTTCAAATTGATCGATGCGTGTATCAGGTGGTAACCAACCGCTTGCAATATGCAATTCCGCAACACGTTGATAGTCACGTTTGAAAAATGCAATCATGTTTTCTGCAATATAGCGCTGATCATTTTGACTTAAAGAACCGACGATACCAAAATCAACAGCAATATAAGTGGGGTTTTCTGGGTCTTTAGCGCAAACAAAAATATTGCCGGGATGTAAATCAGCATGAAAATAACTATCACGAAAAATTTGCGTGAAGAAAATTTCAATCCCACGTTCAGCTAATTTTTTCATATTCACATTCGCTTCACGCAAACGCTTGATATCATGAATAGGGATTCCGTGAATACGCTCCATGACTAATACATTTTTGCTGGAAAATTCCCAATAAATTTTGGGAACATGCAGAAGAGGAGAATTAGCAAAGTTACGTCTTAGCTGTGATGCATTGGCACCTTCCCGGGTGAGATCAAGTTCATCATAAAGTGTTTGCGCGACTTCGTTGACGATGCGTATGGGCTTAAACCGACGGGCTTGTTTTGAATAACGTTCGGCAATGAGCGCAAGTGAAGACAATAGGTCGATGTCGCCTTCTATCACTTTGCCAATGTTCGGCCGCAATACTTTTACTACTACCGAATCCCCATTTTTTAATTGGGCCGCATGGACTTGGGCTATGGAGGCGGAAGCTAATGCTTGCAAATCGAATTCTGCAAATACTTCTTCGAGTGGTACATTTAATGCATCTTCAATAATATTTTTGGCGAATTGCCCATCAAAGGGTGGCACCCGGTCTTGGAGCTTCGCTAATTCGAGAGCAATATCATCGGGTATTAAATCGCGGCGGGTTGAAAAAATTTGTCCGACTTTCACGAAGATGGGGCCTAGGTCTTCGATGGCGCGGCGTATGCGTTCCCCTCGTGATAATTTTTTTCCAACCGTCCAATAGTAGGGATTCAAGTAACCGATAAAACGCAATGGATAAAACCAATGATTGTCGAGGATGATTTCGTCTATGTTATAACGCGCTAAAATAAAATTGATGCGAATTAAGCGGTGTAGGCGAGTGATGATTTTCACTGATTATCCTCATGACTTAATTTATTTTTGAATACATTGATCCTAGCTTCCATCCGCTCGACATCCATGTTTAAGGTATCAATATCATGATAAAAATCTTGTAACGCTTCCTTGGCTGGAAAAAGCGGTGTTTCTTCATGTAAATATTCATTTATATTTTGCGAAAACGTACTTTCACTGTCTGTAACCCATTGTTTAATATAACGAAAAAAATTACCTACTTGCCGCGCTGGCATATCACCAATTAACGTTGATAATTTTTCTTCCCAATCGATATTCACTTCGTCAAATAACTCAATCATTTTTTGCCCTATCGCTGCATCCCCTTCTATTTGGATATCCTCAGCAAAAAAGCGATGTCTATCTTCTTTGGCGATAGCGACACCAACGAGTTGCAAAGGCGTACCTAGCACTTTGGCATCAGCAGTTAACAAATTATCTTGAACAATAGTGATGCCGGTTGTCTGACATACCAATTGGAATTGAAAGTGCAAAGGTAATAATTCAATGGCAACCGTCTTGCCAGCAAGATCACTTAAACGTACTTTTGAATCGGGGTCCAATTTAAGATAAGCATTCATACTGGCTGCGATTGACGATAGTAATTTATTTTTCATCAGTATTTAAAACCCTTATGTAAAGCAACGATGCCACCGCACAAGTTAACATATTCCACTTCTTCAAAGCCTGCTTCTTCCAGCCATTTTTTTAAGTCAGCTTGACCTGGATGCATGCGTATGGATTCTACCAAATATTGATAACTTTCCCGGTCTTTAGTAATTAACTCACCGAGTTTGGGGATCACGTTAAATGAATAAACATCGTAAAGTTTTTTTAACCAAGGAATTTGTGTATGAGAAAATTCTAAAATTAATATTTTACCGCCTGGCTTTAATACGCGATACATGGATTGAAGTGCTGCTAATTTGTTAGTTACATTGCGTAAGCCAAAGGCAATAGAAATACAGTCAAAATAATTATCTATGAAGGGGAGTTTTTCAGCATCGGCTTGTACGCAGATGATGTTACTGATAATTCCTTGATCAACAAGCCGGTCTCGCCCTATCATCAACATGTTTTCATTAATATCTGTCATGATGACTTTGCCGGTTTTGCCGACAATCTTGGCAAAACCTTTGGCTAAATCCCCTGTGCCGGAGGCAACATCAAGTACGACATGACCAGGACGCAAGCACGCTTCACTTAAAGTAAACCGCTTCCAAAGTCTGTGTAACCCCATGGACATAAAATCATTCATCAAGTCATATTTAGGCGCCACAGAGCGGAAAACATGAGCAACTAAATCAGATTTTTCTGCGGTGTTTACTTTACGATAACCAAAATCGGTGGTTTTATCAGGATCTCTGGCCATAGGTAACTTTCCTAAAAATTTTCGTCATTCTTTTCTTTAGTGTCATGCAAGCGGAGGCTCGCATCCAGGCATTTCTGTCACTTTTTCTGGCATGACATGTAAAGAAAATTTGCAATTTAAAAAATGTTTCATTTGTTTTTCTGATTTTAAGCTTAAACTACGTCCATTAAATGTCATGCCAGCGAAAGTTCATAGGCGTTAACTTAAGCAGCCTCCTCCTCGGTGTCATTCCCGCGAAGGCGGGAACCCATCCATAAACTTCAATAATGCTCAATAAGAATCCTTTTTTTAGAATGTAACTTTTTCAGAATGGGTTCCCGCCTTCGCGGGAATGACACCGAGGAGGGGGCTAGCATGACACACACACAGCATAGCTTATTCATTTACAAAAGTCTTATTGCCGCCATACACGTAAATTTGGCATGTGTATTGCATAGTTAGCACGATAGGGGTTAATGTCTAAACCGCCACGGCGAGTGTAGCGGGCATAGACTAATAATTTTTCCGGCTTACATTGCGTCATGATATCTGTAAAAATTCTTTCTACACACTGTTCATGAAATTCATTGTGGTTACGATAAGAAATGAAATATTTTAACAAGCCTTCATGCTGAATACGCTTACCAAGATAAGTCAGTTGAATACTTGCCCAATCAGGCTGGCCTGTCACCAAACAATTTGATTTCAATAAATCGGAATAAATAGTTTCTCTAACGCGGTCTTTTTCTGTTTGTAAATAATCAGGTGAGATAGTGTAAGTATCGCAAGTGACATCTAATTCATCCAAACAAATGCCTTCCAAATGCCTGGCTATTTTTTCATGCATATGTGAAAGAGGCTGCATTTTAACTTCTACTTTAGCGCCACTTGCTTTTGACAAATCCTGTCTCATTAATTGTTCTACCTCAGCAAAAGAATCAAACCGGGTATTGTTGAAAGAATTTAAGTAAAGTTTAAATGATTTGGATTCGATGATATGAGGTGATTCGCAAGGAAAAACAAATTCTGCACCAGCGACCATGGGTTTGCCTTTTGCATTTAACCAAGATAACTCATAAGCATTCCAAATATCATTACCTTGAAAAGGCAATGGAGAGATGATTTTAATTTCATCGCGCTTTGCTTGGCGAGGAAAGGCAAATAATAAATCAGGTTGGTACAAGGAAACATAAGCGGTGATTTTGCCTAACGCTGATTTTTTTAATGCAGTTTTAGTGGTTGTCATGAGGCTTTTCCTATTTTTTCGGCACGTCTTAAAATTTCACCGGCCAAAGCCAAATAGGCCACTGCGCCTTGTGATTTTTCATCGTAATGTAACACGGGTGCACCGTGACTGGGTGCTTCTGCAAGACGCACATTACGTGGGATCACTGTGCGATACACTTGTTCAGGGAAATGCGCCAGTAACTGCGAAGAAACATCGACTGCCAACCGGTTGCGGCCATCATACATAGTGCGTAATAAGCCTTCAATATGTAAGCGCGGGTTAATGGTGCCGCGAATTTGTTCCACTGTTTTTAATAAACCACTTAATCCTTCGAGAGCAAAGTACTCGCATTGAATAGGAATCAATACTGAATCTGCAGCCACCAAGGCATTCACTGTTAGAATGCTGAGTGATGGCGGGCAATCGATGAGAATATAATCATATTGGTCGACGACGCCGGTTAAGATTATTTTTAATCTTTGCTCACGTTCCTTCGCTTGCAATAACTGCATTTCAGCGACAATTAATTCTTGGTCGGTAGGTAAAAGTTCAAACCCACTCGCTGTGCGGACCAAAGCATCTTCAATAGCGATTTCATTACATAACACTTGATGGGCTAAATAGTTGGTTTGAGATTTAAGAACGCCACTGCCCACACTTGCATTGCCTTGCGGATCAAGATCAATCAACATGACTTTGCGTTTCATGGCTGCAAAAGAAGCGGCCAAGTTAATGCTGGTGGTGGTTTTGCCTACGCCGCCTTTTTGGTTGGCAATTGCTATAATTTTACCCACGCTAATTCCTTTTCGGTTTCAAGATAATTAAATGTCTCTCAATGTCCCACCCATTTACCACTAAACGTACTATCTCTGACGTTATATTTTCTGGTAACGCTGCTAGTTCTTCCTTTGGGACCTTCCCTTTCATGGCCAAAATCTGGCCATTTGGTGCTAAAAGATGGGTTGTCGTATCTACCAATTCTTTCAGTGTGCCAAAGGCCCGTGAGAGAATACTATCAAAACCCTGAGACGGTGCAAAATCTTCGCTGCGACTGTGTATGGCTTTTACTTGCGGCAGTGCTAACTCGGCGATCACTTGGGTTAAAAAGCGTGTCTTTTTGCTATTTTTATCCACTAATACCCAAGTATGTTGTGGATTGAGAATCGCAAGGGGTATGCCTGGCAATCCTGCACCGCTGCCTACGTCTAAATAATGTTGGCCTTGAAGATAAGGGGCCACTTGTAGGCTATCAATTAAATGGAGATAAATCATTTCCCGCGGGTCAGTAATCGAGGTGAGATTAAAGACGCGGTTCCAAGACCTTATCAATTCGAGATAACGGATTAATTTATCGATCTTTTCATCAGTCAGTTGAAGTTGATTGTCATGAAGTGCATTTTTCAATTGAGATTTCATAGATCCAAATTCCAGGTACAACTAACGGGAAAGTGAAGTGGGTATGCTGCTGAATGGCAAGTTCAGCAATCGCTTAATGAAATTAAGCGGGGCCCACATTCGTTTTATGTTTCTTTAAATGGACTAATAATAACGAAACGGCAGCAGGTGTCATCCCTGGGATGCGCCCTGCCATCGCAATCGTTGCTGGTTTAGTCTGCTCGAGTTTTTGGCGGACTTCTGTCGATAGACCGGCGATATCTGCATAAACGATGTGGTTAGGTATTTTTAATGATTCAAGCCGCGCATGACGTGCGATTTCTTCTTCCTGACGATCAATGTAACCGGCATATTTCGTTTGGATTTCAATTTGTTCTGCGACTTTATCATCAGTGATAGGGGGCCCAAATTCAGTGATATTCATTAGGTGTTGATAAGTAATATTGGGTCTGCGTAATAATTCAATGAGGTGGTATTCGCGGGTAATCGGTTTTTCTAAAAGCGCATTGATTTTGATTGCAGCGGGGGTATCGGGATGTACGAAAGTGGCTTGTAAACGGGCTTTTTCGGCATAAATACTGTCTTGCTTTTGGGTAAATGCAGCAAAAATATCGCTATCAATCAAGCCTAAGTTATAAGCAATGGGGGAAAGTCTTAAGTCCGCATTATCTTCCCGTAACAATAATCGATATTCTGCACGACTGGTGAACATACGGTAAGGTTCTTCCGTGCCACAAGTAATTAAATCATCAATGAGTACGCCAATATAAGCTTGATCACGCCGTGGTGTCCAAGCTTCACTATCTTGCACATAACGGGCAGCATTAATGCCCGCTATCAAGCCTTGTGCGGCCGCTTCTTCATAACCCGTGGTGCCATTAATTTGCCCGGCAAAAAATAAGCCGGCGATGGCTTTCGTTTCAAGTGAAGGGTGCAACCCCCTGGGATCAAAAAAATCATATTCGATAGCATAACCAGGCCGTGTAATATGCGCATTTTCAAAGCCACGGATGGAGCGCACTAAGGCGAGCTGAGTTGAGAAAGGCAAGCTGGTCGAGATGCCATTAGGATAGAGTTCATGGGTTTGCAATCCTTCTGGTTCTACAAAAATTTGATGCGAGGTTTTTTCGGCAAAACGCATCACTTTATCTTCAATCGAAGGACAATATCGCGGGCCGATGCCTTCAATAACACCCGTATAAAGGGGTGATTCGGAAAGACCTGCGCGTATGACATTGTGTGTTGCAGCATTAGTGTGGGTAATATAACAAGGGACTTGCTGGGGGTGGTCGGCAGTCTTGCCCGTAAATGAAAAAACGGGCGTTGGTTGATCACCTGGTTGTATTTCCATCACACTAAAATCAACCGAACGTCCATCTATGCGTGGGGGCGTGCCTGTTTTTAGCCGGTTGATGGTGAAAGGCAAATCACGCAATTTAGCCGCTAAACTTTGGGCCGGGGGATCACCTGCACGACCGCCTGCGTAATGGTTGAGGCCAATATGGATTTTACCTGCTAAAAAAGTGCCAGCAGTTAAGATGACTGTGCGGGCATAAATCTTTAACCCCATCTGGGTCACAACGCCTATGACTTTGTCTTTATCGAGCAAAAGATCATCAACCGCTTGTTGGAACAAGAAGAGATTTTCTTGGGTTTCTAAGTGACGGCGTATAAATTGTTTATAAAGTGAACGATCAGCTTGGGCGCGGGTAGCGCGAACGGCAGGGCCTTTACTCGAGTTTAAGATGCGGAAATGAATGCCTGCATGATCGGCAGCTTTGGCCATAATGCCGCCTAAAGCGTCAATTTCTTTCACTAAATGCCCTTTGCCTATGCCACCAATTGCTGGATTACAAGACATTTGTCCCAAAGTTTCAATGTTATGCGTTAAGAGCAAGGTTTTAGCTCCCATGCGGCTTGCTGCAAGTGCCGCTTCTGTACCGGCATGTCCGCCGCCTATCACAATAACCTCAAAATGTGTTTTTTTTATGTGCAACATATTCTTCTCATTAGCCACTAAATTGCCCGCAAATCATAGCAGTTAAGATCCAATCTTACTATTCCAACAAAAGTATGAAAAAATACGACACCCTATAAAAAACATGAGGAAATCATGAAAAAAATGGCAGCAGCTGATGTGGTGATATTCGGTGGCGGAATTGCAGGATTATGGTTATTGAATCGATTACGTAAAACAGGTCTTTCGGTGATTTTATTTGAATCTGGGTTTTTGGGCGGGGGTCAGACACATAAAGCCCAGGGGATCATTCATGGCGGGACAAAATATGCTTTGCAGGGCGTGCTGACCTCAGAGGCTAAAGCCATTAATGCTATGCCGCAAATATGGCGCGAGTGCTTGGCAGGCATAGGGGAAGTTGATTTATCGGGCGTGCCAGTTTTATCTACCCAACATTGTCTTTGGGCGCCAAATAAATTTACTTCTAAATTAGCTGGCTTTTTGGCAAGTGCTGCTTTAACCAGCAAAGTAGCCCCTCTGTCTAAAGAAAATTACCCTACTGTTTTTAGGCATCCAGATTTTAAAGGTGAAGTATTTTCTGTCGATGAAATCGTCGTCGATGTTCCAGGCATGGTGCGGGAATTAGTCAAGCCCAATCAAGATGCAGTGTTTAAAATTGAACCCTTATCTGAACAAGAATTGAAGTTTGATGAACAAGGTGAATTGCAAAGCGCGACGGTTTATTTTTCAGGGCAAGCGGTTGAAGTCACTGCGCAACAATTTATTTTTACGGCGGGCGCTGGGAATGAAATGATTATCAACAAATTAAAGACCACAGAAATTGCTATGCAACGTCGACCTTTGCATATGGTCATGGTCAAGACGCCTTTTTCCTTACCCCTTTATGCGCATTGTTTAGGCATAGGCACGCGGCCGCGGATAACATTGACGACGCATTTTATGCAAGATGGTAGTACGGTTTGGTATCTGGGTGGTCAGTTGGCAGAAGAAGGGGTGGGACGTGATCAAGAGTCGCAAATCAGAGCTGCCCGCAAAGAATTATCGCAACTTTTTCCTTGGCTCAATTTCCAACAAGCCGAGTTTGCAAGCTTCATGATAGATCGCGCTGAGCCGCAGCAAAAAGGCGGCGTTAAGCCGGATACGGTGTATGTAAAGAAGATAGGCAATATCTCGATCGCATGGCCTACCAAAATGGTATTAGCGCCAAAACTTGCCGATGAAATTGTTCTTGAAATGCAGCAGGCACATGTGGTGTCGCAATTATTAGATATTCGCGAATTGCGTGCATGGCCCATGCCGCCGCTTGCGCGGCCCATTTGGGAGGATGCCTTTTGCAAAAGCGTCGCTTAGGTAAAACGGATTTGTGGGTGAGTCCCATTGGTTTAGGGACAGTTAAATTGGGCCGTGATGTGGGGGTGAAATATCCTCATGCCTTTAATTTGCCCTCAGATGAAGTCATCACCCGATTACTCAGTATTGCGATGGATAGCGGTATCAACTTGTTAGATACCGCACCTGCTTATGGCAGCAGTGAAGCGCGTTTAGGAAAACTGCTGAAAGGCAAGCGTCAAGATTGGGTGATAGTGACTAAAGCTGGCGAGGAATTTATCGAGGGTAAATCGTATTTTGATTTTTCTCCTGCCCACCTTGTTAAGAGTATTGAACGGAGTTTGTTGCGATTACAGACGGATTATATCGATATGGTTTTAGTCCATTCTGATGGTAATGATAAAGAGATTATTGAAGTGTTTGAGGTTTTTCAAACCCTGAATAAATTGAAAGACGCTGGAAAAATCCGCAGCTTTGGCATGTCGACTAAAACCTTGGCGGGTGGCTTATTAACTATCGATCAAGCAGATGCGGCGATGGTTACATATCACCCCGGCTATACTGATGAACAAGCTGTCCTTACTTATGCTAACCAACAGCAAAAAGGCATCCTAATAAAGAAAGCTTTAGCGAGTGGCCATCAACCATTAGTCACAGAAGCGTTACAATTTATTTTCCAGGAACCCGGTGTAACAAGCGTCATCATCGGCACCATTAACCCTCTGCACTTACAACAAAACATAGAGAGTGCAGAGAAAGTAGCATGTAGGTTGGGCTGAGCTTGCGAAGCCCAACAAAAATGCCCTTTCTTCTGCAAGATATCCATGTTTATTTGAGCTTTTTTGTCGTACTTCGTAAGCTTAAGCCCGCCCTAGGTTATTGCATTTGAAATGAAAATAGATTATAATTTCAAATGAAATAATCAAAAGGATACTTTAATGCATGCTCAAATAAAAAAAGAAAACAAGCTTAATAAATCCGCTGTACTAACAAAAGCTATACAACGTTTAGCTAAAGAGCTTGATTTAAGCCGACAAGAATTGTCACTAATGGTGGGGCCTAGTGAATCAACTTTTAGTCGTTTATTCAAAAACGATGCGAATGTTAGCGAGGGCAAGCCTAAATATTTAGACCCATCCTCGAAAGAAGGACAACTTGCTATTTTACTGCTAAGGTTATACCGAAATTTAGATGTGCTTTTTGGTGGCAACGCAAAACAATCACAATTGTGGCTGAGAAGCGACAATAAACATTTAGAAAAAAAGCCTATAGACCTAATTAAATCAGTAGAAGGGCTTGTCACTGTGGTTCAATATCTCGATGCGATTAGAGGCAAAAATTAAAATGACTCTAGATATATGGAAAGAATGCAAAGGTGAGAAATGTATTAGAGCAATAAATGAAACAGCATGGCGAATGGTAGAATTACAGGAAAAAACATCAACTAGAAAGTTGGTCGATTCTATCGAAGAACAAAAAGTACTAGAAGAATTAATAGAAGAAGCAAAGCCAATTCTTTCAACTTCGCAAACCAGATTTCATCCACTATTATACACCCCATTCAGATATCCTCCTTTAAAGCATGGATCACGTTTTGGAAAGAAAACAGAGTCTTCTTTATGGTATGGCTCTTTAATAATTGAAACTGCTATGGCAGAAAAAGCTTTTTATCAGCTAGCCTTTATTAATGCGAGCGCAGGAGAATTTGGCATTGTTACTTCGCCAATGACTATATTTTCAGTTAAGCTGAAAATTATTAAAGGTGCTCAATTAAATAAAGAACCATTTAGTAAGTACGAAAATAAAATTTCATCCCCAACAACTTATAAAGATACTCAGCTTTTAGGTTTACGTATGCGAGAAAATGATATTGATGGTTTTACATTTGTCTCTGCAAGAGATGCAAACATGGGCATCAATGTAGGCTTATTTAACATGAGCGCTTTCGAAAAAAAAACGCCAGAAGAAAAATCATTTCAAACATGGCAATGTAATACAACTAAAAACAATGTTGAATTTATTAAAATTGGATCGATCAATGATCATACCCTTACATTTTCCATTAAAAATTTTCATATCGATGGAAAGTTACCTTTCCCAGCCGTTTAAAAATCATGCACCATGCGCTGGATATTCGACAAGAATGACGTAATTGGGCGGATTCGCTAGAAGCAGCAGGTAGGTTGGGCTTTGCAAGCTTAAGCCCAACTTACCTGTTATCATGGTGGCTTGCTGCCTGCGGAATGAAGGATAGTTAATTTATCCTTTCTTCATTTTAATACCATCAATTA
>Ga0206856_10107_pt2 | contig 16686 bp, 17 predicted proteins | sample Alteio_BWOrgCont_48_FD_152630 | JGI IMG/M metagenome (GOLD analysis project Ga0206856, IMG submission 152630) | Enriched cells from forest soil in Barre Woods Harvard Forest LTER site, Petersham, Massachusetts, United States -... | ecosystem: Environmental > Terrestrial > Soil > Temperate forest >...
TGCCAAGAATGTCTCTCAGCTTTCTGACTCCATAAGCCTTGTCGATGCCCGGCTTGGTGACATCGATCGAAGTCGCACCACCGATGCGAACAGAGAACTCAGGAATGAACGCGTCAAGGATAGCCTTGATCTTCTCCCGTTTACCGTGACGCGGGTCCCATTTATCCTTTTCCTCCAATGGGGCCAGCTGACCGAGTGCAAAGTAAGTTATCTGGCTCCCCCGGTCTTCAATGGTCTCTCCCCAGACCCTTTCACCTTGAAGCCTGCTGTTCCGATGGCTTTCGTAAAGGAATTGACGATCTTCTCCTTTTCCTCCGAGGTGAAATCTTCCGAGTAGATCTTCTTCCAGTCCCCAGAGTATTGAAAGAATTTGGTTCCACATGTGGGAAGGAGAGAGAGATTCGCGAGTCGTTCGTCATGGGGAAGATGCGAGAGCACTTGTTTCTCAAACTGCGGCCAATCCCCCCCGGAAATCACGGCCACTTTGATGATGTCGAGAAGGTCGTGCAGGAGTATTGATGTTTTGCCATCCAGAGCGGATTTACTATCGGCAAGCGTACCGTCGAGATCAAAAACAATCAGCTTTTTCATTCTCATCATCGCCAAAGCGGCTTTGCCAACAACCCTCAGCAGCTGCGCTGCTTATTGAATCTCCTCACCAATTGCGAAAGTTCTTTAACGTGTAAGAGTTAAGGTAGCCACGTTATTGACTGATAGGAATTGAATGCGGGTGCCTGCGAGGAACCAACGACAGGTCGACACTCGTCACATAAATGAATAGCGCAACCGAGATAAAGAAGACGCCAACCCAGAAACGCCAATCGCGATGTGCGCGTTTCCAGTACGGAAGATGGTCATGGTGAACACCGTTCTGGTTCGGTCCCTCCTCGTGATGCGTGTGCGTGTTCTTACTCATTGGTTCCCATCATTCTCAACCCAGCCTCCAGTGAATTCGATGACGCCATTTCAGACGGCAACTTGCAATGACTTGTCTTCCGATGCCGGTTTAGAGCCATTACTGCTTATCGTTTCGCTATGACCGTTCCTCCTGCCACTTTCCGTTCCCAGCCCCATGGTCAGTGCTGTCAGGCCGGCAAGACCGCCCAGTTGCATGGTCTCGATGGCGGAACTGGGAACAATGACGATCGTAGAGTTTTGCTTCAATCCTTCATACAGCATGTTCATGCCCCTCAGATGGAAAGCGATGGGATCGTTCGCATAGGTCCTGGCCGCTTCAACGAACTTCTCCGCCACCTGACGCTCCGAATCACCCAGAATCACGCGGGCTTGGCGCTCCCTCTCGGCCTGGGCCTGCATCGACATCGCATTCTCCAGGGCCGAGGGAATCAACACATCCTTGACTTCGACCGAAATGACGTTGATGCCCCAAGGCTCGGTGCGCTCATCGATGATCGTCCGCAACACGCTGCTGATCTTGTCCCTGCCTTCAGGCATCTCCGAAAGCATGGTCTTGCCGATGACATCGCGTAGAGCCGTTTGTGAAGCCCAGCTGATTGCGCTCTCATAATCAGCGACATCCAGCGCGGCCTTCTTGGGATCCACTATTTTCCAGAACAGCACTGCATCAACATCTACTAGCACCGTGTCCTTCGTCAGGGTCTATTCCGCTTTGAAAGAACTCGTGAGAACGCGCGTGTCGATCCAGTAGGAATAGTGTCGATAAGCGGAATGATCAGAAAGAGTCCCGGCCCTCCAAGGACTCGGAACTTCCCGAGCCGCAAGACAACCGCTCTGCTCCATTGATCCGCTACACGGATTGCAGAGGAAATCATAGAAGCCAGAACGATGGCAATGGCAAGAGTCCACACTGCTCCCAAATCCGCCGATACCTTATGCAATGCATAAGCGCATGCTGCTCCAACGGCCACGATTACCAAAAATATTAGTACCGAGAACGAGCTGCTCTTCTTCATTGCAATTCCCTCTCTCCGTGGACGGTTCAAGTCTTCCATGCCGTACGGGGACAGACTGTGCAATTGGATACAGTAACCGCCCTGCTACTAAGGGACAATTTAACTGCGGGGTTGCGGTTCTTGCATAGCCCAGGGGCCTAAGAGATAACTCGAACGGAACGTGGACGAATCCCTCCGTCATGAAGCCGACAAAGAATCATAAGGAGATAAAAGCGATGGCGAACGAAATTAGCAAGCAGGAAACACCGAATGTCGATCAATCGAAAGCTTCAAAAACTGCAGCGGATAAGAGGTTAGACCGCGCCGCCGAAGAGGCTGCGGAGAGGGCCGGAAGGACGGAGCAGCATTACGATCGCGACCACAGTATTTTTACGAAGTAGCGAGCCTTTCAGATTATGCAATTCAACATGGAATGATGACCGCGGATAATGCTGCCGTACTTGCTCCTCCCGGCTCCCCCAAGTCTGGTTAGGGAATCTCATCGAACGGACTGACAACCGATGAGGCGCGAAGCCGTCTTGAAACAGACGGACCAAATGCGATGCCGGATACGTCCGCTCATCCGCTTCGAAATGCCTTCGCTAAATTCTGGGCGCCTGTCCCCTGGCTGCTCGAAGCCTCCATTGTGCTTCAGGTGGTGCTGCATAAGTACTTCGAGGCCGCAGTCATTGCGGGCCTGCTTGTGTTTAACGCAACGTTGGCTTATTTCCAGGAGGGCCGCGCCCAGGCTACTCTCGCCGCCCTGAAGTCGCGTCTAGCGCTGAACGCTTCCGTCCGGCGCGATGGAACGTGGAAGACGGTACCAGCCGCAGAGCTGGTCCGTGACGACTTGGTGAAGCTGTCGCTGGGCGGCGTGGTTGCTGCCGATGTGCACCTGGTTGACGGATCTGTTCTGCTCGATCAATCGATGCTTACCGGTGAATCTCTACCCATCGAAGCTGGTGCCGGTGTGGATACCTATGCCGGAGCTCTGGTGCGGCGCGGTGAAGCAATCGCAGTGGTGACAGCTACTGGAGTTCATACCAAGTTCGGCCGCACGGCGGAGCTTGTTCGCACCGCGCACGTTGTCAGTTCGCAGCAGAAGGCTGTTCTGCGGATCGTACGTAATCTTGCGATCTTCAATGGCGCCGTCATCCTTCTGATAGGAGCGTATGCCTTCGCTCATGCGATGCCGTGGAGTGAGATCATTCCGCTGTTGCTCACAGCGGTGCTCGCGGCGATACCAGTGGCTTTGCCCGCAACCTTCACCCTTGCGACCGCGCTTGGCGCTCGCGCTCTGGCAAAGCTGGGCGTCCTCCCGACGCGACTCTCCGCTGTCGATGAAGCTGCAACGATCGATGTTTTGTGTTCGGACAAAACGGGAACACTCACCCTCAACGCGCTTTCAGTGACGAGCATTCGGCCGATGCCCGGCTTCGACGAAGCCCACATCCTTGGGCTGGCAGCCCTGGCAAGCTCCGATGGCGGCCAGGACTCTGTCGATGCGGCGATTCGCTCCGTGTCTTCGCAAAAGCCGGCGCCGGACCTTCCGAAGCTGACCAAGTTCGTGCCATTCGATCCTGCCAGGAAAACGTCGGAAGCGACAGCGACAGACGCGAAGGGCGAAGTGCAGCGGATTGTCAAGGGAGCCTTCACGTCTGTCATCGCTCTGACAGCACCATCGAGTTCCAGAGCACACCGAAGCGCAGATCCTGTGCTGCTTGTGCAATATGCTCGGGTCGCCCGAGATCACGCCAATAGGAATTATCGGCGCGAAATGCAATGATCCTCGCTCCCTGCGCGGCGAGATGCAAATAGGTCGTAATGATGGAGAATGCTCCGTTCTCTTCCATTCTTGAGAAGACACGGGGAGAAATGACGTGGATGCCTGAAAAAGCCAGCGGCAGCACTTGCCCGGCTGGAGGCGCCATTTCAGGCTCGCTGCACTCAAGGTTTTCGTTATGCACGGCTCGACGACCGCAAAGCTCTCCATGCTCGTCGAAGAGCAAATACCTCGACGTCTCGCGATTCTGAACTGCCAGTGTGGCGAGGGCATCGTGGTCAACGTGAAAGCGAACCATGTGCCCCAAATCGATTGTGCTGATGACATCGACGTTGTGCAGGATGAACGGTTCCTCTGAACTCGCGCCATCGCGAAGGAAGAAATTGGCGGCCCTTTTCAATCCGCCCCCGGTGTCGAGAAGAATCTCTTCGCGAGAGAATTCAATCCGCATGCCGAAGTTGTCGTGAGACTTCACGTAGTCAAGAATCATGTCCGCGTAGTGATGGATGTTGATAATCACGTCTCGAACGCCGATTGCGTCGAGGCGTTTCAGCGCGATCTCCAACAAGGTGCGGCCGGCAACTTCGACCAATGCCTTCGGACGGTCGTCCGTCAATGGCCGCAGGCGCGTGCCCAGTCCGGCCGCCAGAATCATCGCCTTCATTTGTTCATCTTTTCCAACTCGATATGGCGAACCACCACTTCAACTCCGCTGCCTGCGCGCACGTGCTTTGCCAGCTGTTCGGCCAAGAACACAGACCGGTGTTGGCCGCCGGTGCAGCCGAACGACACCATCAGGTTCTTGAAGCCGCGGCGCTGGTATCCGGCCACGCTTCCATCCACGAGCGAGAGAACGTTGGCAAGATACTGGTGAACGCTCACCTGCTGATTGAGGTATGCGATGACCGGTTCGTCCTTTCCGGTCAACGCTCGAAATTGCTCTTCCCGTCCGGGATTGGGAAGGGAGCGGGCATCGAAAATATATCCGCCGCCGTTTCCCGACTCATCAGCGGGCATCTGACGGTGAAATGAGAAGCTGAAGATCCGCACCTTCAAGGGCTCAGCTGAGGAAGCGAAACCTTGCAGTTTCTCGGACGCCAGCATGCTATGGAAGGCATCGAGTAGCGCCGGCACGTCGATGGACAACTTGACATTATGAGCCAACCAGCGCAGGTTCTTCAGCGCATAGGGCACGCTCTGCAGGAAATGGGACTTACGCTCATAAAACCCTCGAAAGCCGTAGGCTCCCATGGCTTGCATGATGCGCACATAGACATATGCGTAAAAGTGCTCCATGAACGCTTCGCGGTTCACATTCACGTAGTCGCCCAGGCATTCGAGATAGTAGTCGAGCAAACTCTGGCGCATCTCGGGTGGCAGATCGGCCTTGCCGTCATAAAGCAGCGATGCGATGTCGTATTGCAGAGCTCCCTTTCGGCCGCCCTGGTAGTCGAGAAAAAAACGGCTGTCCGTCGCGTAGCATGATATTGCGTGATTGGAAATCGCGATACAGAAAATAATCGCGATCGGCGCTCAACAGAAACTTCGTCAAGCGACCGAAATCGTGTTCAAGCGCCTGTTCGTTGAAGGAAATGCCAGCGAGCCGGAGAAAGTAGTATTTGAAATAGTTCAAATCCCAGGCGATCGATTGTCGATCGAAGCTGGCGCGTGGATAGCAGACCTTGTAGTTCAAATTGCGGCCGACTTCCACCTGAAAGCGCGGCAAGACGGCCACCACTCTCCGATAAGCTTCAAGCGCGGGCAAAGCGACGGCCCCTTCGCTGCGATTCTGTACCAGAAATTCATAGAGTGTCGAGTCGCCAAGGTCCTCTTCGAGATAGGCACCTTCGTCTAGGTCTTCCTTATAGATTTCTGGTACCGGCAATCCATGCCGGCGAAAATGCTTCGAGAACTCGAGAAAGGCGATGTTCTCTTCGCGCACCGAATACAAGATGCCGATGGCGCTGATGCCTTGACCTGCCAACCGCACAATGGCGCGCCCCGAGCCGCCGAGTTGGCCTTGGAGCGGGTGTACCTGTTCAGGCTGGAACCGGTAATGTTGTTCGAAGAGCCGTTTCAAAACTTCCACGAAGGCCTTTCCAAGGACAATTCAGATTGCTCCCACGATATCGAGCGCCGCTGGTGGGGCGCAAAGGTTTTCTCATGTCGTCGGAGTGCTGCACAGCCGTGGCCGCCTCGCCGCCGGCGTAGAGCTCCAAGTGCTGGGGTTCGCGCAGGACTGATCGCTACCTAGCGAGATGTCGAACTCTTAGTCCGGTTCACGAACAGAAACCGGACCTCGACCTGCCGGTACAGAGAAAGAGGGCCATTTACGCGCTTGATTTCCGGTCATGCGATTCTCTGATGTGCGCGAAAGCGGGAGTTTCGCGGCCAAATCTGGGGAAATCAGGGCAGAAAAGTTCTGAAACGACGAGAGAAAGACTCGCTGGCGGTGGAAGCAGTCCCTGCGAACGATTCTCCCCCCTGAATTCCCTGCTAACAGGGAAAGATACAGGGAATTTTTCTATTTTTTCTCGAGGTTCCAGCGGAGAATTTCTCCTATCCCCTTGAATCCACCGGAGTTCTGATACCCCTGTCCGAGTTGGGCGCTCCACGGATCAGGGAATTATCAACGCAGGATCAGGGAATAATCAGGCACGTATCAGGGAAACGACATTTCCCTGATATCAGAAAATGCCGGCCTGGTTCCTCCATTTTCTTCACAATGCGTCCGGCTCCAGCGCCGCGACTTATAGATAAGGTGATGAGGTTCGGAGTCAACTTTGCGAGAAGCACGGTTACACAGCCACTTGGAATTGCTTCCCACATGCCGACATTTCAGGACTAATCGATTCTCGATGAGTGCCTCGGCGGAGATAACCGGCCGCAATAACGGACTCATCAGTAGCGGCGGCAGACTGGAACTCATTTGGACAGAGCATCGGGCCTCCAGGAGCCGCGCTAAGCGCAAAAGCCCCCCTGTAGCGGAGATCGCAACTCGAGTAACCGAGAGCTTTGGAAGGACCAATGGTTATCTCAGCCAACCTAGGGCAACATCGCCTGCGACGAGCGCAATATTTTACACACCACTAGAATGGGAAGCGATTGGCCGCTTATGGCGATTTAGCGCCAATGCAGAATCACCAATTTTCGTCCTCAGAACTGACGTACTTTAAATCTGCTGAGTGGGCAAGGCTGATCGCCGCGCTGTACAAAACGAAGTAGACGGTCTACCTCCAGTGGGAGTAGAGTGTCTACATCTATGAACGAGGAAGACCAGTATAAGAACCGGATTGAGCTGCTGCAGGGAACACTCGACATGCTTATTCTTCAGACGCTGCAATGGGGACCGCAGCATGGATATGGCATTGTCCAGGCTTTGCGTTTGCGATCCGGAGATGTGCTTCAGGTGGAGACTGGATCTCTGTATCCGGCTCTCCATCGATTGGAGCGTCAAAGCTGGGTGCAGTCTGAATGGAAGCAGTCAGAGAGCAAGCAAAGAGCCCGATATTACCGAATCACGGCCAAGGGGAAAAAGCAGTTGGTCTCGGATCTGGGCCGATGGGAGCGGATTGTCGAAGCGATTGGGTTGGTGATGTACGTCAAGCCGGAGGAGAGTGAGTCATGAAGTGGTTCCCGAGCTTTGGTTTTCAGCGGCGCAAGCGCGAATTGCAGGAAGAGGTTGATGCGCACCTGCAGATGGCGATTGCAGATCGAGTGGCGCGAGGCGAGACGGCAGAGACGGCGCGACAAGCGGCGGCGCGGGAATTTGGAAATATTCCTCTAGTGCAAGATGTGACGCGCGACATGTGGGGCCAAGCGTGGCTTGAACAACTAGGCCGGGATGTCCGTTACGCGTTACGGCAACTGCGCAAGAGCCCCGGCTTTTCGATCACCGCGACGGCGATGCTGGCAGTAGCTATCTGCGCCAACAGCACCGTATTCAGTTGGATCGACGGCACAATGTTGCGTCCGATTCCTGGCGCGCGGGACACGGGCGATCTTGTTAGCCTGCAGCGGGGGGAACGGAACTTCTCTCCGACTCCGCCCTTCTCGTATCTCGACTATCGCGATCTGCGCGAGCAGAACCACACCTTCGCCGGAATACTCGCATATCATCACGATTGGATCACGCTGACCGGCGGCGCACAGCCGGAGCGTGCCTATATTGCGAACGTGTCGGCAAACTATTTCGATGTGCTCGGCATCAAGCCGGTGCTGGGGCGTTTCTTTCTGGCTGAAGAAGAGACGCGTCCAGATGCTGTTCCCAACGTGGTCCTGGGCTATTCGCTTTGGAAAACGCGTTATGCCGAAGACCCGGCAATTGTGGGCAAGTCGATCGAGATCGCCCGGCATCCTGTGACGGTGATCGGTGTGGCGCCGGAGGGGGTTGTCGGAGCAATGCCCGGGATCCGTGAAGATCTGTGGGTAACGCTCGATCCCCTCGGGACGGATGTGTGGCGGATGACGCATCGCGATGCGGACTGGCTGAACGTAATAGGAAGATTGCGGCCCGGCGTGAGCCTTGGCACGGCAGCCCAGGATCTCGATACCCTGATGCATCATATTGTGGCGGCGTATCCGGACCAGCATCTCGGCGATAACCGGATCACGCTCGATCCCATGTGGCGCTCGCCATTCGGCGCCAACGGATACATGGCGGCGACGCTGCCCATTCTGCTGGCCTTCGCCGCTGTGGTGCTGTTGCTGACCTGCGCGAACGTGGCTACGCTCACGCTCGTGCGGTTTGTATCCCGGCGGCGTGAACTTGCGATCCGGCAGTCGCTCGGGGCGAATCGTATTCAACTGATGCGGCAGATGGTGCTGGAGGGCGTGGTGCTTTCCATCGTCGCAGGAGCCGTGGCCCTTGTGTTGACATCGTGGACTTCGAAGACATTCGCATGGTTCTTTCCGGCGAACTCGAATCCCCTCATACTCAACGGGAGCATGGACCATAAGGTGGTAATCGGGATTGCGGTGTCGTCCCTGTTGGTCGGCATGCTGTGCGGCGCTCTTCCCGCCTGGCGTTCGTCCCACGCGCCGGCAGTTGAGGTACTCAAGGCAGAGTCTGCAAGTATCTCCGGCGGCTCACGCAACCGGAAATTGCTCAGCGGGCTGGTGGTGGCGCAAATCGCGCTTTCACTTCCTCTGCTGTTGTGCTCCGGGCTATTTCTGCGAACACTGCGGAATCTCGCCGGCGCGAATCCCGGATTTGAGCAGGACCACATTCTCACTGCGTCTGTGGGGCTGAATATTGCCGGCTACAGCCACGACGAGGAACAGGTGATCCGTCACAAGATTCTTGATCGCGTGTCGGCATTGCCTGGCGTGAAGGTTGCGTCTCTTACGGACTGGATTCCGATGACCCTGGGCCAGAAGAAGGAGGATGCTTATCCGGAAGGGTATGCACCACGCCCGCATGAATCTTTGAAGGTGCTGCATGCCGAGGTGTCCCCGCGGTATTTCGAATCCCTCCATATACCCATTCTGGAAGGACGCGAGTTTACACCGGATGACGATGAAAAGGCCCCGAGGGTACTCATCGTGGATCAGACCGCGGCGAGGCGCTACTGGCCAGGGCAGGATCCGCTGGGAAAGGAACTCAGGGTGTGGGGCAGCCTTTTCACGGTAGTCGGCGTTGTGAGGAATTCAACACATACATTCGTGAATGAGTCACCGGAGCCTATGGTGTATATGAGCTTTTTCCAGGCGGGGTACGAGACGATGGTGCAGGTGAAGACCGAGGGAAATCCGGTCGACCTGGCGCCAGCGGTGCAAAACGCCATCCACGAAGTCGATACACGGCTGCCGGTTTTCGATGTGCGTTCCATGCGAGAGAATACCCAGATAGCGAGCAGTTTCGCCGTTATACAGAGCACCCTGGCGGGAATGTTCGCGCTGATTGGGCTGGTTCTTGCGATAACCGGAATCTACGGAGTCGTGGCCTATCGAACCCAATTGCGGACCCACGAGATCGGAGTACGAATGGCTCTGGGCGCTTCGCGCGTCGATGTGCTGCGGCTCGTGCTGTTGCAGGGATTGTGGCTCACAGGCATCGGGCTGGCGCTAGGGCTGGCGTTTGCGTTGGGACTGACCCGCATTATCGTCCGGCTGTTGTACGGAATCGGAGCCAACGATCCCATCACCGTAGTTTCCGTCGTCATGCTCCTGGGAGCAATGTCTTTGGCAGCATGCTACCTTCCGGCGCATCGAGCGATGCGCCGAAACCCTGTGACTGCGATTCGCGAACTGTAAACCGCAGCTCGGACTCGACGCGAATTGGACGGATTCGGGGTATGCGTGACGCTCCACCTGGTTGGCAAGGATTCCACCGGTCACAAACCAATCTCAGCAAGGTGGATCTTCGTTGTGCGTTGACGTGAACAGGGGTGGCTGTTGAAAAACTCGCTCCGAGAAATCATGCTCAAGAAACATCGCACTAGGATGCCCTCTGAACGATTCTCTCCGGCCGCCTATACATTTCTGGTCACCGATTTCGACTCAGTTTTCAGAAGAATCGACTTTTTCAACACCCACAGGGCTTAGCACTCATTGAGAATAATTTGTGGGCCGAAAGGCCGATTAGTACCGAAAAACGCTAGATCCCTATCGGGACTGCCCCGGCAGATGAGGCGGGTTGGACGATTGCCTCTTCAGAATCCTCGAATGAGCGAGAAGTTTGTTCGGGCGTCAAGTGCAATTGCCAAATCCGTTGTGAGGCGTAGCTCATTCAACGCGCAAGGCTCGTACGGGGTCTATCGAAGCCGCGCGCCGCGCTGGAATGAAGCCGGCAATGGCAGCCGCAAGCACCAGCACTCCAATCGCGATCGCCATGACCGGTACACTCACGCTGGTCATCTCATAAAGCTGCGACTTGACGTACCGCACACAGAAGATTGTCACCGGGATGCCGATAGCGAGACCGGCGACGGCCTGCAGCATGGCTCCGCGCATGACCGTTCCGATAACGCGGCCGCGCGCCGCTCCCAGGGCCATACGAATGCCAATCTCCGGCGTGCGGCGGACTACAGTATAAGCCGTGACGCCATAGAGGCCGATGGCGGCGAGCAGGAGAGCGAGCAGCCCGAAGAGCGAGGTGAGGCGCGCGATCAGCCGCTCCTCGATGAACCGGTCATCAATCTGCTGCTGAAATGTCTGGAACTTTACGATGGTGAGGTTGGGGTTGATGCTCGCCAGTGTGTCGCCGACGATCTTTTCGAAGCCGGCGATGGGATGGGCGGTCTGGATGACCAGCGCGCCGGCATACATGGATTGGTCTTTGTCGATAGAGTTGTCGGGGTCGGGGTCGTTGGCGACTCCAGCGCGCTGCGTAAGGGGCAGAAAGTACATGGCGTGGTTCTTCCAGTAGACGCTGGTATAGGTAGTATTTTCCACCACGCCGACGATCTCATGCGCCCCATCCTGAGGTGTCTTGGACGGACCGGAAAAGCCAAAGCGATGACCGATGGGATTGCGGTTGCCGAAGAACTGCTTGACGAACTCCTGGTTGACGACGGCGACGGGAGCCGCATTTAGCGTGTCCTGCAACTTGAAGCCGCGGCCTATGACGACGCGCGTGCCCACGGAGTCGAAGTACTCTGGAGAGCCCTTGACCCAGGATGCGCCTTTATTGATGTCAGGCTCACCCTGAACCTTTACGCCAGATCCCCAATTGTTCTGCTCCATCGGCGTGTAGGTAGCAAGGCCCACTTTGAGAACGCCGGGAATGTCGTGGAAGCGGTCTACGATGCTCTGGTAGAGGGGCTCAACCTCTGTGTTCTTGTAGCCGGCCGCTTGCGGATTGATGTGGGCAATATAGCGGTTCGTTGCATCCAGTTTCATGTCCACGTTCTCGGCCTTGTTGAGGCTCTGCGCAAAGAGGCCCGCGGCGACGAGCAACACGAGGGAGAGCGCAGCCTGCAGGACAACGAGCGCGCGCTGCAGGAAGGATGCTCCGTGGGCGGTTGTACGCGCGTTGGAGCGCAGCGCTTCAGCGGGCTGCGTGCGCGCGGCCATCATCGCTGGCGCAAGGCCAAAGAGGATGCCCGTGACGAGCGAAAGCGCAAAGGCAAAGCCGATGACCAGCGGCGAAGGTGAGGCATTGACCGGCATGTTAGCCTGGTTTGGGAAGGCGAGCGCCAGCAGCGCGTGTGCTCCGAGGTAGGAGACCGCAAGCCCGAGCAGGCCGCCCATGCCGGAGAGAAGAATGCTTTCTGTGAGCAACTGGCGGACGATGCGGCTGCGTTGCGCGCCAAGTGCCGAGCGAATCGACAGTTCAGCCTTGCGGCTGATGCCGCGAACGAGCAGAAGGTTGGCGATATTGGCACAGGCGACGAGAAGCACGAGCGCGGCGATCCATTGCAGTAGCTTCAGGTGGTCCTTGTAGCCGTCCTGCATGTTCTGGATGCCTCCCCCTCCGGGAGTAAGCACCACGTGGGTGCGGGGAAGAACTTTCTGGGCGCGCTGATCGGTAAATGTCTTGAGCGGCGTAAACTCCTGCTTGAGCAGCGCGCTGGCCTTGGCCTGCAGCGCAGGCAGAGAGGTTCCCGGCTTGATGCGACCGATGATGTAGGACCACTGGGTGTCGGGATCGTTGAAGTATGGTGCGCCGATGACCGTATCAATCGAATTCATGGGGAGGAAGTACTTAGGCGGATGGGTATCGATGCGGTCGCCATAGAAACCGTTTGGAGCTACGCCAATGATGGTAGCCGGCTTGGTGTTGATGTAAAACGCGCTTCCGACCACGCTCGGATCGCCTGCATAGTCCTGCTGCCATGTGTCGTAGCTCATCACAGCAGTGATGGGTGCGCCTTTCTGGTCGTCGCCGTCTGAAAAGAGGCGGCCCGCTGCCGGCGAGAGCCCGAAGACGCGGAAGTAATTGCCTGAGACGAAGGTCCCCATGACGGACTTCGCAACTGTTTGCGGTCCGGCGCGACGGACGGTAATGGGCCGCCATGCATAGCCGGACTCCATTGCGGCTAGCTCTTCGAACTCCGGCAGGCTCTTTTTGAACATGTAATAGGTGTCTGTAGAGAAGAGCGAGTAATCGCCATTATCATTCCATCCGCCATTGACGCAGCAGTCATCCTTGTCGCCAATGCGCACCAGGGTCTTGGGATCGACTACTGGAAGGTTATGCAGCAGTATGGCGTTGACCAACGTAAAGATGGCCGAGTTAGCGCCGATGCCCAGAGCAAGCGTCAGCAATACGGTGATGGTAAAGCCTGGGGTCTTGCGCAGTTGGCGGCATGCATAAACCAAATCCTGTAGCAGAACTGTCATCGCCTAACCTCCACACACGTCGGCTTGCACAAACAGAAAGCAATTCACGCCCGGACGAAATTCTGTACGAGCCACCTTGAATCAAAACAGTCCTGAAGCAGATATATACGAATATATTCGTAGTCGTCAACGAAATGCTTCGTAGATTTATGTCCGCTCAGCAAAACTCGCTCGGCAATACCGTCTTCCGTCAATCTCGACTGGTCATCCTGCTCAACTCACGTTTTCGAGTTACAGCAGATATCAATGAGTGAGTTGGCGATTTGCACTCACCCGCTAGCGCGGGAGGTTACGCTTTTGTGGCACTTGGATAGAGTGTTGGGCACCGAAGGAGGTGTCCATGACACATCTACGCCAGCGCATGCAGGAGGATCTCCGGCTGCGCAACTTCTCCGAACGCACGATCCGTCGTTACACCGAGATCGTTGCTGAGTTCGCAAGGTACTTCCACAAGTCACCTGATCAGCTTGGTCCTGAGCACGTTCGCACCTTCCTGCTGTACCTGCTTAATGAGCGCAAGCTTGCATGGGGAACGATTCAGGGCGCTCGATCGGCGCTGAAGTTCCTCTATTTACGGACACTGAAGCAGACCTGGTTCGATCAGGAGATCATCAAGCCGAAGATACGCCGCAAGCTGCCCACGGTCTGGAGCCGGGAAGAGGTGTGCGCTCTGCTTGATGCCACAACCAACACCAAGCATCGTGCACTACTGTCATCCACATCCGCGAGGGCAAGGGCAAGTTCCCGCGCCAGGTCATGCTGTCGCCCAAGCTGCTGGAGTTGCTGCGCCTCTACTGGCGTTGGCGTAAGCCCACGGATTGGCTCTTTCCCGGAGAGGAGCCCGGTCATCCTTTGAAGGCCAACACGGTGCGCGTGGCCTGTCAGAAGCTGCGCGAGCAACTGGGCATCTCTAAACCGCTCAGCCCACACGTGCTGAGGCACTCCTTCGCTTCGCATCTTCTCGACGCAGGCACAGATCTGCGCAGCATCCAGCTTCTGCTTGGCCATCGCGATCTGGAGACCACCTCGCGTTATCTGCACGTCTCCGAAGCAAGGCTGCACGCTACGGCAAGTCCGCTCGACGATCTGCCCATCCAGATATCCCGAACCGCACAGGGAGGGAACAGAACAGCATGACAGGACATCGGCTCGAAGTGGCCGATGTCTTTCGTGCTCATCAAGACCAGTTCCTTCAACGCTGGGGCCACGCACTCTCAGACCAGCAACGGAAGGTGCTGCGCGATATCGGCCTCTGCCGCACAGCTGCACTGGGCACTCATCTCGAGCGCTGCGATCGATGCAATTATGAGACGGTGGCATACGACTCGTGCCGCAACCGGCACTGTCCCAAGTGTCAGTCTTCGGCACGCGACCGCTGGCTCATCAAGCAGGCCGCAAGTCTGCTACCGGTGCCCTACGCCCATGTAGTCTTCACCCTACCTAAGCAACTGGCGCCCCTCGCACTCAGGAACCAACGTCTGTTTTATAGCCTGTTGTTTCGGGCAGCTTCGGAGACCTTGCTCAAGATAGCGGCCGATCCACGCCATCTCGGCGCACGCATTGGTGTGCTCGCTGTGCTGCACACCTGGTCGCAGAACTTGAGGCATCATCCGCACCTGCACTGTCTCGTCCCCGCCGGCGGACTGCCCCTTGATAACTCCCGCTGGATCACAACCAGACGCCGGGGTTTCTTCCTCCCGATGCGCGTGCTCAGCCGCATGTTCCGCGGCAAGCTGCTCGCCTTCCTCAAACAGAGCTACCGGCGCGGCGAACTATCCTTCGCCGGCAAGCTGGCTGAACTATCAACACCATGCGCTTTCCACTCTCTGCTCGGTACCTTGCGCCGAACAGAGTGGGTGGTCTACTCCAAGCCTCCGTTCGGAGGACCCGAACATGTGCTGAAGTATCTGGCCCGCTACACGCACCGCGTGGCCATCTCCAACGGAAGACTCCTCAGCCTCGAGAACGGTCAGGTGCACTTCCGCTGGCGCGACTCCCGATATAACAATCGCAGCAGCATCATGAAGCTCGATGCGGTGGAGTTCATCCGTCGCTTTCTGCTCCATGTCCTGCCAGCCGGCTTCGTCAAGATCCGCCACTTCGGATTGCTCGCCAACCGCAACCGGCGCCAGGCGCTCGCCGTTTGCAGGCTCCGTCTCAGTGCCTCCATCCCGGACATCGATCCACTGCTAACCGCGCAGCAGAAGGCCGCGCTCAGCCGGTCATGCCCACAATGCAGATGCGGCACCCTCCACGTCATCGCGCGTTATTCGGCCGTTGAGCCGGCCAGCCCCAACTCAGCACTTCTCTGCGCTACCTTCAAATCTTCCTGAGACAACGATGCCGCCGTCCATCCCAATTCGCCTGCACGCTACGGCGGTTGCTTACCCCACCTGCGCCGCCCTATACGTCGAATCGGCTCCAGGCCGTTCAACTCAACCATCCAGCCAAGCGATCGGCTTCGCAACTGAATCGCCTACCGGGGCAACTATGGCTAACTTCGACTTCCCTCGTGCCTGGTCAACCGTGTCGGCTCTCCGCAAGAGCTATCCAATACCCATACATCCACCGCGCTAACGGCTTACTGCAAATCGCCGTATCCACACTGCTCCGCATTCGAAGCAACGCCCACCGCTGAAATCTCTGCCTGCGGAGCACTGTCGATACGGCACTAGAGATTTAACACTTGTTGAGCGTTGTTCGAATGAGGCGCGGTTTGATCCCGGCTAGCCGGCCACGCAGGAACCGTTCAAATGTTGGGTTCGACACAGGCGCCATTTCCCATTACTCAAAACGATAGCGTAGAACTTCCGAGATGGCCCGATACCCAATTCGCCGGTAAATGGAATTTGATGTGGGATTGGCAAGGTCCGTATACAGGACACAGCGATATCCGGCATCACGCATGTGTTTCGAAAGAGCGTGAACACATGCGGTGGCGTAAGCACGCTTCCGCTTCTCGGGCGGAGTGTAGACCCCAGCCACCCGAACCACGCCTTCAACTGGCCTTCGGCTAACCGCCATCGACATTGGTTCTCCGCCATCCCAGAGCCAAAACTCTCCCGCTGCCAAACCCCGGTCAACGCGAAGTTCGGTGCCGTCTGCCGGCTCATCAATCTCGATCTGAAACGCCCGAGTCCAGTGAATCATCAAGCTGCGGTCTCTCGGAAGTGCCTGGCGGAGGTGACCCTCAACGCCGGCCACTTCTCCTACATCCAACAATTCGTAGAGACGGTTGCCCTGAAAGGGCGTCGCGGCCGATTTGCGCCGCTCGCTCCAATGCCCAGCGAAAGTGGCTGCTGTTGCGGCATCCCCGTTTATTCCGGGTAGAGAGACGTCCGCTTTGACGATCGCATCCACCATGGCCGTGGCCACTTGCTTGTCCATGGGTGTGAGAGTCGCGGCAAAGGTCAGAGGCGACTGAAGGACCACGCCGACCACCTTCTCCCGTTCCATTGCTACCCAATAGCGACTTGGCTCCGGCTGTGCGACGCGGGCATGCAGAAGTGTGAGGATCAAATTGTGCTGAACTGGCTGCGACGCCAGGAATTCTCCAGCCCTCCTCAAGACAATGACCGGATCTTCATAAAAGTCGATTTGGATGCCCATTTTGAGAGATTAAATGAGCCCAGCCTGGCGCTAGGATGCCGGAATGCCCAGCGCCATTTGAAGCGAGTTGCAGACAAACCCGGAGATAGACAGCCT
>Ga0206856_10257_pt1 | contig 16623 bp, 15 predicted proteins | sample Alteio_BWOrgCont_48_FD_152630 | JGI IMG/M metagenome (GOLD analysis project Ga0206856, IMG submission 152630) | Enriched cells from forest soil in Barre Woods Harvard Forest LTER site, Petersham, Massachusetts, United States -... | ecosystem: Environmental > Terrestrial > Soil > Temperate forest >...
TTGAGAAAAAAGCGCTTTTTACCAGTTAAATAATGTGCCATCTATCTTTCGATTAATAGGTAGGTAAGCACGCTCATACGGATATTTTCCGGCTAATTTCTCATCGAAATCAACACCTAAACCAGGGGTATCACTGGGATAAAGATAACCTTTATTAAACGTATAAGTATGTGGAAAAACAGCCTCTGTTTTTTCGGTATGGCGCATGTATTCTTGGATACCAAAATTATTGATAGCCACATCAAAATGTAAAGCCGCTGCCATCGTAATCGGAGAAACATCCGTAGGCCCATGACAGCCTGTTTTGATATGATAAACTTCTGCCATCGCTGCAATTTTTTTTAGGGGCGTCAAGCCACCACCGTGTACAACTGACATACGTATATAATCAATCAGTTGTTCTGTAAACAAAAGTTGGGTATCCCCTATCGTATTAAATACCTCCCCCACGGCTAACGGGGTTGTCGTATGTTGGCGAATAATTCTAAAACTTTCTTGAAGTTCAGCAGGTACCGTATCTTCTAGCCAAAATAAATGATAAGGCTCTACTTCTTTGCCTAAGCGTGCGGCTTCAATAGGCGTTAAACGATGGTGTGAATCATGTAATAAATGGGACTCATCGCCATAGGTCTCACGTAATTTTTTAAACAGCTTGGGAATGTCGTTGAGATATTTCTCAGTGGACCAGACACATTCGTGAGGCAATCCTTTGGTAGCCGGTTCATAATATAATTTATCTTTAGAAATGCCATAGGTATCTGGCAAACCGGGTACGCCTGTTTGCGCACGAATCGCTAGATAGCCCATATCAATATATTTTCCCACTTGTTCAACGGTTTCTGCGATATCCCCGCCATTGGCATGGCCATAAACCATCACGCCGCGACGACTTTTCCCACCTAACAAATTGTAAACGGGTGTATTTAATACCTTGCCTTTAATATCCCAGAGGGCAACATCAATAGCCGCAATGGCGGTCATGGTCACCGGCCCACGACGCCAATAAGCACCCCGATAAAAATACTGCCAGATATCCTCTATTTGTGCAGGATCTCGCCCGATCAGACAAGGAATGAGGTCCTCTAAATACGCTTTTACGGATAATTCACGTCCATTCAATGTGGCATCGCCAATACCATAAATGCCTTCATCCGTAATAATTTTTAATGTCACAAAATTTCTATCCGGACACGTCACAAATACCTTAGCCTCTTGGATTTTCATTTATTCAATCACCACCTCATTTAAACGATTACGTCCAATAATAGGATACTGCTCAACCTCATAGATCACTGCTGTCACCGGTGCTGACTGATCAGACAACCAAAAAACCACATGTGTAGCCACATTTTCGGTCGATAATAATCGACCGCTGGGTGCATACATTTTGGGTACTCGATCCTGCCAATTATCTGGTAGACCCTCTTTTCGCCTTAAAACAATCTCACTGTCAGTCGGTGTCCAACCCACATTTAATTGATTAACACGGATACGATCAGAACCTAAACTATCGGCTAAATTACGTGTCATCGTCATCAGCGCACCCTTTGAGGAAGAATAAGCTAATAGGTCAACCTGGCCACAATAAGCATTCATAGACCCGATATTAACAATAGAACCTCCTGTTCCCTGTTTGCGAAAAATCGGTACCACTGCTTTACACAAAAATAACGGCGCATGAAAATTTACGCGCATAATTTGCTCACAAATAGGCAGACTAATCGTATCAATGTTGTTTCTTGGGTAAATACCGGCGTTATTCACTAAACCATGTAAAGTACCAAATTTACGAATGGTCTCTGCGACGATATCACTATAGGCATTTTCATCGGCTAAATCAGCAATAACATACTGTGCTGAGTCTTCCCCTAACTCTGCCACTAAAGCCTTTGCACGGTCTTCCTGACGGCCATGAATCATGACTTTAGCCCCTTGTGCAACACAGCAACGTGCTATGGCCGCGCCAATCCCATTGGTAGAACCTGTAATCAAAATAACTTTGTTTGGTAACATATAGTTTACAAAGAACCTAGCTTGCGACTAGGAAGACCCTGGTGTAAATTTTTTTCGATATGCTCTAAAGAGCAGGCTTTCGTTTCTGGAACAATGAAATAAACAAAAAACCAACCCAATATACATAAAAAAGAGTAGAGCCAAAATGTGTAACTAGGGCCCATAAACTGAATCAGTGTTAAAAACGTTAACGCCACCAGCATATTGAATCCCCAACTCACAGAAATAGCCAAACTGGCACCCACTCCGCGAATACTTAAGGGAAAAATTTCAGAAATAATAAGCCACATAATAGGACCCAAACTCATTGCAAAGCTTGCGATGTAAAGTACCATACTCGCCACCGCTACCCCGCGTAACGCAGAAAATCCAGGATAATAAAAAGCAATGCCCATCACCAGCAAGCTGATAAACATACCTGAAAGACCCAACAGGAGTAAAGGACGGCGTCCCCATCGATCAATTAAAGGAAGCACGATCAGCGTAAATAAGACATTGATAATACCAATGCCAAGCGTCGCCAAAATAGCCCCCCCGGCTTGTTTGAAACCAGCCATTTGTAGAATAATCGGTGCGTAATAAATAATGGTATTAATCCCTGTGACTTGTTGAAAAAAGCTCAAGCCTAAACTAATCCACAAGATAGGACGCACCCATTTTGCAAACAATAGCTGGCGCGATTCTTTTTCCAGATATACGGTTTGCTGAATTTCGCTAAATTCCTTATTAATATTTTTATCGGCACGAATACGTTGCAAAATAGCACGCGCCTTACGATCTAAACCTTTTAATACCATCCAGCGTGGACTTTCTGGTAGGAATAAGGCACCGACTAACAAAATAGCAGCGGGTATAACGCCTAAACCTAGCATCCAAGACCAACGACCCTGTAAATAATAACTAATTAAATAAGAAAAAACGATCCCTATCGTTATTGCTAATTGGTTTAAAGAAACTAACAGGCCACGAATATGTCGCGGAGCTATCTCAGCAAGATACAGTGGTGCCGTAAAAGAACCCACACCAATAGCCACGCCGAGGATAATACGACCCATAATTAAACAAGCAATATTAGGTGAAATTGCCGTACAGAGGGACCCGATAATAAAAGTAACCGCGGTTAATACGAGAATCTTTCGTCTTCCAAATCGGTCAGTCAGTTTACCGCTAAGCCCTGAACCGATTAAAGCACCGAATAAAACGGCACTCACTACCACCTCTATCTGAAAAGAAGATAAAGAAAAATCTTTTTTTATGAACAAGATAGCGCCGGAAATAATTCCGGTATCATAACCAAATAATAATCCTGCTAACGCTGCAAATAGGGAAATGGCATAAACCAACCCATGCGGATTTAATCGATTAATCATGAAAGGATATTTTGGTATACTCTTCCTCCGCAAGTGAAAACCTTTTATTTCCGATAAAATTCAGGATTGACCAACTTAATATACGCTTCCAAAAGACACAACTGTCTGTCCAGAGACTGACAAAGCTTGGTGAGATGCGCATCAGATGAAACTTTTCTTGTCGTTTCATATGCCTCATTGCTCATTTCAAAAGTAGTCGCACGTTTCCTACATTTTGGACAACAACGTCTACGCATCACTTTTGAAAAATTTTCCTTTCCTCTAGAGTCCACTACAATGGTTTTAAAATAACCGCAATAAAAACATTTCATTATGAGTTTTCTTTAGACGGCATCAAAAATCCTTATTGTTATTCTATGTTATAGTAAAATTTAGATAAAAATATCAACTCTAGTTATCTCATAAATTACTTGGTAATTCACCTATAAAAAATACAGCAAAGTGCTGTTAACTGTCAAAGAAAAAATTCACGCGAGCCACTATGTGTAACAACACCACAACTTGAAAGGCGAAGGGCATACCATGAGGATGGCAAAATGAGCGGAAACACAGCCGAAAATTCAAGTGCGAAGCGTAGCGAAATATACCGTTCAACACCCGGTTATCGTATTCGTTTAGCACGTGAGCAAATAGGATTCACGCAAGTTCAATTAGCAAAAGAAATCCACACGACACAACAAACCATTCATGATTATGAAAAAAATAAACGTGGCCGCTACGCGGATACGCATTTGCTAATCAAATTATCCAATCGTTGCGAAGTCACGTTGGATTGGCTACTAAAAGGAAAAGACAATACAGACAGATTAGAAAGCCACAAGATGCCGATATTACCTTCTATAAAGGCTTTTTTACGATGGTTAAGCGGGAATAAATCTATTTTTTATACAGTGGGTTTACATTTAGAAGATAACTCAATGGTCTCAAACACGGCTGACAGCTATAGCTTCCATTCAGAAGACATTATCATTATATCATCGAGTAAACCGCCTATGCTTGGCGATTACGTCATTGCTACGACGGCTTCTAAAAAACCATCGCTGGTGTTTCGTCAGTTATTACTTGAAAATAACCACCCTATCCTTAAGCCGCTTAATGCAAAATATTGCACAATGCCTCTTGGGGAAACGATTCAAGTGATTGCAGTGGCAGTTGAACATCGAAGATTATTGTATACTCTTCGCACTTGAATGCTAATTCGCACTTGAATGCTGAGCGGTGAGTATAGCGCAAAAACATTATAAGCTATTTTTTAGTGGTTCAATGGCTTTGATGAGTACACCCATGAGTTCAATAATTTGAGTATAGATTTTGCCATGGATCGCATGTTTTTTTTCGCTGCCGACGTGGGATTCTAGGAGAACATTTTGATCAATTTGAATTACTTCGCACGTTGTCCATGATTCATGACACGCATTGCATCTTCTCCTACGCTTTACCTTAGCGCCACCGTCTTTTTCTCTAGAATCCGATACTTGTATTTTTCGGCCACATGTACTGTTAGGACATTTCATACATTCCCTTATATTGATTGCCTGTTTTTAGGCTGAAATAAATTAAAAATTAGCAAGAAAATCTAGCGATTTAAATAAAAATCAATATAAGGTATCGTCTATTTGTTTCACTACACTATTTTGGTAAGCGTAGTGAGGGATCTAACGCACCTGCAACAGAAGCAAATGACGTTGTGGCAACGGGAGCAACCGGAAAAAACAAAGTAGAAGCGCCGCTTATTTTGGCAGGTATATTTTGCTTAGAAAATATTTTCTCTACAATGGCTATGACGTTTGTTAATGCCGTGGAAAATTCTAAATACAGCGTCAAGATTTCCTTATGATAAGCAACTGATCTGTGACACTCCTCAACAGCTTCGTTTGCTACATTCTGTTGAGAAATGTTTTTGATAGCCGCACCCAAAGCAGCGATCGCTCCTCCCTGCGCATCAGCAGGTCCTAGCCCTAACGCATTCATCGCGTTCTCGCAAGCCGTAAAATTCTTACAAAGCGCGTGGATGCTGTCTATAAACGACTCATTTTTTTCAATCTGTTGACAGCAATCACTAGATTCTTTATCAAGTTTATTCTGCAGTATTTGTAAAATGGCACGTATTTCAACGAAAGAATCTGTTAAGTCAGCTGGCCCTGCTGCAGATTTTTCAGATAGAAGCCTGTGTATGCTCTTCTGCAAGCCACTACCCTCTTCCCCCCAGAGATGAAAAATACGGCTATGATTTTGTAATAGCTGAGCGATTTTCACTAATGGCTCTGATCTCTTATCCCTCTCCGGTACACATTTTCTTTCAAAATCTGTGTACTGCCTGACAAAGTGATGATAATCTTGTTTAGCCTCTGTCACCGATTTTTGATAACGATCAAATTCAGTCGTTAGTGTTTTTTCAGATGAGTCAAAAAAAAAGGTAAGATTTTGCGATGCTTCTGCGCTATCTATCTCCATAATATTCTGCACAACAAATTCGAATTCCACTGTAATTGCTTTTTGCTGATCCTTTTTCAACCATGAAAATGTACACAGTGTATTAAGGTGCTGATTTAGTAAGCGTAGATACTGAGCTATCTTGTCTTGTTTCTTAGGCACTTCACAATAGAGAGCGGCTTGCAAGTCTGCAAGCGCTTCCGAAAATGATTGTTGAAATGTTTCATAACACATTCGATTATCTTGCGCATTCTCCTCATACGTTTCTAATTCAGCTTGTAATTGAAGCGCCAGTGGCTGTAAAACCGAAACATTCACTGAATTTGAATCCGCTGAATAGACTGGCAGAATTTTTTCAATTGCTAGACGCAGCGACGAGCTAATCCATGGGGATTGTTTGATATCATCTAGGCAGACAAGTAAGTGCTGTAATGACGCTAAGAACGCAGAGGCTGGTTTTTGTTCTTCTGATTCTAGTTCTGGAGCAGAAGGAACCACAGCCGGTGTTGATAGCCTAGCTTCAAGCTGTTCAAGTTTCCGTTGTAATTCGTTTCTTTCAGGCAGCAAAGTCTCGGCCCACTGATATAATTTCAGACCAGGCTGCCCCGAACGATCAGTTATTGCACGTGCAAATCTAGAAAGATTATCTTGAATCTCCAGTATCTTAGCAGGCAATTCAGTCACCTCAATGTTTTCGCTGAGTGTCAGCAGTTCTTGCAGATTTTTTTCTAGCGTTTCAGCAACGGCTGTTATATCAGGAAAAACAGTACGTAAAAACTCATTGTGCTGTTGCACTTTGCGCAAGAGTTCCAATAAACACACTATCATGCCTTGGCCTTCTTCTCCGTATGTATGCAAATTTATTATATTCATAAATAGCCTTTTTTGTTTAATGGTTTCATTCAAATCATGATGTACTGGATACTGTCTCCCTAGCTTTAAGGTTTGCATACAGGGATGACAGGGGGTGTTGCATCGTGTGGTGCCTTGCTCGCTTCTTCTATGTCGTTAATCATCTCCGTATTTATTTGGTAACAAGGTTGAATATCCTCCTCACCAAAAGGTTTTTGTGTAAATGGATTTACACGCTTTTTAGGTTCAGGCTGATCCAAAATATTTTTTAGCGTTTTATAGTCAAAAAAGCGCCCCCCTAAAACAACAGGCTGATCCATAAGGACCATTGAAATACAACAACAATAGTGCGACTTTTCTGGAATTTTTAACTCAGCAAAACGCTCTGTATGTGACTTTTCCGTTTGGATAGCGTTAAGATATCCACGCAATACTGCTATCTTCTCCGCCTTACATTCTTTGGATTCTGATTGAGCGTCTGCGTTTGTATTGCTCGCTGCTGTACCAGGAGATCGTGTTGTAGAAGTAGTTTGTGGTCGAGTAACAGAGGTAAATACCGTATCCGCTGATGCTGTGAACACAGGTTGAGGAGTCCGACGAGTCTGCCTTGTTGATGCAGGAGAAAAAAAATTAGGCGCAGCGAAAGGCGTTCCTTGAGGAACTGTAAAATGGTAAGTATTGCCAATATGGAAGTCATTCACTAAGTCGTGCTGATAGTAGCGGTGATGACTTGTTCTGGGTTGCTGAGCTTGAGCTCTCTCCTGTGCTTCTTCTCTTAGCGTCTGTTCGACATAGTGCTCTTCTCTCATCTTCTGTTCTAGATAAGGCAGCTCAATTGCATTCTGCTGTGCTCGGTAGGTTTCGCTTACTTTAAACGGTACTTGATCGTTAAACTTTACATCAGTAAAGCGGTGGTTACCTGGATCGAATTTCACACTGTCATGTATAAACCCCGCTGTGCTTGCATCGATGTAAACACCAGGACGCATATAAAACCTGACATCCTTTCCTAAAGAAGCGCCATTAATGGCTATTTTAAACCAACCACCTCGGACCATATCAAAGTGAACACCTTGCTCGATATCACCATTTAGTTCCAGTAATGCTGGCATGTTTTCCTGATCAACACCTGACTCGCCCGCATGAGTGATACGAAATCTAATACCGTTACTAACGCCTTTTGTAAAAATAATCTTGTGTTGTATATCGGTTATATCGTATTCCCCCTTATCGTTTCTTGAAATTTCATCAAGTACAGAAATAGATTTATCAGGGTTTATTTCGTACTTAACCTGTGCCCTCTCTAGTTGTTCTAAAAAAATCATGCAAATACTTCTCCTTAAATTATTATTAATATAATATATTCATATAATTAATATATTCATATAATTAATATATCTCTGTCAGATAATTATCTTTGCATAAAAAGATTAACAAATTATTAAATGCCACATTAAAAACATTACTGAAATGGTAAATTCATCTCAATGACATGGCCAGAACAATCCACTGTTTGTCAAATGGCAAGGGTTCCCGTTACACTCACTGCTGAGATTTTTGCGAAGACTTTTATGATAAGCGTGAGCGCGCTAGAGAAAATATATCCTGCAGCCGGCAAAGCAACGCCGGTTTTGCGCGATATTCATCTTGAGATCAAGAAAGGTGAAATATTTGGTATCGTTGGCCAAAGTGGTGCCGGGAAAAGTACGCTTATCCGTTGCATCAATCTCCTTGAAAAACCTACCCGAGGCCAAATCTGGATAGAGGGCCAAGAAATAACGGCACTTAAGCCAAAGGCGTTGCGTCTTATCAGACGTCAGATGGGCATGATATTTCAGCATTTTAATCTACTGTCTTGTAAAACCGTGTATGAAAATATTGAATTACCTTTAAAATTGGCGCACTACGCTGAACATAAACGGCATGACACGGTACTCGCTTTACTGCATTTAACCCATCTCATGGATAAGCAACATTGTTATCCAGCAGCACTCAGTGGCGGACAAAAGCAACGTGTTGCGATTGCCCGTGCCCTGGTCTATCAGCCGAAAATATTATTATGTGACGAAGCGACCTCTTCCTTGGATCCCGAAACCACGAAAAATATCTTGCAGTTACTAAAAGATATTAATCAGGATCTTGGGCTAACTATTCTATTGATTACGCATGACATTGAGGTAATTAAAATCCTTTGTGATCGAGTTGGCCTGTTGGATAACGGCCAGCTGGTAGAACAAGCCGATATTGTGAGTTTTTTTACGGCGCCGGTGAGTACTTTAGGCAAAAAATTTGTCAGCCATGCGCTGAAACAAACCCTGCCCGCTGTGTTAGCTAAGCGTCTACAGCGTATAAAAAAAGAAAATAGCCACGCCATATTACGTATTGTATTTCGAGGACATGCTGCTGCAGAACCTTTAATTGCCCATCTCATGCGTGAAATGGACATGCCCTTGAATATTCTGCAAGCCCATATTGAGTGCCTAAAGGATATTACCTTAGGTATCATGCTGGCTGAAGTGATGGGCGATCAAACGACTTTGCAACACGGTATCAATTATTTACTGGCCAAAGGCCTGCAAGTAGAGGTGATAGGTTATGTCGACGAATCTCTGGCTTGAATTAATCACCTCAACGGGACAAACCCTGTATATGGTGTTGATCTCAGGTGCACTGGCTTTTATCATAGGTTTACCACTAGGGATTTTGCTATTTGTTACACAGGCCCACAAGCTAATACCACATCCCTTCTTCAATAAGTGTTTAGCGGTAGTGATTAACATCACGCGTTCTATCCCTTTTATCATTTTAATGTTAGCCATTATCCCCTTGACACGTTTATTGCTGGGCACGTCGATAGGAACCAATGCTGCTATCGTACCACTGACCTTGGCCGCTATTCCTTTTTTTGCGCGTATGATTGAAAATAACCTGAATGAACTGTCTCCCGGACTCATCGAAGCTGGACTCGCGATGGGCGCTTCCCCTTATCAAGTGGTACATTTTATTTTGTTAGCTGAAGCAACACCGGGAATCATTAATAGCATGACCATTACCTTAATCAACTTGCTGGCATATTCCGCCATGGCAGGCGCTGTAGGTGGCGGCGGATTAGGTGATTTAGCGATCCGCTATGGTTACCAACGATTTAATATCAGCGTTATGCTGGCAACGATTGTGGTGCTCGTCGCACTGGTACAATGTATACAATATATGGGTGATCGTGGAGTGAAACGGTGTACTCATCAGTGATAGACGCTTTGCAAGCACGCTGGTACTTTGCTTAAAATACCCGTAGACTAGCGGCCAACTCATTCTGGTCGCGGGATGAGCGTATTATCCTAGTGGAGTATGAAATATGCCTACGTTTGAATTATCAGCAACCACGCGAGAACACTTTGGGACGGGTGCGAGCCGCCGTCTACGCCGACTTGAGAATCGGGTTCCCGCTATCCTATACGGTGCAGGAGAACCCCCGCAGCCGCTTTCTTTTGATCATCATCAATTATTGCGCGCACTAGAGCAGGAAGCTTTTTATTCACATGTTTTGACCATCCATGTCAATGGCCAAGCACAAAAAGCGGTATTGAAAGATCTGCAGCGGCATCCTTACAAGCCACGTATTGTCCATCTGGATTTACTACGCGTCAACGCTAAAGATAAAATTACCCTCTCCGTACCCCTGCACTTTAAAGGTGAAACGCTAGCGCCGGGCGTAAAAGAAAGCGGAGGGGTATTAGCGCGCTTACTGAGTAATGTTGAAGTACGTTGCCTGCCCGACGCTTTGCCTGAATACCTAGAAATTGACGTTTCTCATTTAGGTCTCGATGAGTCACTGCATTTATCGCAAATCCCACTACCCGAAGGCATAGAGTTAACCGCGTTAAGCCATGAAGATGATCGCCCTGTCGTCAGTATTCATATGCCGCGTGCGGTAGAAGAAAGCACATCAGCAGCACCACTATCAGTTACAGTGCCTGCTATTAATGTCAAAGACGATAAAACTGAGAACAAAGCAGCCAGTGAGAAAGATAAAACCTAAGCACTTTTGCGATGTTGGCGTCTCAAATTCAACTCATTGCTGGCCTAGCCAACCCCGGACAGCGCTATGCTAAAACCCGGCATAATGCAGGGGCATGGCTTGTCAGCGCCCTAGCTGCATCACTGCCTTTAAAAGATGAGCCTAGATTTCACGGTGTGGTCACACGCTTCGTCCTGAAGAATGAAGGCGACAAAGGGTATCCCTGTTGGCTGCTCATTCCGACCACCTTTATGAACCATTCAGGACGTTCAGTGAGTGCCTTGGCTCATTTTTACAAGATACCTACAGAAGCGATTCTGGTAGTACATGATGATCTCGATCTACCACCGGGTATTGCACGCTTTAAATCAGGTGGCGGCGACGGCGGACACAATGGTGTAAAAGATATTGTGGCACACTTAGGCAGTCAGGATTTTTGGCGTCTACGCATGGGTATTGGTCATCCTGGCCATCGCGACCACGTCCACCAGTACGTATTAAGCCCTCCTTCGGCTACCGATAAGAAAAAGATTGATGAGGTCATCGCGTATGCCTTAACCTTACTGCTTATCTTTGTTGAAGGCGAACACCAACAGGCCATACAACAATTGCATACTTTCAAACCAAACGAAGAAAAAGAATAGGCCGTCTTATGGGATTTACCTGTGGCATCGTAGGTCTTCCGAATGTTGGAAAATCTACTTTATTTAATGCACTCACCAAGGCCGGAATTGCGGCGGAAAATTATCCCTTTTGTACCATTGAACCCCATGTCGGCATTGTGCCCGTGCCTGATGAACGTTTGGCCACATTAGCCCTTCTGGTTAAGCCGCAAAAAATAATACCTACCCGCATGGAGTTTGTTGATATTGCCGGTTTAGTTAAAGGTGCCGCAACGGGTGAAGGCTTAGGTAATAAATTTCTTTCCCATATTCGTGAGTTGGATGCGATTGCCCACGTGGTGCGCTGTTTTGAACAATCTGATATTGTGCATGTCTCCGGGAAAGTTGATCCCATCGCCGACATTCAAACCATCCATACCGAACTCGCGCTAGCCGATTTAGACACCGCTGAAAAAGCCATGCTACGTTTAAGCCGCGCTGCAAAAACCAATGATAAGCTTGCCAATCAAACAAAAAATCTATTAGAACGTGTTATTCCGCATCTGAATCAAGGACAAGTGCTGCGTGTTATGCCCCTGAGCGTAGAGGAGCAATTACGCTTGCGTCCCTATTCGTTTTTAACTTTAAAAGCGTCGCTCTATATTGCCAATGTGGATGAAAAGGGTTTTACCAATAATCCTTTACTCACCCAACTTGAAAATTTCGCACAGGGTGAAAATACTCAGGTCGTCGCGCTGTGCGCTAAATTAGAAGAAGACTGTATTGATTTAACGGACGAAGAAAAACAGGTCTTTCTTTCTGAACTTGGTTTACAAGAAACCGGTCTCGCTAGACTGATTCGTGCAGGTTATGATCTATTAGGTTTGCAAACTTTTTTTACTGCGGGTGTAAAAGAAGTACGTGCTTGGACAGTCAGTAAACAGGCTACGGCACCGCAGGCAGCCGCTTGCATACACAGCGATTTTGAAAAGGGTTTCATTCGCGCCGAAGTCATAAGCTACCATGACTTTATTCACTATCACGGCGAACAAGGTGCCAAAGAAGCAGGAAAATGGCGCTTAGAAGGAAAAACCTATCTGGTTCAAGATGGTGATGTGATTCATTTTTTATTTAATGTGTAAAAAAAGTCTATGATATCCACTAACCAACTCAGCATGGCTTATGGCGGAAAATTATTATTCTATGATGTCAGTCTTATTTTTTCTGATCAAAAACGTTATGCCTTAGTCGGTGCTAATGGCGCGGGAAAATCCACATTTTTAAAACTACTGACCGGCACTGAAACACCCCTTTCCGGTAGTCTGTCTATTCCAAAATCAAGCACTGTGGGATGGTTAAAACAAGATCAATTTCGGTATGAAAACACGATCATTACGGACATTGTTTTACAAGGCAAACCTAAGCTCTGGCAGGCAATACAAGCAAAAGAACACTTACTAGCCGCAGACCAATGGAATGAAAAAAATATCAATCGATTTACTCAACTCGAGGAAACTATTGCCCATCTGAATGGTTATCGTGCAGAAGCACTCGCTGAAAAATTATTAATGGGTCTGGGTATTCAAACCACCTATCATCAGAAACCACTCAGCACCCTCTCTGGCGGATTTAAGTTGCGTGTCTTACTGGCACAAGCCTTGTTTGAAGAACCCGATATCCTATTATTGGATGAACCAACAAACCATCTTGATGTCATTTCTATACACTGGCTAGAAAATTATTTAAAAAATGAGTTTAAAGGTTTGCTAGTCTTCATTTCACACGATATTGAATTTATTAATCGGCTTGCCGATAACATTCTCGATGTTGATTATGGCGAGATACGACCATACAGTGGAAATTATCAGAAATTTCTTGAAGAAAAAAAATTAATTGAAGAACAAAAACATCATCAAAAGCAGCATGCTGAGCTTAAAATTGCAGCTATGCAACGCTTTGTCGATAAATTTCGATCAGGCACAAAGGCCAAGCAAGCACAATCACGCTTAAAAATGATCGAAAAAATAGAGATTCCTGATATTAAGCAATCATCGCGCGTGACCCCGCAATTTCACTTTCTACCACTACGCCCCTCGGGGAAACAGGTGTTACGTGTTAAACAGTTAGCGAAAGACTTTCAAGAAAAAAAATTATTTACCGCTTTACACTTTGACATTAAGCGTGGTGAAAAAGTAGCTATTATCGGTGAAAATGGTATTGGAAAATCCACCTTAATGAAAATTTTAATGGAAAAAATCACGCCCGATCAGGGTAGCGTTGAGTGGGGATATGAAACACAACGCAGCTATTTTTCTCAAGATCATCATGATTTACTGAATAAAAATATCAGTGTATTCACGTGGTTATCGGATCAAGTCAATGCGGTAAGCGAACAAACACTTCGTCAATGTTTGGCCCAGGTACTGTTTACGAAAGAGGATACTCTGAAAAATATTTTGACATTAAGCGGTGGTGAAGCCGCCCGATTACTATTAGCCAAACTCGTGCTGGAATCGCCTAATGTTTTGCTACTCGATGAACCCACCAATCACCTCGATATTGAAGCCACTGATGCCCTTGCGCAAGCGCTATGCCACTACACGGGGTCATTACTTTTTGTAAGTCATGATAGACATTTCATCAGTAAAGTAGCTGATCGTATCTTATTTATTTCTCACAATAAAATATTGCAGGATGTCAAATGTCTGGACGCTATCCTACCTTAAACCCTCTTGCACCAGCAATTCAACAATTAGGGGCTGTTTACAATTGAAGGAATTATGCTGTCATGAACGCAATTGCGTGAGGGTTCATTTGGGGTTACTGATGTGAGTAGCTTAAACTGCCCCTAGTGTAAGCATGTGTGGTTGACTGTGCTATCTGGTGACACGCGTCGAATAATTTTTCTAGCCTACCGTTGCTTAAGGCAGAATACTCCTCTTTTAGGGCTAATAAATTCTTTGCTGAATCATTTTTGTTTTGAGCGGCTAGCAATGCTTCAGCCGCCACAATTTTTTCCTCTGCAGGATAACCAACCGGCTTGCCAAAAAAATAAGTTGTGTATGTAATTCCTTTCTCTTGTCTAGCGCGAAGTTCTTCTAGATAGAATTGAAGTAATATTGGAATAATCTTAGTTAGAACCTCTGTAGACGGAAGAAAACGTTTATCAAAAGTGCTTAACAACAGAGAAGCAGTATTGAGTGAAATTTTATTGCATAAATCTTGATCCTCCCACTGGTTAAGAGATAATTGGCTCAGTAGAAATTTGGCTATCTCTTTTTCTTTTGACGTCACCGATGACGTCACCGACGACGAGTATCGATTAAAGTCAAGAAGTAGAAAGTTAAAAATGGCTTTCTTCATTTGGTGGTTGGTCTGCTCTTTCAACATCAACATATTCCAACCATTGCTATTGCTTTGTAGAAACATCTCCTGGATTGTTTCTGTAGAAAACCACTCTGTATTGTCAGTAAAAAACGATAACATTTTTTCTGCCGTGCTGGGATGATTACGTGCTGCATCCATCAACGTATTCCAACCATTGCTATTGCTTTGTAGAAACATCTTCTGGATTGTTTCTTTAGAAAACCACTCTGTATTGTCAGTAAAAAACAATAACATTTTTTCTGCCATGCTGGGATGATAATGTGTTGCATCCATCAACGTATTCCAACCATCGGAAGTTTTTTGTAGAAACATCTGCTGGATTGTTTTTTTAGAAAACCACTCTGTATTGTCAGTAAAAAACAATAACATTTTTTCTGCCATGCTGGGATTATAACGTGCTGCATCCATCAACGTATTCCAACCATCCTTATTGCTTTGTAGAAACATCTTCTGGATTGTTTCTGTAGAGAACCATTCTGTATTGTCAGTAAAAAACGATAACATTTTTTCTGCCATGCTGGGATGATAATGTGCTGCCAACATCAATATATTCCAACCATTGCGATTGCTTTGTAGAAACATCTTCTGGATTGTTTCTTTAGAAAACCACTCTGTATTGTCAGTAAAAAACGATAACATTTTTTCTGCCATGCTGGGATGATCACGTGCTGCCAACATCAATATATTATCACTATTGGAATTTTTTTGTAGCAACATCTTCTGGATGGTTCCTTCACAGCACAGATCGTGATGTTCAATGATAAAGGTCATCAGTGCTTCGGCATTGTTTTTCAGTTCTTCACAGATACAAGGGATAAACGCTGGGAATTTTTTAATAAAAAGCGAATTTTTGAGTAATGTCTTCCAATAATCAGGAAAATTGTTTTTAATATCGAATAATTCCGAATAGTTTTTGTTATGAAAAGATGCAGCGATAAACTTTTCTTCATGAGTACGCTGATCAGAATTATCTGGGTAGAGACTATGATATGCAGCGTAATCCAGAAAATGCCGGCATTCTGGTTGTTTTAAAAAATAGTCTTGCTGGATTAAGGCTTCAAAAAAGCACTGACGAATCAATACCCAATTCAGATCAAGAATACAATAATTCTCAGGCGAGATGATACAATACTTTTGCAAAGCATCAGTATATTGACAGCCAGCATCATCTAGGTGGGGTAAAAAGCCTTTAAGCAATTTTAGCATCTCCTCTGTGTCATCCATCACATAGCCGCCGCTGTCAAGCGTTTTAGGGCCGACATAGCCCACGCCCATGAGAAGGCCATGCAACTGCTGCGCTAATAAATAGGGTATAACAAAAGGAGTATATTTTTCCTCAAAAACTTGCCTTAGCGCGTTTTGAACTGAGCTATCTTTATGCAGACTGCTATTATATCGGTCATCTTTTAAATTAGGGTGAATACCTAAACCTTCAACAGCGGCCATGCGGCTAACGTAATTCCAAGTATGAACCTCGTAGTTTTTATCAAGGATAGATGCTCCTTTGTCCACTAAGGATTTTCGTACTTGTATAGAGCAAGTGGTCCATGGACTGTGGCTTTTGCAAAGAGAAAAGAATCCTATTGGCACGGTTATGAAAGCCTGGGGTACATTTGTCTATGTCCTCTGTTAGTGCACAGATGATGGCTTTTCGATTATCCGGCGTCAGCGCACCAAGCTTTTCATCAAAATCGCCGTTCAATCGATAGTAAATGAGCTGCACCGTTTTGCTCAGTTCCGACTGCAAGGCTGATTTTGGTATGTGTTTTGTTTCAAGGAGATGTTTATACTGGCTCTGTGTAGCTTGATCATCGGAGCATAAAATGGCGAGTTTCCGAAGCCAATTTTTAGGTAATTTCGGTAAGCCGACACTATCAAGTTCGAGTGGTGGAGTCAGCAGGAAAAGTTTGTTTTTATTTAAATCGTTATGTAGTCTGTAATTCTCTAG
>Ga0206856_10255_pt1 | contig 16495 bp, 14 predicted proteins | sample Alteio_BWOrgCont_48_FD_152630 | JGI IMG/M metagenome (GOLD analysis project Ga0206856, IMG submission 152630) | Enriched cells from forest soil in Barre Woods Harvard Forest LTER site, Petersham, Massachusetts, United States -... | ecosystem: Environmental > Terrestrial > Soil > Temperate forest >...
TGATCGGCGTGCTGGCGCGGTATTACATCGGCAAGCGGCTGATTGATTTGGCGGACAACCTGATGCTGCGCGTGCCGGTGCTCAATAAAATTTACGGCACGATCAAGCAGGTGGACCAGGCGTTTTCGTCGGGGAAGAAAAGTTCGTTCCAAACGGTCGTGCTGGTGGAATATCCGCGCGCGGGGATTTATTCCGTGGGTTTCATCACGAGCGAGCAGATGGATGAGGTAGATGAGAAGCTGGGAAAAAAGTGCGTCCGCATTTTTATCCCAACGACGCCGATGCCGACGGGCGGATTTCTCATCATCGTGCCGGAAGAAAAAGTCACCAGGCTCAACATGTCGGTGTCGGACGGGTTCAAATATATCATCAGCATCGGTGCGATTTCGCAGGAGCGTTTGCCGACCGTCCATCCAATCCCGCCGGAATCGGCAATGCTCAAGGGGCCGGTGCAAACGACGATGTTCAAGCATGACTGAATCCGCCAGCGGAATCATCCTGCGAACGCGACCGCTGACGGAGACGAGCCTGATTGTCCATTGGCTGAGTCCGAATTTTGGACGACTGGCAACGGTGGCCAAAGGCGCGCGCCGGGCAAAGTCACCCTATGTGGGCAAACTGGATCTGTTTTACGAGGCGGATTTCTCCTTCAGTCGCAGCCGGAGCAGCGAATTGCATACGTTGCGCGAAGTTCGTTTACAAAAAACGAACAGCGCGTTGCGCGAGGATATTTTGAAATTGCGGCAGGCAGCTTATGCGGCGGCTTTCATTGTGCAGACCACAGAAACGGAGACGCCACTGCCGATGGTATATGAGGTGTTTAAGGAATTTCTCGAATCGCTTTGCGCGCATGAACCATTACCACAACTGATTTTTGCGTTTGAATTAAAAATGCTTCACGAGCTGGGACTGGAGCCGGATTTGGACGAGATGAAACTGTCAGCCGGCGGGCAGAAACTCGTAAGTGCTTTAAAACAAAGGAATTTTGACGGCGTTTTTGGCCTGAAACTTGCAGATAGTCAGGCCAGCGAACTGCGACAATTTTTACACGGTTTTATAATTTACCATTTGGGGAAGATTCTCCAGGGCCGTGCGCAGGCGCTGATGACGACGCATGAGTGAGACCAATACAAAAAGTGCCACGGAAACGATCCTGGTCGTGGAAGACGAAGTGCTTCTGCGCGAAATCGAATGCTCGATCCTCGAGAGCTGCGGGTACCGCGTGCTGGAGGCGGATTCGAGCAGCAAGGCGCTGGATGTATGGAACCAGCAGGGCGAGAAAATCGATTTGTTGCTGACGGACATGGTGTTGCCGCCGGGCATTTCGGGCCTGGACCTGGCCAAGCGCCTGCGCGACCGCCAGCCGCGTTTGAAAGTGATTTTTACGACGGGCAAAGTAGATCATCAATTGGATGATGCCACGCTTGAGCGGATGAACGCGCGATTTCTTCAAAAGCCTTACCAGCATACCGACCTCGTTCAATTGGTGGATGATGCGCTGACGCCGGCTGCAGCCTGACAGACGCGTCTGACATTATTGCAGCATTGCGAGGACGCGTTCGACGGCTTCGGAGGTTTTGACAAGCTGGACGGCGCTGTTGCGCGGCTTGATTTCAATTTCACCTTTGGCGAGGGATTTTTCACCGATAGCAATACGGAGGGGAAAACCCACAAGATCTGCGTCTTTGAATTTCACGCCGGGGCGTTCGTCACGATCGTCCAAAATGACATCCACGCCGCGGGCGGTGAGTTCCGCGTAAATCTTTTGGGCGAGCTTCATCGCTTCGCTGTTGGCGTCCACGTTCAGGGGCGTGATGCAGATGCGATAGGGGGCGACGCTCAAGGGCCAAATGATGCCGTCCTTGTCATTGCACTGCTCGATGACGGCCTGAAGCGTGCGCGTGACGCCGATGCCGTAGCAGCCCATGAAACAAAGGTTGCGCGCGCCCGCTTCGTCCAGGTAGGAGGCGTTAAATTTCTCGCTGTATTTGGTGCCGAGTTTGAAGACGTGGCCGACTTCAATGGCGCGGCGGATTTTGAGAGGCTTGGCGCAATTAGAGCAGGGTTCGCCCGCGCCGACGGTGCGCAGGTCGGTCCATTGCGTGACCTGGATGTCGCGCTCGATGGAGACGCTCTTCAAATGGAAGCCGTCTTCGTTGGCGCCGGTGGTCATGTCGTTGGCGCCTTGCAAACGATTGTCCGCGAAAACCTGGAGGTCCGTTTTCTTGCGCGTGGAGGTGACGGCGCCAAGGCTGCCGGGATGGGCGCCGGTGGCTTCGAAAATTTCCTCAGGCGTCGCAGGACGGAAAACGGTGGTGCCGATTTTTCCGGCGAACTTGGCTTCGTTCAACTGGTCATCCCCGCGCATGAGGACGATGATGAGTTTGCTGTCGGCGACGTAGATGAGCGTTTTGATTTGCCGGTTGGCAGGAACGCTGTATGGCGCTTTGGCCAAGGCTTCAATGGTGACGACGCCGGGGGTGGCGAATTTTTCAGGCGCAGGGCCGGCATCGCGCGCGGCGGTCTTGGGAATGCCGCTGGTGGCTTTCTCGATGTTGGCGGCGTAGTTGCAGGCTTCGCAATAGACGACTTCGTTCTCGCCGGTTTCGGCGGGCACCATGAATTCGTGGGAATATTTTCCACCGATCACGCCGGTGTCCGCTTCCACGGGGAAAGCTTTCATGCCGCAACGTTCGAAGATCCGCGTGTAGGCGTCATACATTTTTTTGTAGGAAGTCTGCGCGGCATCGTCGCTGACGTCGAAGCTATAGGCGTCTTTCATGATGAACTCGCGGGCGCGCATGAGGCCGAAGCGCGGGCGGATTTCGTCGCGGAACTTGATGCTGACCTGGTAGAAATTTTTGGGCAACTGGCGGTAGGAGGAAATTTCGTTGGCGGCGAGGCCGGTAATGACTTCCTCGGCGGTGGCGCTCAGGACCCATTCGCGGCTGGTGCTGTCTTTGACCTTGAAGAGGACGTCGCGGGCGGTTTCGTAGCGGCCGCTTTGCTGCCAGATTTCGGGCGGCTGAAGCGCGGGCATGAGGACTTCGATGGCGCCGGCACGGTTCATTTCTTCGCGGATGATCTGCTCGATCTTGTGCAGGGTGCGCAGGCCGAGGGGCAAAAAGGTGTAAACGCCGCCGGCGAGCTTGCGGATGAGGCCGGCGCGCAGCAGGAGTTTATGGGACAGAATTTCCGCGTCCGCCGGGGCTTCGCGGAGGGTCGGGATCAATGTTTGGGTCCAGCGCATGACAAAGAACGGATTATGAGGCAAACAAGTTGGCGTTCAAGTTTTCAGTTTTTGGTTTGCTTCGGCCCGCTTTTGGTTTGCTTTTGAGGTTAATTTGGCGGTGGGGGGTTGATTTGGGTTGAGTGGCGGAACCGCGGAGGGACGCGTCCCATTACGCGGATTGGGAACCGAGGCATCGCCATCATTCGCGGGACGAGGCAAGTAACCACACGAAAAATAAAGAATACATTTTTTCTTCATAACTGCTTAATAGGGCTTAAAAAGTCTTAAAATATATTGGAGGAATTCGTTTATGCATCGCGTGGAACGGAGCAAGCCTTGAATGGGTTTGAATAACCTTGATGAGGTTGATTGTGTGCATATCTTTTTGATTGATAGAATTTTGCAACGAAAAATGGGTTCGTTTGGCAAAATTGGGTTTTTGCCACAGAGACACCGAGGCACAGAGGTTTGACAGATAGCAGAATGTCGCAGGGCCACGGCTCGCGAGGAGGGACGCGTCCCATGCTCGCCCCACCTTAATTAGCGCGGACTGGCGTCCTCGATAGTTTAGCTCGCCCGGAAATGAACAACACATGAAATGGCGTTCGTTACGCTCGTTGGAGTTAGAACAACACACGAGATGGCACTCGCTCCGCTCGTTAGAGTTAGAACAACACATGAAATGGCGTTCGTTACGCTCGTTAGAGTTAGAACAACACATGAGATGGCACTCGCTTCGCTCGTTAGAGCCCCCAGGAGAGGATTTTCCGGCAGCTATTCTCGGACTGATGGATGGCAGTCCGGCCAAGTCCGATAGCAATGATTTAAAATAAATCATGGGGGGAGTTTAACATAAGGACGCGAATGTGATAGTTCGTCACTACCCCTAAATTTGGATGCACGTGTTTGACTCGCTCGCCACGTGGAACGTGGTAAACGTGTCCCGCAGGGCGGAATCGAGAGAAGAGGATTAGGGACTTTTACCCTTTACCATCGTTGAACTCGATAGAAGCGCTGAGAATTGGTGGCGGATGAATCGGTCAAAGTAACCGTGCCGCCATTGCCGGGCACCAGCGGGAGGGAGAGCCAATTGGTGCTGGAAAGAGACGCCTGGTATTGCAGGACATAAACTCTTCCGCTTTGGGTCGGCAACGAAAGGCTGAAATGATTGGCCCCAAATTGTGGATTGGCCAGCGGCGCCTGGGAAACGGGCGGGCCGTTTCCGATCAAGGCCATGCTGTGATATTCACCCGCGGCAATGGCGATGACATTGGTCAGACCGGAGGGAACATTGGTTTGCCCGTAAACATTATTACCCCAGGCAACGACCGTGCCATTGGCGGTCAGGGCGAGGCTGTGATAAGACCCGGCGGCAATCGCTATGACATTGCCCAGGCCGGAGGGAACTTTGGTTTGGCCATAGTTATTCAATCCCCAGCCGATGACCGTGCCGTTGGCCTTCAGGGCCAAACTGTGGGAATCGCCGGCCGCGATGGCGATGACATTGCTTAAGGTCAATGGGACGTTGCATTGCCCATTAGCGTTATTTCCCCAGGCAGTCACGGTGCCACGGGCAGTGAGAGCCAGGGTAAATTGGCCGCCTTCCGCAACGGCAACAACGTTGCTCAAACCGGCCGGCGGGGTTGGAGCAACGACGATTCCATTCGAATTTACGGCGGCAAGAAGATTCAGAGGGAACGCAGAAATCGCGACGACATTGGATAAGCCGGGAACGATACCGGAGCCGTCCGACGGCCATTGGGTCACAAGTCCATTTTTCGTCAATCCATAGCCATAATCCCCGCCGGCAATGGAAATCAGGTTGGTTGAACCTTTGGCCACGGGAAGGAAGATACCACTGGGCCACGTAATGGCGACGCCGTTGCTTTTTAAAGCCTGGCAGTCAGTCAAGCTCGACTGGCCCCCGGAAATAGCAACGATACCGGTCAGGTTGGAGGTCAAATTGGCTTCGCCATCCGCGCCACCCCAAACGGCAACCTGGGACAACGAAAGGGCGGTGGCACCGCTGGTGATATTGGTGTACGAATTTGAAACGATTACGTCATATTGCCCAAATTGCGACGGCTGAGCATTGGTCAACAATAAAGGATTGGCATTTGGCGCGGGGATATTTGTTCCATTGAATTGCCATTGGTAACTAAGGGGAGGCACTCCAATGGCGGAGACTTTCAACTGGGCCGTACTGCCTGTCCATGCGTACGCGTTTGGCGGCTGGTTGGTAATGGCCAGAGGAATAATGGTGAGCGAGGCGTTGGTGGTCAACGTTACGTAGGGATCGCTGGCGGTGACGGTATAGGTTCCGGCAAAACTCATCGGCGGATTGATGGTTTCTGAGGCCCCACCGGGATTGGGGCCGCCCCAGGGATTGCCGTTCTGCGTCCATTGATAGTTCAGGGGTTGCGACAGACCGCCGACATTGAAACTAATAATGAGCAAGGTTCCCGCGCCGTAGGTAAGTGTGGATGGTGAAACGGAAATGGAAATCCAGGGCACTACGGTCAGCGGAGCATTGGACGAAACAACCACGCCGAAGGCATTGCTAACGGTGAGGCTATACGGGCCGGACTGGGTATCCAGCACGTTGGCCAGGGAAAGAGTGCCGTTGGTTTGGCCCAGGAGATTGGTGCTGTTAAATTGCCATTGATAGGCGAATGGCCCCGCGCCAACGACGGTAGAAGTAAAGGTCACATTTGCGCCACCATTGGTCGTCAAATTTTGAGGCTGAATGGCCACGATGGCGGGAGCGACGTTTAACACGGCGTTGGAACTGACAATCGAATTAACAGAGTTAGTGATGACCACATAAAAAACCGATCCTGCGTGGCCGAGTTGCGCGTTGGATATCAGCAACGTGTTATTAGTGGCCCCCGGAACATTGGTGCTGTTGCACTGCCATTGGTAGCTCAAAGGCCAGGAACCTACTGCATTGACGGAAAAGGTGGCATTGGAAGTTGCGGCCACCGTTTGATCCAGAGGCTGCTGGACAATCACCGGGCCGGAGGAGATGACGGTCAACACAGCGGGGCTCGAGGTGATGGCGCCGTAAACATTGGTCACCACCACAGAATAATTTCCAGCATCCGCCAAAGACACATTCGTGAGGTTCAAAACGTTTCCCGTCGCGCCGTTGAGATTGGTTCCATTGAACTGCCACTGGAAAGAAAGAGGCACGGGATAAGAAGGAGTGGCGGCGTAAAATGTGACCGGCATGCCGGTGTAAACCGATTGGTTGGTGGGCCATGCCACCAAGCAGGGCAATCCATTGTTTAAAGCCAGATTGAACCCGCCGCCGGAAGAAATGGCGGTGACGTTGGACAGGGCATAAGGGGTGACGCCTTCGCCATAGGTATTCCCTCCCCACACAATGACCGTTCCGTTGGTTTGCAAGGCCATGCTATTATACCAGCCGGCGGCGATAGCAACGACATTGCTCAAGCCGGGAGGCACATTGGTTTGACCGTAAGTATTATCGCCCCACACAACGACAGTTCCATCCGCCTTGAGCGCCATGTAGTGGGCGCCGCCGACGGCGATCTGAATGACGTTCGTTGCATTGGAGGGAATCGAGGGGACATATAATCCCCATTCCACGACGGTGCCGTCGGTTTTCAAGCCCATCGCATAACTGGTATTGATGGGGCTGGCAGCGATGGCGGCGATGCCGCTGGCGTAACTGGCCTCCAGCACCTGTTCATTCGCGTCATCTCCCCAGGCGGCCACGGTTCCGCCTTTAACCAGCGCGAGGGAAAAAAAATCTCCGGCAGCGATGGCCACGACATTGCTTAAACCAGCTGGCACGGTTGCCTGGCCATAGCCATTGTAACCCCAGGCCACCACCGTGCCATTGCTCTGAAGCGCGAGGCTGTGATTATCGCCGGCGGCGACGGCGATGACATTACTCAAACCAGCGGGAACACTCGTCGCTCCCAGTTCAGAGAGCCCCCAGGCATCAACGGTCCCGTCAGTGCGAACCGCGAGGGTATGGTTATATCCGGCCGAAATTTGAATGATATTGGTTGCGTCACCTGGAGGCGCCGACTCGCCCGCGTAATTCTGTCCCCATCCCAAAACCACGTCTCCCGACGCGTACTGGGCGGGGCTTTGCGAGGGCGACAGGAAGGCAAAAAGAGACAACAAAAGGGCAGTAATGGGGCGCGGGGAGCGGGTTTTCATCGCGACTGATTTGGACTGTGTTGATTATATCAAGCGATTTATTAATAAGCAAGAATGAATACGAGTATTGGATTAATTTCTTGTCATGGAACCTTGCAACGCTTCCACGAAAGGGGCGTTGAATATGGCCAAGCTGGGATTTCGGGTTAAGGAATTGATGGGCGGGATGGATTGGTGGAAACGGGACGGTTATAAGACGGAAGGCTCTTTAGGAATTAAAAATGCAAAATTAAAAAGAGCGAGGGAAAGAAAGATAAATTACGTGGGATTGGCGCAGTCCAAGGTTGATCTTCCCCTCACCCTAACCCACACCAGAACAACATAAGAAATGGCGCTCGCTGGAGTCCTGAGTTTAGAACAACATACAAACAGGCGCCCGCGATGCGAGCTAGAGCACTCCAAGACGCAAGCGATAAACGACAAGCAACCAGACATCGCCACAATCCATTTGCTTTAGGCAATTTTGGGGTTAAACTCAGGGTGTGAAATTTTTGACGAGGCAGGAGCAACTGTTTCTGGGTATCGTCGTAGGATTATTGTTAACGGGGTGGTGCGTGAAGTGGTATAAAACGGCGCACCCGGTGGCGCAGGGCGGACCGGCAACACCGGCCACGAGCAGCATACAGTAGAACAATCAGAAAATGCAGGAAGTCAATTTTGATCTAGGGCTGGAACGCATCCTGGCGAAGGACCCGCGCTATTCACGCGACGCTTACGCGTTCACCCGCGAGGCGCTGGATTTCACTCAAAAGCAGATCAGCCGGGAACACCAGGGGAGCATCCGGCATATCAGCGGGCAGGAATTGCTCGATGGGATCAGGCGTTTTGCGCTCCAGCAATACGGGCCGATGGCGGTGACGGTTTTTGAGGACTGGGGCGTGACGCGCTGTATGGATTTTGGCGACGTCGTCTTCAATATGGTGGACGCGGGCCTGCTGGCTAAGACGGAAAAGGACAGCCGCGAGGATTTTCAAAACGGGTATGATTTTACCGAGGCTTTCCGCAAGCCGTATTTGCCGGAAGGCAAAGCGAAAAAGAAGGCCATTGCGGAGCTGGAGTAGTTCCCCCCTGCATTTTGTCCCACAAGTGCAGTCGAATGTCGCGCCAGTGAACAAGATTTCATTGCGTCCAGGCAAAAAACCATGAAAAATGAAAAATAGTGATAGGCGACCTCTATAACTTTTCATTTTAACCCGATGAAAACGATTTTGGTTTTGTCCACTCACCCCGATTTTGTCGAAGTGATTCGCGCGGCGTTGAGTGCAGAAGAGTATCGCGTGATTCATCGGATGAACGTGGAGGAGTCCGAACCCCTATTGGTGCATGGCATTGTCAGCGCGTGCATTTTGGATATTGATTTGATGGGCGCGCACGGAGTCTGGGCCATCGAAGCGATCCGCCGGCGGGACGCGAAATGTCCCATCATCGCTTACACGGCGGACCCGGCATCCAACTGGGAGGAAGAAGCATTTTTACAGGGCGTCACGCATATCCTGACGACGCCGGTGCGTCCGCGGCTGCTTATTTCATTGCTGGAACGTTTATGGTCATCGCCGAAATATCGCGCGACGGCGCCCACGCCGATGTTCAATCCGCAACCGCCGCCGCAATCGCCCCGCCCGATGGAATCGGACACGAGCCGTTTTGTGAACCCGGGCCAGACGCTAACGCTGAATGTGCTGCGGGATTTTTCATCCATCCTCACGCATTCGCTGAACGCGGATGCGATGCTGAAACAGTTCCTGTCGTTCCTGCGGGAAATTTTAAGCATCAACCGCGGGGCGATTTTCCTGCATCGTCCGATTTCGCCGATGGAGGCGGAGACGCTGCCGCCGGACAGCGGACGGCGTTTGCACATCGCAACGGCGATCGGGCTGTCGTCGGGACTGCTGGAACATCTTGAACTGTCGCTTGAGGGGGGCATCGGCGGGCAGTTAATGCGGCTGGGCAGGATTTTGCGGCGGGACAGCGACGAAGCGCGGATGGACGCGGAATCGCAAAAGGAATTTGAATTGCTGGGAGCGCAGGTGGCGGTGCCGATTTTGGATCGTGATTCGATGGTGGGGGTGGCGGTTTTTGACGGGCGCGTGACGGGGGAGACGCTGGTGAACGCGGAATTGGAAATGATTTTCCATTTGCTCGCGCAAGTCGGCATGGCGCTCCGGAACATCTGGCTGCATGACCAACTGACGGGCAACAATGAAATGATGGCGAACGTGCTGCGGGAGTTGAACAGCGCATGTGTGGTGGTGAGCCGTGATTTGAAAGTGTTGCACGCGAACAAGTCGGCGCAGCGGCATTTTGGGCGGAAGAACCAGCGTGTCAGCGGTTTGGAATTCACGGATTTGCCGCAGGAACTGGGCGCGAAGATTTACCAGGTTTTAAAAAGTGGCGCGGCGATGGGACCTTATCGTTACGAGCCCGACAATTCGCCGGGCACATTTTACAACATTACCGTGGTGCCGTTCCAGCGGGGCGATTCGCCGGTGCCGATTTCGGCGTTGCTCACGGCGGAAGATATCACGCAGGCGGAGCATTTGCGGCGGTTGGAAGTGGAGGCGGCGAACCTGCGGCTCATCAAATCCATGGCGGACAGGCTGGCCCATGAAATCGGCAATGCGATGGTGCCGCTCTCGACACACCAGCAGTTGCTGGCGGAAAAATACAACGATAAGGAATTTCGCAAATCGCTCGGGCAGGCAATGGCGGATGGCGTGAAGCGGGTGACGCGCCTGCTGAACCAGATGCGTTTCCTGGCGCGCGATGAACGGGCCGAGCCGCTGGCGCCGATCGAAACGCTGCTGGCGGAATCCTATGAGGAAGCGCGGAAGCATTTGACGGCGGAGAATTCCAAATGGGAACTGGAAACGGGCGAGAACAAGCCGGTGACAATCTCCGGCGACCGTGTTTCGCTCAAACACGCGTTTGCAGAAATCATGCTCAACGCATTGCAGGCGAATGTGAAGGAACCGAAGGTGCACGCGCGCATGCAAATCGTGACGGGCAAATCGAACACGCCGAACCTGCAAATCGAGATCGAAGATAATGGCACGGGCTTCACGCCGGAAGCGGCGCAGAAGGCTTCCGCGCCATTTTACACGACACGCAATGTCGGACTGGGGCTGGGCCTGACGGTGAGCCGGAAAATTATCGAGTCCCATCGCGGACGATTGGAGATTGTCCCGCCGAGACCGGGGTTGCATGGGGTGGTTCGCGTTTTGCTGCCGGTGGAACCGGCGCAGGCGGGTGGAGAAAAAGCGCAGCAGGAATCGTGACACATTGTGACATGAATGATGCGAGAATTTTTCTTTCGCGACTTGACGGTTTTCTGGAAACGGCGGATATTGACGAACGCGCCTCGTATTAGGAATTGAGTTGTATGCCCAAATCGAAGGTTTCCAAAGCCCCGGCGGATCCAACGCGGGTTGAAAAGTCGTTAGCCGAGGGTGGAGTTGATTCTTCCACGGCGCCTAACGGCGCGCGTTCTCCGCTGGCTGAAAAAATCAAAGAGCTGGTGCGGCTGGCGCGCGAGCAGGGACGACTGACCTACAACGATATTGACGAAATTCTCTCCGAAAATGCCAGCCCGGAGGAGATGGATGAAGTTTTTGCCAAGCTGCGCTCGCTGGACGTGGAAGTGGTGGACCAGGCGGACGTGGACCGCGTCAAAACCCCCGATCACGAGGAGGAGTCGAGCAGCCGGATAGACGCGCTGGATGACCCGGTGCGGATTTACTTGAACCAAATGGGGCAGGTCCCACTGTTGACGCGCCAGCAGGAGGTGGAAATTTCCCAGCGGGTCGAATCGGCAGAGGAGGAAATCCGCGAAATCATTTACAGCCTGGGTTTTGTGGCGAAGGAACATGTGGCCATGGCGGAGCGGCTTTTGGCGGACCCGCCGCGCGACCGTTTCGATCGCCTAGTGCTTGACTCGATTGCGGAGGACCGGGAGGGATATTTGAAGATGCTGCGCAAGCTGGTGGCGCGTGTCCGGGAAATGGACGCGGAAGCGGACACGGAGTTTGTGGCCTGGCGCGACGCAGGCTTTGAATCGCACGGGGAACGGGAGACGAAGTTCCGTAAGCTGCATGAAAAATTGCAGAAGCAGTTTTCCAAATTCGGTTTCAAGCGGATGGTGGTGGAGGAAATGGCACTGGTGGCCGAAAATATCCACGAAAAAATCCAATACAGCCTGCGGGCGCTGGTCGAGGCGGGAGAGCAACTGGAATCCAGCGCGCAACAGCATTTGGTGGAGGCGGAGGAACAAAAAATAAAGGCGCTGGAGGAGTTTGTGCGGATGCCGCACCAGAGTTTCCTGGCGATTTTTGACCGCCTCCGGGAATTTTCCACGAAGGCGCTCCAGGGCAAAACCGAAATGGTGGAGGCCAATTTGCGGCTGGTCATTGCCATCGCCAAAAAATACACCAACCGCGGTTTATCGTTCCTGGATTTGATCCAGGAAGGGAACATCGGGTTGATGAAGGCGGTGGAAAAATTTGAATACCGCCGCGGATATAAATTTTCGACGTATTCTTCGTGGTGGATCCGGCAGGCGATCACACGCGCAATTGCCGACCAGGGCCGGACAATCCGCATCCCGGTGCACATGATTGACGTCATCAACAAGCTGATGCGCTCGCAGAAGCGGCTGTTGCAGGATTTTGGCCGCGAGCCTTCACCGGACGAAATCGCGGAGGACATGCAGATGTCCGTCGAGCGCGTGCGTGCGATTTTGAAGATGGCGCAGCAGCCGATTTCCCTCAGCTCGCCGGTGGGCGACGGCGAAGACGCGAATGTGGGGGATTTCATCGAAGATAAAGGCGCGGGCGACCCGCTTGACCTGACGAGTTTCAGCCTGTTGAAGGACAAATTGGGCGATGTGCTTTGCAGTTTGAGCGAGCGCGAGCAAAAGGTTTTGGAGCTGCGCTTCGGCCTGGGCGACGGCGATGCGCGGACGCTGGATGAAATCGGCCGGCAATTCCAGGTGACGCGCGAGCGCATCCGGCAGATTGAAGCCAAGGCGCTCCGCAAGATGCGGCATCCGACGCGCCTGCGCCAGTTGCACGGCTTCCTGGAAATCAAGAAGATGGACGTGGATTAAGTCCAGCCTGCGGAGCGCAATGCTCCACGCACATTGCAAGCAATCGTGGAATGGAAATGCAAAGTGCAAATGGTTTTTGCCGCCACTCTTTACCTCACATAAAGAAAGTCCGGTAAATTGCACTCAAAGCCAAACGAAGAATCGTGGCAGGGTTCCAGCTGGATAACTCCTGGAAGGCAGACACGGCGCGGTAAAGGCCGGCGATCAAAAAACGCAGGCACTGCACCAGGTTGCCTTCCGCTTCATTTATGCCCCGAACTGAATTCTGCCTGAACCCGAACGAAACCGCTTTGCGCCGCAGCGCGTTTTACGTTAAACCTTTCCCACCGATGACGACGGCGAACAAAATCACGATTCTACGGATGCTGCTGATCCCGTTATTCGTGGTGGAAACGATTTACTATGTCCGGACGGGAAATGAGATCCACCGGCTGGCGGCGATTCTTTCGTTTGCGCTGACGGCAATTTTGGACGGAGTGGATGGCTATATCGCGCGGCATTACAATCAAATCAGCGAGTTGGGGAAAATCCTCGACCCACTGGCGGACAAGCTGTTGCTGGTGTCGGGCATTGTACTGTTGAGTTTTAACAATGAGCCTTATCTGCGGCAAATCCCGCTCTGGCTGACGGGCATGATTATCGGGCGCGATTTGCTGCTGAGCATCGGCGCGGCCGTGATACATCTGGTGGTGGGCAAAATCGCGATTCGGCCACGAATGACGGGAAAAATCGCGACGGTTTTCCAAATGCTCACGGTCGTTTGGATTTTGCTGCGTTGGGACCTGATTCCGCACGGCTGGGTTTTGCAGGTATGGATTTTTGGCGCGGGGATTTTCACGGGTGTGTCCGGCCTTCAGTATGTGTTTGACGGGATGAAGCAATTAAGTGCGCACCCGGCAAGTTCGCCGACGCAGAAAACCGGTTCTCCGTAGCGTGACAATTTCATTTTCAATCGGTAAAAACGGCGTAAGCTACAGTTGAAATTTATGGCAAAGGAATCGAATCTCAAACTCAAGGAAGGCGACCCGGCCCCGGATTTTTCGGCGGCAACGAGCGGCGGCGGGAAAGTTTCGCTGGTTGATTTCAAAGGGAAGAATGTCATTCTGTATTTTTATCCGAAGGACGACACGCCGGGCTGCACGAAGGAGGCTTGCGCTTTTCGGGACGGGTTCGCCGCGTTTAAAGAGCGCGGGGCGGTTGTGCTGGGCGTGAGCACGGATTCAGTGAAGGCGCACGATAAATTTGTGGAGAAGTTCAAACTGCCGTTTCCGCTCCTAGCGGATGAGGACAAAAAAATTGTGGAAGCCTATGGCGTGTGGGGCGAGAAAAAGTTCATGGGCCGCAAATATATGGGGACGCATCGCGTTACGTTTTTGATTGGCGGCGACGGGCTCATCAAAAAAATTTGGCCGCAGGTCAAGCCGGACGAGCACGCGAATGAAGTACTCGCGGCGCTTTAGGAACTAAATTTACCCGTCTGCAAGAATTGGATGGCCTGATGGATGGCTTTGTCATTATACGTGATGAACATATGCGTGGCGTGGATGACGATGAAGCCGCTCATGCCATCCACCCTAGCTCTTTTCACCGAAACCTTACCGTCGTCATGGCCAGGAAGCAGGAAGAGACTATTAATCCAATTGACTGAGCGGTCGCCGGCAATGATGCCGACGGGAAAATGAGCCGGGCCTAATTCGTTCGGCAGGGAATTTTTGTCCGTGCCCAGTTCGTTTCCGGCCGGGCCGTTGATCCATTTGAACAGGGAGAGATCGCCGAGTTTATCCACGATTTCGCTGCCCTGGTTGGGCGGGGCGAGCATGACGACGCGGCCCAAATCTGGCATGGCGTGACGCGCCAGATAACTGCGGACCAAAATGCCGCCCATGGAATGCGTCACGAAATCAATTTTGGTGGCGCCGTTTTGCCGGCACTCGGCAACGGCTTTTCCAATGGCATTATCCGCCAGCGTTTCGATGGGCGCGGTGCGCGACGGATAATTGACGTTCCGGACAGTATAGCCAGCTCGGGTAAGGGCATGCTGTATTTTATCCATCGAACGGCTCGTGCGACAGAGGCCATGCAGCAGGATGACATTTTCCATGGATTGGGCGGAGGTGTTGGCCGAAGCCGCACAGACATTCAAGGGCGATGATGAGACAGCAACGATGGCCATAATGATTGTTATTAAAAATATTCGCGCGGAGTTCATTTTTGTTTTCGCCTGATAATCTACCAGAACCGAGGCCGCCGGCTTTCATTCAAAAAATCAATGAGGCTTAAAATATTTTCAATTTTGTAGTTGATATACATTTTGTCTCTATGTATTGTGCTTCTATGATAAGAAAAGAACTAGTGGCGGCGTCGGCGGAACCGTTGATTTTATCCCTGCTTTCAAAAGGCGAAAGCTACGGCTACGCCATCATCCAGGACGTCAAGGCGCGTTCCGGCGGCAAGCTGCTATGGACGGATGGGATGCTATATCCCGTGCTGCACCGGCTGGAACGGCGCGGCCTGCTCAAATCGCGCTGGGGCGAGAGCGAGACCGGGCGCAAGCGGAAATATTATTCCCTGAAAAAAGACGGTAAAACAGCGATGGTCAAGCACCGTGAGCAATGGTCGCTGGTCCATTCGGTTTTAGCCGGGTTGAATAAAGAGCAATATGTTTGACCTTGAACAATCCATCGCCGAATGGCGGCGACAAATGCTCGCGGCGGGAATCAAAATGCCCGTGCCGCTGGAGGAGTTGGAGAGCCATTTGCGGGAGGAAGTTGAGCGGCGGATGAAATTGGGGATGAACGAACAACAGGCTTTTAAAATGACTGCCAGTCAAATCGGGCCGGCCGACGTACTCAACAAGGAATTCAAAAAGATTGGAAATACACCCGGCAGAGGGGCCGCGATGGCTGCCATTTTTATGGGCATGGCTATTCTTGTCCGGGTTTTCATAAAGCATCATGAGATGGGTTCCCGGTGGAAGGGAGACCAGGTAGGATGGATCCTTTTCAGCATTATCATCATGCTTTTCGGGGTGAGCAGCGCCTTTTTTAATTTCAGGCTGGGCGATACTCGGGAGGTGAGGCTATGGAAGCTGATGGGAATCGGTTATTCTTTGTTTGTGTTTTGGGTTGGCATGTTGGCGATTTCAAGCTGGCTTATCGTGCCCAAATTAAGCGCTGCCTTTGGCATGGCCGATAGAATTTTTACCTTTACTGCCATGGCCGTAAGCATCCTGTCAATCTTTGGCTGGCAATTCTTCGGAAGAAATCTTCCGGTCATCCGCAAACGGTGGGCCAGGACGGTTATTGGCATTGCCGGCTGTCTTTCCGGCCCCGTCGGGATAGTGTTGTTCTTTTGGTTTATTGTTCCGTACCGGGGCAATTTCCCCGGGCCGTTGTTTTTTGTGTTACTAATGTGGATGTGGGCCGCAATTGCTGTGCTTGGAGGTGTTGGTTACGGGCTGGCCGAAGCTGCCACCGACAAATAAAAACGACTTAAATATGTTTAACCTCGAACAATCCATTACGGCATGGCGAAAGCAAATGCTCGCGGCGGGCATCCAACCGGTGCCGCTGGAGGAACTGGAAAGTCATTTGCGAGAAGAATTTGAACTGCAAATGTTGGCGGGTATTGATGTACAAACTGCTTTTTCAAACGCGGTAGAGAAAATGGGCAAAGCGGAGTCTCTAAGAGAGCAATTCAAACGGGCACAGGGAATGGATAAATTGAAGCGGCGGAAATTTGCCGGTTATTTTTATTCGGCGATGCTTATCTTTTATGTTTTGGCAATGACTAGTGCCATGACCAGGAACGATCTCTCGATGTCGGAGTGGTGCCTGGGTATGGCTGCCCAGCTAACATTGCTCTTGTTTTCCTGGCTTTGCTGGCGGCAAATACCTGCCCGCTTTCCGGCGATAGGCAGCCGGGCTTTGCAATCGGCGATTGGATTGATTGGCGGCGTTTCAGGCGCA
>Ga0206856_10262_pt1 | contig 16434 bp, 17 predicted proteins | sample Alteio_BWOrgCont_48_FD_152630 | JGI IMG/M metagenome (GOLD analysis project Ga0206856, IMG submission 152630) | Enriched cells from forest soil in Barre Woods Harvard Forest LTER site, Petersham, Massachusetts, United States -... | ecosystem: Environmental > Terrestrial > Soil > Temperate forest >...
CGCCCCGATGAAACAGGTTTCAGCGAAAAAACATGAGCGTCAGCTCCAGACTCACCGTTGCGCGAGCGCAGTCGAGAGTGGGAGAACTACCACGGTGAGAACATACGGGCGCGAGAGCGTTCGAATGAAAGTTTGTCAGGCGATTCATGCGCGCGAACACATGGTGTGTTCTTGATGTGTGGATTGTCGGACGAAGACTAAGACAAAAGCGTTTCGACGTTCGAGTTTTAGTCGGGGTCACTCATCACAATATCGTGATGGGTGAGTTGTGAAACCGCATTGTCTTGATCTGGGTTTTCCAGCAAGGCCGTGCACATATACCAAACGAGCAAGGATGCTCATCGTGCGTAAGGAAACGCACGAGCTTCAAGGAGGATAGCACTATGAAGGGAAGCTAGTAACATGGGTTTGCGAATAGCAACAAACATCACTGCGCTTAATGCGCAGAGGCAGATGTCGATTACACGTGGGAACTTAGATAAAACACTCGAGAGATTAGCGAGTGGTAGCCGAATCAATCACGCCGGCGACGACGCGGCTGGTTTGGCCATATCGGAAAACTTGCGAGCGCAAGTTCGCGGGATCAGACAGGCTAAGAGAAATGCTCTCGACGGCGTGTCGCTGATTCAGGTCTCAGAAGGCGGTTTGAACGAGATTTCAAACATGCTGGTGAGATTAAGAGAACTGGCGATCCAAGCTTCTTCCGACACGATCGGAGACACGGAACGACAATTTGCTGACCGAGAGTTTCAATCTCTTAAGCAAGAAATGGATCGAATCGCGAACGTTACTCAATTCAACGGCACTCCGCTGTTGAACGGTAAGTCCGGGATTTTCGAAATCCAAGTCGGGACTCACAATAACCCGATCCTTGACCGGGTCGTGTACAACGGCGAGCGTTCGGACGCATCACTTGATGCTCTTAAACTCGGCGGTGAGTCGGTGGCCACGAAACAAGGCTCGCAGCTGAGCTTGGCCGTGATTGACGATGCTCTGATCCGCGTGAATAGTATTCGCGCAGATTTGGGCGCTATGCAGAACCGGTTGCAGTCGACGATCAATAACTTAGCGATCAGCGATGAAAACCTCTCGTCTGCAAACAGTCGTATCCGCGATACGGACATGGCTGAAGAAGTCTCCGAAATGACCAAGCAAAATATCCTGATGCAGTCAGGGATTGCGGTCCTCGGACAGGCCAATTCGTCGAACCAATCAGCATTGAAATTGCTGCAAGGTTAGTCGAACAGCAGAAGTGAGTAAGTATGATGACTGACGGTGAAGATCGGCAAGCCAGAGTCTGACCAGAAATGGGCCCAGGGATGGGTAAGACAATGGCTTGCCCCGATCCGATGACCGAAAACTGAGGAAGGCCCAGGGAGTGGGACTTTATCATCACCAAGGTTGGTGATGAATCTGGGGACTGTTACCTGTCATGGACGGGGGCAGCGGTTCCCGTCGCCGGGAGGAAGTCGTACAAAGTACGACGGGGCTCCGGCGATTTACAAGGAGGCAAAACATGGGGTTGCGAATAGCGACGAACGTCACTGCGCTGAACGCGCAGAGACAAATGTCGATGACTCGTAACAATTTGGATAAGACCTTGGAGAAGCTTTCAAGTGGTAGTCGAATCAATCACCCCGGAGACGACGCGGCTGGTTTGGCCATCTCTGAAAATCTTCGAGCTCAAATACGAGGCATCAGACAGGCAAAGAGAAATGCTCAAGACGGCATCTCCCTAATTCAGGTATCGGAAGGGGGGTTGAACGAAGTTTCAAACATCCTTGTCCGACTGCGGGAGCTATCGATCCAAGCCGCTTCAGATACAATTGGAGATACGGAACGCGGCTTCGCGGACCGAGAGTTCCAGTCGCTGAAGCAGGAAGTGGATCGAATCGCCAATGTCACCCAGTTTAATGGGATGCCACTGATCAATGGGAAGGGCGGACTTTTTGAGTTCCAGGTTGGAACTCATAATAATCCTCTTCTCGATCGAGTGACGTACAATAGCGAGACTTCAGATTCATCGCTCGAAGCGCTGAAGTTGGGAGGTGAGTCGGTCTCGACGAAACAGGGTGCGCAGCTTTCGCTGGGTGTCCTGGACGACGCCCTGGTGCGAGTGAATGGTATTCGCTCGGACTTGGGGGCTTTGCAGAATCGGGTTCAATCGACGATCAATAATTTAGCGATTAGCGATGAAAACCTTTCTGCGGCAAACAGTCGTATTCGAGATACGGACATGGCTGAAGAAACATCTGAAATGACCAAACAAAACATCCTCATGCAGGCTGGGATTAGTGTTCTCTCACAAGCGAACAATACCAACCAGGCGGCATTGAAGTTGTTGCAAGGATAATGAAATGAATGGTCGCCGAGAGGAAGTCGCGTGAGCGACGGGAATTCGGCGACTTATAAAATGGTGGAGTCAGGAAGGGGGGCTTAGCCCCCGGTCGCCGAGAGGAAGTCGCGTGAGCGACGGGAATTCGGCGACTTATAAAGTTACTAGCTGAAAAAAGCGATTCGCAGACGCAACAGGTCCCTCCGGGTGTATTCTGTCGGGAGACAGTGATATATTCGGAGGGGTCCCCCTCAAGTGGCCTCGAGCCGAATGAGAGGGGATTTCAGCTGAACTGTGAGTGGAATAGGAAAAGCGAAAAGTGCCAGCAACAAAGTCAGTCCTCATTGTCGGGGGTAGTGGGTTTATTGGAACCCACCTCGCGCAGAGACTTCGTGATGACTACAAGGTCTTTGCGACTTATTGTAAGCATCCCATTCAGATCCCTGGGGTGACGTGCATCCCTCTGACTGCGGACAACCGCAATTGGGTGAAGCGCATCGTGTATATGGCACGACCGGATGTGGTTGTGTTTGCCGCTGGCAATAATGATGTTCGCTGGTGTGAAGATAACGGGCGCGAAGCAGAACGTGTCCACTCAGCCGGTGCGGCGATGGTCGCTACCGTCGCAGATATTTTACAACCTAAGTTTATCTATCTTTCGAATTGTTACGCCTTTGACGGCAAACGCGGAAACTACCACGAAGCCGATATTATTTTACCGCACACAGAACTGGGCAAAGTCAAAATCAGCGGTGAAAACTTCATCAAAGGTCGATCACTGAATTACGTTTTCCTGCGCAGCAGTCCCGTAATTGGGCGCGGAAACGGTATTAACCTTTCCATCTTGGATAAGATTAGAATCAAACTTTCAAAAGGCGAGAAGATTGACCTCCCTGCCGATGAGCTTCATTCCTTCGCACCTGTCGATGGGTTGCTTGATCTCATTGAACGCGTGATTGAGACGGGGATTCGCAACAAAACTCTTCATTATGGCGGGTTAACGAAGATCACCTACTATGATTTGGGCGTGATGATTGCGGAAAAATTCGGCTTCGATCCCACCCTCATCACGATGGCGCGCGACATTCACGGTCAAACGAACGAGAACATGTTCGATTATTCGATGAACTCCACTCACACGGTCGAGACTTTAAAGATCAAGCCCTTTTTCTTGGAGGAGTGCCTTGATCTGATCGAGAAGAATTTGATTCCCGGCCTTTGATCGCCGAGTGTCGCGGGTGAGTCGCACGAATTCCGCAAAATAGAATTTTGCGACTTGGTCTGGTGTGACCTTTTCACCTTGAAAGGTCCAAAAAATATCCCGAAACGGACCGACCTGAGCCAACAGATCTTGCGACTGCGTCTGAGCGCCAGGGTTGGTCGCGTTCTGAATCTGTCCGTCGACGGCAATCGTACTTCGCACATGCTGGGCGAACGAGATTTGAATCACGCCGTGAGCTGAGTTGTTCACGACGAGTTTGACCTGGTTGCGAAAAACCATAAAGTCGGCTGCCGTTTGGGCCAGGCTATAAACTTTGATTTCTTGGAAGCGCACGCTGTTTTCGGAATACGAATTGAAAAGTCGCGCAAACTCCGTGAATCGTTCACGAAGTTCCGTGAGAAACTCAATCGTACTTTCTTCGACCAATTGTTGTGGATCGAAACTCCGCCCGAGTTGGAGAAGTCGTTCGGCTTCGGGGTGTACTTCGGCCTTGGCAAGCTCATGGATCCAGCCATGCTGGGATGGGAGTACGTCTTTGAATGTCGCCATAAAAATCCCCTCGAAAAACTAAGAATGCAGGAGCCCGTAGGCCCTCTTCGAGTTTATGGCTATCCGAGCGAGTTTGTCAAATACAGACGAAAGATCTATGGTTTCGCGGCGCTTTTACTTTTTTGTCGAAAACAAGATGCATGACTTTAGCGGCCCCAGAGAGAGCATCTGCCGAAAACAGGTTTTGATTCTCATTCCAGCGGCTCTTCGCAAATTGGACACTTTGCTCGAACGTCATGGCAGGTTGCATGGCCTGAGCTTCCGCTGTGATCGTTTGAGAGAGGGCGTTGAAGTCGTCGATCGATCCGTTATATTCGCGCACTTCATTTTCGGTCAGTCCGACGGCCTGGATCTGTTTTGCGTTGATGATAGGAGCGAGGGTCAGCGGACCATGGTTGGTTTCATCCAATGCCACAAGTCCTAAGACGATGACTGTCCCATCAATGTCCGCGAAAATTTTGCAAAATCCTTTACAATCATCATCGGTTTTAGGTTCGAACGGCCTGGCTGCAAGACCTAAAGCGGCGCCACCCACAAAAGTGTAAAGGCCAACGATAGCGACAGTTGCAAGTGGATAAAACATCCCGACAAACGCCTCAGAACGACGTGGCGTGACTGATGTCGCGACCATGGTCAACGAGAGAGCGATGAGAAAAGCTTTGGAGGTTGTCGATAGTTTTTTCATTTTTATCCCTTTGCTATTTAACCTGATCGTTAGGCGATCGTGTCAGATGGAGGGATATTTATACAATTAGACGCACTGAGTCAAGTGTTTTAGGGGCATAAAAATGCCCTAGAGATGGCGAAGTCAAATGGAACCCAGATTCAAAAAGTGGGCGCCGTGTAACAGCTTTAGGCTTCCTGGTAAAACCAGGCATGCACACCACTGTTGGTGACAGCCCCCTGGGTCATTGACTGTAGGGTCCAAATGTTTATTCGCCACCCCTAGGGCATCTTCAATATACCTGATTTTTGTTTAAATATGGATGCCCAATCTAAAAAATCCGAGCGGTTTACTTTACAGTCTCTTAAGGAAATGACACACTTTTACGGATGCCAGGTAAAAAGCTGCTTATTGCAGACGACAGTCTGACGATTCAGAAAGTCATTCGACTCGCTTTATCTAGCGAAGGCTATGATATTCAAGCCGTTTCCGATGGGAACGATGCGATACAACAAATTTCAGTTTTTAGGCCCGACGCTGTGTTGATTGACGTTTCGTTACCGGGCAAAACCGCTTTTGAAGTGAAGCGCGCCGTGAATGCAATGGGTGACTTGGCGCATATGCGTTTCGTTTTGATGTCGAGCGCCTTCGAAAAAGTAGATGAGCAGCAAGCAGAACAGGTCAAATTCGATGGCCGCCTTACCAAACCCTTTGATCCCGCACATCTTCGACTCGTTCTCACTAAGGTGCTCGCCGCGCAAGGAACGACGCCGGATCTGCCAAAAATTCAAGAATACGAATTAGATCATTCGAGTCAGCCGAGCGCGAGCCAGACGGATGGTTCGTCCACGGAGATTGATCTGAGTGATTGGTCTCAGCCGTTGAAGCCGATGATGGAGTTTGGTTTGCCGCCGACGCCGCCGTCTTCGCTACCGCCTTCGTTACCTCCGAGCTTTGGTGTTCCAACACCTCCGGTGCCCCCTCCATCGCAAGACTCCGGAGAGAGCCCTTCGTCGGAGGAGTCTGACATCAAGCATTTGACTGAGTCGACCATTCGCATGAGTGGGTTGGATGATTTTGAGTGGACAGTCAACGAACCTACCTTGAAACCTTTGCCTTCGATGTCGGATCTGGATGGGTCGAGTTTTAGTTTCGAAACGCCGCCGTCTTTGCCTCCTTCGCCGCCACCTGTGATGAGTCCGCCGACCCTTGCGTCTTCTTCGTCCGTGGGCGGAGATGCGGCGAGTGCGTATTTCAACGCTCCGGCTTCGCCTTCTTTTAGTACGGAGTTGCCACCGCCGGCGACCGCAAAATTCGAATCCAAACTCGACATCGAAGAAATGGTTCGCCGCGAAGTCCAGCAAGCGCTCGAGAAAATGGCAAAGTCCCTCCTCCCCGAAGTCGCGGAGCGCGTGATCAAGCAAGAGATTCATCGATTGTTGAATGAGATTAACTAAGAGGTGAGCCTCACCTTTTGGTGGGGTGGTCCCCACCGTTTGGTAGAGATTCGCGTTATTTTAAGTAGGTCGTGGGCTTGAGAGCGCTCTTACCTTCACATCTTCCGCAAAAATCGAACGCTCTTCACCGTTCAAAGATTTCACACGCAGTTCTCCAGAAGGGCCGAGGCCGACGACGGTGCCGGTTTCTTGATTCCATTGAATTGCGGTGCCGGGGCCGAGGGCGGCGAACTTCGCATAGCGCGTAGAGAGCGCGGCGGGGCCTTCGCGTAAGAGTAGCTCAACGGCGTCGAGTACGGCGTGGATGGTGTTCTCACGAATATCATCGGCGGTGATGGATTGAGCCGCTGCTAAGCTGAGAGAGGTCGTGAGTTGGTCGAGGCCCTCGGGCGCGTGCGCGCAGTTCATCCCCAGTCCGATGATGATGAAGCTGCCCTGCGAAGTGCCGACGCCTTCACACAATATACCGCCCAGTTTTTTTCCATCGACCCAAAGATCGTTGGGCCACTTGATACGCACGTTGAGTTTCGCGAACGCTTGAGCAACTCCGACGGCCGCGGCGAGCGGAACCCAGGTCCACTTAGATTTATCTTCAAAACGAACGATGAGAGAGAGGAAAAGATTGCCCTCGCTCGAGGTCCATTGTCGGCCTAGTCTTCCGCGGCCCGCGGTTTGTCTCCGCGCGGAGATCCATGTCCCGTGGGGTGCGCCACTCTCACCCAATTTGCGAGCGAGATCGTTGGTGGATTCGCATTCGTCGAGAACCGTGTTTGCAGCGATCATGTTCCGTCAACCAAGAGTGAGAGATCGAGCGCGCGCACCGAATGTGTGATGGAGCCAACGGACAATACGTCGACGCCCGAGATGGCGTAGTCGCTGATGGTGTCGACGGTAAGGCCGCCGGAGATTTCGAGCACCGGGCGGGGCTTCAGATCTTTTACGAGCGCGACTGCCGCGCGAGCTTCAGTGACGGTGAAATTATCGAGCATAATCACCTCCGCTCCGGCTTGCACGGCTTGTTTGAGTTCGCGTGTGTTGCGGACTTCGATCTCGATTTTGAGCCCATGGGGAGCGATCTCGCGCGCGTTTTGAATTGCGCGAGCGATACTGCCCGCAGAGGCGACGTGATTCTCTTTGATCAGGACGCCACCGGACAAAGTGGTTCGATGACTGTGTCCACCGCCGACGAGTACGCCGTGGATCGCAAGGTCACGATAAGCGGGGAGGATTTTTCGAGTTGGACTCACGCGAGGAGTTCCGCGCGGGCAGCGGGCTTGAACCACATCGACCAAGGCGCGCGTCGATGTGGCTATGCCGCCGACATAAGACGCGAGATTTATAAAGGGTCTTTCGAGTGCCAGCACTGCGCGTGCGGGTCCACGCCATTCACAAACGACGGCGCCTTTTTTAAGACGAGAGCCGTTTGAGGTTTTGGATTTCACGGTAAAAGATTTTGCTCCGAACTGTTCGCGCGCGACATCGGCCAGGGTTTCGAGCAGTCCATCGGCAGCCCAGATGCCGTCAGATTTCGCGATGATTTTGGCACCTAAGACGCGGTCGGGTTTCGAGCTGAGGGCTGTCCAATCCCATTGTGCGCAATCGTCTTGAAGACCGGTGAGAAGCAGAGGCTTCCAAAGTGCGGGGGAGTCGTGATAGGCCATAGTGGCCACTTAATAGCATGAGGAGATCACCCAGACAATGAGCCTTCCAACAACTCACCGTGAACCCGCAGGACGCATGACCAGTCAGATTCGCCCGATTACGATTGAGGTCGGGGTGAACCGTTATGCCGAGGGATCGGTGCTGATCAAAGCCGGCCATACCCATGTTTTGTGTACCGCTTCGATCGATCAAAGCGTGCCGAAATGGCTCGAAGGCAAGGGTCAGGGCTGGGTCACTGCCGAGTATTCGATGCTCCCTCGTGCGACGCACACTCGTTCCAAACGCGACCGTGAGAAACTCAGTGGACGCACCTCCGAGATTCAGCGCCTGATTGGCCGCGCTCTGCGCTCGATGGTCAATCTCAAGGCCCTGGGCGAATGCTCCATTTTGGTCGACTGCGATGTGCTCCAGGCCGATGGGGGTACGCGCACTGCCTCGATCACCGGTGCGTGCGTGGCCGTAGCCGTGGGGTTAAAAAAACTGATCGACGCCGGGAAATTCCCGGGCAAGACCTTAAAGGACATCATGACCGACACGGTTGCTGCGATCAGCGTCGGTATCAAGAGCGGCGAAGTGTTGGTCGATCTTGACTACAACGAAGATTCTTCGTGTGATGTGGATATGAACTTCGTCATGACGGGCGCCGGATTGTTCGTCGAAGTTCAGGGCACGGCTGAGCATCAGGCATTTTCGAAAACCGATCTGGATCGAATGACCGCTGGTGCGACGGCGGCTTTGCTCGAAATCCGAAAAATCCAACTGGAAAAAATTTGAGCTCACTCGCGACACTCAGCCACGTCGCCCTCCTTGTGGAATCGGTGATGGTACGTGCATCCCGCGAGTTTTAAATCGATCTCAAAACTTCGAACGGTTTATCTCGCGCGTCCAGGGGTTTCGGCGCTGATCGAAGTTCATGAACGCTCGGTGGCGGCGAGATCGTCGTTGATCACACAGCTCAAAATGCCGCCGCATTCTTCGAAAAAAAATCTATGGAGTGCGCTCGGTGTTTCGTCGTTGTCCGATTCATCTGACGGGCGTGTTTGGATGACCATGGGCGAGCGCTCGCCTGCGCACGATATTTGCGAGTTCATAGCTTCATATGAACAAGCATTATAAGACTCCCAAAGGCACGGACCTTCCCATTTTAGATCTTCGGGGCAAGGATTATCTCGAAGTCAAATATCGCCTCGTCTGGTTTCGCGAAGAGCATCCGAGCTGGTCGATCGAAACTGACTTCGTCTCAGTGACCGACAAGGCGGCTTGCGCGAAAGCGACCATTAAAAACGACGAAGGCAAAGTCCTCTCGACGTCCCATAAATTTGAAACCGAGCGAGGGTTTCCGGATTTCATCGAAAAAGCGGAGACCGGCGCGATCGGTCGCGCGCTCGCGTTGGTCGGTTTCGGAACGCAGTTCTGCGCTGACGAATTCGATGAAGGTGACCGCATCGTCGACTCTCCTGTGCAGTCGTCGCCTGGGCCCGGCCTCCGAGTAGATCTAGATACTGAAGGTGAGGTCAGCACCGTACAGGAGCGAATGGGCGATTTTCAAATCCTCTTCGGCAAAAAATATAAAGGCAAACGTCTCAAAGACATCGAGCGAAAAGAAATCGAAAGCTATATCTCTTGGCTCGAGAGCGAAGCAGAAAAGAAAAAAGTCCCGCTTTCACATGAGGTCAAAATTCTAAAGAGGGCCGTGGAGCTTTATTATCGTGAAGATGGGGTGAACGCCGCGGAGGCGTCGTGAAGAGCAGCAGCGATTTTGTCTTCGGCCCCGGGGGGCGTGCATGTTAAGAAAGAAAGCCCCGAAGACCGGGAAGGTCCTGGGGCTTTCTCGAGGAGGGTGGTGGGTACAGCCCTTTTGCTATGCCGTCGCGGCTGGCGACAGTCTAAGCAACTTTTTGAGCGGCTAACTTGCGTTTATGCGCAAGGAAGTGCTCGATCTTTTTCTCATAGTCGGAAACCGGTTCGCCGGTTTTCTTGATGAGGCCGAATTTGAAGTGGTCGTAATGTTCGTCGCAAAAATTGAATTTGAGAGCTTTGGCTTTGCAGCCCCAAGAGTGACAGCCGTCAGGCATCGGTGTGTGGCCCTTGGCGCCTTTTACGGCCGGGGCTTCTTTTTTCTCAGTATGAGGTTGTTGGCCTTCTGGTTTTTTAGCTGCTTCGGTTGGTTTTTTGATTTCGCCTGTTTTCGACATTTTGTTGCTCCTCTTGGTTACATGATACTTATCGGTGGAGGTCGGTAAAACTTTAGTGATTTTGTCAGGTATTAGGATAATCACTAATTCACTGTAAGAACAGTGAAGTGGCGGCTATTAGAGCGCTCGTTTCGGGCTGAGAGTGAATTCAATACGGCGATTTTTCGCCTGGCCTTCGGGCGTCGAATTGGACGTGAAGGCGCGAGTGGGTCCGCTCGACGTCGGGACGATGCGACCGTCTTCGACGGTTCCTTTGTTCACAAAATATTTCATAAGAGCCACGGCTCGGGTCATCCCGAATTCGAAGGCACTCGAAGAGTCGCCCAAAGACTTTGCGTTGTTGTCAGTATGCACGTCGATGGTGATATTGCCTTTGTAGCCCTTGAAGAGCTCACCGATCTTTTCGAGAAAACTTCCGGCATCTTCAGAAAGTTCGGTTTTGCCGTCCTCAAAAAAAGCAGAGTCCGGAAGAGAGAATTTCATATACTCGACGTTCGCGTCCACCGCGTACGCTTTGCCATCCATCATCTCGGTGACGACTTCACTCAAGCGGCGATTGGCTTCGAGTTCTTCAGGCACGGGACGCACTGGCTTTTCGATCATCTCACTCGGGGTCTGTCCTTCAAGTCCGTTTAATATCGAATCACCCGCACCTTGTCGTTCTCCCAACGGCGTCGTTGTTTCGGAGTGCGGATCTCGTCCGTTTTTCCATGGGGTGTTGGGATGATTGAAATAATGCGCGATTTCAGCCTTTTTTTCTTCATCCGCTCCCATCAGCCACATGACGAGGAAGAAACACATCATAGCGGTCACGAAGTCGGCGTATGCGACTTTCCACGCTCCACCGTGGCCCCCGTGGGCTGCTGCGGTGATTCGCTTGATGACGATCGTTTGTTTCTTATCGGCCATGTGTTTCTAGTATCCTTGTTTAAGTGTGGATTTAAGCTGCTTGGCCTTTACCCGCACCTGAGGTTGCCTTATCGACTTCCTCAAAATCAGGGCGAATATGCGGCGAAATCGAACGTCGCGCGAACTCCACGCAAACCTTAGGCGAACATTCTTTTGCATAGGCGAGTAGGCCTGCTTTACAAGCCTCCATATACTTCGCTTCTTCGCCAAGATTGAGCTCCATCTTCGCAGAGAGCGGTTGCATGAAACCGTATGAAATCAAAATCCCGAGGAACGTTCCAACGAGAGCGGCTGCGACTGAGTGACCGATGACTTCTTTACCTTGAGTCAATTTACCCATGGTCAACACGACCCCCAAGACGGCGGCGACGATCCCCAGACCGGGCATCGCGTCCCCAACACGGGTGACGGTGGCGGGTGCCAAATGCTCTTGCGCATGTGCTGCAGCAATATCTTTATCCATCAACTCTTCGAGGTCATAGGGGTTCATCGGAGAGGAGATTTGAACTTTCATCGTGTCGCAAATGAAGTGAACAGCATGATGGTTCTTCAGCACGCTGGGGTAGCGTTTAAAAATATCGCTGCCCTCCGGATTTTCGACGTGAGGCTCAAGCGAGAGTGGGTTCGCTTTGGCCGTCTTCGTGAGTTCGAAAATCAGCAACATAAGATCTAAATACTGTTGTTTTGTCGGTCCGGCCTTCGTCAGCGTCCCAAGGACCTGCGCGACGATTTCCTTTAAGAGCGGAACTGGCGCAGAGATCAAAAGCGATCCCGCTGCCGCACCACCGATGATCAGCAATTCGATCGGTTGAATCAGGACTTCGATGTGACCACCTTCCATGAGGTAGCCCCCGAACACACAGATCATGACTACAGCAGCGCCAACGATGACAAGCATGGTTTTTCTCCCAGGATACTCATCGACGAAAAGGGTTTGTGCCTTAAGGAATTGATTGCGCTTACGCGGGAGGACGAAGATTTATTTTCTGCCCCTATTTATGGTTGCCTGGTTGGATGTTACGATTCTGACGGTCAGACGGAATATTGACGATGTGCCGACAGGAACATAAAGCATCGTGACGCATTGGATGCGTCAGATGCATATCAAGGAGATGATCGTGAAATCTATTTTTTCAAGAGCGTTTTACCTCAGTATCGGGCTTTTAGGCATCTTGGCGGCAAATCCGAATCAAAGCTGGACACAAAGTGCGTACGCAGATGCGGCACCCGTTTCCAAACCCCATTGGGTTCAGGTTCAAGCGCGAAACAGCGCGGATCGTTCAACGGTCGAAAATTTAGGGATGAGCATCGAAGCCGTTCGCTCGGACTGCGTATGGGGTTTTGCGAACGATAAGGTCGTTGCGAAACTAGAGGCCCAGGGCTTTCAAATTTTATCACAAACCGCGATGGAAATAGGACGTGGTGGTCATGAGACGATGTATGATTTTCCGCCGCAAGATGCGCGCTATCATAATTTTCAACAAACGACGGACGCTCTGAACAATCTGCACAGTCTTTATGCAGATATCACCAAGGTTATATCAGTCGGCAAGTCCGTCGAGGGTCGTGATATTTACGCTCTTCATATCAACACGGATCCGCAAGATCTGGCCACTGGCAAAAGCGTTAAACCGGGCGCAATCTACATGGGTAACCATCATGCGCGTGAACATCTGAGTGTTGAGATCCCGCTGATGATGGCTCAGTATCTTCTTAAAAATAAAGACGACGCCCAAATCAGTGCGCTTCTGAAGTCGCGAGACATTTGGTTTGTGCCGATGGTGAATCCTGATGGCTCCGAGTTTGACATCGCGACTGGGCAATATCAGTACTGGCGCAAAAACCGGAGCAAGAATTCGGACGGAACTTACGGCGTCGATTTGAATCGCAATTATGGATACGAATGGGGCACCGGCGGTTCTGACACTGACACCTCAAGCGAGATCTACATGGGACCGGCTCCTTTTTCGGAACCTGAGACGAGAGCGATGCGTGACTTCGTGGAAGCTCATTTGAATGCGACGGTTTTGTTGACATTCCATTCATTCAGCGAATTGGTTTTGTATCCTTGGGGACATTCGAACGATCCAGTTCCGAATACTAAAGACCAACAAACGTTCGAAAAAATGGCGACCACCATGGCTGCTTGGAATCACTATACGCCTGAACAGGCCAGCGCTCTTTATATTGCGAGCGGTGACACCACCGACTGGGCTTACGGGACTCATGGGATCTTTGCGTTTACCTTTGAGCTCTCACCGTCGAGCAATGAGATGGGTCCTGGAGGTTTTTATCCAGGAGCCGGCATCATCGATAAGGTTTTCCAGGATAATTTAAAGCCAGTGCTCTATCTTTTGGATGCCGCTGATAATCCATATAAAGTTCTTGGGAACACCCCTACGGGGATGCTCCAGAATTACATGGAACCTAAGGTTGATTCGGCGTTTGATTCACCACTGGGGCTGAACTAGTCCGCAGTCGGCGTTGCTCTCGAAGATAGTACAATATGGACGCGTTTGAGTTTTTGATCTCCGACGGTAAACCGTCCTGGGCTTCAAAAGTTTGATCGGCCCAGGCGAAGACGGCTTTTGCCGTTTGCGCGAGCGCGGTACCCGCCGTAGGGTCTTGCGCTATTGCAGCAGGGAAGTCAGACTCAAGCGCGTTACCATACCCTTTGAGGGATGTTGGTGTGTTGACCGTGTTTAAGAGTTTCATATTTGCTAAAAACTGAGTTTCATCCGCGCTCAGCTCCGTGGGTTTTTTCGCGCTCAACGTAATTTGGCTTGAGGCGATCCGCTGATAGTACTGCGCTTGTCGAAGGTACGCGATGTAGCTTTCAAGAACAAAAAAGTTCAAAGGTAGAGCGGCGCTCGGAGGGTTGAGTAGAGCCAGAGCGTTTGCATATAAGCTCGCACGTTGTTGAGCCGGGGTGGCGATATAGTCGTCGAGAGTTTTTGGGGTTTGAGTCGGATCAATGGATTGAATCGCTTTAAAGCTAATATCCAATTTTGCACGAACGGAGTCGTAGAGATATCCTTGAATTCTCGCCGAGTTCTGGTCATCCAGTACAGAGGCATCACCGATTTTGAGGTCTTCGAGATCGCTCATCAATCCGATAGGCGAAAAAACGTTCGAGTCTTGAAAAGGTTCCGTGTCGATGATGCCCTTCAAGAAGTTGAGAGCTTCGGTCGCGCAGTTGTTACCTAAGAAAAAGTATCGACCCGAATACTCCCAGTTTTGTTCCAAGATTCGTTCGATGAAAACCTGGCGTTCATCGTCCGACAAATTGAGAGGGATCGCATCGAGTTCTCGCATTTCGTCGATCGTGTATTCGTTTTTGATCTCCATGAACGAAAAGAGAAAGGGTCGCGAAGCATAGTCGCCGACCAGTCCTTTCCACGAACTGACGACAAGATCCTGAACGTTGGCGCGATAACTCAAAACTAGGTGGTATGCGACGTCGTTCAGGCAGTCCGGACCCACGGCTTTTCGATCAGGGCTGCACACGATGATCCGATACATGGCGTGACCCCAATGGCTCGAAAAGTTCGCTCCTTTGCCTGCGAGTAGGTATTGGATTTGGTAAATCCGCGACGGATCCAACTGCGCGTCCAAACTCGCAGTTCCAGTCATATTGATCACGCTGAGTTTAATGTGGGTGTTGAGCGTACAGCCGGGGTTCACAAAAGGCGTAAAGCTGAGCTGCTTTTGTAGATAGTGATACATCGTCGGGCGCCGACAAGCATACTCCGGATCGAGGAGAAAATACTCCATATTGACAGCAAAGTTCTCCTGCGGGTTCGTAAACTCATATTCGTCAGGTGAGCGAGTCGGTGCCGTGTTGGATTGAGTGTTATGGACAAAAATGGCGCCTTGAGTGACCCAGCCCCCCAGATTCATAAACACACGATCATCCGAAATCGAATTCGAGCGGTGGAGGAAATAATTACATTTGTCCGAAAGCCTGTATCCACCCGTATTGAAGTGCTCAATTTGGCAATCGGTGATGGCGGATTGAGTTTCGGAGTCGACGATTTTCGCAAAATCATACACGTGAGAAGTCTCGTGCAGAATCGTCGCAAGTGCAGTGGCATAAAAACTTCCGTGGCCACAGGCAAAATGGGTTGAGGCGTCCGGACCTTTGAGGATCTCGGGGATTAAAAGAGCATTGACGTCAATTCTGCGAATCCATTTTTTACCGGAAAAAAACCCCGGACGAGTCATACCCAGGACTTGAACGGCGTCTGAGGAGTCTCCCGTTACCGTACTGCACGGATTCAGAAGCTGGGTGGAGTGATCCAGTGAGGTGACGAAGTGAATCTCGACTTCACGAGGAAGTGCGGAGAGATACTGCGGAGGCAGTTTGGAGCGGGCTTCATCAAGGAAGGCCTCAAGCCGCGGGCGGGCGTCGTCGGAAACGTTTTCTGAAGCGAGACTGAATTGGAGCGCGGACGGATCCGCGTGCGCTGATGCTGAAATTAAAAAGACGGCGGCGGAGATATTGAGGCGATTGATTTTTCGCATGGCTGATACTCCGCCGCACGGTCTGTTTTTATTTACTGATTCTCGAGAAGGGACTCGGCTGCGTCCATCACGTCGGAAGCAATGGCCTGGTTCAACTGAAGCTGGTCAGCATCCGTCATTGTGGCTGGGTCCAGCTTGAAGAACGCGATGTACTTGGGGCGAGCATCGGCCAAGACTTGTGGGAAAAGCCCAGTCATCTCTCCATTTGCCAAGTAAGCAGCGGCATCCGATGCAGCGTTGCGAAGGAGGACTTCTTTTGGATAGGCGGGGTCGACAGCGGTCGAAAGGACAGACTCAAAAAGGGCCGTCGTCGCAAGAATAGAAGACGATATAAAGACACCCCCGCCGTCACCCTCGACGACAACTTCGTGATGAGGATAGTAGGGATGAGGATAATATCCTGGACCCACCGCATAGGCGGATGCACAGGTGAGGACTGCAAAGGTAGTGATTAAAAGGGCTTTCATAATCGGATCTCCTAAAAGGGGTTCGGCACAGGGAGCAAGCGTCTTGACGTTTGCGACAATACTCAGGATACCAGCCGTCTATTGCCAGAAATGGTGCGTCAAGTCAACCCACGAGATCAATTTATTGGGAGCTTAGAGATCTAAAATAATCGGCAAAACGGTGGGCTTTTTTCCGATGTGTTCGTTGAAATATCGCCGTAACTCAATGCGAATCGTTTCCTTGAGGTCCATTTCCGGCTCACCGTTTCGAGCGGCGTCTTCACAGCGAATGATGATTTTACGAGTCAGTTCTCGTGCTTCGCCGATCAGGCGGTTTTGAGTCTCTTCATTGGCAAGGCCCTTGGCGATGATCTCGGGTCCGGACATGATCTTGCGGGTATCGGAGTTTCGAACCATGAGTGTAAAGACGATCCCCTTTTCGCCGAGTTGCCGGCGATCTTTGAGGAGGGT
>Ga0206856_10263_pt1 | contig 16390 bp, 17 predicted proteins | sample Alteio_BWOrgCont_48_FD_152630 | JGI IMG/M metagenome (GOLD analysis project Ga0206856, IMG submission 152630) | Enriched cells from forest soil in Barre Woods Harvard Forest LTER site, Petersham, Massachusetts, United States -... | ecosystem: Environmental > Terrestrial > Soil > Temperate forest >...
CTTTAAATGATAATTTATTGACGATCTATTGAATGCCGTGCACGGGATTTTTTCCTAGGTAAGCTTCAACGGAAAGGTGCATCTTCTTTTCGCTCTTGTGCAATTTCTTTTTCATAGCGATCACCAATAGCCAGAAGTTTTTCTTTTGTCATAATCTGTTCACCACGATTTTCAAAGTGATAGTGTGCAATATTCGTTTCTACAATCGCATCCACAGGACAAGACTCTTCGCAAAATCCACAATAGATACATTTAAACAAATCAATTTCATAGAGCGTTGTTCGTCGTGAGCCATCATCACGCGGTTCTGCTTCTATCGTAATCGCTAATGCCGGGCAAACCGCTTCACAAAGTTTACAGGCAATGCAACGCTCCTCGCCATTAGGGTAGCGACGTAAGGCATGTAAGCCACGAAATCTTACCGAACGCGGTGTCTCTTCTTCAGGAAATTGGATAGTCACTTTTTTCATAAAAAACTGACGTCCTGTGACGCCCAGTCCTTTAAACAGTTCCCAAAGCGTAAACGTTTTTAGAATATGTAATGTTTTTTTCAGAAAATTCATGAGCTAAACCAAGGCGCTACTTTATATTGTACGGCTAATGCGACGAGGACAATCCAAAATAAGGTTACCGGAATTAAAACCTTCCAACCTAAACGCATTAATTGATCGTAACGATAGCGTGGGAAGGTCGCCCGTGACCAAATAAATAACCACAAAAATCCAGCCATTTTTAAAAATAACCAGAGAATAGTAGGCACCCATAAAAAGGCATGCTCTAAAATAGGTATCCCCTGAAAAGGAGACAACCAACCACCTAAAAAGAGTAAAGCAGCAATCGCCGCGATTAAGATCATGTTCATATATTCGGCGAGAAAAAACAACGCAAAAGCAACGCCAGAATACTCTACGTGAAAACCAGCCACGATCTCGGATTCCCCTTCCGCCAAATCAAACGGTGCACGATTGGTTTCAGCAACACCGGCGATCCAATAGGTCATAAACAACGGCAACAGCGGTAACCCGTACCAGTGCCAGAATCCACCGTGTTGCTTGGTCACAATATCATGTAAATTCATACTGCCTGCAGCCAATAAAACGCCTACAAAGGCAAAACCCATGGCAATTTCGTAAGAAATGGTCTGTGCGGCCGCGCGCAATGAACCTAATAAAGCATATTTTGAATTGGTTGCCCAACCCGCGATAAGAATACCGTACACACCTAAAGAAGTCATGGCGAAAAGATAAAGTACACCCGCATTAATTTGTGTTAATGCAAGCCCCTGGCTGAAAGGAATCACCGCCCATGCCGCCAGCGCCGGTGCAATCGTAATAATAGGTGCCAACATAAACAAATAGCGATTAGCTACCGTAGGCACAATGCGCTCTTTGGTTATTAATTTCACCACATCGGCAATCGGTTGTAAAAACCCTAATGGCCCTACCCGATTAGGTCCTACACGGGCTTGCATGTAGCCAATGCCCTTACGCTCAATAAACGTTAGATAAGCCACCGTAATTAACAAAGGGATGGTAATCACAATGATCTTGATAATAATTCCTATTAATAAACATAAATCATTCCACATGAATATCTACCGAACCAAATGATTCACCTAAGGTTGCGGTCTCTTCGCAACCGGCTGGAATCCAAACACAGTCATTGGGCAAGCGTTCATCCACGAATACGGTTAAATAGGCGCTTCCCTCACCTTGTTTAACGTGCACGGCTTGATTTTCTGTCAGCTGTAATGTAGCCAGTAAAGCTGCATTCATGCCTATGCCAACCTTATCATTACCGGCTGAGCGTTGCAGTGCCTGGGAACGGCGTACCAGCGGATCACTGCGGTACAGTGGCCATTCCGTTATGCGCGTCATTTTACCCCACTGCCGTTTTTCCGATATCTTTGGCAACGTGGCTTTTATCGGTGCTGCTTTTGCTTTTATCAGCGCTGTACTCAGTTCGTCGCGAATGTGATCAGCATTCACCGGATTGAACTCAGGCAACGCAAACCAATTCCCTAGTCTTTTCAAAATCTCCCCACCTGGTTTTGACTGACCGATAGGCGCGATCGCTGGCGAAAAGGTCTGCCAATCACCCACCACATTAATAAAACTTCCTGCTGTTTCTGCAAAACTGCTCAGGGGTAACAACACATTAGCCTGTTCTAATAAACCGGTTGACTTAAACGTGGAGAGTCCTACTATCCAATCGGCTTGGCGCAAGGCCTTATTGACCTGCACAGGGTTTGCACAATCTAAAGTCGGCTCGATATTGACTAATAGATAAGCCTTTAATGCCGCATTAAACATCTCATGTGCCGCTAACCCGGGTTCCGAAACCACGATACCTCCGGGTAAGCGATGCGGAACCGCACCCGCCAAGTAAGCACCGGCACTATTAGCGCCTTCCGTTAAGTAAATACACTGCGCTCCACTGTGCTCAGCAATCCATTGGCTTAATTGTCGAATCAAAGCGGCTTGCGGATGATTGTGTGCCAGCGCGCCTAAAATGATAACTGATTTTTTTGTTTTCAGCTGTTCGGCTATTTTTTCCTGTTGTGGACTCACTGGAATATCCGCTAGCTGCACCGGCAGTGTATGGCCTGCTAAGGCTTTGGCAACACCGGCTAACACAGAGACGACTTCCTGAGGAGCTGTGATTATTTTTTCATCTTCCTGGAAAGTCAATTCAGCATTCAAACAATGAATACTGGCTATCTTCGACCCGGCTAATTGTGCTTTACGCAAACGATTTAACACTAAAGGTTGTTCGCGTCGAATAGTGGAACCAACTAATAAAATAAAGGTGTGTTGTTCCAACTCCGGCAACGCTATGCCTGGAGGATAAAGCGCGGCATGGTGTTGATCAGTCGTATCGGTTTGATGCAGACGATGGTCAATGTGAGGACACCCCAAACAACGCCACAATTTTTGTAGTAGATAACACTCTTCGGTGGTGCTGTTAGGCGATATTAAAGCGCCCATGGCGTGTGGGCCTTCTTGTTGCAAGATTTTTTTAAATCCATTGACGACGGTTTCTAAAGCGGTTTCCCAGTCTACAATAAACCAGCGACCGTTTTCTTTAATATGCGGTTTTGTGAGCCTATCTTCACTATGAATGCCTAAATAACTATAGCGATCTCTATCTGATAGCCAGGTTTCATTAATGGCTTCATTTTCTCGCGGTACTGCACGCATCACCTGCCCACGACGCACATGCAAGTAGATATTAGCGCCTAAACAATCATGTGGTGCAATAGAAGGATATTGTTGTAATTCCCAAGCACGTGCACTAAAACGAAACGGTTTTGATGTCAGCGCACCCACAGGACACAGATCAATCATGTTTCCCGACAGTTCGGAGGCTACACTCTGCGCAATATAGGTCCCGATCTGTAGGTTTTCGCCACGATTTAATGTGCCTAATTCTTTAACGCCGGCTATCTCCTGTCCAAAACGTACACAGCGTGTACACTGAATGCACCGTGTCATTTCACTCGCGATTAACGTACCCAAATTATCGTCTTTGACAGCACGTTTTCCTTCAGTAAAACGTGAAATAGATTGGCCATAACCTAAAGAAAGGTCTTGTAGCTCACACTCACCCCCTTGATCACAGATAGGGCAGTCTAAAGGGTGGTTGATGAGTAAAAACTCCATGACGGAGCGCTGCGCTTCTTTTGCTTTAGCAGAGGTCGTCAATACTTTCATTCCAGCGGTCACCGGTGTTGCACACGCCGGTAAAGGTTTACCCGTTTTTTCGACTTCCACTAAACACATGCGGCAATTGGCCGCAATAGACAACTTTTTATGATAACAAAAGCGCGGAATATAAATACCCGCCTGATCCGCCGCTTCAATAATGGTGGTATTTTGTGTGACGTGTAACGGACGGCCGTCTATTTCAATGTCTAGCATCAGAGTTCGCGCTGGAGATTTTTAATGCAAAGAGTATATCATTTCTTTTGCTTGTTGCTCGACTTGTAACAGTGCTTGAACATGGACTTGAGAATTCGGTAGCTTTTTTGCCCCGCTCATATCTCCATCCTCATAACATCATGAGTGTGCCTATCTGATATGGCAGGGGAGCAAACCTGGAAGAATTGATTCCGTCTATCATTAGGTACAGCAGAATAACCATCGTTTGAACAAGCATCGATACACGTTAAAAGACTCTCTTTAGCTTCAGGCCGATGTTGCACGATCTGTAGACAGTCCATCCAGTCATCGAGAGTGCTTGGAAGCAGCTGTGCGATGACTTTCGAGCAGTCTATACGCTTCGGGCGGCAGCGTATTATGTACTGCACGAAACCTGCTAACAGTGTTTCCACGCCATCAGGCTGCTGATGACGTACTGCCAGTGTCAAGGCATTAGCACCGTCAGAACTTGTTGCTAGCAGCATCCGTTGAATGGTGTCCATACTGCAATGCTGAATAAGAAAGGAAAAAATCGTTTTCGCTGATTCATGGTGGTACTGTGCTGCCAGCAACAAGGCACGACCCGCGTCTTTACCTTCTATCCATGGCTTTACGATGACCATAGCCATCTCTTTTGATTTAGTACTACTAACGACGACGTGTAACACCGTTGTTAATAAAGCAAGGGTTTTAATACTGTCCCGACTAGCGATCCTCGTCGGGCGAATGATACTAGCGTGTTGCAGCTCGTTTTGTAGATAAAAAATAAGTTTATAAATGCTAGCAATGAACGTAGGATGTATGGATAATGATTGCCAATAATCAGGAAAATCTGTTTGAATGTCTTGTAGTTGTCTATAGGCCTCCTTCTCAAAAAGTTCAGTGATGTAAACAGTTGCACTGTTATTATCAAACTGCGTACCAGTGAGATCCCTATGCTGAACATACTCCAACAAATCACGACAGATTAGTTGTTCCAAATTAAAATAGCCTTTGTCGTATAATTCGTTAAAAAAATATTGCCTTAGTGCTGGCCAATTGAGATCCTCAATACAGGGATAATCCGGGTCAAGATCAGTCGTGACAAAACACTGTTCCCAATCCAAACGTGGTAAAAATCTTTTTATAATGGCGATTATTCTTTCCATGGGGGCTGGACTATAGCCACCTTCATTCTTTTTGCAACCGGTATAATCCCCTGATTCCATGAGGATTTCATGCAATCGATCGGCCAATAAAACGGGTATTTTAAAAGGCGTATAGTCTTCTTTAAAGCTTTTCTTTAAGCCAGCAATGATGAGGTCTGTGAACTTAAAACCGATATCGCGATAGACATCCTGCTTATAATTAGCACGAATACATACTAATTTGCTAGCGATGATAGTCACTGCATTCCAAATATGGATAGCATGAATAGATTTAGCACTATAAACGACATCAGCCGCAACACGGTCCACGATTTTTTTTCGTACCTCATAGAGTAATTGATCCAGAGATTGTGACTTTTGTAATGAAAAAACAATACTATTGACACGATTAATAAAGCCCGGCGTACACTGGTTTATATCCTCTGTCAGCGTACAGATTAAGTCTGTACGCTGAAACTCGGTCAGTGCACCTAATGCGGTATCCAGTTTGCCCGTCAAACGAAAATAAATAACGCTTAAATCATCACGCAGTTTTTGCGTATCCTGATCACTCTTGAGGTGCCTTTTGAGATGTATTTGAAAAGTCTTGTGGGAAAGCGTGTGCTTAGCATCAACTTTACGACAGAGAGTTGCCAAGTTTCTAAGCCACTTTGGAGGAGGAGGAGGTAAATCGGAAAAATTAATTTCGTAGGGCGGAGTACAGCAAAAAAACTTTTCATTTAAAGCGGGATGTACCTTGTAGTTCAGCGGCATAGTGGTCTCTCATGTTATTATTATGCGAAGAGTATAGATTATTCATGCGCATCACCCACGGGGCAACGCTTATGCTCAATGTGATCAATAAAATCACTTCGAAAATGTTTAATAAAACTTTGTACCGGCATTGCAGCGGCATCCCCTAAGGCACAAATCGTATGGCCCATAATTTTACCCGCCACACTATTCAGTAAATCCAGATCTTCCAAACGTCCTTGGCCATGTTCAATACGATGTAATACACGCCACATCCAACCGGTGCCTTCCCGACAGGGTGTGCACTGACCACAGGATTCTTCTTTATAAAAATGAGCAATCCGTGCCAAAATTTTTACCATACAGGTGGTTTCATCCATCACAATCACCGCACCAGAGCCTAACATAGAACCGGCTTTGCTAATCGAATCATAATCCATGTCGGTAGTTAACATGGTTTCAGCGGTAAGTACCGGCATTGAAGATCCCCCAGGTATCACTGCTTTTAATTTTCTGCCGTTTTTCATACCACCCGCCAAGGCCAGTAGATCTGTAAACGGTATCCCGAGTGACACTTCATAATTCCCTGGTTTATTGACGTGGCCTGTCACGCTAAATAGTTTACACCCTCCGTTATTCGGTTTGCCTAATTCCAAAAACCATTGTCCTCCTTTTTGTAAGATGACGGGAACCGATGCTAAGGTTTCGGTATTATTAATCGTCGTAGGCCGACCATATAAGCCGTAATTGGCTGGAAAAGGCGGTTTGAAACGAGGAAAGCCTTTTTTACCTTCTAAGGATTCCATTAAGGCTGTTTCTTCACCACAGATATAGGCACCCGCGCCGATATGGTTATATAGCTGGAAGTCCACGCCCGAATCAAAAATATTTTTTCCTAAGAAACCGTGATCATAGGCCTCTTGCAGTGCAACTTCACAACGATCAAAAGGTTCACGATATTCGCCGCGGATATAGTTATAAGCGACTGTGGCACCCATCACATAACCGGCAATCGCCATGCCTTCGATCAGTTGATGCGGGTTATACCGCAGGATATCTCTATCTTTGCAGGTACCTGGTTCACCTTCGTCGGAATTACATAGTACATATTTTTGTCCTGGTACACCACGTGAAATAAAACTCCACTTCAAACCTGTGGGAAACCCAGCACCACCCCGGCCACGTAAACACGATGTTTTTAATTCAGCAATGATTTGCTCGGGAGGTGTTTTTTCACGCAATATTTTTTCAAGCACCTCGTACCCACCGACGCGGCGGTAACTGGCGAGACTCCACGGTTGATCAAACTGTAAGGTACGGAAACAGATGTCATTGGCCACTGAGATTATCCAAGATCGCATCAACTTTTTTTGGTGTTAACGCTTCGTAATAACGTTGTCCGATAACCACAACCGGTGCATTCGCACACGCGCCCAAACATTCCACTTCTTTTAAAGTAAATTGACCATCCGCAGTCGTTTCACCAAAATTAATGTTTAAACGCGCTTTTAAATGTTTAACAATTTTGTCACAGCCACTGAGCATACAAGAAATATTGGTGCAGACCCCTATCTTATGTCTACCGACGGGCTTGAGTTCATATAGTGAATAAAAGGTGGCAACTTCATAGGCCGTCACGCGGGACATGTTTAAATAGTCGGCCACCGCGTCAATTAATTCTTGCGATAAATAGCCTTGATTCTGTTCTTGCACCCGTGTCAACGCGGGCAATATCGCCGACTGCCGTCGTTCTGGAGGATATTTTGCTATCCATTTTTCAATATCTGCCTTTATCTCCGCGGATAAAACCACGGTAGGGTGTGTTGTTTTTTTTCATCGATCAATTTCGCCGAAGACAATATCAAGACTAGACAGTATAGCCACTAAGTCGGCTATCATATGTCCTGAGACTAATTCATTCAAGGCGGCTAAATGTGGAAAACCCGCCGCGCGTATTTTTACCCGATAAGGTTTATTGGCGCCATCAGAAACCATATAAATTCCGAATTCGCCTTTTGGATGCTCAATGGCGGCATAAACTTCACCGGCAGGTACACAATAGCCTTCACTGAATAATTTGAAGTGGTGAATCAATGACTCCATATCCCCTTTCATAGCGACACGATTGGGCGGGACAATTTTATGATCATCGATCATGACCGGCCCGGGATGCTGAGCAAGCCATGCCACACATTGTTTAATGAGACGCGTGGATTGACGCATCTCTTCCACACGAACGAGGTAACGATCGTAACAGTCCCCTTGGCTGCCAATAGGAATATCAAAATCAAGCGCATCATAGACTTCATAGGGTTGTTTTTTTTCGTAAGTCCCATGCGACACCCGAACCACGCAACAGTGGGCCGGTGCATCCTAATTGTAATGCTCTCTCTGGTGATAATACGCCAATACCTACGGTACGTTGTTTCCAAATCCGGTTATCCGTTAATAAGGTTTCATAATCGTCAATTAACTTAGGGAAGCGATCAGTAAAATCATCAATAAAGTCCAGTAAACTGCCTTCGCGATTGGCATTCATTTCCCGTACTTCTTTTTCACTATGCCATTGTGAAGGCTTATAGCGTGGCATTTTATTGGGCAGATCACGGTAAACACCTCCCGGCCGATAATAGGTAGCATGCATGCGCGAACCCGATACGGCTTCATAGCAATCCATTAAATCTTCACGCTCACGAAAGCAATATAAAAACACAGTCATGGCGCCAATGTCTAACGCATGGGCACCCAGCCACAACAAATGATTAAGTAGCCGTGTAATCTCATCAAACATGACGCGAATATATTGTGCGCGCTTTGGCGGACTCACCCCTAACATTTTTTTCAATCGCTAGCACATACGCATGTTCATTACACATCATGGAGACATAATCCAAACGATCCATATAGCCAATGCTTTGATTATAAGGCTTTGATTCTGCTAGCTTTTCAGTAGCACGGTGCAGTAAACCAATATGTGGATCAGCCGACTGTATCACCTCGCCGTCTAATTCTAGGATTAGACGTAATACGCCATGGGCAGCGGGATGCTGCGGACCAAAATTTAAAGTGTAATTACGTATCTCAGGCATTACCGGGTGTCTCAGACGGAGAAAGTGAATTTGGCATCTTACGAATCGTTTTGGCCACTAAGGTACGTGCAGGTATCGTCACCGGTTGATAGACTACACGTCCTTCCTTGGCATCATAGCGCACTTCTACGTGGCCGCTTAATGGAAAATCTTTGCGGAACGGATGGCCAACAAAACCATAATCGGTCAATAAACGCCGTAAATCGGGATGACCCTCAAAAACCACACCATACAAATCAAACGCTTCGCGCTCATACCAATTAGCCGCCGGCCAAATCGCATTGACGGAAGGAACCGGTTCCCCCTCTTCTGCAAAAATACGCAAGCGTACGCGCTGGTTATGACGTATAGACAACAAATGATATACCACAGCAAAACGTGGCTTGTTCCAAGCAATACGGCGTTCTTGGCGACTGCTATCCACACCACGCTCAAAGCCGGTTAAGGTCGTTCGCTCCGTTTGCCATTCGCTGATACCATAGTCCAGATAATCGACGACGCAAATATCTAATAATAATTCAAATGAAAACGTTGCTTCATCCCGTAAAGCGACACAGACTTCCCTAGATTTTTCTGGTGATATTTCTAGTGTTATCTCACCCAGTGTCATCGTCAATGCCTGAATAATATGACCAAAACGATTTTGTATGGCGTGTACAAGGGGATTACTTTCAGACATTAGCGGCGCTCAATAAAACGTGTTTTGCTTATTTTATTTTGTAATTGTATGACCCCATAGACTAACGCTTCGGCTGTTGGAGGGCAACCGGGAACATAGACATCAACGGGCACAATTCTGTCGCAGCCACGAACAACAGAGTAGGAGTAATGATAATATCCTCCACCATTGGCACAAGAGCCCATGGAAATAACCCAACGTGGTTCTGCCATTTGATCATAAACTTTACGCAAGGCCGGCGCCATTTTATTACATAAAGTCCCCGCGACTATCATCACATCAGACTGCCTTGGGCTAGGCCGAAAGACCACACCAAAACGGTCAAGATCATAGCGGGCAGCAGCAGAATGCATCATTTCAACCGCACAACACGCTAAACCAAAAGACATAGGCCACAAGGACCCACTGCGCGCCCAAGCTAATAGTTTATCTAGCGATGTGGTCACAAAACCTTGTTCCTTTAATATACTCTGCGCACTTGAATTTTTGGCTGTGTTGCCGCTTGGCTCGCAATCCTCATGTACCATAAGTACACTCCGGTTGCTCGCCTTCGCGGGCGCCTTGCCAAAAATCCCATTGCTGTGAGTAACTACTCTGCGCAACAGACTCTACTCCCATTCTAAAGCACCTTTTTTCCACTCATAAATAAAACCAATCAATAAAAGTCCGATAAAAATCCCCATGGCCACCAAACCTGGCATGCCAATATGTCTTAATGAGACCGCCCAAGGAAATAAAAAAGCCGTTTCTAAATCAAAAATAATAAATAAAATCGCGACTAAATAATAGCGCACATCAAAGGGTAAACGCGCATCATGGACACCAGGAAATCCGCATTCATACGACGATAATTTGGCCGCATCCGGTCGGTTAGGCGCAACAAATCGACCAATGGATAAGGCCGCTATGCCAACAAATAGGCCAAAGGCAATGAAGATGAGTATAGGAAAATAAAGCGGTAACATCGTCTGCATAACAATTCCGATTAAGCGGTCGCCAAGAGTATACTCACAGCAATTGGATTTTTGGCAAGGCGCCACGAAGGCGAGCAACGCAGACCAAAAATTCAAGTGCGAAGAGTATATACTACTTTTTTAAGTATCCAACAGGCTAGGGTGACGTTTAGAGGCTTCATTCAGACTGAGTAAATCTTTATCGGATAGACCGGTGATGTCTTTGATATAGCCATGCGATTTTTCTAGCCTAAGCATTTTCTTGGCGATGATTAGCGCTTCAGCATGTTTTCCTTTTTCAAAGCCTTGCTGTAGCCCTTGCTGTAGACCTTGTTCTAGCCCTTGCTGTAGACCTTGTTCTAGCCCTTGCTGTAGACCTTGCTGTAGACCTTGCTGTAAACCTTTTTCCGTTGCATCATCAATTTTCTGTTCTAATACAGCAGCTTCATCCCGTACCCGTTTACGTTCTCGTTCGTATAATGCCAGTTCATTTTCAGACCAATAAAATTGATCCAATGCTTCATAGGCCCGTTTAATGATGTGGTCGCTACCAATGACTTGTATTAAGTCATTCGCTGTCGTCTCAGCGGCATATTTAAAAAAGTAACACCATTTCTCTATTAAGGTTTTAAGTTCAGACGGTTCTTCTTTAGTAAATTTAGGGAGTTCAATAAAGGTAAATGAGAAGTCTTTTAAATCATGATCATAGCTGTCTCGATCTAAGATGATATGATCAGACTTATAGCCCGCCTTGTTCGGGAATAGCACACAATCGGCAATAGCGATAAAGATAATCTCTTTCAGATCGTAGTATTTCTCACCCTTGTCGGCTTGCTGGGAATAGGCTTTGGCGGCATAATATTGTGCTCGTTTTTCAAAGCCTTTGGTTTTAGCTACTTGCATTTCGATAATATATTTTACCCCGTCGGCATCTTGACACAGTACATCAACAAGACTTTGCTTTTTATCGGCAATGTCAGGGTCTTGGATAGTACTTAAAAATTCTACGGATTGAATCTCCTGACTGCCGGTAAATCCCAAAATATCATTGAGAAAATGAATTAAAATGTCTTTATTTTTTTCAGACCCAAATATTTTTTTGAAGGCAACGTCATTTTTTGGGTCTAGGAACTTGGATAGCATAATCTGTATTTTTCGCTTCAAGTTAAGTTTAATGCTACCATAGTTACGAGATTTAATAATGATATCCCAAGAAAAAAAACTAGGGCATGTTGACAATTGTGCTATACTCTTCGCACTTAAATTTTTGGCTGTGTTGCTCACTAGTCTCGCAGTCCTCATGTATCGTACATACACTCCGGTTGCTCGCCTTCTTGGCGCCTTGCCGAAAATCCAATTGCTGCAAGTATATAACCATTTCTTTATCTCTCTTAGTGGTCCAGTTTTTGGGGAGTACTATAGTGCACCGCCTGCCCACTGGCGGTCTGTTGGTATATTTTTAATTGGTTCTGATCTACCCGGCTCTGATCAACTTGTTCGAAATCCAAATGAATTCCGGTCTTCTCTTCATCTAGCAGCGAACAATCCACCGCCCGTTTCTGGCGACCGTCAGATTTTTTTGGTGTACATCCTTGTAAAAACTTTGCGGCGCGTCCTAGCAGTCCTTCCTTCTTGTTCAGTATTTTTCGAAAAGCGTGCGCATGCTCAGCAGGAAAAAATCGTCCCCTGAAAATGATATCCGGCCTTTTCTAGATACGTTTTAAATAGATCGCCGGTATGTTGTAAATCTACTGCTGAAAAATTCTTGATACCTTTGTCTAATAAGTACTGCGCTGCCTCTCTGGATAATGCAGTCCCTTTTAACGGTAGGTCACTGATATGCTCTGGTAGCAATTCACCCGTTAACGCTACTCCAGAAAAATCACGGCAAGCTTGTTCATAAAACTGTATAAATTGCGGTATAGTAAGCTGTACGTCCTTTAACTGCACACCACGTAACTTTGCCCCTGTAAGCTCGATTATAGAAAGATCCAGTTCACGGAGTATGATTACCTCATCGCTTCGTTCAAGATCAAGACCAGGAAAAGAACGATACCCTTTCTTCACTAAAAAACTAAAGGCTTGAACAGAAAGTTTTACGTTCGCTATCTCTGTTATTTGACTAGGCTCTGCCTGAGGAAAATGCTCAGCAAGCTCAGCTGGCGTATCCGTCAAAAAAACCTGGGAATAATCTTTAATGTTAGTATTAGCAAGATAGAAAGCACACCACTGTTTCAGATTGAGAGTGGTTTGTCGAAAAAGCGGGAATCCTTCTCCAAAGTTCTTTACGAGCTTCGCACGAGAAAGATCACAGTTTTCAAAAATGACATTCTTCAGCTGATTATTGGTCAAATGGAGAGCCCCTTTAAAATCTTTAATCGTGCTATCCTGCAAATTCGAATGAGTGATTTTAATGGTCACTTCCGAAAGGCCACCAAAATCGATTATCTTGTTTTCTAATTTGATATTAGAAAACTCAATCTCTCTTAAGGCCTTTAAAACAGCGTGGAGATCAGCATTTGAAAAATCTACGGATTGCAAATGCACGTCTTTAAAATACAGTTTCTGAAAGTGCGAGAGATCACCATTGACATCGCGTAGTTCCAAAAACCTGGGATCTAAATTGATGTAGAGCTGCAGCATCTGTGTCAAGGAACGTGTAGAAAATTTCGCCGCCCTGAAATCAAGACCTACCCCCTGATAAACGGGTACATTAGTATTTCGCAAGCGATCATGGATGATATCACGGTTAGAGGCTTTCGCTTCTGAAAAATCGGTATCCGATAAATCAGCGCCAGTAAAATCTACCCCTTCTAATAGCGATCGAAATCGAACACCTCTAAGGCTGGCCCTGTTAAATCTCCATCCCAGTAACGGTAGATTAAATACAGCATTTTCTAGATCGGCCCCTTCAATGCAAATACTCTGTACTCTGGACTGACCAAGATTAGCGTCACCAGCAAGCTGGTCATAGGAAGGGCGATGAGGTGTTCGCCCAAAAGTTAAACCCTTGAAATCACGAAAACCTACGCGAATCAAGCTAGCTATAAACGAATTCAAATAGGGTGTTCGTAGCAGATCATCAACAGAGCTGAATAACTGACTCAGTGTCGTTTTTACAAACGTAGGATAAGCGTTAGCGATACGTTGTAGGACTACATATTCAATCCCGTTCGGCCAAGTGTACGCAAGAGAATAAAAATAAGTAGTCAGTCTTCCAAAAAACGGTTCCTCAGTGTACAGTGCACTGAATCCTAGAATACGTGACAGTGTAGAACCATCTACAGCACTATCAGACGGCGGCAGTAAAAAAAGATTTTTTAGCCAACTGATATCTTCACTCGCGACAATACATTGCGTTAAATCGTCTGAACTCTGAATCAATTGTTCTAAAATGAAATTGCTTTCTAAGGGAATGATATGTTTTATTTTTTTGATGCCCTGGGCTTCTTTTAAAACCTCTAAAAATGGGCGTCGGTTCACTGCTCCTTCTTCATCAGCGACTTTCACCCATGTCAACTCAATATTAGCAGGATAGATTTTATATTCCGCATTACCTGGTTCAAGCTTAGGAAGATTCGCTGGATTACGTTGCCTAAAAGGACTCTGGTGATTGCGTAAGCGACTCGTCGTCTCATCATCTATTATTGCAAAATAGCCACTCGCTAACAAACGTTCAGCAACGGTTATTTTAAGTGATTTCTCTTTTATTAGCGTTTTTTGTCGTTCCTCGTCAAAGACTAGTATTTCATGGATATTACTAAACCCCTTATCAGAACCTAACTGAGCCAACCGGCCTTCCAGCATGGTGATACGATCAGCATAGGAATAGGCATCCAAGTCTTCCTGCAGCTTCGCGGTAATAAATGCGACAAAATTGTTTGCAGTCAATGCTTTCTGAAGAGCACGTAAATATACGGTAAGTATCTCCTCTATTCTCTGACGAGAAGATCGGGATTGAGCAATATGGGTATCATAATGCTTTGATTGAGGGTCATCGATAAGTAGGAAATTCAGATTGAAAGACTTGGCAGCCTGATTTCTTAAATAACTCACTGCATGCACTTCAGCGCTTAGCATGTTTCTTTGAATTTCCGCTTGGATGTTCCTTCTTACTACTGCCGCCTGCATGACAGGAAAGGTAACGACTTGCTGCACGTAACGTGCCGCATAGACTGCTGCAGCCTGCGCTAAATCAGTGGCTATATCTGTTTTATCTCTTTCGTTTTGTAAGGCCACTTGAAAAGCCACTGGATTGGCTGTCGAATCTATTGAATTGACGTGTAGACTAGCTTGATCGGCTACATGCTGTGCTTGAACTACCATCCGATTCGTCCTGCTCATCTGATCTAAATATCCTTTAATGTTATCCATAGCGACTGGGTCTACTTCTTGAATGCTTTCTGAATTCACTCTGTACATTGCAGCTTGAATTGCAGCGTTAATTACCCTTCGAATCTCGCCTTCATCTCCCGCTTGAATGCTGGCTTGATCCGCCTTTTGAATGGCTTTTCTTGCTTTGTTCATGGTGATTTCAAACGCTTGTAGGTTGTCTAGCCCCACTGCATTCCATGCGCTCAGTGCCATCCACCGCGACTGTACTGCGGCTTGATTCGCGTCCTGAACCGCTTGTTTTAGAACCGCTAAATCCGCTTCTTCTCCAAGCTGTAATGCTAATGCCGTAATTAAGGCTGTATTGGCTTCACTTGTTGCCACATTCGCTGAAATGAATTTCTGAACTTCTGCTGTCATCATCAGTGTCACTGCATTGACGGTATGCGCCGGAATGGCGTTGATTGTATTTATTGCAGCTTGATTCACGTCTATTGCACGTTGATTCGCTTTCATTGCGGCGTCTATGCCGGTTTGTTCTTGCCCTGCTGCTGGCGTTACAAGAATCCTTGTCACTCGATTCGCTTGCACTAACGCTTGATGCGCCGCTTGAAGTGCAGCTTGAATCGCTGCAATAACCGTTGATTGATACGTTTCAATGGCTTGAGCGACGGCTTGATTGACTGCTTGACTAGAATAAAGATATCTGATGAGCTCATGAGCCAGCACATAATCCGAAAGGCCCGGCAAACTATCAAATGTCCCCGTGTGTAACCGGGATAATAAGGTACATTCCACATCACCGACAGGATGGCTTGCCACACTGCCCGACACATCCTTTATAAACTGCCTCGCTAATTGAGCCGGAGAAAAATCACGCTTCAGCGTATCAGCAACATGGGCTAAACGTGTGTTACACCCACCAGAACAAAGTGCCAATCCATTATCACCAATTAAATTAGTTATTTGATCTGTCAAAAAGCTTTCAGAAAAAGAAGCATCGGAGAGAGAAACAGTCATTATCTCGAGATTTCTTTTCGCCTCACTGTACATAAGACTGCGATCATCAACAAAATAATCACTAAGTAAATGGTCTTTAAAGGTATTTATCGTTTTTGTAAACGCGGCGACTTGCTTCGGCGTAAATCGTTTGCTTATCCACTGTTGTAACAATGCAATACAATGCTCTATCTGGCCTCTAAAAGATTGATTTTCCGTTAACGCGTTCAGCCTGACTCGCGTTTGTTCTTTTGTTTCATTCGCTTGGTATTCAAAATAAATGCTCTCTGCTCCAGAATACAGCTCCTTAATTTTCTGATTGATTCTTTGTTCCCTGTCAGTCGCTGTCTCTGGTTCTTCAAAACGTAAAAACTGATCAGAAAATAAAGGTTCAACTAATGTTATGGCCCATTCGGGATAATTATTCGGCATATTTCTTCCTCACTTCACAAGAGATGGATCAAGAGATGGATTACGATAAATTATCCTTAACAGATTGACATATTAGTTATAACATGTATATTATATGTTTTACAAC
>Ga0206856_10264_pt1 | contig 16318 bp, 12 predicted proteins | sample Alteio_BWOrgCont_48_FD_152630 | JGI IMG/M metagenome (GOLD analysis project Ga0206856, IMG submission 152630) | Enriched cells from forest soil in Barre Woods Harvard Forest LTER site, Petersham, Massachusetts, United States -... | ecosystem: Environmental > Terrestrial > Soil > Temperate forest >...
ATCTTCATTGCCGGTGGGAGATTTGGTTTTCAGTAGTAAAACCCGTTCATTGAAAGACGTATACGATTTAGCCTTAACCCGGATAAGGCCCTTATTTGCATCTGTGCCTGGTTTGTCAGCGCCTCCACCTATGGGTGCAAATGCCCGTACTTTATTAATGAATATTGACCCGGAAAAACTTCGCAGTTATAATATTACGCCCGATGAAGTAGTGCAGGCAGTTGTGAAAAACAATGTGATTACACCTTCAGGAAATGTGCGCATTGGAAACACTATGTATATTGTTACTAATAATTCTCTGGAAGAAAAAGTAAAGGAATTTGAGAGTATACCCATAGTTACTAACGGCACTTCTACAATTTTCGTAAGTGATGTTGCAACCGTATCAGATGCGGCGGATGTTACAGTTGGCTATGCTCTTGTGAATGGCAAACGCTCTGTATACATTCCTGTAGTTAAAACAGCTGATGCTTCAACCATGGATGTTGTGAATGGATTGAAAACCCGCCTTCCTGAAATGAGAGACCTTTTGCCTGGTGATGTTAATGTTTCTTATGAATTTGATCAGTCGGTATTTGTAATAAATGCAGTAAAAAGTTTAGTAACAGAAGGCGCTTTGGGCGCAATACTTACCGGACTCATGGTCCTTTTGTTTTTAGGCGACTGGCGCAGCTGCCTTATAGTTATAATTACTATCCCCGTTTCAGTTATCAGTGCAGTTATGTTTTTAAAATTAGCCGGGCAAACAATCAATCTGATGACATTAAGCGGATTATCACTAGCGATAGGAGTTTTAGTAGACCAGGCGACGGTAACGATTGAGAATATTCACCAGCATTTGGAAATGGGTAAAAATAAAAAGCTTGCAATCTACGATGCCTGTGGAGAGATAGCATTCCCTTTATTGTTGATTCTTCTTTGCATCCTTGCTGTTTTTGCTCCTTCTTTTGTAATGAGCGGAGTACCCAAAGCGATGTTTCTGCCTCTTTCATTATCTATCGGGTTTGCAATGATCATTTCCTTTTTCGCGGCACAAATGCTTGTTCCGGTGATAGCTAACTGGATTCTAAAAACAGAAAAATATACTTATAAACACGGACAAGAACATGCTCATGCAGGACTTGCATTAGATGAGCAGGAAGTAAACGAAATAAAAATTCATACTACTGAGGAATTAAAACATCCTGAAAAAAATGATTTATTTCAGAAAGTAAAAATGGGCTTTTTAAAGCGATTGGATAAGCTATTTCCAAAAAGAAAACTATGGGTAATAGTTTATTTTACCGGTACCCTGATTGCTGTTGGATTTTGTTTTTCCTATATCGGTAAAGATATGTTGCCAAAGGTTAACTCGGGCCAGTTTCAATTACGAATAAGCGAACCTGATGGAACCCGGCTGGAGCGAACGGAAGAAGCAGTACATAAAGTATTAACAGTTATTGATTCAACAGTTAAAAATCATGTTGCCATCAGTTCTGCTTATGTTGGTTTAATACCCAGTAGTTTTGGAACAAGCAATTTATTTGTTTTTAACAGCGGCACGCAAGAAGCAGTACTTCAGGTTGGATTGGACGAAGATTACAAAGTTAACCTGGAGGAGCTTAAGGAAAAACTAAGAAATAATATTCATAAAGCATTACCAGATATTCGAATAAGTTTTGAGCCGATTGAACTTACCGAAAAAATTATGAGCCAGGGCGCATCTACTCCAATTGAAGTAAGAGTTGCAGGAAAAAATATGGATGATATTGAAAATTATTCAGGCAAACTTAGGGAGAAACTAAGTGCCATTCCTTTTTTGCGTGATGTTAAGGTACAGCAGCCACTTAAATTTCCTGTTATCCGTATTAACCTGGACAGATTAAAAATTGCACAAATGGGCTTAAACCTGGCAGATGTAGCGCAATCGGTTACAGATGCTACATCGTCCAGTCGTTTCACTTATAAAAATCTTTGGTTAGACGAAAATAATTCATACACGTATCAAACCCAAATAGAGGTTCCGGAATATATGATGAATGATATGAGCCAGATACAATCTATTCCCCTGGTAAAAGGAATGAATCGTCCGTTTCTTGCGGATGTTGCTACTTTTTCTGTCGATTCTGTTCCCGGAGAATATGATCGTTCAGGGCCAAGACGCTTCGTTACTGTGAGCGCAAACATCAATAAATGTGATTTAGGGAGGGCAACCGCTGCAGTTCAAAAATCAATTACTGAGATAGGCGAGCTACCTAAGGGTTTGCAAATGCAAATAAAAGGGATGTCAAGTTTATTGTTAGAAACCTTTTCAAGCTTGCAAACCGGATTATTGACGGCACTTATTGTTATATTATTATTATTAGCTGCCAACTATCAATCGTTCAAACTTTCACTTATTGTGCTATCAACAACACCTGCCGTTTTGCTCGGTGCATTGTTATTTCTGTTGGCAACAGGTTCAACATTAAACCTGCAATCTTATATGGGTATAATTATGGCTATAGGAGTTTCTGTGGCAAATTCTATTCTTATAGTTACCTACGCAGAAACCTTAAGGCCTAAATATCGAAGTGCGTCAGAGGCAGCGAGGTTAAGTGCATCAGTCCGCTTACGGCCGATATTAATGACAAGTTTAGCTATGATTGCAGGAATGATTCCGATGGCTGCCGGTTTTGGTGAAGCGGGTGATCAAACTGCTCCGCTTGGAAGGGCTGTGATAGGCGGATTAGCAGCATCCACTTTAGCAGCTTTATTTATTGTGCCTTTAGTTTATGCAGTAGCACAGCAAAAAACTTCTTTTGATGATCCTTCTTTATTACCTGAAAAACAATAAATAAAAAAATTCAATCATGAAAAAAATATTTTATATACCCGCGTTCTTGGTTTTAGTTTCTCTAGCATTTACTTCCTGCTCAAGAAAGGAAAGCGATCCAGCTGAAAAAAGATCCACTGCTGCCAGCTATCCTTTATGTGCTGTAAAAATGCAGGAGCTTGGAACTACATTGCGTTTACCTGCGCAGCTTAATCCTTTTTATGAAGTAAGTATATATCCCAGGGTAACAGGTTACATAAAAACCCTTCCGGTAGATATTGGAAGTGTTGTAAAACAAGGTCAATTGCTCATGGAAATGGAAGCGCCTGATGTTGAACAAAACAGTATTTCAGCCCAAGAGAGATATATAAAGGTGCAGGCAACTTATCGAGCAAGTAAAGATAATTATTACAGGTTACTTAATACCGCCAAAACAGCGGGAGCTGTTTCGCCAAACGATTTGCAGGAAGCACAGTCTCAAATGCAATCTGACAGTGCACTTTGCAACAGCGAAAAAGCAAACTGGATGGCTATGGAATCTATGAAGGATTATTTAACTGTAAGAGCACCTTTTGACGGAACTATCACACAAAGAAATGTACACCCGGGAGCTTTAGTTACCGCCGGTAATGGCAACAAAATGGAAACGGATCCTTTACTTGAATTGCAACAGATCTCGAAATTGCGGTTACAGGTAAAAGTGCCTGAAACATTTGCAACTCAGTTGGAGGATGGTCTAACTGTTTCTTTTAAAGTGGATGCACTTCCGGGGAAAACATTTACAGGAGCAATTAGCCGTCAGGCAAATTCTTTAGATGACAAATACCGGAGTGAATCGTTTGAAATAGATGTGATCAATTCGGACAATTTGCTAATGCCCGGGATGTATGCAGAAGTTTTGCTTCCATTAAAGGGGCACCCAAATGCCCGCGTTGTTCCACAGTCGGCCGTAGTTATTTCTACAGAGAAAAAATATGTGATAAAAGTTCAGAACAATAAAACAGAATTAGTAGATGTTACAACCGGTAATGAAGATAAGGGGCTGATAGAAATATTCGGAAATGTAAAAGAGGGCGATTCTGTTATTGAAAAAGCAAACGATGAAATTAAAGGAGATCAGATTATTAATTAACTCAATTGGTTAAGAATAAGAAATGCCCTATAATTTATATATCCGGGTGGGGTGTAGGGTATTTAATAAGATTATTGACTAGTTTGCATTTGCCCAACTTCATGTAATACAAAGTAAATTTTATGAAAAGCATAATTATCTATTTTTTAACAGGCGGCATTGTAACCGTTGCAATTGTACTTCTCGAAAAAGCGGATACAGGCTTTTATCAGGACTTGCAACTTTAATGCCTGTTTTTACATTAGTATCCTATATTTTTATAGGTGAATCTCAGGGCGGGGTTGCAGTAAGTAAACATTCTCAATTTGTTTTAATTGGCACTTTGCTTACCTGGGTTCCATACATGTTGGTAATAGGGTTCCTTGCGCCTAAAATGGGCGCATACAAAGCAATTGCCATCGGGATGGGTATTTTTGTAATGCTGGCACTAATATTCGTTTACATTGTGGGCAAGTACAATTGGTTTAAGTAATTATTTCAAAAGTAATACTGTGGCCAATTCCTTTATCCTTCGCTTAGCGGATAATTACCTAATAATTATTTGGTAAAAATTGTTGCCCATTAGGGCGATCGTAATATATTGATAATGAGCTTATTGATGTTTTCTATTGTATTTCGTTGTATTTAACAATGGACACATTGCCAACAAAGGGCTTTAGGAGCCCTTCTGTTGTTAATTTCATTGTTATTTCTTAAGGTACAAAATGGTCAATAAAAACATAAGAAATTGATGCGTCCCTGAAATGAATTCAAGGTGACTAATAGTAATGAATCCTAAGGTGGTTAATAACTTTTAACAGCGTTTATGGTTTCTTTACTAATTTTGCCCTCAAGATAATCTAAACTCTTTATCCATCATGAAAGTAACCGTAATAGGTGCAGGAAACGTAGGCGCTACCTGTGCTAACGTAATTGCGCAAAAGAACATAGTAAATAAAGTTGTACTTCTGGATATTAAAGAAGGCGTTGCAGAAGGCAAGGCCCTTGATATTTGGGAAACTGCACCTGTGAATGATTACAGTACAAGAGTAGTAGGTTATACCAATGACTATTCTCAAACTAAAGATTCAGAAGTTGTTGTTATAACTTCCGGTCTTCCTCGTAAACCCGGAATGAGCCGCGATGACCTTATCGCAACCAACGCCGGCATCGTTCGTATGGTTACCGAAAACATTATAAAGCATTCACCTAATGCAAAAATTATAGTTGTATCTAATCCGCTAGATGTAATGACCTATTGCGCTTTTCTCACCGCGAAGGTGGATTCACGCAAGGTATTTGGCATGGCGGGCATTTTAGATACTGCACGTTACAGGGCATTTATAGCAGATGCACTTAATGTTTCACCTAAAGATATACAAGGTATGTTGCTTGGTGGGCATGGTGATACCATGGTTCCATTGCCAAGGTACACTACTGTTTCTGGTATACCTGTTACAGAGTTGCTAGCTAAGGATAAACTTGATGCCATAATTGAAAGAGCAAAGAATGGAGGAGGAGAGATCGTTAATCTATTAGGCACATCAGCATGGTACGCACCCGGTGCTGCAGCAGCCCAAATGGTAGAAGCTATTGTTAAGAATGAGAACCGCATATTCCCATGTTGTGCTATGTTGAATGGTGAGTATGGTTTTAAGGACATTTACCTCGGCGTACCTGTTAAGCTTGGTAAAAACGGTATCGAACAGATCATTGAATTGAAGTTGGATGCTGCTGAAAAAGAACTTCTGAATGCTTCTGCAAAGGCAGTTCGTGGTGTTATGGATGTTTTAGATAAACAACTTGCTACCGCAGTAAAATAAGTAGAATAGTTTTGAAAATAAAAGAGCTCCTGCAAAGGGGCTTTTTTATTTTTAGGGTTAAGCCATAACTTTTTGTCTTGGCTCCCGGGTATGACGTTCACCCACTTGTTGACGCCACATAGCGTAGTACAATCCTTTTTGTTCTAATAGTTCTTCATGCTTGCCTGATTCTATAATGTGTCCTTTTTCAAGCACGTATATCTTATCTGCATGCATAATTGTGGAAAGCCTGTGTGCTATGAGTATGGTAATATGATTGATGTTTTGGGATACATCGCGTATGGTTTTGCTTATTTCTTCTTCTGTAAGTGAATCAAGTGCGGAGGTAGCTTCATCAAATACAAGAAGGTTAGGCTTGCGAAGTAATGCACGTGCAATGGAGAGCCTTTGCTTTTCTCCACCCGATACTTTTACTCCACCTTCTCCAATAACAGTATCAAGGCCCTTATCTGCCCTTGCCAATAAATTTTCGCAAGCTGCTTTATGTAGCACATCCAAGCATTCTTTATCCGTTGCATTGGGTGCAACAAACAAAAGGTTTTCCCTGATAGTACCTGAAAATAATTGTGCATCCTGGGTTACCAATCCTATTTGTTCGCGAAGTTTATCTAAGTCAATTTCTTTACCACTTACGCTGTTATACAAAATGTCTCCATTTAAAGGGAGATAAAGTCCAACTAGCAATTTAACAAGTGTCGTTTTCCCCGAACCGGATGGCCCAACAAAGGCAATAGTTTGACCCAGCTCTGTTTTAAACGAAATATTCTCAAGTGCATTGCCGGTAGCCGTTTGATGCTTGAAGGTGATGTTTTCAAATTCAAGAGTCGTTATATCTGAAAGTTTAACAGGCTTTTCAGGCTTAGGATCTTTAGGCGTGTTCATGATTGTGTTGAAGTTATCAAGCGATGCTTCTGTTTCTCTATACGTATTTATAATGTTGCCTAATTCCTGCAATGGCCCGAAAATAAAGAAGGAATATATCTGCAGTGCGAACATTTGTCCTATGGTAAGTCGGTCATGAAAGATCAGGAAGATCAACATAAACTGGATAATGTTCTGTAGCAGGTTTACAATGGTTCCTTGCACAAAGCTTATACTGCGTATATATCTTACTTTCCTTAACTCTAAGCCAAGAATTTTGGTTGTAGTAGCATTAAGTCGGTTTATTTCTTGTTCCGCAAGTCCAAGACTTTTTACAAGCTCAATATTACGGAGTGACTCTGTTGTTGATCCTGCTAGGGCTGTAGTTTCCGATACAATTACTTTCTGAACTTTTTTGATTTTCTTCGTAAGAAAAGAACTTACAAAACCCAGTATGGGAACTATAGAAAAATATACAGGAGCTATCAACCAGTAAATTTTCATGGCATAAACAAACACAAATACAACCCCAACAAGTGTGGTGAATAATACACTTATAAAGGCCAGCATAAATTTCTGGATATCATCACGTACCTTTTGCAGTTTACCCAATGTTTCGCCACTACGCTGGTCCTCAAAAACAGAGTATGGTAATTCAAGCGAATGCCTTATGCCATCTGTATATATCTGTGCGCCGGCTTTTTGGGTAACTACATTCGTAAAGTAATCCTGGAAGTTTTTGGCAATACGCGATACCATGGCAACGCCAAGCGATATGCACATCATATAAAGAACACCGTGAAAAAATTCTTCGGTAGTATAATCTTTCTTGTGCGTTAAATATTTATCTACAATACGCTGAAATATAAGCGGATTGATCAGAGAAAATACCTGGTTTACGGTTGCTAAGCCTAATGCTAGGATAACTAACCACTTATATTGTTTAAGATAGGAGTAGAGTACTTTCATGCCGGTATTTGTAAGAAGACGTAAAAGTATTAGAAATACTCTAAGGCCTACACCATTATGTCTATATCTTCTGAAAGGGGCCACTTAGTCTGTACCATATATGCGCAGGGTTTAAACCTATTAAGCGTCTACTAGTCTTAATGTACTCAATCCATTCAAACAATATCTATACTATAGATAGAAATAGACCTAATTAAAGACTGTTTGGGTGTAAGGTGTATTAAAATAAGGCATTACCTAATATTGGTAATTACTTTGGTGCATGGTATGGCCGGACTTGCGCAGTCAAATGTGATAGTTCAATCTTTACCTTACGACAGTGCTTTTATAAAAAAGCATGATACTACCAGTAAGCAGGAAGATGTTATGGATGTTATCGATAAGGTGCTAAAAATTAAGCCCTCTTCAAAATCTGATAGTGAACAGGTAAAGCCCGGCAAACTATTATGGGCCGTGTTTCCTGCTGTTGGATATGCTCTTCAGTCAGGGGTAGTAGGTATAGTTGCCGCTAATCTCTCTTTTTATACTGATAAGGCTCCTACTAATCTTTCTTCAATTACCTTTTCTCCGGAGTATTCATATATGCACCAGGTTATTGTTCCTATAATAACCAGCATATGGACCGATGATAACAAGTTTAATTTTTTGGGCGACTTGAGATATTATAAATACCCATCCTATACCTACGGATTAGGTAGCCGTAGTTTATTAGGCAAGGTAGATTCGATAGATTATTCCTATTTTAAATTTTACCAGGAAGCATTGATGAAGATAGAACCTCACCTGTACGGTGGTTTTGGATATAATCTTGACTACCACTGGAACATAAAGGATTATGGCGATCTAACGGATTTTGATCAGTACAGTAATGATGCAACAAAAACAGTTTCATCAGGTTTAGTAGCCCATCTAAAATATGATACAAGGGAAAATATAAATAACCCCGTTAATGCTTTTTACGGTAGTATAATATATCGCTATAATTCTACCCTGCTTGGAAGTGATAATAACTGGCAATATGTTCAGATAGAAATGAGGAAATATATTAGTTTGGACCATAGACAAAAAGTAATATTGGCTTTTTGGAGCTGGAATGAATTTACGTTTGGAGGTAAGGCGCCATACCTTGATCTGCCAAGTACCGGTTGGGATACATACAATAATACGGGAAGGGGATATATACAGGGTAGGTTCAGAGGTGCCAATATGGTATACCTGGAATCTGAGTTGCGGTTTAACATTACAAAAAATGGATTATTAGGAGGAGTGATATTTTGCAATGCTGAAACTGTATCCAGAACATTGAGTGATGAGGGTGGAGGAGTTATTAGTCCGGGCGAGGGGATCGGTATCCGCTTGAAACTTAACAGGTATTCTAATACTAACCTATGTCTCGACTATGGTTTTGGCACAGATGGTTCAAGAGGATTTTTCTTTAATATTGGTGAAGTATTTTGATGCAATGCGGATAGTTGAAGCATAATTGTATAAATTAGTATCGCTTTTAAAAATAGAATATGAATTATTTCAGGAATTTTCTAATTATTTCAGGCTTAGCGCTTATATTAATCATAAGCGGTTGTTCCAAAGGTTCAAATCCTGATGTAAGTAGTAATGTGCCGAGCGTATCCGTTAATGTGAGTTTTAATGTCAATACTCCCGGATATACCGCACTGGCAAGTGTTGGAGGGGTGGCCTACCTTACAAATGTTGGATATAGAGGTATTCTTGTATATCGTATAAGTTCAAGTGCAGTAGTAGCCTATGACCGTACATGCACATATGATATATCAGACGCCAATGGAATAGTTACGGCTCAAAATAATGGAACTGCTATATGCCTGGAGTGCGGTTCAACATACAATTTATCTAACGGAAGCGTTAATACAGGCCCAACTACCATTAGTCTTCAGGGCTATACAACCACGTTTAATCAAACGACTGGAGCTGTAACAATCACGCATTAATTTGTTGTTACAAAAGTCTTATTGCCCTTCTCCTCCTTGCATATCCTGCTGGTCAGGACTTTCATCCGAGTTTGAATCTTTATCTTTCCTTTTGAATAAAGAAAAATCCGTTTTGCCAAATTTATAGCTTAGGGCAATGCGAAAGAACTGGGGATCTTTGCGTCTTTCTGTTGTTTGAGTGAAAAATTGTGTGTACGTATCCGTAGAGGATACTGCTGTACCAAATATATCATGGATATTAAATGTAATAGATAAATTTTTCTTCTTTAAGAAATCTTTTTTGATAGCAGCATCAAGCCAATAGTTAGGAAGGATATATCCTTCGGCAGAAGGAGTTATGCCACCTCCGCCACCCGAGCCACCATATCCACCCCAGCGTCCACCTCCACTGCCACCCGGTGGAATAACGGCTTTGGAGAGATAACTTCCATTAAATTGTATAGTGGTATTCCAGGGTAATTTAAATGTGAGGTTTAACTTGGCAAACCAACTTAACAACTGGTTATTAAGATCAGGACTAAGATTTTCTCCGTTAATACCCGATTCAAATAAATTGACATTAGTAGTTGCATCAAGCCATTTGCTAATTGAGTTTTGTGAGGTAAGTTCCGCGCCATAAGAATAACCGGAATTGGCATTTTCGTATGTATTTATAACTACTTCCCTATTAAGTACGCTGTTGTATTCAAGGTCTTGTATAGTTGTAATAAGGCCGGTGGTAAGCTTATAATACACAGAGGCAAGAATGACGTTTCTTCTGTTAAAATTTTTAAGATAATTGATCTCAAAAGAATTACTGAAGGCCGGTTTAAGGTTAGGATTACCTTGCTTCAGGTTGAGTGAATCGGTATAATCTATGAAAGGTATAAGCTGGCTGAACGAGGGCCTGATAATATGCCTTGCGGCGCTAAATTGTAAGTCACTTGTCTCGTTTATATGATATGTAATAAAGCCACTCGGGAAAAGTTCAAAGGGAAACTGGTTTGTAAATGTTTTTCCCGAATCCACCAACTCTCCCTGGTAGTAAGAGCTCTCGGCACGAACACCAACCTGTGCACTTATGCGGCTCGAAAGATCACGGCTATATATCAAATAAGCGGCATAGATCTGCTGATTAAAATCAAAATCATTGCTCTCTGTATTAAACAGGTCATATTCATTTGTAAAATAGTTAAAAATATAGTTATTATCCAGGCTTGTAGTTTGGTTAATAGTGACCATAAAACCACTCTCAATTTTCGATTTAGAGTTTATGGGATCAGTATAATCAGTTTTCGCAACTATGTATCTGTTTGTCCCGTTCATTAATTGTTCTTGTTGTATTACAGGGCCAAACGGATTGTTATTAGCGTAGTAGTATTGTGTATAATAAGATGCATTATTGTTGCTAACTCCTTGTTGATATGTTGCATTTACTGTAAGCTCTTCGTCCTGTTTGGGAAACAGATGCTTGAATGATAATTTAAGCCCATGATTCAGGAATGTGCGCGCGGCATCAGAAAGCCTATAATAGCTTGATGTGTTATTAGAAGAAAGAGTGTCTGTTGTATTATGCAGGTAATCATTGGTTTTAAAAAGACTTTGCCCATATGATCCGGATATGGTAAGAGTATTCCGATTATCAATGAAATAGTCAAACCCTCCCCGAAATGATAGAAAACCACCATTCATAATGTTTGTATCATGCTGAAAAATGTTGGTAAGCGGAGGTACACCGGCTATATTGTATCGGTCTTCTTCTCCGTATGTATGATGATCTGTTTGGTGGTAAAAAACATTTCCAAAAAACATTTATTTTCCCCTGTCTTACATTAAGGCTGGCCCCGCTGTTTACTTTTCCTCTTTCATCAATTCCTCCTCTAATTGTACCATTATACCCAATCTCCCTGTTTTGTTTCATTACAATATTTATAATCCCTCCGGATCCTGCTGCTGCATCAAACTTAGCGGATGGGTTAGTAATTACTTCTATTTTATCTATATCATCTGCGGGTATCTGGTCTATGGTAAGGGTGGTAGGCATACCATCTACATATATTTGTGGACTTGCGTTTCTCAATTTTACGTTGCCATCAATATCTACAAGAACACCGGGTACATTTTGAAGAACATCTTCTGCGGTTCCTCCAGTGGTGGTAATGTTTTTACTTACATCGAATACTCTTCTATCCAATTTTAATTCCATCGGCATATTCCCATCTATGGTAACAGCCTTTAAGGTAGCAGCATCAGGTTTAAGAACGATATTGCCCAGATCCTTTTCTGAGACGTCGGCCATATTATCGGAGGCAGCAGAATTATCATCGCTGTTTCTGTTTCTTTGCCCCCTTTTTAATTTGCCCAGGTCGAAGGAAACCTGTCTTTCGTATTTATCATATCCCAATGCTTGTATTTGTATTGTTAATCTGCCATACATGGGTAATTTTTCCAGGCTGAACTCGCCATTTACTTTTGTTAACTGACCGGCGAGGATAACTGTTTTAGAAGATTGGGAAACCGAATCCCATTGTTGCCCGGATACTTGAATTGCTGCAAAGGCCACCGGTTTTCTCGAAACACTATCCAGTACTTTCCCGTATAGATGACCTATGTTAGGTCGATTAGCTCCTCTTCCACCCGGAAATTGTGCAAAGGTACTGGGAATAGATAACTGGTAAATAAAGAATAGACTTATGAGCCGCAGACTATAGCACACACATATACCTGATCTATCGTATCGTTTATTTATTTGCATACTCATAGAACTGAATTCCCCAGGTAATAAAGATATTTAATCAAAAAGGTTATCATAAAGAATGCCAGGCATTACACCTGGCATTTAATAATCATACAATAATTGCTTCTTTTGCTATTAATTGCCTCCCTTATTGTGCATTTGCTTTTGGTTCTCCTGTTCCATTTGGGTGTATTGGGTATATTGGTCAGCTGTCAATACCCCCTTTATCTTAGCATCCCTATCGGCACGTAACGTTTGCATCTGGCTATGCATAGCCTCCTTATCACCATTATTTGCTGATCTTGCAGCTTGCATAGATTTTGCATTATCCTGTTCGATGGCTAAAATTTGACTTTCTTGATCAGAGCTAATGCCTGTAACCTTTGCTTTAATTTGAGCAGTACGTTTTTGTGCCATTTGTTGTGGGTCCATATTACCCCCCTGAGCAAAAAGATTGACTGCTAAAAATGTAAATGAAATAAGTGCCAGTGTTTTTAAAGTTTTCATAATGAATTGATTTGTAGTTAATAATTGTATTTTTCAGGTTCTATCTTTTGGACGTTGATTGCTTAAATAACTTGCGGAAAGGCAAAAAGTTTTTGAACCTGCATAAAGATAAAAGCAATTTTAATAGGTCGGATACAGACAGGTTTTATTAAATTACTTACTTTATGTCCTATTTTTGTTCGTTTAAATAGTAGAAGGATTAAAATAATAACCAAACAAACCAATTATGGCAAAGACAATCACACAAAGCGTTGTATTTAAAAATGTAAAAACCGGAACACTTTATTCCATGTTCCTTGATTCAAAATACCACCAGGCTATTACAGGCGGTATGCCAGCTAAAATAACAGCCAAAGAAGGCGCTAAATTTTCAGCACATGACGGCTACATCACAGGCCAAAATTTACAACTGGTAAAAGACAAGTTGATTGTACAGTCATGGCAATCTGTAGATTGGGCAAAGACCGATGTGGATTCCACCTTTATATTGCTGTTTGAACAAAAGGGTAAGGATGCTGTAATACATATGACCCATGCCAATGTTCCTGATAAGGAAGTAGATGGTGTGAAAAAAGGATGGACAGATTATTACTGGGCTCCCTGGAAGAAATATCTTGCAAGTATGAAATAAGCAAAGAAGAGTATAATAAAAGGCTCCTAAAATGGGGCCTTTTTTATTTGGCTTAATAGATGAGAATTAAACGTTTGGCGAATGAATGAATTATTCTATCTAATTTATAAGAGGCTTTTATTTTTCGGCCCGTAACTTTGTTTTGTTGGTCTAAAATTATAATAGGATAAATAGATAATCATGAAAAAGGTAGCAGTGATAATAATAGTATTGAGTTTCGTGTTTGGAGGAATGGGAACTTTTGCCCAAGTAGGGGTAAGTGTACAAATTGGAGTTGCTCCTCCTGAGATACCGGTTTATGTTCAACCTGTGTGTCCAGATGACGGATATATATGGACACCAGGTTATTGGGCCTATGGTCCGGATGGCTACTATTGGGTACCAGGTGTATGGATTGCACCGCCTACAATAGGATTTTTGTGGACACCCGGTTATTGGGGTTGTGAAGGAGGCTACTATTTTTGGCATGGCGGATATTGGGGGCCTCATGTAGGATTTTATGGTGGTGTTCATTATGGATTTGGTTATGACGGAGTAGGTTATTATGGGGGAAGATGGGAAGGAGGAAGATTTAGGTATAATACGGCAGTAAGTCGCGTAAATACAACAGTTATACATAATACATATGTAGACAGAACAGTGGTTCATAATTATAGCGGACCGCGTACCAGTTTTAACGGTCCGGGCGGCGTTAGTGCGCGCCCAACAGCTGAAGAACAAAGTGCTGAGAGGGAACAGCACGTTCAACCTACCTCAGCTCAAATGTCACACCAACAATCGGCAAGCACAAATAGGGGTCAGTTAGCATCAGTAAATGGGGGAAAACCTGCAGTTACTGCCAAGAACACAGTAGGCGGAAGAAATTTTGCTTCATCAGGGTATGTTGCAGGTCATACAAATACTGCGCATGCAACTACGAATGCAACTTCTCATACTACACCTTCTGCTAACAGGCAGGTGCAGCCTCAACATAATGCCACAAGTCAATCTCGAACTTCGGCACCACAACAACGCAGCGTACAAGCACAGCACAGTGCGCAATCACAGCGAAGTGCCCCTCAGCAATCACACCCAGCAGCGGTGCAACACAGTGCTCCACAAGCCCAACCTCATAGTGCTCCAATGCCAAGGGGCGGCGGTGGAATGCAAGCGCCACGTGGTGGAGGGGGAATGGGCGGCGGAATGGGTGGTGGCAGAAGACCCTAAGCGGAGTCATAACTTAACCTGAAAAGCACTTTGAGAGAATCAAGGTGCTTTTTTTATTGATACTTTATTAGCATTAAACATTGCATAATATAGTATTTCTGATTATAAATAATTTGCGATATTTTTGGACAAAATTCAACTTTTAATATGAAAATTATTACTTGGAAAAGTTATCGTATCGGACTAATTTTATTAGCCATAAGCTATCTGGTTCATAATTCGGATGCCCAGACCACAGGCCGTTTTAACCGTTATGTACCAGTTCCAAGCGAACCTAACCGGAGATTATCTTATTATGTACCCGCCAACTATAATCCAGCTAATAAATATAAACTGATCATTGCCTTGCACGGCTTAGGAGATAATTCCGTAAACTATAGAAATTTTTTAGCTTCAGATAGTATTTACACCGGGGATACAAATGTGGTTACTGATCCTCATTCCCCTATTTACAATGCTATTGTTGTTGCTCCTGAATCCGGTAATAATGTTAATACAGATTTTTGGACTCCAACAAGCGATACCTGTATTATTACTTTGGCTATAGCAGATGCCATGTCTGCCTATAATATAGATCCACATTATATTTATCTTAACGGATTCTCTCTTGGTGGAAGATCAGCCCTTAGATATGGATTACTAAACTACAATCGTTTTCGTGCACTCCTACTTTGGACACCTGCAATTCCTTGCACTGCATTTACATCTATATTATCCAAATACATCATATTTCCCCAGCCTGATATATTTTCAAATGAGAACATTACTTTAGGCTGACCAATTACAGCTGCCAAGTCAATACCTTGCCAAGCCCATTGATTGGTTGCAGGAACAAATAAGTTGGAATCCCAACCACCCGTTGTACTAAGTGAAATTCCTCCTTTTTTCAGAAGTGTTGTCCAGTTAACTCCGCAATCTATTGAATAGCTCACAACCAACGTATCAGTAAACAGATCTGTTCCTGATTGTGCAGGTGCATAAGCATAATCATAGGTTAACGCAGGCGCAACATCATTTGAAAAATCATATTCTGGGGTCCGTATAGAATAATGCTTACCGGCATTGTTGACGAAAAAATTATCAAAGTAAATGCAAGAGTTGCTTTGCCCGTTCGCTCCTGATGCATCATTTGAAAATAAACTCCAACTTCCTGAAGTATCATTCACTTCCTGTTCCCATCCCCAAGCCATATCAGACCCTGAAAGGGTCCAGTCAACCGGGGGAAAGACTGATCCTTCAAATCCTTCAACAGGAACTGAATTACTGCTTGTTCCATTTGTAAGAGTGTTGAAACTTACAATGCTTGTATCATTAGATGGAGTAGTATCTGCAACTCCATTAGGCATGGTAGTATATGCTTTGAATGTATGTAATCCAGTGGCCACAATATCTATAGGTAAAGTTACCGCACTGGTACCAAGCTGTATAAGATTACCTGTCCAGTTACTGTTATAAACCGTTCCATTGTCAATTTGGTAGTTAATAGTAGCTGAATTAAGATTATTAAATCCTTTATTCTGAACATAAACAGTAGGTATAAAAGAAGTAGAACATTCCTCGCTCGTGGGAGACATTATAGATGAAATCCCAGCATCATTTCCGGAATAAGAATCGGCATGCTGCTCAATATATTCTATCCCATACAGCTGGTTACTTAGCGGAGGCGGCTCGTGCCCCATACCATAAACAACTTGGAGTTTAACCAAGGCCTGATCGGAATACAAATTCTGGTA
>Ga0206856_10261_pt1 | contig 16182 bp, 17 predicted proteins | sample Alteio_BWOrgCont_48_FD_152630 | JGI IMG/M metagenome (GOLD analysis project Ga0206856, IMG submission 152630) | Enriched cells from forest soil in Barre Woods Harvard Forest LTER site, Petersham, Massachusetts, United States -... | ecosystem: Environmental > Terrestrial > Soil > Temperate forest >...
GGGGCACACGGGCATGTAGAAGAAAGGGCCTGCGTTCTTCGCGTATGGTATGTAAAATCTCTTTAACCGTTTGATAGCTGCGCATAAAATCGGTGCCATCTATGCTGCGGGTTTCTAATCCCTTGAAGCCACGGGCATATTCCACGGCATCCATGGAACGCACTTCTTTAGATGAAGCCGATATATCCCATTCATTATCCTGAACCAGGTAAAGAATGGGCAGCTTTTTAAGCACTGCCATCTGAAATGCCTCTGATACTTCGCCCTCGGTAACCGAGCCATCACCTAAGGAGCAAACCATCAATGGCTTGCCATCTTTATATTCGGGGGCAAGACCTCTTTTTTCTAAATATTGTATACCCATAGCCACGCCTGTTGAAGGTATGGCTTGCATACCGGTGGCAGATGACTGGTGTGGTATTTTGGGCATATCATCTCTGCGCAAGCTGGGGTGAGAATAATATGTTCTTCCACCGGAAAAAGGGTCATCCCTTTTAGCCATCAGCTGTAGCATAAGCTCATAAGGAGTCATGCCTATGGAAAGGAGAATGCTGTCGTCCCTATAATATGCGCTTAGGTAATCCTGGGGCTTTAGCTGTAAACCAAGAGCAATCTGTATGGCCTCATGGCCACGAGAGGTGGCATGAACGTATTTGCTGGTAACGGCTGAGTTCTTTTCATACAGCTCTGTCATGGCCTTGGCACGGCACATCAATTCGAAAGCCTTAATTACAGTGTTTACCGGTACCGAGCCTATCGATTCTTCCTTAGCAGCAAGTGTAGATGCCATTAATAGATTGTTAAGCTGCAAAGTTAACATTTTTGCCCCATTCCTTACTTTCCCCTTGCGGGGAAAGCGTTACTTCCCTCTCCTTAAATGGGAGAGGGAAATTGGAATGGGGAATCTTTAACCCCAGTGCGTCAGCACTGGGCTACAAACATGTCACCCCTCTGGGGTTTTAAAGCCTCTCCACGGGTTTGGGGGAAATAATCTGTGAATCTGTGGCTAACGGCCTAAAAACGAAAAATGATAACTTTGGGGAAATTTATCTGAATGCAAAATCTTATTCTCGATCAGGAGCAGATACAGAAAAAGGTTACCCGTATCGCGTACGAAATATACGAGGAACATGCCGATGTGCAGGATATTGTGCTGGCAGGAATAGCTCCCGGCGGTTATATGCTGGCCCAGAAGATAGAGCAGGCACTCAAGAAAATATCCCCACTCAAAACGCTTTTAGTTAAGGTGGTAATTGATAAAAAGAAACCCGTGCATACTGTTTCCATTGAAGCTGATAAAAAACTTAACCTTTCGGGTAAAACGATTATCCTGATAGATGATGTGCTTAATACAGGCAAGGTGCTAACATACAGCATGCAGGCTTTTCTTCAGCATCCTATTAAGAGTCTGCGTGTGGCTGTATTGGTTGACAGGAACCATACTTTGTTCCCTATAAAGTCTGATTATACGGGGCTTTCTATAGCGACCACTATGCAGGAGCATATAGAGGTGAATCTTGAAAAGAAAGGGAAAGAATCAGTAGCGCTGAAAGATTAAACAAGATGAAATTAGTTGAAGTAAAGGATTCTGCCACTACCAAGGATTTTCATAAGGTTCCGTTTTCTATCTATAAAAATGATCCTAACTGGGTACCGCATTTAAAGCAAGATATAGAGGAGGTATTTGACCGAAAGAAGAATCTAACATATAAGAACGGAGATGCTATCCGTTGGGTATTATACAATGATAGGAAAGAAGCCATTGGAAGGGTAGCAGCCTTTGTAAATAAAAAGACTGCCTTTACTTTTGAGCAACCAACAGGAGGCATGGGTTTTTTCGAATGTATTAATGATAAGGCCGCAGCTTTTATGCTGTTTGATAAGTGCAAAGAGTGGCTTATAGGACAAGGAATGAAGGCTATGGATGGCCCTGTAAACTTTGGAGAAAAGGACCGCTTCTGGGGCTTGCTTTCAGAGGGTGACGATAAGCCTGCCATTTACACCATGAGCCATAATCCGCCTTATTACAGAACCTTTTTCGAGGAGTATGGTTTTACTAAGTACTACGAACAGATTGTCTATCACCGCAACACCATAGATCCGCCCAGTCCCAGGCTTGTAGGGGTGGCTGAAAGAGTAACGCGGGATAAGAATTATCATTTCGAAAGCCTGGACAAATCGAAAGCGGCCAAATATGCCGAGGACTTCAGAACCATATATAACAAGGCCTGGAAGGCTGAACGATCTGACTTTGAAGAAATGACAAGGGAGAAGGCCCTCGAGATAATGAAGAAGATGAAGCCCATAATGGATGAGGACACTAACTGGTTTGCTTATTACAAAAATGAACCTGTCGGGGTTTTTATTTCCTTACCTGAGCTTAATATTCTATTCAAATATGTAAATGGTAACCTGAACCTGTGGGGCAAGCTGAAGTTTTTATGGTATAAAAAAACTAAGGGCTGCAGAACTATGATGGGCATTGTGTTTGGTATTGTACCCGAATTTCAGGGTAAGGGAATAGAAGCCGCCATTTTTGTTGAACTCGGTAAAAGGATACAGCCCAAAAGAACTTATGATAATCTCTTCATTAACTGGATAGGGGATTTTAATGAAAAGATGATCCACCTTATGACAGCTTTGTTGCAAGTAACCACTTACAAGAAATTTATCACGTTCCGTAAAATTTTCTAATTATACTTTTGCGTTCTTGGCTTTAGCAATAAGCTTATCCGCTAGCTGCTGTATATCTGGTGGAAGGCCTCTGTAAAAGAGTTCTATCTCTTTTCCCAAATCATCAGAGGCATCCACGTCATCGAACTGAAGTGGCTTTTCGTCTTGAGTATACTGCGCCATTTTTTTACGGATGTTACCTATTTTTGCAGTATAGTCTTCTTTTGTGAGCATTAGCCATACGACACCTTTATCATCATTCTGCGGCTCACAAATTTCGTAGCCCTGCATTTTGTTATAGGATAGTGCAATCTTATTTTCCTTTAGCACTTTTGCATAAACGGCTTTAAAATTGGCAAGATAAAACGTCCAGTCATTCATAATAATCGAAGCGAGAGAGGGGATAGGGCTATTCAGATACTTTTCGTTCCAGATAAATATGCCTCCTTCGCAGGTCCTTTTTTCAAAGTCAACGTTCTTGCCATGTATCATCCCTATTTTTTCTTCGTTATGGATAATGAGATAATAGCCATTAAATTTATTATTAACCGATTGGAACCATTTCTTTTGCATTTCGGGGGTTATGTCCTCCTTAAAATACATATTACGCCTCACGGATTCGGAATTGCGCATTTGCCGGATTAATTCAATATCGCCTTCCTTGAGCCTTTTCAGCACCAGTCCGTATTTCCTAATGATCATATTTATTCCAGGATTTCCCTGATTGAATATTGGGGACGTTCATTCAGGATGATATACATCCTCCTCAAGTATTCTCCGATAATACCGATACTCAACAAGATAATACCTCCTGTAAAAGTTGTGATAACCACTATACCAGTAAAGCCTATCCGCACCTCGAAGAATATTTTTTTGATAATAAAATACGCGCCTACAACAAAAGATACAAATGATGCTGAAAGCCCGAGGTAAGTTATAAGCTTAAGCAACATTGGGTTGTACCCAAATACAAGATTAAAGTAGAGACGTATAAGTGCAGCCCCTGAATATCTTGATTCACCAACCTTTGACGCATCATGGCGAACGGTAACATAGGCTATTTGTTTGGTATACCATGCTATAAGTTCGTCAATAAATACAAATTGCTGGTTGTGGGTTATGAGCTTCTTTACTAAATTCTTTTTTAAAAGCCTGAAAGGGGAGCCACCTGTATAATGCTCTGATGTCATTTTGGTAGTAGCTTTAAAACCCTTGCTGGTTACATTTCTCACCAACGATCTTTTGTATTCTGTAGATATACCATATACAACATCGGCGCCTGTTTCTATAAAGCGCTCAATAAGTTTAGGTATTTCGTCAGCAGGGTTTTGCAAGTCATCGTCCATTGTTATGATAACATCTCCATTGCAGTGATGTAGGCCACAGAAAATAGCATTATGCTGGCTAAAGTTCCTTGCCATACCAATAGCAGTTATTTTTTCTGGGTTACGGCTCTTTATTTCTTTAATGATCTCCCAACTGCTGTCTTGTGAGCAATCGTCTACCAATACAAGTTGATAAGGCATATTCATACTTGAAAGTACCTTATCCACTTCTGTAAATAATTGGTTAATAACGGATGCGGAATTATAAACCGGAACAACTACAGATATTTTTTTTATTTCCCCTGTCATATAAGCAGGTTATTTAACAATACTAAAACCTCCGTCAAGTATAAGATTAATTCCCGTAACCCAACGAGATGCATCAGAAAGAAGATAAATGGCGGCATTGGCTACATCTTCCGGCAGACCAATTCCAAGTGGATATTTGCTTTCATAAATACCGCGATCGTTAACCATTGATTGTTTCATGGTTTCTTCGTATAAGGGTGTCCTAATCATAGCGGGAACAATAACGTTCGAACGCATTTTCCGCTGAACAATTTCAAGAGCAAGGCTTCTGCTGTATGCTTCAATGGCTCCTTTTGAAGCGCTGTATATAGCGCCCCCCGTATATGGATAATTAACAGATATAGAAGAAAAGAATACTAAAGAAGAGGCATCGTTTAATTTTTTGTTTTTAAGAAGGGCAGCTACAAGGAGCACAGCGCTTTCAAAGTTTAAACCCATCAGATAGTTTAGATGCTTTTCCGCTATAAACTTTACCGGTGTGGGCATTACAGATCCTGCCGAATGAACCACTCCATCAATGGCAGGCAGCGATTCCACGAATTGGCTACGCTGTTTTTCATCTATCAGGTCGCATATTATCTTTTTATGTCCATCTCCTTTAAGCAGTCCGAGGGTTTCATTAAGTCTTTTTTCATCACGGCCTGTAATGACCAATTTTGCCCCCATAGCACTGCAAGATATGGCCACCTGTTTGCCAATACCAGACGAGGCACCCGTGATCAATACAGTTTTATTATGGAGATGAAACGGTGTAGACATATTTATAGTTCAACTATATCGGGGCAAATTAAATCCTTGGTCTTTAGAGCAACAGTGGCCCAGGATAAGCCTACGCCAAAGCCCGACATTAAGAAGGATAGTTCCCCTGCAAGTTTATTTTTTAGTTCAGAAACAATGGTTATTGGAATGGAACCAGAGCTGGTATTGCCATATTTTTGCATAGAATAAGGAGTTTTTTCAGGAGGGAATTTCAATTTTCTCCTGATGGTCTCATTCATCAACATATTAGCCTGGTGCATTACAAAATAGTCGTATGATTCGGGAGTAGTACTTGTTTTTTGAAGAAATTCCTGCAAGTGTTTCGGTACTACAGTCACTGAGAAATTAAATACTTCCAGGCCATTCAGCTCTAAATTCCTGTCAGCTCTTATTATTCCATTTCCCCTATCCTTCATTTCGAACGATTCTTTTGTGAGTGGGTTTTTTGTTCCACCATGACGAACAATAATAGCCTCGTATCCCGAACCATCAGAATTAAGGTCGAACGTTAATTTTCCGGCACTCTCATCATATTCGAGCAATGTAGCAGTTCCTGAATCTCCAAAAAGAGGATACACACTTTTATCTTCCGGAGGAGTTCCAATAGTAGAGAAGTCGCCTGCTAGCAAAAGCCCTTTTTTTAGTTTGCCATTACTCATAATAGATGAGATAACAGAAAGCCCATATACATAACCTGAGCAGCCGAGATTTATATCGAAGGCCATACAACTTTTGGGCAGGCCTAGCCTGTTTTGCAGCATAATACTGGAAGCAGGAAGAAAATAATCAGGTGTCTGTGAAACAAAGATCAGGATATCGATATCGTCTTTAGATACACCTGTTTCGGCCAGCAGCTTTTTTGCGGCAGCCTCAGCAAGATCGGTTTCGGTATGTCCACTATTTCCAATGACCCTTCTTTTTTCTACGCCAGTAGTTTTAATAAGCAACTTTCTGTCTGATTCGCTTATATACGTATAGTCCCAATTGGATACTTCTTCCTTGGGAACAGCAGCTCCAATTCCTTTTATGCGAATATTTTCTACTGAAAAAAATGCCATTTCTTCAAGAAGGATTGCTTTGCTTTGTAATGATCATATTGTACAATTCCTGTATGGACTGTGCTTTTCGCAATTCTTCTCCCTTTATAGTTACTCCGTATTCTATATCCGCTAAAGCAATTATTATAAGGGCATGCATAGAGCTCCAATCTGGTATGTCGCTTAACTTTGTTTCCGGTTTCAAGGTTCCGGCTGGAACATCTTCAAACTCTTGTTGCAATTTACTGATCAGTTCATTTACATCCATATAATATAAATTAAATTGAAATTATTGTTGCCCCCCACGAATAGCCGATGCCAAAACCCGCTAACAGTATACGATTCCCCTTTTTTGTTATTCCTGCATCCATTGCATCGCGCAAAGCTATAGGTACTGTAGCCGAAAGCGTATTGGCTTTTTCCCGGATATTGACAAAGAGTTTCTCTTTCGGAATTTTCATTTTTTTCCCGAGAGTTTCCAATATAAATCCACTGGCCTGGTGAAAAATAAACAGATCAATATCTTCCATGGTAAGATGCTCTTTTTCCAGGACTTCTTTTACCATGTTCGGAACATTCTTTAATGTAAAATTGAGTACAGCAGGGCCATTCATCTCATACCTGCCGTATGCCATTCCCCTGGCTTCTTCGTTTTCCTTTAACCATTTAGCGCTGGCTAGTTCCCTGGCATTACATCCCCTTATTGCAAGGTCCTCCCATCCACTGCCATCTGTTCCAAAAATAAAGTTGCCTATATTCTCATTTTCCGAACGGCTTACTAGTGTAGCTGCCATTCCATCTCCGAATAGCATACGCAGATCAAGGTCTTCCGGGTGCAAAAGCTTACTCTCACATGATCCTGTTAAAAGTAATACATTATCCACTGCATTGCTAACTATTAAGGATTTTGCCAGCAATAAGCCATATAAAAAGCCGGAGCATCCCAAAGGAATATCCATAGCGCCTGTAGTTGTTGGAAGTCCGATCCGGTCTTGAAGCATACAAGCTGTCGCTGGGCCTGCACGATCAAGCACTTCTGCACAAAAGAGTAAAAAGCCTATTTCTTTTTTTTCAATATGGTGTTCTATAAAAAGCTCTTCTGCTGCTTTTACCGCCAAATCAGAGGCGAGCTCATTTTCTGCAGAAATATGACGCGTGCTAATTCCCGATCTTCTTAAAATTTCAGCTTTAGTATATTCAGGAAATTGAGAAGATAGGTCATCATTAGTTAATACCGCTTCCGGTAAATGGTAACTAATGGCTTTAATGCGCGCGCCCATCTTAATAATGCTGATTTTTACAAATATAGTATATCTGTTTCATAAATTGGAATCCATCCCGGCTTCCGTTATTTTTATGCCTTTAAAAAGGGAAAGAATGGAAGAAATCTGGTACTATCTTCGAGGGCGGGCTCATAAGCAAAATGAATAATTTCATTAAAAAAGGGTATGAAATTGTCTTTTCAAGTGTTCTAATTTATGCTCCGCTACTTAATTTCATAAAAAAGATTGCTGCAAACAAAGAGCGCAAACTTATTTCTTTAACCATGTAAAGAGGAAATAAAGGGCGAAGGAAGACATTAGATAAGCTGCAAATTTTAACCTTGCCCAATATCGAAAATAGTTAGTTCTTGCCGTGTTTTGATTGCAAAAAATATCAAAACGCCTGCAAAATCCATACGGTATTCTAAGATCTTTTAAAACTCTTGCCAAAGTACCCAAATCATTTGCTGCCTTTATTAAAAATACTTCCATCACAAAAATACTCCTGCCAAATCCCCTGGTTTTGAGGATACGGATAAAATCTACCACACATTCTCCTGTGATTACACCGGCAAAAATGCAAAACATAGGCAAGGCAGAATGCAAGATAAGCCACAATACAAGACCCAAAAACAAGCCCAAAAACAAACTCTCAATAACATTGGGATAATTGTAAAACGAGTACTCGGGAAAAAAATCAGAGAGTAATGCTCCACCATAGAGATAGCGAAAGAAACGAGTATAATCTCTTTTGCCATTATTCCACCAGTTATGATGTACGATCGCTTTTTTTACTCCCTTTAGATCTTGCCCTGTATTTTTATGAATGGAAAGAAAGAACTCAATTTCCTCACCGGCTCCGTTTTTAGGAAATATCTCATTGAAACGGGTATTCCCAATAGCAGAGCGTTTGATCATTACATTGGCCGTAGGGTACCATCTCATGTATTCGAAATCATCAGCAATTGAATACATTTTTGGAAGGCCACTTGCAACTATGCCTTTAGTGAAATTATTTATCGGTTCGGGGAAAAGCACTTTGCCAAAAAAACCGACTTCCTTAGGATGGTCTTTAATTGCCCGAAGATAAGTGAACAAAAGATCTTTATCCGGCTTCACATCATCATCAAGAAATAGTATCCATTCGGCAATGGAGTTATCTATGCCTTTATTCCTGCTTCCCGATGACCCCAGGTTTGCTGGATTACGAAAGAGTATAACTTTTTTCCCATCAATATAGGGTAAAAGGGCTTGTGGTATTGAGGCTTTTGGATTATCGGCAATAATTAAATAGCGAACCACCGTGTCCGGAGGCTGCTCCATTTTAATCAAGGATAAAAGGTATTCGCTTTGAAGACGAAAAGAAGGAATAATAACGTCAATAGATACCATGGATAAACTGTGCAAGCAGGAATATATAACTATATATACAAAAGTAAACATTAAATTTTGTATAATTTTGACCTGATTGGCTTTTACAATATATTGTTCGACAAATAGACCCGTTTATAATTTAAGCCTGAAGTATGGTAGATGATGACATAAGAAAGATAAAAGATATACCTATAATATTTATAGTAGGTATTGGCAGGTCTGGTACTACGTTATTGCAGGAATTGCTCGATTCACACACACAAATTGCAGCTCCGCCTGAATGTGATTTCGTTGCTTATCTGTATCCTAAATTTGGTAAAATAAAGAGTTATAGTGAGCAGGATATTTATAAGTTTATAGATGCATTATTTTCCCAACCGATCATTCAAACCTGGCTTTTAAATAAGGAAGAGCTTACTGCAAAACTGATCGCTGCAAAACATTTACTTAACTACCAGGTATTGTGTAAAATGGTCTTTTACCAAACTCGGAGGGATAAAAGTAACATTATACTCTTCTCTGACAAATTTCCGGAATATTCACTTTTTACTAAGAAACTATTAAAAATATTTCCGGAAGCAAAGTTTGTACATATTATCAGAGATCCAAGAGATAATGCGAACAGCCGTATTAAAAGTCTTCCGTATAAGAATACCTTTTTTAATGCCTGGAATTGGTTGGGGTTTAATACATCTATTGAAAAAGTGAAGTATAAATACCCTGCTAAGTTCTTTACAATCAAATACGAAGCAATGGTGCAAAATGTTGAAGAAACACTAAAATCTTTATGTACTTTTCTGCAAGTTCCTTATGAAGATGGTATGCGCCATAACAAGTTTGCGGCAAAACTTAATTTATACAGTAATACAAATATGTATGATGTATTTAAAAAGATTCATCATAATATGTTACAGCCCGTTAATACAGGTAATATTGGTAAGTGGAAGATTGAGTTAAGTAAGCGAGATCAAATAATTGTAGAAAAAATTACCGGTGGTTATGCCAAACTCCAATATGGTTATGAAATTGAACTGGATAAAATGGAATACCGTAAGGTATCAATTTATAAGCTTATAAAAAGCAAAATAATATATATTATATGGGTGTTTTTTACACGATTACGTTTCAGTAATTACTGGCTTAATACCATATATAAAGATAGGAAATTAAAGCCTTTCAGGGAAAAGCATAATCTTAAAAAGTGAGTACAATGAGACCGGAAAAGATACCGGTTTAAAAATATTCCCACAAAGCAAGTTCATTTCCCTTCCTCAATCTTTTTAATTTAGAATAGAGCATGTTAAGTTTCAGGGATTTGAATTTAAGCCTTGTGAAGGCCTGCCATAATATGTAAAGTAATTTATATTTAAAAAGAGTAAAATACGAAGGCAATACCTTATCACTCGACGGTATTTGCATATCATAGTGATACATTTCAGTGGCATAATTACCAGTTATTTTTTGTGTAATAGCAAGGTGATATGGGCTAAGGCCTATTTTCCATTTACCTATGTTTTTAGTATTAACAGGTTTTAAAAGACTTTTATGTATTGTATCTATTTGAGTAGGGATAGTGCTTGTATATGATTTTATCGTTTGCTGGAAAAGATTTTGAGCCATAGTATCGGAATACGGTATTTTAAGGAAACTGCTTATAGATTTCATTACTTCAACCGTATTTTCTACAAGTTTTTCGTATAATATGGTATAAAACTTAGATGGCATTTTAAGTTTTGCCTTTTCAACTGCTTTATTATATCCAAGCCACTTATATGTAATAAAGGTCGGGTCTTTCATGCCGAAAGTGATTAAATGGCTGTATATATTGTCACGGGGATCTCTGATAATATGTATAAACTTTGCTTCGGGGAATATTTTAAGCAGTGTTGTAATAAAAAGAGAGTGATCTGGGTTTGTTACAGAAATCATCAGGATAGGTTCACCATCCTTCTTCATCTCGCAAAAAACCATTTTGCACAACAAGGCATAGTTAGCATGCTCCTTAATACTAAGAAGACTGGCGATAAGCTCATCTTTATTTATTTTCCAGAAAGATGAAAATAACGGCTCTATGTACAGCATTTTCGCAAAATCTAAGATGTCTCTTTCTCTCCATTTTGAAATATGAGCAAACCGTGGATAAAGCAGAACAATAAATTTTGATTCTAATGGAGGAGCAATAATTCCTTTGTGAGAATCAAGCAGATTTTGCAATAAGGTGGTCCCCGAGCGTCCCTGCCCAACAATAAATACTATTGGAATCTTTCCGATCCGTTCTATTTCTTCCTTTTTTATTGTTTGTAAGTTCACGCTATAGAATTAAAGGCAATTTATAACCTGGCTACTCTGCTTTTACTTTTTTGTCAGCTTTGCTAATCTTTTATTCTTTTTTTTCTGATAATAACGCATATTGTGTCCGAAATAATTAAATCTTTGTTTTGTATATATTTCCCAAATAAAAAACAAACATCTCATTTTTAGAATTTTTGTAAAGGGGACTATTTTATTATTTACCGGTTTTGAAATAGCATAGCCATATTCTTCATGGGCAAACTTACCGCTTATTATTTCAACAGTCGTTCTGTCATATGCATTTAATCCTTTTTCCCATTTACCTATATGTGAAGTATTTATCGGAAACATAAGATTTTGATGTATCACTTTAATCAGTTCCAATTTATCTTTATCTCCTTCGAATTTTCTTATTGCCTCCGGGAAAGTATTTATAAGCATAGAATCGGAATACTCCACTTGCAAAAAATTGCATACTTCCTTTAGCTTCTGTTCCGGCTTTGTTACTAAATCCTCATAAAACAATGTGAAGTATTTTTCCGGCATCCTTTTCTTTTGCTTTTCAACTCCCTGGTTATATTTCATCCAGTGCATTGCGGTGAACAGAGTATTTTTTGACTTGAATGTTTTGATATGGCTATATAAATTATCCCTGGGATCTCTAATAATATGTATAAACTTAGCCTCTGGAAACAAGTTTAAAAGCCTTGAAGTAAAAAGCCTGTACATTGGTCTTTTGTTAGAAAAAAGCAATATATTTTCTTTCTCTTTTCGTTTATTAAAAAAAAATGATTTTGCAAATAAGAGGATAGTTTAGCTGTTCAATAGAAGAAAGCAACTGCTTAGTAAGTATATCCCTATCAATCAACCATTGATTTGCTAAAAAATTATTTTCATAGAGTATGTTCATTAGATCCATAACATTCTTTTCAGTCCACTTTTTAATATGTGCAAACTTTGGATAAAGCATAAGTATGAAATCATTTTCGGGAGGCCCTACTATATTGGGGTGCGCATTCAGGGCATTTTGGAACAGAGTAGTCCCGGATCGCCAAAACCCAAGAACGAACAACATTGGAGTTTTGAGTATTCTATCAATTTCCCCCTTTCTTAAGACTTCAGTCATAATGTATAAGCTACGTTTATAATATTAAATTTAGTATTAAGCGATCAAGCTCATTTCGTTGATTATACTTTTGCAAAGGTTATCCTAATATCCAGGTTCGTATACCCGTTTTCTTTTTAACAAGTATAAACATGCTCAAATTCCAAAAAATAAGAACCAATGTTGTAGATATAGCGGTGCCGTTAATTCCATACAAAGGCACCAAAATAAAATTAAGAGTTATATTAAGAATGATACTTACGGACATAAAAATGGCAGTCAGCCTTTCGTTACCGGTCATAACGGAGATCATCCCTACAGGCCCAAATGCTATACTGATGAGTTGCCCCGTAGCTATAATAATAAGTGCATATTGTCCACCTAAAAAACCAGGCCCGAAGTATAACATGATTGATTTACTAAAGATGACAACCATTAAATAGAAAAAGGCCGAACATAAAAAAATCCACCGGATGCTTTTAGTAAGGGCTTTCTGCAGTTTCGCTTTTTCATCCAGTGCATTTAATCTTGCAACTGCGGGCGAAGATATCTGGGTCATTATTGAAATGAAAACTGTCAGGTAGCCTGCTATCTTGTCTGCGCTTGCATAAATACCCAGAGATGCAGGGTTTTTTAGAAAGCCGAGCATTAGGACATCTACCTTTGAGAACAGGCTTCCGGCTATGGCAATGAATGCAAAGGGTAACATGGATCGTTTCCAGGTGATTAAATCGTATTCCGGCACCATGTTTTTAGCCTGAGCTGTTCTTTTAAATAACACAATTACAAAACAAAGACCCGTAAAAAACAGCAATAACGTATAGTAGTATAACCCGCATTACGTGTAATTTCCCGTAGAAGATGATTACAAATGCAAGAAGTAATAAAAAAGTCGCGGGCTTGATAACGTTGTCTGGAAGTAAGGAACTGAGTATTTTATGACGACCTTTGAGCAAGGAAGAATAATAACCCAAAAGCCCTAAAAAGGGGGCGAGTATAAGTGCAATTAATACGGGTTTAGTGTAGGCAGTTTCTCTAAATAAATGAAGGCCGTATACGGAAATAAGAATAAATAAAACGGCAATGGCAGTAATTATAAAACAATTCCGCAATAAGGTTTTTAAGGACCATTTGTAAAAACCTTTCCATAATGCCATTTTATTTTTAGAAAGCAAAGAGGAGGTTTCTCTTACTACCATCCCATTAATGCCTATCCCGTTAAGTTTTGTAAAAACTCCGGCTATAGCCAGGGCATAGGTATAGATTCCATAACCCCTGGCTCCTAGTTTCCTTGTTAATACGAATACCAGTGTGAACCCAAGAATTGCCGCTATTCCATGAATGATAAAAGAAGGAATTATAATTGTCGAAAATGATTTTTTGTCCGTATTACCTTTAAAAAGGAGTTCAAATATTTTTCTTAAAAATTTCATACAATCACAACTTGGAATAGACAAAATTTTACTTTGCCATGTAAAGATAAACTATATACAAATCTTTCATGGCTTTCCCAATGTACTTTAGATGCCTAATTATCTTTTAAATTTAATAGCAATGCATTACCTGAGTAATGCCATTGTTTTATTAAAGCAATACTGTTGGCGACTATTTTAGCCTATTTATAAATCGTTAAACCTAAAATAACAGACTTAGAAGCTGTTCCAGATATTATTTTTTATATAATAATACAACCATAGCCTCCTGAATGCTATTCGGTAAATATTTTTTACTACCAGGTATTTTAATTCAATACCCCAAACCCGTAAAAAGAATATTCTCCCTGGCTTGGTCGTAGGCTCGTATCCATAACGACTTTTAGCGTAGTTGCCTGCTATGGCTTCGGCTTCGGTTACGTCCCTCGGTAGCAACATTTGCTTCCATTCATCAATATGCCCTGAATTTATAGGCTGGAAAAGGCTATTGTGCATTTCCCTGAATCTTTGTTTTTCATTTCTTTTAAAAGTGTCGTACATGAACGTAATATGATCTTTACCCATATTTTCACGGTAAGGTATGTCAAGAAATTTACACACGTTCTTCATGCTATTTTCCGGTTCTGTAACCAGGGTTTCATATTTCAGGGTAAAATAGCTTTGCCCCAGGTTTTTCTTTCTGTTTTCAATAAGTTCATTGACCTTTATCCATCTGTGAGCAATATCTGCCGGTTGTTTTACCTTAAATACCTTTCTATGGCTCACTATATTGGCTCTATAATCGCGTACGATATGGATAAATTTTGCCTCAGGGAAAAGTGCTTCCAACTGGGGTAAAAAATAATAATAGATCGGGTTTTTATCAAAAAGCAGTAAAATATCTTTACCGGGCAAAGCGATAGAGTAAAAGACCAGTTTGCAGAGCAAAGGGTAGTTGAGTTTTTCTTTGGCAGGAAGAAGCCATGAAATTAAGTCTTCTTTCCGGATACTCCATAAATTCCTAAAGAGTATCTCTTTATAAAGATCGTTGCAAAAGTCGGTTATGTTTTTCTCCGTCCATTGCTTTATCGAGCCGTAGCGGGTATGGAGCAATATAATGAAGCGCGATTCGGGCGGAGCCACAATATTTGGGTGCGAGTTAAGCAAAACCTGTAATAGGGTGGTGCCCGAACGCTCCTTACCCACTACAAAATTCATGGGTGTTTTATCAATCCTTTCTATGTCTGCTATGCTCAGCTCCATATATATAGCTACTTTATCAGCCTTTGGGCTGTAGCACAAAGTTAATGCGTTGCAATAATATATAAAATACTTTGTTTTTAGGGTTGACTTTACCAAAATGCTGTTATCTTTGCCAACCATTTTTTACTGGCAAACGTTGATTCCGTAGCTCAGCTGGTAGAGCACAACACTTTTAATGTTGGGGTCATGGGTTCGAGCCCCATCGGGATCACTTAAATGGAAAGGTTGCCAAAATTGGCGACCTTTCTTTTTTATTTGCTGTAAAGCCCATCAATATTATTAAGTAAGTCTGATATCGGATGATGCGGTTCAATAAGCAACCCTAATTAAGAAATGCAGATCTTTTTTGAATACATTTTATTGGCAGACAATATCTTCCCTTTTTATGGGAAACATAAGCTTAAAAAGCCCAATAAATAAAGGATAACGGCTCCTTCTGATTTTTGTCATTTGTTTTTTTTAGTTCACCTATTATTGGCTTTTGATTACCGATTTTTTTGACTCGTACGCACCTCTGCCGATAAATTCGCCATATAATTTTTTATAATCTAATCAAAAAAAAACAAAAATGAGAAATCAAAAATCTAATGGAACCTCCTCATATAATGAAGCGAGGAGACGTACAAGGGGTTGGGAAGAGGAACCCACCGCTTCTAACAGGAACCAAGGCAATAGGCAAGATCGTTATGATGGTAATCAATCTTCAGACAGCCGTAATTACGGTCGCTATTCCAGTCAAAACAATAACAACTATAGTGGTTATGGTTACGGTTCTCAAAATTCTTCTGTAGGAAACACCAGGGGAGAAAACTATGGTCGTTATGAAGATGATAACTATAGCAATGGCTCTTCTTCATATGGCAGAAATTACGATGATTATAACGATCGTTACAACCGTGATAACGATACTGAAGAAGAAGGTTATGATGAAGACTATGCTCCTGAATACACTGGAGATTATGAAAACGGAGGCTATGAAGGTGAAGTAAACTATAATGAAAGAGGTTATGACCGCTCCGTTTCTGAATCACCTTGTTATGGTTCGGGCAGGCCTTTTTATAGCAGGAGAGGTAACTCCGATTGGTCTTACAGCAACGGCAATGGAAGAGGTCGTTCGATGAGGCAATCCAATGATAGAAGCCAAAACGGACATTCTTCATCTTCAACAAATGGAAGGACAGGTTCTACTTCTTCTACTGGTCGGAGAACGAGCCACAGAAGAACAAGTAACTCTGGTAGCCATCCAAGTACCTCGCGCAGAGCTGGTCAAAGGCGCTCAAGCTCTTCACGCAGAACAAGGCATACAGCTGCTTATTAATAAATCAATTGGCAATTAGCAGAATGAAAAATTCTGCTAATTGTTTTTAACAA
>Ga0206856_10265_pt1 | contig 16144 bp, 9 predicted proteins | sample Alteio_BWOrgCont_48_FD_152630 | JGI IMG/M metagenome (GOLD analysis project Ga0206856, IMG submission 152630) | Enriched cells from forest soil in Barre Woods Harvard Forest LTER site, Petersham, Massachusetts, United States -... | ecosystem: Environmental > Terrestrial > Soil > Temperate forest >...
ATACATTTACAAGCATACTCTTTATGATCAGTTTGATACTCTTAAAAACATGATACTCCCGCAGAAAGATCAGCATCCCGATCTTATAATATGTTCCGAGGGATACTTTCGCAATAATACACATCCCATTCTGCTTAATAATATTGAAAGCGATACGCTTATAAAATTACTAAAGCAATTGTCTTTGCAAATGAATGCGCCCATACTTACAGGTATAATTGTTCAGCAAGTGTTTTATACATCCTCTCAGCCCACAGTTACGGCAACAAAAATAAAAGAAGGAATGTATTATGATTCATATAATGCTGCTCTGTTAATATCGCATGATGAGAATACCCAGGTTTATACAAAAAATAAACTTGTTCCTTTTATGGAGCGGACACCCTTATTAAACTGGTTTTCATTCTTAGAGAAATTTCATTTTTCAGTAAACCAGATGAAGGCAAGCTACAGCCGCATAGCCAACCCCTCTTTGTTTTTTTATCGTAACATGAAAATAGATCCTGTTATTTGCCTGGAGGCTACATTTTCTGATTATGTATCTCAATTTGTAAGAAAGGGCGCTAATATGATCGTGGTTATTACTAATGACGGCTGGACAGGCAACACATCCGGATATATGCAGGGTGCAGATTATACATTGCCTTTGGCTATAGAAATGCAAAGGCCCTTGATAAGGTGTGCTAATACCGGGGTTTCTATGATCATTCAAAATGGTCATGTGACCCAATCAGCGGGGTGGCATGAAAAAAAAGTTGTTTTAGATGATGTAGTGCTTAATAGTTCTTATTCCTTTTTTGTAAAATATGGTAACATTGTAGGTGTAATCTCAGTTATAATAACCGCATGCATGCTTTTATATACAGGCATAATACGGATTACCAGAAAGTAAAATAGCGCCTTTATGCTATAAGCAGGTTGCACTATTCTGCTACCAGTTCGTATATCTTATCTCGGATATAGCGTGGACACACCAATAGTAGTTTCATAAAATACCAGCCTCCGCCCAAAGCGGTAAATATGTTTATTACCGCTGTAGATTTATTTTGTTTGACGGTGTCATTTGACAAAATGATAGAATCAGAAACGTTTTTATCGGAAGAAGTTTTTTGTAACGGAGCAACTTTGAATACGTGGGTTCTGTCTTCCTGCTTTATAACGTTAACAAAACTATTGCACCATGCACTATTGTTGTCATAAAATATGATCTGATTTTTCCGCTTGCCTTTTGGTTTTATCCACGACGAATCAAACAAAAACAAATGGATCAGGATCATTATTAAGGATACATCTGTTATGTCTACTAAAAGCAGGATGCTAATGTGAGCTAAAACCATACCTATCCATGCATACATTCTTGTCCTCTTAAATAAGCATAGAGGAACATACAGGCATTCCAGGAACAGGAAATATTCATTGAATATTTTTAAAACAATAGCGGGTGCCGATCTTACCCAATTTGTTAAAAAGTAATCTCTTGCAAGAATGGAATCCAATACAAATTTTACGGCATATCCGTTTCTCCAGCTTGGAGAGTCCATTATCTTTTCAATTCCGCTATAACTATAACCTATTGCTAGGATGATCCAACATCCGATCCAAATTACTTTAGGCATTTCCCAGTTCGGATCACGCTTTTTGCCTAGTGATAAAGATTCTCCGGCCGGAACTACTGTATATACCAATAAGAACCAACTGATAAATGGGTATCCGGGATGTGCTACCAGATTATTCCTGTTGAAAAGACAAACCCAGCCGTACCATAATAGAAAAGCTGTCAAGCGTCTGTATATGCCAAGGGTGAAAAGTATGGATAGAATAAATAGAATACCTATAAAACAGTATACCATGAAAGGGCTGTCATAATGGTTTAAAATATCGGGGAACCAACCATACGTCAGATTAGTTGATGCATTCGGTATCATACCATGATCGCTCCATAATTCCGAAGCATAGGGTATTAGTCTGAGAAAAGAAATAGCCAGGAATAGCCCTAGGATGATGCGGAAAAATGCAAACTGAAAAGGAGAATAGTCTTTCATAGTTTTGATACCAGTACTCTTTTCCATTCCATTTCTTTGTTGTCTTTTACCGCAGTAATGTGTATGGTAACATCATGCAAAGGTTCTTGTATACCGAGTGCCTTAGAAAGAGCACGCTTGGTAAAAAAGCCATACCCCAGTATAGTATCAATAAAATTTTCAGGTAAAAGGGGGGCATAGGCAAAAGCTACCTGGTAACAATCTCTCATTACGGTTGGCCCCGGTAGCGCGGCATAGTTCTTGTTGGTTACCTTCACCGTTCCTTTTTGTCCGCTTACTGTGGTGTAATCTATAGTTAATTTCATAGCAAAAGGCTCGTAGCCGGATACGCTGGTAAAAACTAAAGGAAGCGGAGATGAAGCATATATAAAGCCTAAGGATTGTATAATGGGAGATTTAAAGATACCTCCGATGATCTGCAATAGCCCAATAAGCACTACTAACAAATAAATAATATTTTTTTTGAGATAGCTTACCATCAGAGTGCTTTAACTTTCAGCAAAACTATATTGTTTTTTGGAAAGTGCAGTACAGTGTCAACACTCACATTGGAATGGTTAAAAGGTATTAAATTGTAAGGTGGAGAAAGAAGTAAATAATCATAATCGGACACGTCGGCATTATTATTCATAAATTCTCCTTTGAACTTATATTTTAATTTATTGGTCATTTGGTAATAATTTCTATACACTCCGAATGTTTGCCAGTTCATAGCGACATGTTTTGCTTTTATACTGTCGACATAGTTAAATACGTTCCTGGTCTCTTCTTGTTGGTAAAAATCGAATGTATGCGAAAGGCTAATGGTGCGAAAGAAATTGATTGAAAGTAGAATGCTGAATAGCAAAAACAAAACACTTTTTAATTTGAAACGGAATACTTCATTCATAAAATAGATAATGCAAATACTTATCAAAGGGAATAAGAATAATGCACTTCTGGCATATGGAAGAACGATTTTAAAGCAGAAGAAATTTACTGAGAGGATAAACAGAATAAGAGAAAGCATTAAAGCTGTGTAGAAATATAGATCTTGTTTGTGCTTTTTATACATAAATACTCCATACGTGCAAATTATTAACAACAGTGTAACTAAGCCACAAGTAGTCATAAGTAATAGGGGGCCGCTCAAATATATTCGTTGATAAAAGAAATCAGCTAAAAACGATAAACTCACATCAGTTATCTTATCTGTGCCTGCTCCTAAGTCCTGTGAACATCTCATAATAAATATCCAGGCCTTTACAATAAAAGCTGATATAGCAAGGCATAAGGCAATATCTGTATAGAAAGCTTTATTCTTTATAAGCGCAGTCTTTGGTCTGAGATAATAAACATAAAAATATACCATAGCAAAGGCTGAGAAGAAATAAACAAAGCTATAGTTGGCAATGGCACTTAATGCGGCACAAAGCAGAGACAAAAATGAAAATAGCCTCTTGTTTCTTTTGAAATTAATTATGAAGAAGCACAGGCTAAGCCCCTCGAGCATCAGACCGGAAGCATAGCCTCGCGCCAAGCCAAAGTAATCGATTACATAAGGACTTAATAAAAGTACGGAGCAAGCGAATACCTTATGATAAATGTTATCTAATGAGCATATCCATAAAAAGCAAATAAAGAAAAATACAAAGGCTGAGACTGTGCTGAACCATCTTAGCTGCCAGTTGTTTTCCAGGTTTAGTAATGATGCCGCCTTCATGGCAATACTATTTAGCCAATGGGTGTTTGCAGTGCAAAAAGATTCAGCGTACCAAAAGTGTTTTACATTATGAAATGAATATGCCTCATCATGGGTGAAATCAACACTATAGGAGCGGATAACTATGTAAGTTATTACAAAGCATACGGCAATAACCAGTAAATAGTTCTTTTTAACCTGCATAAATTCCTGAGTGGTATAAAGATAATTACTTTGTTGATAAGGCACTTTCAAGCCAAGGTTGAGAATCTTAGAAGCAATTATTTTCTTCTTCTATATAAGTTGTTCTGTTTCTGCTTGTTTCTTTAGTAACAAAGGCATAAATGCCTGAATACTTATACGTTTTAGGCATAATATTCATATATTTGTTAGTAGTTAAATGGTACTCAATTTTATTTTGAAATACTTCAAAGACCTCAATGAATTTATTGGTAGAATGGAAAAGCAATACAATACTTATTTAAGGCTTTTATTCATAACAAGTTTGTTCTTAGCTTGTATAGGGGTAAACGCCAATACCATCACCAGCAATGCAGGGGTTGGAAACTGGGGTACCGGCGCATCATGGGTAGGCGGAATTGCCCCGGGAGCTGGAGATAATGCTATTATTGCTGCAGGATCTATTATTACCATAAATGTTCCTGCGAATTGCATTAATCTTACTATTAATGCGGCAGGTCAGCTTAAGTGCACTACCGTCCAAACTTTAACCATAACAGGGAATTTTATTAATAACGGAACCTGTAATTTAGCAAGCGGAACTTTTCTGTTTGCAGGAAGCACTAACCAGGTCATTAGAGGATCGACCCCGCCCAGTTTTAATAATTTAACGGAGAACCTTGCAGCGATAAATGATACATTGGTATTAGATACAGCTATAACCATAGGAGGTAATTATACAATTACCCTGGGTGTTTTTAACTGCCAGTCTAACCAAATTACCGGAAACGGAGGAGGAACAATGAGTATGGCTGCAGGTAATACACTTTTGATCGGTAATCCAAATGTTGCTACGGCTATTACTTTTCCTACTGCATTTACCACTGCGCATATAACTCTTTCAGCTACAAGTAACGTAATATACAGAGCCAACGCCAATCAAACAATTTCCGGCGCTCCTAAATATGCTAACCTGGAAATAACAAGTGGTAGTGCTTCAACAACTAGTATGCTTGTCAATAATACTACAGTTGCAGGCAACCTTCTTATACAAAACGGAACGGGTACAGTAACTCTTTTTGCAAATACATTTACACTTAATGTGGCTGGTAATTATACCGATAACGGTGTCTTTACTGGCGGAACCGGCACTGTAAATTTTAATGGCTCTGGTGTGCAAATACTTACTTTTGCTGCAGGAGGTGAAAACTTTTATAACCTTACATTTAATAATAGTTCTGCTGCCAGCCCTAACATAACTGTTTCGCAAAATATTAATGTTGCAAATAACAGCACTTTTACCCAAGGCAATCTTGATTTGCAAGGTCATAATTACATCATTACAGGCGGAGCTACTGCCACAAACGACAATTTTAATGGCGGAGCCATATTAACAAGTATTGCCGGTTCTAATTTTAATGTTACCGATGTTAATAGTAACAAATTGATCAAGTTTTGGGGAACAGCGATTGGCACAGCAACCAATGGTATAACTTTTAATGTAACAGCAGGCAGAATACAGTTCGACAACTTTACAGAATACGGCACTGCGAACTTTACTAAGACACTTAATACGGACGATGTTTTTGGAGGAGGGAACTTTTACCACGGTCCGGTTACATTTACCGCCACTGCTTCAGCAAGCCGCTGGCGTATGGGTGATGGTCCTACGATTGCTGATACTTTTTATAATGCAACATTTAACGCTTTAGCAAACTCAGGATCCAATAACAACTTTATTGTTGGCGCTAACTCAATTGGCAATGCATTTTACGGAACTACAAATATGACTTCTGTTACTCCCGGTGGATTTTATGTATGCAGGGATAATGGCAATGGCAATGCATCATGTACGTTTTACGGGCCTGTAATAGCTAATATAGGCTTTACCGGCAATATGACCTTTGCCGATGCCGGATCGGGAAATGTAAATACAGTGACTTTTGACAGCACTATTACACTTAATTCTACACCCACTTCAACTGGATTTTATCATTTTGCGGATAATAATATATACGGAACTGTTACTCTTAATCCCGGAGGACAATTTCTTGCAGGTTCAGTTAGTGGGCAAACGGATGTTTTTTTATGTAATGTTACACAATATGGGAATAAACCCCAAACCATCAATACTACTGGAAGCAGTGGTGCGCAGTATATAGGTGGTGTATCGGCTCTTCCTGCTTTCAAATGTATATTTAACGGTCCATGCACCTTTACTGCAGATACTGCAGGATATTTTTTCGGGTCAACATTCAACGGAGTTACCAATATTAACGTAAACCATGCAAATGCCAATGGATACATAGTTAGCGATTCCTTCAATGCAGCATTGACTGCTACTGTTGGAGATATTGAATTTCAGAATAATATATTTGGGGGCACTACCTTGCTGCAACATACTTCCTCGTTTGCCAGTAAAAATAATGGGGGAAATACTTTTAACGGCCCTGCAACCATTATAAATTTTGGAACGGATACAATGGAAACAGGTGCAATAGCCCCTGACAGTTATGAGAACAGTATAACATTTACACAAAATGGAGGTGCGGGCTGTGTGATATATCCGGCTTATGCCAATACGAGCAATTTTGGAGGCAATATTATAGTGGATGGCACAAACCCGGCACAAATGCACTTTGGAGCACACGGTGGCGGAATGAATATAAACAGTTCAGGCTCAATAGTATTTTCCATAGCCGGCTCAGCTACGGTGCCAACTATCAGCAATCTTTCTATGGGTATGACTTTACCGGGCACCAATGTTTTACAATTCAATTTTTCTCCACCTGTTACCAATAGCCTTGGATTTGTAACCGGTAATACAGGTGTTATAAACCTTAATGGAAATACTCTTACACTTGGCACGTCCGCCTTATCACCGGGAACATTAAATTATCCTGCACCGCCTGCCATAGCAGGTTGGATATACGGCGGATCACTTGCACGTTGGGTTGGTACAGTAGTAACAATACCACTTCCTACTTCTGTTTCTGTTGCTACTACAGGATTTTTCCCTTTGGGTTCTACTGTTACACAAGGTGATTTTGAACCATTTTGGTTCTCAACTTCGGGTGTTACAGGTTTAGGTAATATTATTACAGTTTCTCAACCTTCAACGGCTACAGCTTTAACTCTCATTACCCAATACACAGATGCTACATGGAACAGTGGCACACCAGTGGGGGCAATATCTAATGCTGCCTGGAATCTATCTACGGGAGTAACAACTTTAGGGGCAGGAGTTACTGCACAGATAATGTTCGGAGGATTTGGCTTCCAGGCGTTTGCCTTTCCATATAATACCAATGCATCCAATGCAACCAACGCAGTGGCAAACTACGCTACCCCGTCTCAATTATATACTTCTACCGATGATGAGGTTGAACGAACTGGTTTGAGCTTAGCACAAATAAGCGCAAATCCCACATGGTACATTGGTGTTTCTATTCCTCCTGCTCCAGTTGCAGGCGGCAGCACATTTGTTTGCTCAGATTCAACCATACAACTTACAGCAAGCTCAATAACCGGTGCTACATATAACTGGACCGGCCCCAATGGATTTACTTCTAACGTGCAAAACCCAACAATAACGAATGCTACTACAGCTTATTCAGGTACTTATTCCGTTACAGCAACCGTAGGAACAATTACAGGACCTGCCGGAACAATTACGGTAACGGTGAATCCTGTAGCTGCGGCGCCAATTGCCAGTAGTAATACTCCCCTATGCGCGGGCGATACATTGAAATTGTTCTCCAGCAATGTGGGTGGGGCTACTTATTCATGGAAGGGTCCAAACAGTTTCAAATCATCGACCCAGGATACTATTATTGCGCATGTAACAGTACCTGCATCAGGTACATATTCTGTAATTACAATAACATCGGGTTGCCCCAGTGCAGTTGGAACAACAACAGTGCTTGTAAATCCTGTTCCCGCTTCCCCTGTTGCTACTAATAACACACCTATTTGTTCGGGTTCAACGCTTAACTTATTTGCGAGCACCATTGCAGGAGTTACCTATTCATGGGCTGGACCTAACGGCTTCACTTCCTTTGCACAGGATACTTCCATTCTTAATGCCTCTGCAATTGCTTCGGGTACGTATTCTGTTACGGCAACAGCTGCAGGCTGTTCAAGTGCGCCGGGGACCACCGTTGTTACGGTTAATCCAACTCCCGCGGCTCCTACAGCAACCAGCAATGCACCTATTTGTTCTGGCTCTACTCTTGATCTTTTTGCCAGTAGCATACCCAGCGCTTCGTATTCGTGGACGGGACCTAATGGCTTTAGTTCACCCTTGCAAAATCCTACTATTTCGGGCGCGACCGGAATAGATGCCGGCACATACTCTGTTACTGCAACTCTCGGAACTTGTACCGGGCCTGCCGGAACTGTAGGAGTGGTAATTGGCGCTGCTCCTGTTGCACCCACTCCCGGAAGCAATAGTCCTGTTTGTGCAGGCTCTGCTCTTAATCTTACCGCTACTTCAGTTGCCGGGGCAACCTATTCATGGACTGGTCCCAATGGCTTTAACTCTGCTTTGCAAAACCCAACTATATCCAATGTTACAGTAGCCGACGCCGGCTCTTATACAGTTACAGATACAGTATCTGGCTGTACAGCTTCTGCGCCTATTTCCGTTACAGTAAATCCTTCTCCATCAGTTTCTATTAATCCACCGCAGGATACAATATGTAATGGTAGTTCAAAAATACTTAATGCAATTGGTGCATCAGGTTATGTATGGTCTCCTGCAACAGGATTATCTTGCACAAATTGTGCAAGCCCAACTGCAAGCCCAAGTATTACTACTCCATACCAAGTAGTAGTGAGTAACGGCTTTGGTTGTACCGACACTGCCAAAATAAATCTGGTGGTAAACCCCAAACCCGTAATAGGTCTTATATCTGTTCCTGCTAACGATTCTATATGCAGTGGTGATAGTGCACATATAACGGGCAGTGGAGGAACTGGATATGTATGGATGCCGGGCAGTTTTACTTCCAATAATATATGGGTTAAGCCCACATCAAATGCCACATATTCACTTGCTGTTACTAACAACGGATGCACATCAGATACAACTATTAGTATAGCAGTGAGTTCTCATCTTAATGTTTCAATTACCCGATCGGATACTATTTGCATTGGCGATAGTATTACTCTTACTGCCACAGGCGGAGGAGGTTATAAATGGAGCAATAACTCTACCAATAGTTCTATAAGAGTAAGCCCCGGTAGCTTAACTACATACAGTGTAATAGTAAGCAAAGGGTGTATTGATACAGCACACACAACTATATCGGTGGATGTGCCAACTCTCAAGGTTTGTTGCGCAGATACTGTTAAGCTTAATGATACAGTTCAACTACATGCTTCGGGTGCGACCAGCTATGCATGGAATCCTTCCACTGGCCTTACCTGTTATAATTGTGCAGATCCTATTGCTTCACCAAGTGTAACAACTACATATACCATTTCAAGTACTGATGCTGCCGGTTGTCCTGCGAACAAAGACCTTACTGTTTATGTTGTAACCCCATGTGCAGACTTCCAGGTTCCTACTGTGTTTACTCCCAATAATGATGGTATCAATGATGATTTCGTTATTAATGTTGTCGATGCGTCATCATATAGCCTAACTATATTCGACCGTTGGGGCAGGCAGGTATTTACTTCCAGCAGTTCAACTTTATATTGGAACGGAAGAATCAATGGTAGCGAAAATCTTGTTCCTGATGGAACTTATTATTATTCTATTAAGGCCAGTTGCGGCAATAACGAATATGATAAGAAGGGCTTTGTAGAAGTTCTGGGAGAAAAATAATTTCTTCAGATAATTATAAAGAGCCGCTATTTATGCGCGGTTTTATCTAATACTATGGAAGACTCTATTCAACATATTTCAGATACTGCATTCTGGATAGCCGGATTCAGGGCACAAGAAACTGAACGGGCTGATGCAGCATTCAAGGACACGTTGGCTAAAAAACTTGCAGGAGAAAAGGGTCTGAGGATGGTTTCTGAAACCCCACACAGCAAGGCAATGGCGTTTGCCATGGTGGTTAGAACATCTGCTATAGACCAGCTTGTGTTATCTGCTATTTCTCTTGGAATTGATACAGTAATTAACCTGGGAGCAGGCCTTGATACCAGGCCATATAGGATGAATCTCCCCGCAGATTTAAATTGGATAGAGGTAGATTTTGAAGCTGTGGTAAAATATAAAACTGAAATGCTTTCTGAAGATAGACCTGTTTGCAAACTTAAGCGCGTATCCGCTGATTTATCAAATGTGGTTGAAAGAAAAGCACTTCTTTCAAAACTAGGTTCCGAAACTAAAAGTGCATTGGTAATAACTGAAGGTGTAATTGGTTACTTAACGAATGAACAGGCTGCACAATTATCGGAAGATATTTATGCAATACCTACATTTAATTTTTGGATACAAGATTTTAGCCAGGGGAAAATGAGAAATCACAAACGCTCAAAAGATCTATCCAAAATGGTAAAGCATACACCTATTCGTTTCAATGTAAAGGATCCCATTAGTTTTTTTGGAGGACATGGATGGAAGACAAAAGAGACCATTTTTATTTTGGATGAAGCAGATCGTATAGGAAGAAAAATGCCAATAATGTTCCCCTGGAACTTGCTTATCAATATACCTGCTATCAGGCAACTGGGCAATAAAACATATGGTTATATTATGTTTGCAAAGGTCTAGTTTCCTGCCTTTTCAAAAGATAGCTAACTTTGTATCAAATAAGTAAAAAATGGGAAGGGTATTTGAAAAAAGAAAATATGTAATGTTTGCGCGCTTTGCCAAAATGGCAAAGACCTTCACAAAGATAGGCAGGGATATTGCCATAGCTGTAAAAGCTGGTGGACCTGATCCGGACACCAATCCGCGTTTACGTACATGCATACAAAATGCGCGTGCGGTAAACATGCCAAAAGCAAACGTAGAAGCAGCCATTAAAAGAGCATCTGATAAAGATCAGTCAAACTACCAGGAAGCTATATACGAAGGCTATGCCCCGTATGGTGTGCCGGTATTGGTAGAATGCACCACCGATAATCCTACCCGCACTGTGGCAAATATAAGAATGTACTTTGCTCGTAATGGCGGTACATTGGGTACCAATGGTTCTGTAAGTTTTATGTTCGAAAGGAAGGCTCTTTTTAAAGTTAGCTCCGAAGGATTAAACAAGGAAGAGATTGAATTTGAGTTGATAGATTTCGGCGCAGAAGAACTAACCTGGGATGATGAAAATAAGGAACTGATTATTCAGACTCCTTTTACTGAATTCGGACACATGCAAAAGGCATTGGAAGATAAAAAGATTGAAATAAAGGAAAGCTCGAAAATCTTTATCCCTACCACACATAAGGAACTTACGGATGAGCAAGAAACCGAAGTGCTCGCCATGATAGAGAAGATGGAAGAGGATGATGATGTAGTAGCTGTTTACCATAACGCTAAATAAGTGTTACACCTTTTAGGCCAAGCTCTTTTATAAGTTTCGAGAAACGTTTTGCCGTTTTATTTATTGCTGGAAATTAATAGCTTTGTAAGGAGAAGGGAGTTGGTTAGCCGTTTAAAGCAAAAACCGCATGAGTTTAGAATTATCATTTCGTAAAGCGGCATTAATATTTATTGCTATAATTTCATTCAGCGTTGTTTATTCCCAAACTGGAACATGGTCTTTAGTTACGAATACTGCTCCTGATTACAATATGGGCGTAATGTTACTGCTTACTGATGGTACGGTGATAGCTCATGATACGACAGGTGAAATAGTTGGAACAGGTTGGGATAAGCTGACTCCTGATAATACAGGCAGCTATATAAACGGGACATGGTCAAGGATTGCCTCCATGAAGTATGATCGTCTTTTTTTCCCGTCCCAGGTGCTTCCTAACGGAAAGGTTTTTGTGGCAGGTGGAGAGTACGGAAGTGGAGACACCGCAGGAGAAGTTTATGATCCTGCAGCGGATACATGGACAAGGACAGGTGCGGTTACAAATGGAGATAATATTTATGATGGTAATTCGGAAATATTGCCCAATGGAACAGTGCTTGTGGGCCCGCAAATTGGTACTAATCCTTCTTATGATAATCTGTTTTATTCTCCCGTTTCCAATTTATGGTCTTCAGCAGCTTTCTGCCCTTTAAGCCATGATGAAGCAGCATGGCTTAAGTTACCTGATTCCAGTATTCTCTTTGTGGGTATTAGTAACACTAATACGTGCAGATACATTCCTGCTTCCAATACCTGGATTGCCGATGGAATTGTCCCTGTTCAGCTTTACGACGTATACGGCAGTGAATCGGGTGCAGCAATCTTGCTGCCTAATGGTAAGGCCATTTTTTTCGGAGCCACCGGGCATAATGCTATTTATACTCCATCCGGGAATCATACACCGGGAACCTGGACCGCGGCAGCTGACTTTCCTAAAATAGGTGGAATACAAACGGGAACTGTGGATGCTCCGGCTGCTATGATGCCTAATGGAAGAATTTTATGTGCCGCATCTCCCATAGGTACATCGGCAAACGAAGAATTCCAGAATCCAACTTATTTCTTCGAATATGATTATACCACTAATACCTTCGCCCAGGTAACCTCTGTATTCCCTTCTATTGGTGTTGATTCTTTGCCTGGTATAAGCTGTTACCAGACAACGATGCTTGTTCTTCCTAACGGTACTATTCTGTTAGGGATTAACCAGTCCAATATTTCTAACAATTATTGGATATACACTCCTGCAGGTTCACCCATTGCCACAGGTAAGCCAACCATAAATAAGATATATAAAACTGCTTGCGGAACTAATTATTATATCACTGGTAAGCTTTTTAACGGTATCTCAGAAGGGGCAGGATTTGGTGATGACTGGCAAATGGAAACCAATTATCCACTCGTAAGGTTAACAAATGGCACCAATACGTATTATGCAAAAACCACCAACTGGAACAGGATAGGCGCTGTACAAACAGATAGCCTTGAAGATACCGCTCAATTTGCTCTTCCTGCTGTATTACCGGTTGGAACATATTCTTTGGTTGTTGTTGCAAATGGGTTTGCATCTAACCCAACTTTATTCAGTACTTATCATGTATCTACCGATACTACCATCTCATCTTGCATTACCAATAATGGCACTGCTACAGCTACACCTATAGGCGGAACTGGCAACTATACCTATTTCTGGGCCCCTGGAGGAAGTACTCAGAGCATTATAACCGGGTTATCAGCATTTACATATACTGTTACAGTAAAAGATTCCTTGGGGTGTTCTACCAGCGCCACTGCTATTGTAACAAATGGAAACCTAGCAGTTTCTACTTCTGTTAATCCTGTCACGTGTCGTGGAGATAGTACTGGCAGTGCTACAGCAATTCCCGGTGCCGGGCAAACGCCTTATACATATTCCTGGGCTTCTTCGGGTGGTAATGCAATTATGGCAACAGGACTTAGTGTTGGAGTTTACACCATAACTCTTACCGATGCGAATGGTTGTGTTGCCACTGCATCAGCTAATATTACTCAACCTGCCACATTAACAGTTTCATCTGGTTCTCATGCTGCCTATGTGCACAGTTGTAATGGAGAAGCATGGGTTACACCTAGCGGAGGTAATTCTCCCTATACTTATTCATGGAGCCCCGGTGGTGGAATGACAGATACTATAAAAGCATTATGCATAGGAAATTACTGCTGCAAAGTGACGGACAAAAAGGGTTGCCTGGATAGTGCATGTGTAGATGTTATAACTGGTATACCTGCGATCAGCCATTCTTCTTCTGTCAAAATATTTCCCGACCCTAATACAGGATATTTTACCATATCGGGATTAAGTAAAGGCTTATTGATCGAGCTTTACAATTACACGGGACAAAATGTAATTAGTACCATCGCCGAAGATGCCACTACTCATTTTAATATTTCGAATTTGCCGAATGGAATATATCTTGTGCGGGTATTATCCATAACGGGAGACATAATTCTACAATCTAAAATTGTAAAGACGAACTAAGAAATCGGGGAAGATCTTTTGCTCCATCTTACAATAAGCCATGCCACTTCGGCGGTCAGTAATGCAACAATTGCAAAATATGCGGGAGTATGGTCACTCTCAGGCTTGAATAATACAGAGGTGAGTGCGGTAACATAGACTATAACGGGCAGTAAAAGAAGCAAACAAAGCATAAAAGTATCCAGGGGAATTTTAAAGGGGCGGGCTGCTTCGGGTTCTTTTATCCTGAGTATTATCAATGAAATAAATTCCAGGAAAAGCCCCGCACCATACAGAATTATATCAATCACAATCAGTTCTTTAAATGTCCATAGCACCATAAAGCTTACTACGATTGCACAAACTATAATAGACACATAAGGTGTATTGTAACGAGGATGTTGCCTGGCAAATATTTTGGGAAGAAAGGCATCATCTGCCATGGCTTTGGGTATTCTGGAGATGGACAATATTACAGCTGAAAATATTCCTATAGCACTGGCCATGCCTCCAATAGAGAGGAATGCTGACATCCATTTACCCCCAAGCTTCGATCCGAGGACAGGGTATCCGTTATCTCCTAAGTTTGCAAAATCTATACCGGAGTTTTGCGCAATGAGTGTTGTGGCAAGGTACAATACTAAAACAAGCACAAAAGAAATAGATGTTGCAATAAGGTATGACTTGGCAGGCTTATCAACTTCTCCAGCATAGGTGGTGGTATTATCCCATCCCAAAAAATTCCACATTACAGTGTAAAGTGCCATGCCAAGGGCTGAAAATCCTATACCATTTAATGATGAAGTAGTTATAGAAAAATGGAATGAGGGACTAAAAACAGCTGTTCCAAAAAGAATAATAAAAGGGATAATTATTACCGAGCCTAGTAAAAGTGATGCCCTGCCAACAGGAACAATACCAAGAATGTTGAGACCGGCGCTGCCCCAAATCATTATTAAGAATATAGGAGTTTTCCATTCCATAAGTGAAGGAAAAAAGTAGGATGCATAGGTAACAAAGAGTACAGGATAGATGGCAAGGTCTGTAAAAGAATAAAGCCAGGTCCACCATCCTTCGTAAAAGGCCCAGCGTTTACCCATGGCTCTTTCTACCCACTTATAATAACCGCCATTTACGGGCATCATTCCGTTTAATTCAAGTACGGTTAAAATAGTTGGGATATCCCATAGTATGGGCACCAAAAGCAATAACAAGAGAGACCCGTCTTTTCCAGCAAATTGCAGCAGTGGCTCTAGTCCATAAGGACCACCCGATACAGTTAAAAAGATGATCGCCGCAAGCGATATGGTTTTTAAAAGTCTTGCAGGCGAGACGGAATTACTTTTCATATACTGCGAAAATAAGGGAATTAAGAGAAAAAGGCCTGAGTCCCGATACATTTTAATGTGTATTTTTGGGATTCCGAAAATTAATCTATGCGCCCAAGTTTTGATGATATATATATGGACCTTGCAGTTACTCTGTCAAAGAGGTCGCATTGCATAAAAATGCAGGTGGGCGCTGTGCTTGCTAAAGATACCCGGATAATATCTGTGGGATATAACGGTCCGCCGCCCGGTACTCACAATTGCGATGAAGAATGGCCTCAACAGGGCTGCCCGCGCGACAGTAAAGGCGGATGCTCGCTTGCTATCCATGCTGAACAAAATGCCATATTGTATGCGGCTAAAAACAAGGCATCTATAGAAGGCGCTACTATGTACGTTACCCTTTCTCCCTGCCTTGCTTGCGCACGTATAGTATACACTGCAGGTATAAGAAATGTTTTCTACCTCAATTCTTACGGAGATTACAAAGGAATAACCTCAGATGAGGGTGTAGATTTTTTAAGGAAATTCGGAGTTAATGTGCAACGTTGGACACCTAAAGTAAAGGAAAATGCCTGATAATTTCAATAACCCCAATCCTGCTCCAGTACTCTCTCAGAAACCCGTTTGTATTGGTATTTCTCAGGGTGACATAAACGGTATCGGGTTGGAGGTGATCATAAAAACATTTTCTGAGCCCGCTATGCTTGAAGTGTGTACTCCTGTGCTCTTCAGCTCTGCCAAAACATTGGGGTATCATCGTAAGGCAGTGAATGCAGAGCAGTTTAATTATAATATTCTTGCAGGGTTCGATTCTATATCTCCCCGTAAGTTTAACCTGTTCAATTGCTATAATGAAGAAGTAAATATTGAGATTGGTAAAT
>Ga0206856_10266_pt1 | contig 16136 bp, 18 predicted proteins | sample Alteio_BWOrgCont_48_FD_152630 | JGI IMG/M metagenome (GOLD analysis project Ga0206856, IMG submission 152630) | Enriched cells from forest soil in Barre Woods Harvard Forest LTER site, Petersham, Massachusetts, United States -... | ecosystem: Environmental > Terrestrial > Soil > Temperate forest >...
GTGGACTTTCGCTCCGATACGCCCGCCAAAGTCGATGATTATGCCAAATACTTCATACCAGAGGCCGTCGGCCTCACGGGAACGAAGACCGAGATTGATCGAGTGGTTTCTCGTTATGGAACTTCGTATAGCATAGAGGAAACCAAGACGTCAGCTTTGGGGTACTCCGTGCAGCATAGCACTGATTTTTATTTCATCGATCAGGACGGACGATTGATTGAGCAACTGCCCACCGAGGCACCCAGGGAACAACTGATCGCCCTGATGAAGTCTATTTGAGGGGAAAACCAATATGAAAGTATGGATAAGACGTTTACTGATTATGGGTGCGTTGTTCAGTACAGGGGCTTTCGCAAACGGAACGTCGGTTCAGGTTTCTGAGGGATATGTTCGTGGGGTGCCACAGTCGTCAGAGGTTACGGCGGCTTATATGAAGATTTCAAACTCGACGAGTTCTCCCATTCGTTTGGTGAGCGCTCAATCTGACGGGGCTGAGAGCGTTGAGTTTCACGAGCATAGCCGCAGCAATGGAATGATGAAAATGCGGCAACTGGCAACGGTGAATGTTCCCGCAAACGGCTCAGTCACGCTTGAGCCGATGGGGATTCATGTGATGCTGATCGGGCTGAAGCATCAGTTTTTCGATAAAAAGACAGTGAAGTTGTCCTTGCGTTTTTCAGACGGTCAGACTCAAGAATTGGTTCTACCCATTAAAAGGCTGGAGTGATAAAAACAATCATATTGCAGATCTACTTTGAATTGAAAAATATGACTTTGATCAGAAGAACCCAAAATTACTTTTTTCCGCAGAGTTGGCGCGAAACCGATCCAGGTCGAGCAAAAGTCGAGTGGCTCATTCGACTGCGTTGGATAGCAGTTTTTGCGCAGAGCCTGAGCATGATTCCTGCGCTTTATTTAGGATATTTAGAGACCCGGTATTTTTATCTTTTTACCGGGACTATCATTTTACTTGTGATCTTTAATTTGATTTCGATCCTCGTTTACAAAAATAAAAAGATAGTGACTGAAAGCGATCTGCTCTGCCAGCTTTTGTGCGATATTTCGGTGCTCTCGATACTTTTACTTTTAACCGGAGGGGCTTGGAATCCTCTTTTGCCACTCATTTTCCTGCACGCAGGTCTTGGGGCATTTTTGTTAACGGGGTGGAGGGGGAACTTCTTTTTTCTATGTCTCACCTTGTGTCTGGCTTGGCTTCAGTGGGAACCGAAACTTCCGAATGCCGTTCGTTTTGGACCAACACCCAGATCGATTCTGTTCCTCTCTTATTTGCTCGTTGCTTTTGTTACGTGGCGACTCACGGCTTGGTTCGCTCAAACACTTGTGGTGTTGCAGGGACATATCGGGATGCTTCAGGATCGCAAAACGCGTATGGATCGCCTGAGGGCGGTCGGAGCACTGGCTTCCGGGTTCAGTCATGAGTTTGCAACTCCATTGAATACGGTCAAGATGAGGTTAGAGCGATTGGGGCGTAAAGCGGTATCACACGATAACGTCGATCTGTGCGCTGCTATAGAGGCTGTGGATCAATGTGAAACCGCACTTCGAAGTTTCAACGATAGTCGTGTCCAATCAGATTCTCTGAGTCTTGCTCCGGTACGGTTGACGAAAACCGTAGAGGCGATCGTCGAGACTTGGAAAAAAGAGCATTCTCAAGTGATCATCGATTATCACAACACACTGGGTGGGGATGATTATCTCGCGTTACCGCGGGCGGCATTTTCTCAGATTATTTTGAATCTTTTAGACAATGCGTTTGAATCTGGATCGAGTACACCTCATTTTGAGATTGAGTTTTTACAAGAAGGTGAAGCTCTTTGTTTTCGTCTGACGGACAATGGGGGCGGGATCCCACCCGTTGTTTTTAGACAATGGGGCGAGCCCTTTGTGACGACGAAACCTCTCGGAACGGGGTTGGGTCTTTTTAATGCTCTGTCGCTGGCGCAAGCTTTGGGTGGAGATTTTAAAGTGAGAAATTTGAAATCCGGCGGAGCGTGCGTCGAATTCTGTTTACCTCGCTTAGAGCCAAAGCAAACGTCTTCAATAGAGTTCGCCCGTGCGTGAGGGGAACCCGAAACTCCTTGTGGTCGAGGATGACCCGAGATTTCGGGCGACGTTGGAGCTAGAATTTACCGAGCGTGGCTACGACGTCTTAACCGCTTCCTCGCTATCGGAGGTCAAGAGTCACGCAACCGACGTTTCCTTTCGATTTGCGACGGTGGACTTGCGCTTAGAGGCCGAGATGGGGTTGCCGATTGTGGAGTTTCTCAAAAGGAGGACCCCAGATTGTCGAATTATCGTGCTCACTGGATACGGGAGTATCGCTACGGCAGTTGAAGCCGTGAAGAGAGGCGCTGCTCAATATTTGACGAAGCCTGTGCAGATGGATCAGCTTGAACGCCTTTTATGGACGGACGCCTCCTTCGAGCAAGAAGGGGATGGCGAAATTGAGATCGACTCTTTAGCCCGCCGTGAGCGCGAATATATCGAATGGGTTCTTGTCCAAACTCAGGGAAACATTACGGAGGCCGCGAGACGTCTTGGAATTCACAGGCAAAGTTTGCAACGGAAGCTTCGAAAATTTACACCAAAATGAAGTTTACGGGGGGATGGTTTCAAGATATGGCTCAATTAATCAACAAATCAGTCGTTATTCGATTCGGCAGAGGCCTTTTGTGATATTTCGTCCGTGGATCCGCGCTCTAATCATTTCAGGGGTGGCGATGGCGCCGATGGCCTATGCTGCGATTCCCGCCGGTAATGAACTGATCGGTCATGAGGCTCTTCGTGGCAGGGATTTGCTTCACAGCGGCTCTGAATTAGAAATCGATTTTGCAAAAGCAAAACTCGGGACCGTAGTTCTATTCTTGTCTGCGCGTTGCCCTTGTTCAGCTTCTCATGAAGAGCGCCTCAAAGGACTCTTTGAGAAGTATTCGAAACAGGGATTTCAATTCGTAGCGGTCCATTCGAACCAAGATGAATCTGATTTGGAAACTTTGCCTCATTTTAAGAAGGCGGAGCTTCCCTTTGCGGTCCTCAATGATCCGGGGGCCGAAATCGCGAATGCATTGGGCGCTTTGAAAACTCCTCATTCTTACGTCATCAGTCCGCGAGGCGAAATATTGTACCAAGGTGGAGTGGACGATAGTCACGACGCTCACACTGCGAAAAAATATTATCTAGAAACGGCGCTCAATCAGGTGATTGCTGGAGAAAAACCTTCGCCATCCGAGGTACGTGTCTTGGGATGTGTCATTAAGAGATAGAACATGGGCAGAATCAAGCGGACTTCATTTTTAGTTGTTTTTATTTTGGGAATATCGAGTTGTGGGCAGCCCCCCGCTTCGACCGCTCCAGCAAATGCTGTTGTGAATGCGACCACCAAACCTCAACTTTCCACGGATTGCCCTCTATCGTTTCCTCTCTCCAATTATTGCGCGAGCCTTACCTGGCTAAACACGCCTACCTTTGAAGGTGAGAATTCTTTTACGATTCATTTTTGGGACGCCAAAAGTGGATCCTCGCACGGACCGTATTCTGACCCGCCTCATTCTGTTTTTACAAAGTTATGGATGCCTTCGATGGGCCATGGTTCATCTAAAATCACTCTTGCACGTAGTGCTGATTCAAGTGGTGTTGCGATACCAGGCGTTTTCCTCGGTACTGATGTTTATTTCACTATGCCGGGCGCATGGGATGTTCATATTCAGCTCAAAGATGGATCTAAAATCGTGGAGGAAGCTCTTGACTCTCTTTCGCTCTAAGATCGTCATTGTCGGGATTCTTGGATTGCTTTCAAAATCCGCCCTTGCGGCCCCTTGTTGTGGCGGGGCCTCGGCACTGCCCTCGCTCATCACGGGCGATGATCAGGCACAGATGAGTTTTGCATCGTCTGCCGGTGGTGTGGTGAGCGACGTGTCTCCTCAGGGGGTGCCGACTGTTCGAGTGGCGGGCGATAGCGAAACGATTCAGACGATGACCCTGGGGGGGGCTTATCGGGTTTTGGATCGGTTTCAAATGGGAGCTGAAATCCCCTTGATCAGCCGCGAAAGAAGTACGAGTGCAATCTCCGCCCAAGCCGCGGGTCTGGGTGATGTTCGTTTAGATACGGCCTACGAGTTTTTACCCGAGTGGAGTTATTCGACGTGGCGACCTCACGGGTTAGTGTTTTTCCAGATGAATTTGCCGACTGGCCCGTCGATTTATGATGCGAGTTCGCCATATCTACTCGATGCAAGAGGGCGCGGATTTTTCTCAACTGCGCTCGGATTAGTGTTTGTGAAAGGGATCGGGAATTTTGATTTCCTCTTGAGTGGAGAGATCCATCGCTCCTTTCCGCGCACGATGGATAACGGGGATGGGACGACGACGGAGTTGATTCCAAGTTATGGCGCAAGTGGCGTGGCCGGTGTGGGCTACACGCCGGGGAGCGGGAGCTGGCGAATCGGTGTCAATCTCTCGCCCGTTTTCGAGGGTCCAATCGAAGCGCAGGGTGAAATCAATTCCGTCTCCGATAATCAACTCGTGTGGAACACGTGTCTTGCTTTGGGGTATTCGATCAGTTCGGATTTGTCAGCGGTATTGGTGTATACGGACCAGACTTTGCTGGGTCCGTCGCAGAATGTGAGTTTGAGTCGAACAGTAGCAGTGAATTTACAAAAACGTTGGGAACTTTAAATTCATTCATATGAAGGAGAAACTAATATGAAAAGACAATTCATGATTTTTGCGATGACTTTAGCGATCTTTGGAGGGGCTCACGCGTATGCCGACGGCAATCCGAATGGTACCAATGACCTAACCTTTCAACTCAACGAAGGTCAGACTGCTCACATTCATTGGCATTCATCCGACCTTCAAAACGGCCCTCACGGGGACAATCCATTTCAGCTCACGGTTTGGAACACAGGTGCCGGGGCTGATCGCTTGGAAGATATTAATGGGCTGGAGTCTTGTTCAGGAAGCTGCCCGGACTTCTTCAGGTTTTCGATGACGGATATGCAGATGCCGGATCCTGCGAAAGTCTATGGAAAACCACGCCAAATCACTCGAATCGCAACAGGCACGTATGAAGTCACCAACGCTCTATTTTCAATGTCCTCGATGCAAGACGGAGATTGGCGGATTGAGATCGTCGTAAACGGCGCATCGCTGGGGTCTGGCAATGTAACTTTGCCTTAGTTGATTGTACATGAATATTGCCCCGACAACCCAAGGATCATCCTCATATGAAATATTCGCTGCTTTTCGTATTTACACTGTTACTTGCCCATTCTGCTTTTGCTTTGGGAGTAGGGGACTCTGCATCAAGTGTTAAGCTTGATCAAGTGGGAACGGATGGTCGTGTTACGCACCATTCGATTACCGATTCCCAAGCCTCTGGGCAAGCTGTGGTTCTCGAGTTTTTTCAAATTACCTGCCCTCATTGCATCGCGAGTTTCGAGGCGATGAATCAGGCTGCAGCAGACCTTGGGCAAAAAGCGACTTTTCGCCTAGTGTTGGTTAATGGCTCCGAAAGTGACCTACAGGATTTTACCTCTAAAAATCCAAATCTCGTTCAACATGAAACTGCGATTGATGCTGATTGGGAGGCAGCGCAGGATTATGAGATATCCGAGACTCCAACGGTCTTCGTTCTCAATTCGAAGAATCGAATCATTTATCAAAATGTAGGTCTTGTGACCACGGACATTGCTCAAGCCATTGAGCAGGCGGCTCAAAACGCGCATTGAGATGCATCGAATCGGTATTGCGATTCTGATGTTCCTGGTGACAGCGTGCTTTGGGATTGGAATTTCCGAGGCGGACGAATTGACCGACGAATTACTATGTGCAGAATCCTTTTTTGGTTTGCACCTTTGCCTCCTAATTTTGTCCTCGTTTTGCTGACTATCTTTTTGACATATCCTAGAGTCTTTTAGTTACGAGCAGTTAAAAATATAAAAATGCCATATTTTGTCAACCATCAAGGTCCATACTGACATTGTGTCAAACGGTGCGTCCCCATATTGGGAGGTACTCACAATAATGAGAGTGAGAAACGAAGATGAGTCAGACTCGGTGGTTTTCAGTCATAGCCTTAGTCCTCCTGCTCGCAGGAAAGTTCGCACATGCCGAAGACGCGTCCGTTCCTCCGGATGGAATGTTTCCAGGCTACGCTTCTCCTTCCGATGCTGGACCGATGCCCGGTCGCATGAGCGACATGCGAGATCTTTTAAACTGGAAAAAAGACCATGCGAGTGACTCACGAGTTCAGACTTTCAATCAAAGTCACGGTGATCTTCCGCGACCCACTCCAGGTGAAGAGCCCGATCCCTCTCAGTTTCAAAAAATACAGCAATATATGGCTGATCTCAAAGCTTTGGAAAAAACAGTCGAGGCAAGTCCGATTGAGACCGTAGTTCCGGCCTCTCAAGTTGGGAAGGTAACGGTACAACAAGTTGAGCGAACCGAAATAAAACCAGCATTATCTTTTACTGCTAGCGCTGTCGTCCAAGCGCCTTCCAAACAAGAGACCACCTCTCTATGTCAGGTTGCCGCGAGCGATGTCCTCGCTCAATTGAAGGATCTGCAAGTTCAAGTCGTGCAATTGACAGCTAAACTAGACGCTGTTCAGGCAACGCCTCCCCATTTCGCTGATCACCAAGGACTATCTTCAATAAATCCTGATTCTGATCCTGAAGTGAAAACCAAAATGCAAGAAAGGTTGGTTGCTCAACAAATTGAACAGATCAATGATCAAACCCAAGACTTCAAGGATCAAGCGGATGATTTCAAAGACAAGGAATGTCCCATGCCACAGGGTTACGACATGGATGGACCTCCGGGAATGGACGTCGATTCGGAAGACTCAAGTCCTCCACGAGATGGCATGGATGCCTTTGGTACTCCCCCGATGGATTTCGATTCTAAATTTACAGAAAATCCAGAAAAAAATGGAAGCGATCAGCAGTCTCTTCTACTCGATCTTCCAGTAAATCTCCAAAGCGAGATCGACAGCGCCAAGCGTGATCGTACGAAAGCAAAGTCGAATCTAAAAACAGCTCGGAGAAAGTGGAATAGCAAATGTCAGAAGTTAGCCCGCACTCAATCTGCCAAAAAAGGTGGGATGCCCGGAATGGGGATGCCTGATGGAAATGGAATGTCGCAAATGGGAGGGATACAAGGAAACGGTCCATCTTCAATGTCGACCTTCGGCGGCTTAAGCCAAATGCAAATGATGGGCGGAGCCAACTCCTTTCAAGGCGGTGCTGGATTTCAGTCACCATACTTGTCCCAAACTCCGTACCAGTCTCAGTATAAGATGGGCTACTCTTCACCCGGATATTCATACGGATATGGATCTATGGGCGGAATGCCTTCGATGATGCCAAATATGAATTATAGTTCAATGTATAACCCTTACTCCTCGACAGGGATGGGCGGTTACGGTGGATACAGATCTCCGTATTATAGTATGAACTACGGGTACGGACCTGGTTATGGTTCTGTCGGACAGAATAGCTACAACTCATATCAATCACCTTACTCATACCTGAACTACTCGACGCCAAGCTACTCGACCTACGGGAGTTACGGGTATGGATCGTACACCTATCGCGGCACGAGTTCCTACGGTTCGACACTCAGTGGAAACATAGGACTCAAAACTTTCTAATTTGGAAAATGGAAAATATAAAAATGAAACGATTCAATAAAATTTTTATCGGAATTTCTCTAATCACAATCACCCTGATCTCAAGTGGATGTGGACAAGTGGCCAGTAGTACGGCAAGTACTCCCACCAGTACTGTAACTGGGACTACAACCTCGCTCACGAGTACCACGACAACGACGACTGCAAGCAGTTGTGTCCCGATTTCACAATCTATTGCATTCAATGCAACGAGCATTCAAATTGACAGCTCAGGAGATCTGTACGGAGGAAGCATTCCGAGCTCATCGACTTACGGGGCGATTACGGTGGGAAGTACATCGGCCATCACCGGAACCACTTTTACTGGCTATGATGACTATTCGGCAGGCACTCTTCAGTTGATCGTTCCAAGCTATACCACTACGACAACAGCGGCGAGCGGCAGTTTGAGCATTAGCGCCACGGACCAACAATTAATTATCAGTAATGCAAGTAGCTCTAGTTACGGTATCACCACCACACCGTGCGTGAGTGGTATCGCAATTCAGGGGCGCTTATACACAAGCAACGGAAACATATTTTCTGGGAATGTCTATTTGTACCTCAACGGTACCGTTCACGGCGTTGAGCTGTCGTTTTAATCATTGCTTACCTTTTTGACATCTGATTTTAATGTATAATTCCGACCATATAGAAATGTATTTTGGCCACAATTGAGTCACACTTCCTCATCATACTAGATGAAAGTGATACAATGAAATCCAAGGTGCATTTTTATGATTGAGATTCTATTGGTCGAAGATGACCCCGTGTTAGGCAGAGGGCTTGTCGTCAATCTTGAGCACGAGGGCTATAAAGTTCATTGGGCCACTGATCTTCAATCGGCTAATATCGCCAATAAGCGAAAAAACCTAGAACTGGTGATTCTGGATTTAGGACTCCCGGATGGCAGTGGATTTCAATTATTAAAAGAAATTAGACAGTCCGTTTCGAGAATTCCCGTTCTGATTTTGACGGCAAGGACGGACGTTGAGTCGGTGGTTGAAGGACTTCAACTGGGTGCGAACGACTACATCCGAAAACCATTTGATGACCGTGAACTTTTAGCGAGAATCAAAACGGCTCTCAAGGAACCGCATGCGCGCTCACAGCAAATTCGTTACGGAGATCTTTTACTTCTTGTGGATAAGCGGCAAGTGATGTTTGGAGGCAAGGAAATCGAATTGAGTCCCCGGGAGTTCGATCTTCTTTCACATTTTATTCAAAATGCAGAATCAGTGATTGCACGTGAGACTCTTCTTGAAACGGTTGCTAAAGATAGTGATCTTTTTGATCGAACGATTGATTCAAATATTAGTCACGTCCGTTCCAGACTCAAAAAAGCGGGTGTAAAATCCATTCAGATTAGTTCCGTCTATGGTGTGGGTTACAGATTGGAGAAAAAATGATCGGCACTCAACTGTTTAGACGCCATTTCTCAATCACGGCATTCGTCGTACTTGTTTTTATTGCTGTAGGATTTTTCATCTCGAGTGCAATGCTGAGATTCGCCATGAATCGTCAGGCCTCTCAGTTTGGGGCGGGGCCTAACGCGCTGGTTGCTCACTGGATTGAGGACCTTAGCCACGGGGATCGTGTGGAGGCGCTAAAACAGGTCGCAAAAGAGAGCGCCTCGGATCTTCCGGTGAGTTTTTATATTTTAGATGAAGCTGGAGCGAATCTTTCTACGCATGAGGCTCTTGCATTTAGCTGGAGCGAGATCAAGAAGCCGACCGGTCCGTACGAATTTTTGCCCCTCAAACGACAGGGAACTTGGGACCCGCCGGGGCCGCCTCCGATGGAAGGACTCATTCGATTTCCTGGCACTCCGCCACAGTATCTTTATTCTGTTTTTGATCCAAGCCACGGATCGAAAATGGGGCCACCTCCGGTGTCGTTTATCATCATTACCGTCGGATCGCTTTTTTTGTCCGTGTTCGCCGGAGTTGGCTTTGCACTCTTCCTTCTTTTTCGATCCATGCGTGAGAAAATGGCGCTGGTGGACTCGGTGATCTCGGAGCTTCAGCGTGGCAATTTGAAGGCAAGGTTTCCTCACCACCGGATGGACGAACTGGGGGCGGCGATGAACCGATTCAATAAAATGGCCGATGAGATTGAGCGCCTGGTAGAACGACTCAGGACCGTTGAAAGATCCCGTATGACACTGTTACAGGATCTGACTCACGATCTTCGCACTCCAGTGGCTTCGTTAAAAAACCTTCTTGCAACAGTGGAAAAGAAAAATGATTCACTTCACCAGGCGGTGAGAACCGAACTCCTTACCTTAGCTCGTAGAGAAGTTGATTATTTTGAAAAACTGCTGGAAGACTTGATCGTTTTGGCTCAGGTCAGTGAGCCGAGTTATCAAGCCCAGCAAGAGCGGGTTTCAATTTTCGATTTAATTGAAGATGAGACGGGTGGTATTGAAGGGCTTCATCACTCCGACGCAAAGCAAATCAAAATTGAATCGAAAGTTGCTACTGAAGTCTCTCTGGTGTTAGGTGATTCGCATCTGATTCGACGAATGCTTCGAAACGCACTTGAAAATGCTTACTCATTTGCAAATTCAGAAATCAGGGTCATTTTAGAGGCCCGCGATCACGACGGTGAACATGAATTGCAAATCACGGTTCAAGATGACGGCCCCGGTCTCACAGACGAAGCGCTCAAAGGCTTTGGAGTGCGAAAGGTAAGTCGGACGATCAAAAAAAGTGACTCCGGTCGGCTCTCAGTAGGTCTGGGGTCTGTGATCATAAAAACCGTGGCTGAACTGCATCGCGGCAAGGTGATCGTTTTCAACAAGGCGGACTCCTCAGGGAAGGTTACAGGCGCGGTCATTCAGATCGTGCTCCCGAGATTCCTTTCAAGGCCACAATTGGAACATCATTCGGCCTAATACTTGAGGGATGGACCTATTAGCTCACGAAACAGCGAGTCTTGCATCATCTTCCTCACGTTCGAAAACCGTAACTGACCGCGAGGTCTCGCGCCCAGCTGCTCTCACGAGCCGGACTTCAGATTTTTGGCTTTTAGGCGGAGCGAGCATCTTGCTCTGGGGGGTGCTCGGAATTGGACAAAGCTTGAGAGGGAGTTCGGAGGCCATTGAGAACCATTTCACACAGCTCGCTGGATTGTTTTCGATTTTTTCGATTTTTTGTAATTACCCACACTTTATGATTTCGTATCGCTTCGGTTATGGGCAAGGAGCGAAATTTATTTTTCGCCACTGGTTTAGTTTGGTGGCCCTGCCGCTGGGGTTGATTGCTCTTTACGCGTTGGCTTATTTTAAATTTGATTCTGAAATCTCTGAGGCGTCTTGGGTTCTGACCTCAAATCACCTATTTGATAAAGTGGGAATTGGATTTAGGTTCGGGACTCTCTCAAATCTCGGGACTGAGACTTTGAGTCTTTCTGTTTTGCTCATGAATCTCACAGTGGGTTGGCACTATTCGAAGCAAGTTTTTGGATGCATGATGGTCTACTCCAAGTATGACCTTTACCCAATCTCAAAGATTCAGCGCCACATCATCAAGGCCAGCCTATTCAGCGTCGCTTTTTTTAATTTTTTCTATTTAGCGATTTATGCGCCCGAATATAATTCTAACAGCTTAGCTAGGGGGTATTTTTTTAATATCCCGATGATTTCTCTAGGGCTTCCGAAGTTCCTCATACCTCTGAGTGCAGTCATGAGCGCCGTTTTTGCGGTGGCCACAATTTATTTTGTTTTTTATAAAAACTATCGCACGCATGGGAGACCGACTTCCTTGAATCTGCTCATACCTTGGATGGCGTTTCATATTTGGTGGATTCCATTGTTTCGACAAAACGAATATTACTTTTTGGCTGTTCCATTCTTTCATTCGCTTCAATATTTACCGTTTGCTTATCGCCGTGTGATCGGAAATGTGAAGCAGAATACTAAACGAAACGACGTGACCCGCGCACTCAAGTTGGGCTCGCTATTGTTGATTGGGTTCAGTGCTTTTGAATGGATTCCAAGTCAATTGGACAAGACACTAGATACGAGCTGGTATTTGAAGACTTGGTTTTTTATGATCGCTTTTGCGGTGTTCATTAATGTTCATCACTTTTTCATCGATAGTGTAGTCTGGAAGCTCGATCAAAAAGAGGTGCGTAACACACTTCTGAATTGAAAATCGAAGGTGATCCGAAAAGTGGCCTGGGTAAAAGAGCCTCAAAAGTTAATGGGTTGCCCTGACTTGTCAGCCGACGCGTCGGTGGGGGAATCGGAGTTGGAATCTACCTATATGACGACGACTTCATTCACTTTTCTCGTCGACCCACTTTGCCGATTCGTAGCCTCGAGGGCGGGTTCGCCGAACTACCATGTATTTTTCCGATGTTTCGCCGCCAAAAGCGACTAACCAGGCGATCAAAACCAGAAGCGGATTTTGATTCCAATAGGTCATGGTAGCGAGCACGGCCACTAAAATCCTTGGAGCAAAGATCAGCCCTAGCCACCAAAGTAGGCCGCCGAACGGCACGGTCGAAAAGAAAAGCGTGAGGCGAGGAAAAAAACTTATGAAGATGAGAAATAATACGCCGTGAAAATCCCAGAAGTTCGCATGACCAAAACCGACCCCAAAAAAACTTGTGGCAATCATAAGCGCTCCGGTCACGGCAAGAAAAGTAATTACGAACCGTTTAAAAGGCAGCATGAGGCTCTTATAACCCTTTGCATAATTTAATCAACGTGATCTCAGATGGGATCGCGAAGTGATTAGTCGCTTCAATCCCTACTTGAAGCGAATCGTAAGGTCGATGCTGAATACGGACGTTTTTTGGTTCATAGAATGAACCTCCTTCACCGGCTGGAGGAGGGTCAGACTAGGAGCCGGAAAACGAACATGGATTCGGCAGAGACCGGTTTCACTTAATTGTCGAATATGCGACGATGGAACACTTCTACTGCGAGGATCGCGTCGGCACGCAGTGTTCTTGCGTCCATCTCCGGGTGATCAATGAGCATCTACTCCTCCCTGATCATTGTGTAATAAAACGAAGGCGATATCGTACCAATCTTTTGATTTTCTTCGAGAGTGTGCGGCGGCGGTTTTGGCGAGTAAAAATCCGGCTAAACCAGTGACATTGACCTCGACCTCGTACATCTTTCCGCCGACTTTAGATCGTAATTTTTGCACGAGGATGTCTCTTGATGCAAAGCGGGTTCCGCGAAGGTTAACAGCGCCAAGACTCTCACAGGAGTCAAAACGAATGGTAGTACCTGCTCTCTGTCCATCGAGGTCGGCCAGTAGTTCAAATTTAACCACTGTTTGAACTGCATCGGTATCAGCAGTCCATCGCCAAGCGCGCTCGCCGTCTGGCTCAAACTCCGCGTTCAGCAGCGCACGTTCAAGACGAGCCGTGTTTACTGATCCGCACTCAATCTCTAAATTAACTTGAACATCGACGTCGGTGGTTCCTGCATGTTGGAGGTCGCTCCCTGAGCAAAGAAGTTCAGGCACGAGACCGCCAAGAACTACAAATTCTGGGCGAGTTCCATAATGGTGTACAACACGGACGAGCGCAGCTTCCGCCGCTTTTCTCGCTGCCCTTGATCTGGGAGTATCATTTGCCGCGCAACACCTCTCTCAAATGTTCTGCTGCTTCTTCACCTCTCACACCCACGCGGCGCAAATCTACATAAACTCGAGGCCACGGGGCGACTTTTAATCCCTTGAGATTCTGGACGAGTTGTTTTGTCGTAACAGTGGGGAAAGGACGAAGTGTAATTCTCCCACCGTCAATTGGGCGCAAACCGATGTCGAGCGCTGCGGATTCTAATCCCGCGAGAGTATCGGCGTCCACGTAGACGACCCCTGAAGATACCGACGTGAGATACGGAGCCATGACATTCGCAGCGATGGCTCCCGTCGCCGCCCACGCTCGGCCTGCCTTGTTCCAGCCTTTGGCTGCATCACTGAGCCCCGAGATCAGATCACGCCAAGTTGCTCCCACTGTGAGGTGAGGAGTGCGATCTTGTGCGAGGATCGCGGTTGCATAGGCGTCGAGCAACTGGTCAGGATCGGCGATGTGGCGGGCGGATTCGCGTCCGCGCTTCGCACCGGCTGTGAGGAGTTTGAGTTTCGTCAAGGTCTGCAGAGCATTGGTACACGATGCAACGGATAAAGTAGTGATGGCAGCAGTCGCTGAAACAGTCGGTTTTGTGCCGCAGATTAACGCTTCAGTGACCGCTAAAACTGAGGGCGTCCAATGAAGGGGCTTCTCAAGCTTAGGTTCAGAGCGTCCCGTTTTCGAAACGATCAATTGACCAAAAACAATCTCAGCTGCACCCGTTTCGTCCACCCAACCGATCCCTGCTTTTGAAAACTCTTCGCGAGCTCCTGGCGACATTCGTCGTGCAACCACAACGGTCGGTCGGTGAGGGGGGGCTGCCAACATTTCTCGGGCTTGCCGCAAGCCACATTCTCCAATCCACTTCACCTGAATGGGCGTCCCGTTGATTTTTAGGTTGTAGTTTAAATCTCGTTGCACAGGATGCAAATTGACTGAACGAGGAAGTACAGCGCGTAGCCCTTCTTCTGCTCTAGTGTGTATCTTGTTTGGAGATGGGCTCATAGATACCTCAACTATTGATTATACATCACGTTGAGGTTGAGGTATATATATTTATTGAGGATTAGTTAAGATAATTGAGGGTGAAATAGATCATTAAAATCAGGATGTTGCGATTTTTGCTTGAGGCCTGAGAAGAAGCACCATCGGTTTATCGCGTGCCTTCAAGATTATAGTATTTTACAGGCATACGATAGTATGCTAAATTGATACAATGACTTTCTTAACGGACATCATTGGTTCTAAGAGCAGGGCAGAAGTCTTTAGGCTCCTTTTTGAACGGCCTGGCATCGAGCTTTACCTTCGCGAGTTGCATCGCCAGTCTGGTCTTTCAATTAGGCCTATTCAGCAGGAGATTACCCACTTACTCGACTCTGGGATCATCAAGCTTCGCAAAGATGGAAACCGGGTCTACTTCAGTGCGAATACTGAGCACCCGTTATTTCCTGAGATCCGTAGTCTAGTAGAAAAAACCACGGGCGTCACAGCCTTGCTGAGTCAGGCACTAGCGGACCCGGCGATTCAAATCGCTTTCATCTTCGGCTCTGTGGCATCGGGAAAAGCGCAACCCGAAAGTGATTTAGATCTGTTTATTATTGGCGATTTGGGTTTGCGCAAGGTAACCAAGCTTCTGAGTGGTATGTCTGAGCGAGTGGGGCGCGAGATCAATCCGCACGTGATGGCGCCTGATGAGTTTGGCCGAAAAGTTCGCGACAAAGACCATTTTATTTCAAATTTGATGGGAACTGAGAAAGTATTTTTGATCGGAGACATAAATGAGCTTAAGCGATTGGGCAAAAAATGATTGGCTGAAAACTCACAAGACGAGCGCCGAGGAGATCAAAGGCCTCTTGTCGATTGTGGTACGCGAACTTGAAGATGGCCAGCTTCAAGGGATTTCGTCGGATGGAAAGTTCTCACACGCTTATCGTGCGGCCCTGACACTTGCCACAGTTCTGCTTTACGTGTCCGGTTATGCGCCTGCACGTGGGCAATCCCACCACCACCGAACCATCGAGACGATTCCGATGATTTTAGGTGATGGGGCGAAGGATGACGCTCAGTATCTGCAAAATTGCCGAGCCAAGCGCAACGCTGCCGAATACGATGCAGCTAACGAAGCGAGTGAGGTCGAGGCTGACGAGTTGGTAGACTTCGCTAAGGAGTTCGAGAAAACAGTTCGAGCATGGTTGAAGAAGAAGGGGTACTAGTTTATTTAGAAAAACTGCTGCACCCTCATCCCTTACCCGGACGACGATCTAAATTGATTCGGACCTGGGAGAGAAAGTGCGTGGTGAGGTGGAAGCTAAGAAGATTCATGACCTAGGCTTTCTCGATATTCATCTCACTACAGGGCACAGTGCGGACCAGTTTGATCTGGGGGAGTAGGTGCGGGCATCACAGATCCTTGACAACTTATTCTTAACCGAGGAGGTGCTCGATGAGGCTTTTTGGATGGAATGGGTAGCAAGGGTTTGAACCTAAGCCTGCCGTCTTCACAGAAGACGGAGCTTACCAAATACGACTAAATCCCACATGATACGCGGTGACTCGCGGTAAACTGTCCGAAAGGCCCGATGAGAGGCTCCCTTTCGTATTCGCCCCCTCTCGGGAACGGATGTGATGTCTATCGACTGCGAGACACTTGCCCTCGCAAAAACGAGCGGCAAGGAATTTTGGGCATAAAAAAAACCCGCTCAAAGCGGGCTGGAATCGACGATACGGCGCTATCTGCGGATCTGGGTTTATGTGTTTTGGGTTGAGGACTTGAGTTTTTAAATGGTTGGGATGATAGGGATTGAACCTACGACCCTCCCCGTGTGAAGTCTGTGCTCTTTCCTATAAT
>Ga0206856_10267_pt1 | contig 16085 bp, 16 predicted proteins | sample Alteio_BWOrgCont_48_FD_152630 | JGI IMG/M metagenome (GOLD analysis project Ga0206856, IMG submission 152630) | Enriched cells from forest soil in Barre Woods Harvard Forest LTER site, Petersham, Massachusetts, United States -... | ecosystem: Environmental > Terrestrial > Soil > Temperate forest >...
CTTTATTGGGATGACAATGCCTTTATAAGCGGCAACCCGGATATAAGAAGGTTATCATGGATGAACATAAAATTAATGTTCACCAAAGAGTATGGGGCCAACTGGCAACCTCTTACCATGCTATCGTATGCCATCAACTATTACTTTTCAAAACTTTCACCCACCGGTTATTTTTTCACCAATGTACTTCTGCATGTAGCGAATACAGCACTCGTATTTTTTGTAATAAAAAAATTGCTCCTATTGCTTTGGAAGGAAACAAAACCTACAGACGTTTTGCTTATCTCTGCTGCTATTTCATTGTGGTTTGGCATACATCCTATGCATGTAGAATCTGTCGCATGGTTATTCGAGCGCAAGGATGTCCTTTATGTTTTCTTTTACCTTTTTGCCTTACTGGTTTATTTAAAATATCTCGCTAAAAAAAGAACTAAATGGTTCGTCTACTCACTTTTTCTTTTCATAGCAGCATCTTTGTCCAAGCCCATGGCTATAGTATTTCCGGCATCCCTTATCCTCATAGATTTTTTATTTCACGGCAAATTCGAACGTAAAGCATTACTTCAAAAAATCCCATTCCTTCTGGTCTCGTTACTCATGGGTATTTATACTATACATACACAAAAAGTAGAACACGCTTTTATGTATTCTTTCTCCCTACCCGAAAGAATAATGATAGCCTCTTATAGCTTTCTTGCATACATAGGTAAACTATTCCTTCCCATTCATCTATGCGCTATGTATCCTTTCCCTTTTAACCCCGGAGCAAGCAAATCTTTTATATTCTACCTAGCACCATTGCTTGTATTACTGATAACCATACTGCCTCTTTACTTCGCGTACAAGAAAAATAAAACCTGGTTTAGGGTACTACTGTTTAGTTATGGGTTTTATTTAATAAACGTTGCCATTGTCCTGCAATTCTTCCCCGCAGGTCAGGCTATTATATCTGACAGGTATTCATACATGTGCTACATAGGTCTGTTTTTTATGATCGCCTATTTCCTAAAAGAATTATTAAATAAAGCATCTGAATCCCGCAAAACAATTATGCAAACGGTAGTAATTCTCTATACTATAGTGTGGGGTTACCTATGTTATCAAAGAACATTGATGTGGCAAAATACAGAGCCCATACTCTCGGATATAATAAAGCAATACCCCAATAAGGTAAACGCTGCTTATAAATACCTGGGCATTTATTACGCCAAGGCAGGTCGTACACAAGATGCTTTTAATTGCTACGATGCACTGATAAACCAGATGCATGAAAAAGACGCTGATGTGTATTGCAACATGGGCAGTGTTTATATGGACATGAATAAACCCGCTGAAGCCTTGCAGTATCTCAAGGGAGCCTTGCAACTTGATAGTAATTCATTTATGTCGTACAGGAACATTGGTATTATTTATGCCAGCAAAGGTGATTATGATAATGCATTTAAGTACTACAACTGTGCCATGAAAATATACCCTTCAGATGAGGGTCTATACAATAACATAAGCTTTGCTCACGTTGCCACCAAACAATATGCAGCTGCCATTAACGACTATAACTTCCTTATTCATCTTTCACCCGATAATGCCCTTTACTACTTTAACCGCGGTGTGGCAGAATACTCCATGAACAACATAAACGATGCCACAAGCGATTTTGAAAAGAGTCTATCTATGCCTGTGATGGTAGAGAACCAAAGCTATAATCTTCCGGCAAGCTCGGCTTATAACCTCTCTGTAATATTTAAGAATAAGGGGGATAATGACAAGGCTACCTATTATACTGAACAGGCCAAGCAATTGGGGTATAAATTTTAAGAAGCAAAAAAAACTATTCCTTAATCCCTCTCCTCGCAGGAGAGGGCAGGGTGAGGTCACTATTTACCTTTCTGCAAGCACTCTTCTATCTTCTTTAGAACAATATCCGGATCAGAAAAAATTTGCTCGTTAGTAAACCTTAAAACGGTAAGCCCAAGTTCTTCGATAGCCTTTTGCCTTCTTTCGTCATACTGCCTTACATTGTCTAATTCATGGATATCACCGTCTAATTCAATAACGAGTTTAGCTTCGTGGCAATAAAAGTCAGCTATAAAATGCTGTAATGGATGCTGTCATCTAAATTTCAAATCCATTACTTTTCGATTACGGATTATTTTCCAGCATAATTTTTCGGCATCTGTGCTTTTCCTTCTTAAATGCTTTGCTCTAGCCTCAGTCTTTTCGGAAGCACCATAGTATGAAGGCCATTTGCTTTTCATAGTGCAAAATTAAAAAAATGATATTATTCTGTTCCCATATTCCTTGATCCCTCTCCCCATAGGAGAGGGCAGGGTGAGGTCTGTACTTATGCCCGGGATAGTGCGTTTACTATTTCGACCTCATCCTGTATCCTTCTCCTATAAGGAGAAGGAACAAGCGACGTGTTTCAAGCCATCCAAGAATTCCGCTGCGTTCTTTGACCTCATCCTAGCCTTCTCCTGCGAGGAGAAGGAAATATCCTTCAATATCCTATCAATCCTATGTTGGAATCCCTCCAAACCCCCATCTGAAGTAATCAATTTAACAGCATCCTGAAAGGTGGTGAGTATGCAATTATAGAATGTTGGAGAACGCCTGTTATTTCTTTTGAAAGCTGCCACGCCACATTCAACCCTATATAACATCAGGTCAACAAGTTCCCGATCGTAGATGCTTATCTTTTTAAACTCCTTTAATAGTCTGTTTACATTAGCATTGGTGGTCTTCTCCTTGGGGTTGGCCTTTTCATAGGCCTTGCTGATTTTCCTTTTGTAAGACTCCAGTGCAGGGTTTGCTTCATCGGAAAGCTCAGCCTGGTAAAACTCTTTTACGTTTTTGAATTTATTGAACAAGACCATCACCTCGTTAATGATGTCTTCCTTCTCGGATTTATTAAGGTGCTTTAACAGAGCTTTTTGAGTAAGCTTAGCCATTCTATTTCTTTGTTACCAGGCGAATACCATTTTCTTCCAGGGTTATCATGCGAGCCTTGTACAAGCCACCAATAGCGCGTTTGAAAGTTTTTTTACTTACTCCGAATGTATTGTATATTTCTTCTGCCGGACTGTTATCACCCACGGGAATAAAGCCATCATGCTCTTTTAACTTATCTGTTATTTGGGTTGCTAAATCTATCACCCTTGCTATTCCCGGTTTATCCAATCTCAGGTCTATCTTGCCATCGGGTCTCAGTTTCTTAATATATCCCTTTAACTTATCTCCTATCTCTACTTTTTTGAAAACTTCGTTGGAGTATATAACTCCGCTATGGCTTTCGTTAATAATGGCTTTGTAACCAAGATCGGTCTTAGCACATATCATCAGGTTCACTTCATCTCCTTCTTTATATTCATGTGGATCATTATCCAGAAACTCCTCTACTTTGGCAGAAGCCACGATGCGATTGGATTCCTCATCCAGGTAAACATAGACCACATAAAAATTATCCACCTCCATCTTTTTGTTCTGCTCGTTATTAGGAACCAAGAGATCCTTCATTAATCCCCAATCTAAAAAGGCGCCCATGGGAGCTATGGAAACTACCTTAAGACAAGCGAACTCGCCCACCATAGCAAGTGGCTTTTGGGTGGTGGCAATGATCCTATCCTCTGAATCGAGGTAGATAAAGCAATCTATCATATCCTCAGGCTTGGTGCCGGCAGGCACATAGCGCTTGGGCATAAGTATCTCGTCGAACTCTTCTCCCCCGTCCAGGTATATTCCGAAGTCAACCTCCTTAACTACCCTTAGCTTATTTACTTTACCTATTTCAACCATTTAGACATCCCAATTTATAGAAATTAAAAAGCGTAAGATTAGCATTACCATTTGACAATATCCCTTTTATTATTGGCCTAGTTGGTACGAAAAACAATTTAAACAAAAAAAAGAGCCCCCATCTTTTTAAGCCCATGTAATACCTTAGCAGCATTACATCTTCTATAAAAGCCTTGTCATAGTTCACATATTCCAGTATGCTTTTAAGGTTGGCCGCAGCACATTCTGTCTTCTGCAAGAACTCTGCATTGCTTTGTAATTCAGCATGTAAAATGGGGTTATCAATATGCTTAATAGGTACACCCTGCTTCTTTAAATTGTATCCCATAAGGGTATCCTCATGTCCATAACCGGAGAGCCTCTCATCAAAAGGCAAAGCTTCCAGTACTTTCTTTTCTATCAAAAAATTATTGGTCATAAAGGATTGGTATGGATTAGCCATACGCACATTAACTGGCTGACTCTCCTTATTCTTTCCATACTTCCAATGCAGTAATTTATCCTTTGCAGGTGGTTCATTGCTATATATCCGTCCACCGCAGACAACCTTTTCTTTATTGTTTATCTCTGCTACATAGTTCTTTAGGAAGCTGGGTAAAACTACTTCAGAATCGCAATCAAGGAACAAGATATAATCGTAACGGGCAGCCTTAACGAGTCTATTCCTTATTTTGGCCCTTCCTATGTTCTCATCCAGGGCTATATAAGTAACATCCGGTAGCTTGCTATTCTCTTCTTTATATTGTGTGGAACGGTCATCCATCACTATGATCTCATAAGGCACGCCCAATGCACCCGCTTGCGATAAAAGGGCTTCTACGAGGCTCTTTACCTGGACATTATATATGGGTATGCAAATGGATAGCATGGTCTAATAAAGTGCTAAGGTAGTTACAACTTATTTATTAGTGCATCAGTTTCAATTTTTGCATCGTATCCCGAAGGGATCAAAACAATAATAGCCCCGACTAAAAGTCGGGGTAAAAAACAAACAAAAAACATCAACCCTGAAAGGGGTTGAACTCCTTTGGAGTTCAGGGTTCATCTGTATTTAACCCCACCGATTCCATCGGGGGTTATTATTATTTTACTCCTTCGGAGTCCTTCACGATTTTAAACTGAGATAATGTCAACTTATTTGCATATTTAAAATTATTCTATATTTGTGCCATGATACGTACACACTTACACCATCATTATCATGCTTATTCCCACCAGGGTAGGCCGTAAGTGTTATTGTTCACAAACAAAATAAACCAACAATATTCACAGGGCTTACTTCAAAAAAGTAAGCCTTTTTAATTTTAATAAAACGTATGAAACTAAAAATAGCAATTCAAAAATCGGGTAGGCTCTACGAGGACTCTGTGAAGCTTCTTAAGGAGTGCGGCATAGACTTTAACAACAGCCTTAACAAGCTTAAGACCGATGCCACAAACTTCCCACTTGAGATATTCTTTTTAAGGGATGATGATATTCCCCAATACGTAGCCGACAAGGTTGCCGATATTGGCATTGTAGGTGAGAACGTGGTAGAAGAAAAACAGAAAAAGGTAAAAAGCATGGAGGCTCTTGGCTTTGGCAAATGCCACCTTTCTATTGCCATACCTAAGGATAAAAAGTACGGAGGCATAAAGAGTCTGCAAGGAAAGCGCATTGCTACTTCTTACACCAATATACTCACCAGCTACCTAAAGAAGAACAAGGTTACGGCCGAAATACATGAAATAAGCGGATCGGTGGAAATAGCACCGGGTATAGGCCTTGCAGATGCTATATGCGACCTGGTTAGTTCGGGCAGTACTCTGTTCAGTAACGGACTAAAGGAAGTAGAGACAGTTATAAAGAGCGAAGCTGTGCTTATTGCTAATTCTAAACTTAGCAAGGCAGAAATGGAGATAGTAGATAAGCTGATCTTCAGGATACAGGCGGTGAAGAAGGCCAAGAAAAATAAATACATTCTTTTAAATGCGCCTAACAAAAATCTGGATAAGATCATATCCCTCATACCCGGCATGAAAAGTCCGACTATAGTCCCGTTGGCAGAAAAAGGCTGGAGCAGCATACATTCAGTTGTGGAAGAAGACAGATTTTGGGAAGTAATTGAAAAATTGAAAGCCAATGGGGCACAAGGTATACTTGTAGTGCCGATTGAAAAGATGGTAAACTAATGATGCGAGTATTTACATATCCTGAACAAAGTAAGTGGGCTGAGTTGGCTAAGCGTCCTTCTGAAGGCATTGGCGCCAAAGAAGATGCAGTAAAAGCTATTCTACAAGCCGTAAGAAAGCAAAGAGACAAAGCCTTGATCGATCTTACCCTCAAGTTCGATAAGGTGAAAATAAAGAACCTTAAACTGGATGCAAATACAATTAAGAAAGCAGAGAAGAGTATTTCTCCTGCTTTAAAGAAAGCTATAGATAAAGCTTATAAGAACATTTACAAATTTCACTCTACCCAACTAAACACAAAAATTGAAAAGGTAGAAACCACACCCGGAGTTGTTTGCTGGAGAAAGACAGTCCATCTTGAAAAGGTTGGCCTGTATATTCCGGGAGGATCTGCACCATTATTTTCAACCGTTCTGATGTTGGGTATACCTGCCAAGATTGCAGGATGCAAGGAAGTCATCTTGTGCTCACCCCCAAATATTGATGCTGCCATATTGTATGCAGCTAGCAAATGTGGTATTAAAAAAATATTTTGTGTGGGTGGAGCACAGGCCATTGCTGCTATGGCTTATGGCACCAAGAGCATTCCCAAAGTAGATAAGATATTTGGCCCCGGTAATTCATTTGTTACCATTGCTAAGCAATTGGTAACACAGGAAGGTGTTGCTATTGATATGCCGGCGGGACCATCAGAAGTATTAGTTATTGCAGATGATTCAGCCAATGCAGCTTTCGTTGCATCCGACCTCCTTAGCCAGGCAGAACACGGCCCCGATAGCCAAGTTATTCTTCTCTCCACAAGTAAAAAATTAGTGGATGAAGTAATTACAGAAGTGAATGCACAATTAAAAGCATTGCCTCGCAAGGCTATAGCTGAAAAAGCATTGAAGAATAGTAGAGCAATTATTCTTAAGTCTTTAGATGAGGCTATGAACTTCTCTAACCTATATGCACCTGAACACTTGATACTAGCTTGTAAAAATGCTGAGAAGCTTGGAGAAAAAGTAATCAATGCCGGTTCTGTTTTCCTGGGTAACTACTCACCCGAAAGTGCCGGAGACTATGCATCGGGGACCAATCACACTCTGCCTACCAATGGCTATGCAAGGGCATACAGTGGCGTATCGGTAGATAGCCTTATCAAAAAAATAACCTTCCAGCAGATTAGCAAAGACGGGCTTAAGAACATAGGCAACACTGTTGAAATAATGGCCGAAGCTGAACAACTGCAGGCCCACAAGAATGCAATAACTATCAGGCTAAAAACAATAAAAAAGTAAATGTTTAATCTCAACAATATATTAAGAGAGAATATCAAAGCCCTTACTCCCTACTCTTCTGCCAGAGATGAGTTTAAGGGAAGCGCTTCGGATGTATTCCTGGATGCCAACGAGAACTCTATGGGTTCCTCGCTGACTGCCCTTAAACTAAACCGCTACCCCGATCCTTTGCAGTGGGATGTGAAAGAAAAGATAGCCAAGATCAAGAACACGGACATAAAAAATATATTCCTGGGTAATGGCAGCGACGAAGCCATAGACATACTTATCCGTGCCTTTTGTAACCCGGGTAAGGATAACATCATCATCCTGCCTCCTACCTATGGCATGTATGAGGTTGCAGCCAAGATCAATGATGTAAAAATAAAGGCGGTGAATCTTTTAAAGACCTATCAACCGGACATGCCGGGCATTAAGAAGGCTATAGATAAAAATACCAAACTCATTTTTGTTTGTAGTCCCAATAATCCAACCGGGGGAATCATTAACATTAGAAACATTGAAACTTTGCTTGAGACCTTCAACGGCATAGTTATTGTTGATGAAGCCTACATTGACTTTGCTGATTTTCCGGGCATGCTCAATGATCTTAGTAAATACCCTAACCTGGTAATATTGCAGACCTTCTCAAAAGCATGGGGGCTTGCAGGTTTACGCATGGGTATGGCCTTTGCAAGACCAGATATAATTGACGTAATGAACAAGATAAAGGCTCCTTACAATGTAGGTGATCTAGCACAGAAGCTAATGTTGCAAGCTTTGGAGAATTCATCAATGGTGAAGGGCATGGTTAAATCATTAAAAGCGGAAAGGGCCAAAATGCTGAAAGAGCTTCCAAATTTTTCATTCGTAACAAGCATAGCACCTTCTGATGCAAACTTTCTATTGGTAAAAACCACTTGTGCTGATAAGCTATACAAGTTCCTTATAGATAATAATATGGTAGTGCGCAACCGTTCTAACCTACCACTGTGCGAGGGCGGTTTGAGGATTACTGTCGGAACCGAAGAAGAAAATAAAAAACTACTGGCCCTTTTAAAAAGATTCGAAAAAATTTACAAAGGATGAAAAAAGTACTATTCATTGACAGGGATGGAACCATCATATTTGAGCCACCTCAGACAGAACAAATAGACTCCCTTGAAGCGCTTGAATTCGTTCCAGGTGCGATAACTGCACTATCCAAGATAAGCAAGGAAGGTAATTTTGAACTTGCCCTCGTTACCAACCAAGATGGCTTGGGAACAGCGTCTTTTCCCGAAGAAACCTTTTGGCCAGCCCAAAATAAGATGCTTAAAACTTTAGAAGGCGAAGGAGTAAAATTTACAGACATACATATTGACAGAACAACTCCTGCCCAAAATGCACCTACACGCAAACCGGGTACTGGCATGCTCACTAAGTACTTTACAAAAACGTATGACCTTAAGAATTCTTATGTAATTGGTGACAGAATAACTGACCTGGAACTAGCCAAGAATTTAGATTGCAAAGCCATACTTATCAATTGCAAAAAGGAAATCCCAAAGACATTAGAAGCTTATCTTGCCTTAAATACTAATAGTTGGGATGAAATTTACAAGTTGCTTCAGCTTCCTGCAAGAATTATTAAAACGAAGAGAAAGACAAACGAAACCAAAGTATCCATAACTCTAAATTTAGATGGAACCGGGAAGACCAAAATAAGCACTGGCCTTAACTTTTTTGATCACATGCTGGAACAATTGGGCAAGCACTCTGGCATTGATCTCACCATTGAAACAAAGGGTGACACCCACATTGACGAGCATCATACCATTGAAGATACTGCTATCACGTTAGGCGAAGCCTTTGCTTTTGCGTTGGGAGATAAAAAGGGTATTGAGCGTTATGGCTTTTGTCTGCCTATGGATGATTGTCTTGCACAAGTAGCTCTGGACTTTGGCGGACGCAGCTGGCTGGAGTGGAACGTGGAATTTAAGAGAGAAAAGATTGGAGATATGCCTACAGAAATGTTCATGCACTTTTTCAAATCTTTTTGCGAGGGAGCCAAGTGCAACCTGAACATTAGAGCTGAAGGAGATAATGAACACCACAAGATAGAATCAATATTTAAAGCCTTAGCCAGAGCTATTAAAATGGCGGTTAGACGCGATGCAGACCGAATGACCTTACCCAGTACCAAAGGAACCTTGTAATGAATGTAGTGGTTATAAGATACGGATCGGGTAATATTCAGTCAGTGCTATTTGCATTGCAAAGGCTGGGCCTTACCCCTACTCTTTCCTCAGATCCTGATATAATAACTAAAGCAGATAAAGTAATTTTTCCGGGAGTTGGAGAGGCAAGCATTACTATGAAAGAACTTAGGGCAAGTGGTTTGGATAAGACCATCACATCCCTTAAACAACCTGTAATTGGTATTTGCCTTGGGCTTCAACTCATGTGCAAATATTCTGAAGAAGGAGATGTCGATTGCCTGGGTATTTTTGATCTTAAAGTGAAGAAGTTTATTCCTCAACGTCACATTAAAGTACCACATGTAGGTTGGAATAATATACAAAATCTTAAAGGCCCTTTATTTAAGAATGTAGGCGAAAACAGTTTTGTTTATTATGTGCACAGCTTTTATGCAGAACTGGGGAACGATACCGTGGCCACTACCAATTATATGAATCCTTTCAGTGCATCACTTGTAAAGAATAACTTTTATGCAGTGCAGTTCCACCCTGAAAAAAAGTGGGGCAGCTGGAGAGGCCATTCTCAAAAACTTTATTGAGTTATGATACGCATTATACCTGCTATAGATATTATTGATGGTAAGTGTGTACGCCTTGCATACGGAGACTTTTCCCAAAAAGTAGTCTATGATGAATCCCCAGTAAATGTAGCCAAAAAGTTTGAAGATGCTGGCATTAAGCGCCTCCACATGGTCGACCTGGATGGAGCAAAACAAGGTAAGGTGATCAATACAAAAGTTTTACAGAAAGTAGCAAGCGAGACCAAACTTATTATTGACTTTGGAGGAGGAATTAAGACTACAGAGGACGTTAAGATGGCTATAGAAAATGGCGCCAAGATGATCTCTACAGGTAGCATAGCCATCAAGAATAATACTCTTTTAAAAGAATGGCTAAAGCTATTCGGAGCAGATAAAATAATTGTAGCGGCTGATACTAAGAATGAAAAAGTAGCTGTGTCTGGCTGGCTGGAAGAAACAACTTTATCTATTTACGATTGCATAGAGAACTTGCAAAAAGACGGAGTAAAGCAATTTATGTGTACAGATATATCTAAGGATGGAAGCCTTATGGGGCCAGCAAAAGAGCTTTATGCTGAAATATTAAAGAAGTTCCCTGGACTTCATTTAATTGCCAGCGGGGGCATAAGTTGCTTAAAAGATATTGAAGAAGTGGATACTATCGGTTGCAAGGAAGTGATCATAGGCAAAGCTATTTACGAGGGCAGAGTCACATTGAAAGAACTAACCCGATTCAATCTATAATCATGCTTACCAAACGCATCATACCCTGCATGGATATACGAGATGGCAAGATCGTAAAAGGGATAAACTTTGAAGATATTAAAGAAGTGGGTAACCCCGTCGAGCTTGGTAAATACTACGCCCAACAAGGTGCCGATGAATTAGTTTACCTGGACATCACCGCAACGAATGAAAAAAGAAAGGTCTTTCGTTCCCTGGTAACACAAATAGCCGAGACCATAAGTATCCCCTTTACGGTTGGCGGAGGTATAGATAGCATTGAGGATGTATCGGCTTTGCTGGATGCAGGCGCGGATAAGATCTCCGTCAACTCAGCTGCGGTTAAAAAACCCCAAACTAATATCTGAACTGGCGAATAGATTTGGATCTCAATGTATTGTTGTAGCCATGGATATTAAGAAGGAAGATGTATGGAGAGTATTTGTTCATGGAGGCAAAACGAGGACAGAACTTAACGCCAAAGAATGGGCCAAGCAAGCGGAAGATATGGGTGCGGGAGAAATCCTGCTTACATCTATGAATAACGATGGAACTAAACATGGGTTTGCGAATGATATAACAAATCAAATATCCAGTTCGCTTCAAATACCCGTAATTGCTTCCGGTGGCGCAGGTACCATGCAGCACTTTGCAGATGCTTTTACTATTGGCAACGCAGATGCAGCCCTTGCCGCAAGTGTATTCCACTATAAAGAAATAGAAATACCTAACCTTAAACGATTTTTATCTAACCAAAATATACCTGTAAGGATATGAAAATAGATTTTGCAAAATTCAGCGATGGCCTTGCTCCCGCTGTAATACAAGATTCAAAGACCGGCAAGGTATTAATGCTTGGCTATATGAATGCAGAAGCCCTGGCTAAAACAGAAAAAGAAAAACGTGTGACCTTTTTCAGCAGAAGTAAAAAAAGGCTATGGACGAAAGGAGAAGAGTCAGGCAACTTTTTAGATGTAAAAGAAATATTCGCTGACTGTGATAATGATGCAATCCTTATTAAAGCCTCACCATTAGGACCTGTATGTCACACAGGTGCAGATACCTGCTGGAATGAAAAGAATGAAAGCAGCGATTTTCTCTTGTATCTGGAAAGTGTTATACAGAAACGCAAAGCGAGTCCGGATGAGAAATCTTATACATCTACCCTCTTTAAATCAGGTATAAACAAGGTAGCACAAAAAGTTGGTGAAGAAGCTACAGAGCTTATCATTGAGGCAAAGGATAATAATGATGAGCTATTCCTAAACGAGGCAGCTGACCTGCTTTTCCATTACCTGGTATTGCTTACAGCTAAGGACAAAAGTCTTGATGAAGTTATAAACGTTCTAAAAAAACGTCACAAATGAGAATAAAGCCAACGGAACAGATCTATTCCAATTATGTACCTCAAGACTTCCAGGTATGGGAATTGCTATTCAATAGACAAATGAATTTGTTGAAGGAAAGCGCTTCTGCTGAATACCTTGCTGCATTGAGCAAAGTCGGTTTTTCATCTAAAAAGATACCTGACTTTAAAGATGTAAACTCAGTGTTAAAAAAAACATTACGGGATGGAACCTGCAAGTTGTGCCATGTATTAGTCCGCAAAAAGATTTCTTTCAATTATTATCTCAGAAGAAGTTCACAGCTACGTGTTGGTTACGGACTATGGAAGAGTTGGACTACCTCGAAGAGCCCGATATGTTTCATGACGTATTCGGACATGTGCCCCTGCTTTCTAACCATGATTACACTAACTTCTTTTTGGGTATTAGCAAGCTTGCGCTTGAGCATATAGATAATCCACTCGCAGTAGAATTATTGGGCAAGATCTATTGGTTCACTATTGAGTTTGGATTGATCAGAGAAGAGAACAAGCTTAAGATATATGGTGCGGGAATCATGTCTTCTTTTGGAGAGGTGAAACACTGCCTTAGTAATGAAGTTAAGCGGGTGGACTTTGATGTTGATACGATCTTCTCTACCTACTATAGGAACGATCAGATGCAAAACCTTTATTTTGTCATTGATTCCTACGAGCAGCTCTATAACTCACTAGACAAGGTAAAAGAAAGCCTTAAAAAGAGGCTAAGATCAGCTGAAAACAAGGTTCTTTCTTAGAAAAGGCTATTAACAACCCTCTTTTAACAACTCTTTAGGTCTATTTACCGTATAAGCTTGTTCACGGTATAATTTTGTAAGGGATGAAGAGGCTTTGCTCATATTTAGGTTACCTGTATATACTCGGCTCAACAGTTATGCTAAGTAGTTGTGGTTCGGGTAAGAAAACTATTGCCTCAACTAATACCACTTCTACAAATCAGGAAAGCAAAAGAAGTAAAGAAAAGAAGCTAAAGGAAACCTATGCCACTCTGCTTGGCGTATCGCCTCATGACGTAGATAATTTACTCCTTTACTCTTTTATTGACGACTGGTATGGGGTGCCCTATAAGTTTGCTGGAAAAAGTAAACAAGGTATAGATTGTTCGGATTTTGTTAGTGTTCTTTTCGATAAGGTATACGGAACGAATCTGATGGGTAACTGCTCAGATCTTATATCCCAATGTCGTCCTATAAAAGAAGAAGACTTAAAAGAAGGTGACCTGGTCTTCTTTAAAATAAATAGCAAAAACATATCACACGTTGGTGTTTACCTGCAAAACCATCACTTTGTACATGCCAGTGTGCATTCAGGCATTGTAATATCCGACCTGAATATGGATTATTATAAAAAGTACTTTTATAAGGCAGGCCGGCTTAAAATATCACTCTCCCAGAATAGTTACAAGGGCTGAGTCATACATTTTCTTCATCTCATCAATACTGCCTAAGGAGTCTTCATCTACCACTACATCTTTGCCAATAACTACTCCAAGCATACTGAACTCAGCTTTGGCATCCATCATGTAGTTCACAAATTCTTCTTCCTTATCAAGACTTACAGACACCACTACCCTGCTTTGTCCTTCTCCAAATAGGAATGCATCCTTTCTTACGTTGGCATCAGAATTGATATCAAAACCTAAAGAGCGATGCATACCAGATTCTACCAATGCCACAAATAAGCCACCATCTGAGCAATCGTGGGCGGATTGTATAAGACCCTTTTCGATGAGGCCCTTAACAGAAGCCTGCACTTCAAACTCTTCGTTCAGATCGAAGTGAGGAGCAGGAGATTCCTTAACCTTGTGATAAGAATAGAGATACTCAGAAGAACTTATATCATCCTGGCACTCTCCTATTAAATAAATAAGATCACCTTCTTTTTTTAAAATCCAGGGTCATAGCTTTCTTTTTATCCTTTACTATTCCAAGCATACCAATAGTTGGAGTTGGGAACACAGGACCTTCGTATGATGACTGGTTATAGAAACTTACATTACCACCTGTAACCGGAGTATTGAACTTAGTACAAGCATCGCCAATACCTTTTATGGCCTGTTCAAACTGCCAGTATACTTCAGGGTTATAAGGATTGCCAAAGTTGAGACAATTTGTAATAGCGCAAGGATCACCGCCTGAGCAAACGATATTTCTTGCTGCTTCAGATACTGCAATAGCCGCACCTTTTCGTGGATCTGCATAAACATAACGTGCATTGCAATCTACTTTAAGAGCAAGGGCTGCATTTGTATTTTTAACATTCACAACTGCTGCATCAGATGGTGAGTTGGTACTCATATTTACTGTGCCCACCATAGAATCGTATTGGTTGTACACCCATTTTTTAGATGCGATATTGGGATGGGAGATAAGGAAATGAGCCACTTCTTCGTAGTCGGTAGGCTCTTCTATTGACTCGATCTTGAATTTTTGGAACGCTTTGTAATAAGCAGGTTCCTTAGATTCTCTTTTGTAAACAGGTGCGCCTCCACCAAGCACCAATGATTCTGCAGGAACATCGGCTACCAACTTATCATGCACATAATATTTCAATCTGTCACCGGCAGTTACTTCACCTATCACCGCATATTTCAAATCCCACTTTTCAAGTATAACTTCAATTTCTTTTTCTCTTCCCTTTTCAACAATCACGAGCATACGTTCCTGAGATTCAGAAAGCAATATTTCAAAAGGCTGCATATTCGGTTGACGTAGCGGCACCTTATCCAAATGAATGATCATGCCGCTTTCGCCCTTGGCAGACATTTCAGAAGTAGAGCAAGTAATACCCGCTGCGCCCATATCCTGCATACCAACAACTGCACCTGTCTTAATAACTTCAAGAGAAGCTTCAAGCAACAACTTCTCCATAAATGGATCACCTACCTGCACCGATGGCAATGATTCAGCGGAGTCCTCTGTAATATCTGCAGATGCAAAGGTTGCCCCGTGTATGCCGTCCTTGCCTGTGTAAGAACCAATAATATAAACCGGGTTACCCACTCCTTTGGATATTGCTGAAGCAGATTTACCGATCTTAACTATGCCCACCGACATGGCATTCACGAGAGGATTAACGTTATAACACTCATCAAAGAATACTTCACCTCCAACCGTAGGAACACCAAAGGCGTTACCATAATCGCCTATGCCTTTTACAATTCCTTTCATGAGCCATTTGGTTCTTTCGGAATTAATATTGCCAAAGCGTAAAGAATTAAGCTGGGCTATTGGGCGGGCACCCATGGTAAATATATCCCTGTTTATACCACCCACTCCTGTTGCTGCGCCTTGATAAGGTTCAACAGCAGAAGGATGATTATGTGATTCTATTTTAAAAGCACAGGCATAGCCTTCACCTATGTCTACAAGCCCTGCATTTTCTTCTCCCGCTTTAGCAAGTAAATGCTTGCCTTCACGCGGAAGTGTTTTTATAAGAGAGATAGAGTTTTTGTAAGAACAATGCTCACTCCACATTACAGAATATATACTTAGTTCAGTATAGTTTGGGGTGCGACCCAACACTATTTTTATCTTATCGAATTCTTCCGCTGATAGCCCTAATTGCTTAGCCGTTTCAACTGTAACTTCCTGTATTTTTTCTTTTACTTCCATAATCCATTTATATGTGATACAAAGATAATTATTTACTTCTCTTTATTATTTCATTTTATTGGGCACTAATTACATATTTTTGTGCTGATGGCGAATATAATTTATTGCACGGGGTACATAGTTCTTTTTTCCTTTATCATTCTTAAATCTGCATTTTTCAAATTGCCGCAGTTTAAGAATATTCATGCACTATTCGCATTCTATTTGAAGCTTGCCTTTGGTGTGGTGCTTTGGTATATTTATGTTTATCACTATAAAAACCGGCTTACTTCAGATATTTTTAAATACTACGATGATGGCAAGGTAATGTATAGTGCTTTACACCATCATTTCAGTGATTTTGTAAAACTAATTTTCGGGTTGGATGATTCGAACTCAGCA
>Ga0206856_10270_pt1 | contig 15930 bp, 26 predicted proteins | sample Alteio_BWOrgCont_48_FD_152630 | JGI IMG/M metagenome (GOLD analysis project Ga0206856, IMG submission 152630) | Enriched cells from forest soil in Barre Woods Harvard Forest LTER site, Petersham, Massachusetts, United States -... | ecosystem: Environmental > Terrestrial > Soil > Temperate forest >...
GCGGACAGCGCCGGATCGATCAATTCGGATCGCAGGGCCCGGACGCGCGCCAGCGTGCCCTCCTCATCCGCACCGGTGAGCCGCGAATATCCCGCGACATCCGCCGCCAGGATCGCCGCGAGCTTCCGGGTCCCAAACATAAACGCCCTTTCCGGCCATATAGACTAGCACAAAATGCCCACCAACGCCGCTCCATCGGACGAGCAACCCCTTTGGGTCGAACTATGCCGTCCGACCCACCCATCGAACGTTCGCTTTCGCTTCTCGTTGTCTGAAACCTGCCCTTCCGCTCTCTTTCGGCTGTGGCCGGCGCGCGCCCATGTTGGTCAGTCTGTCGCAGTGGCTCGCTTCTCGAAAGCAGACATTACGTCGGCGGGCCTCGACGATCATGGAGTGGAAAGCGGTCGTTCTCGCGAGCAATGCCGCCGATCTGCGCAGCATTCACTCTTGAGGCGACCCGGCCTCGTGCAGCGGGGAAGGTGATGAGCCCGGAAAGCGAACTCCAAATCGATTGATAAGTCTAGGAACGCTACTGAGGTCCATATCGGTCTCGTAGCGCTGGCAGAGTGCAGCGAGGCGCTTCGGGTCAGGGGCGCCGCCGCGAAGCTCTACGGCAAGTTCGCGGAAGTAGTTCTCAAATCCAGCCGGCGATATGATTTCTAAGATGCGGGCCGGCGCATCGCCAGTATTCCAAAACGTGTGCCATTGGTTGCGCGGTTTGAAAACAAGGTCGCCGACATTGGCGATTACGACGGACTCTCCAAGCAACGCTCCGACGCTGCCTTCGAGGACGAAGCTGTATTCGTCCTCGCGGTGATGCCGATGCAACGGCGCCGCCAGAGCTCTGGGCGGAAGCGGGTGCTCCACCAAAGCGAAACGGCTTCCCACGTCGCCTCCATCAATCAAAAATCGCGCCCCTATGCTCCCCAGAAATGCGGTTTGACCGTCGCCCGGCCCGATCACTCGCGGCAATTCGGTACCCATGGCATCCTCCTAAGACAAGGTGCTGTTGGCGCTCCCTGGCGGCCTATTGTCCGGAGAGCCTTACCCAAGCACCGACCATCCGCGGGAGGAAAATCACGCGATCAACTACAACAGCGTCCTGCCGGAGCCGGTCGGCCAGCATCTCAATCCCAATCTCGTCTCTGGATGCAAGCCTCTCGCGTTCGACGATAGGCAATAGGCTTCGGAGGACCTGAGCGAGATACTCGTAAGCGGGGGAGGATGGTCCGCTCTCGACTCTCGCTGCAGCAATCATACTTGGCCGCGGTAAGCCAGCTCGCAGGAAGGTCGCGAGCAATTTAGCGCCCATGTCCAACTCCGCTCCTCCGGCCTTGAACGCTCCCAGAATCAGACCACGAATTTGATCGAACAACCCCGAGGAAGGGATTTGCGACAACTGCGACATGTCGATTTCCTGAAACGCCATGATGCCGCGCGGGCGGACGAATTGTGACAGCCTCCGCAAGAGCGACGCCGGATCAGGGATATAGAGCAAGATCAGCCGACCGATGACTGCGTCGAACGTCCGCCCGGGATCGAAGGTCTCCAATTGAGCTTGCTCGAAGCGCACATTTGTAGCGCCGAGCGCATCGGCGCGCCGGCGCGCCAAGTCTATTGAGGAGGCCGCTCGGTCGATGCCCAGCACATCGCCGGTGTCGCCGACCAGGCGAGCGGTGAGCAATGAAACATCGCCGACTCCACAGCCAAGGTCGAGCACGTTCATGCCGGCTTCGACGCCGGCGCGCCGCAATACGTCCTCGGTGAGGTCCTCGAAGAGCGCTGCTTGCTTAGCTAAGCGCGCTGCCTCTTCCCCAGAATGCCCAAGAGGGTAATCGCGGAACTCGCTCATCACGCCTCCTACGCCACGAGGACAAGCCCATGTTTCAAGGGCGCATGAAAAGCCGGTCGCTTTCCGCCCCAAAGGCTTGGAGCGTCTACCTGACGTAAGCCTCCGGACGTTGGGTCACATTAGCAAATTAACGGGGGGATGGGATACCAAGTATGCCTCCGCGTTGGGTGGAATGGGGAGGAGCGTCATGAGGATTGCGGCGATTATCTGGGCGACAGCATAATGATTGCCTCGGCTGGGATGCCTGCGGCAGCGAAGACGGCGAAAGAATGCAACGCTGAATACGCGGCACAAGGGCGCAGGTCAGAAAAAAGCGGACTCTATTGCGGCCTGCAAGGCCGGAACAGAAGTAGTCCCGACCAGCGCGGGGCCTGCGGCCACAGCGCCCGCGCCGACCCCCGCGGCCACGGCTGGCGGGAAAACCGCCAAAGAGTGCAATGCGGAATACGCGGCGAATAAAGTCGCGATCAAGGCGGCGGGCCAGACCAAGAAGGATTTCGTTGCGGCCTGCCGAGTGGGAGGAGAGTTCATCCCGCCGGCGCCCCCAGCTTCTGCGCCAGCACGGACTGCGACGCCCGCCGCACCGGTAGCCCCCGCTCCGGCTCCGGCTGCGGCGCCTGCGCCATAGCCGGTGGCCAATGCCCCGGTATCGGCCTCCGAGGCTCAGGCCAAAGCAAATTGTCCCACCGGCACCGTGGTTTGGGTCAATACGTGTATCATTTCAAACGGAACGCACAACTACGAGACCACGAAGCAAGGGACCTATATGTGCGAGGTCGCGGCAAAGCTGCTGGTGATCGCGCCGATGAGAATGAGAGTGCATTTTCAGAATGACCCTCAATTCGAGGGTTCACCGCGGTTCCGCGTAATTTGCAAGTAATTTCACGGCAATGCCTACATCAAGCCCCCGGTCCTACCCAAATTAGGGCCTATGCGACTGTGAGCGTAAAATGGCACCGATTCAACGGGGTAAATGCGATGGAACAGCCTGGTTTGGACAATCGTCATAGGGACAGAAATGGCGAGATCGCCCGAAAGCACGGCAACACTTTCGTGATTACGCTGCGAAAGATCTACGGTCAAAGCTTTGCGCCGGAGTTCGCCGACAGCGAAAAACTAGCCGAGGTCTTGCACAAAATGGACGAACCCTCGCTGAGCAAGCTCATCCGAGATCACGAGAGCGGGGACCTCGAAGGTAAGATCAAGAAGGCGCGATAGTCGGGGCGTCGCTCATTCATAGACCGTCGCGAGAGTCGGTCGGCGCTCCAAATGACAAACCAGATGGAAGGTTCGAAGTTACCACACGTCAAGCACAAAATCGAACCGCCCCACCACCAATCCGGCGCTTTTTTCCGCGCTTATCAGCAGCTCGTGGCGGAACAGGCCGTCCGAGCTATTCTTCGGTTCTCTAGGAAAATAAAGCTGCGTTGTGAGCAGGCGTCCATTTGGCGGCTGAATCTTAACATGGATATGTCTCGTGCGCCCCTCGTACAATCCTGGTACAACGCTGCTCAGGCGATAGCGGCCCTGCGCATCGGCGAACTGATGACCGCGCAAGCGGAATCCTAAATTGTCGTATTCGCCCCTCCCGTCAGCCTGCCAGAAATCTATCAGCGCGCCCGAAACCGGTTTGCAACTAAGTGAGAGCACATAGCCCGCGAGGTCGAGCGGTTGTCCCGCCATGCCAGGTTCAAACAAGTTGGTGCGCTCTGGCGAGGAGGGCTTGAAGAACGGCCCCTCAATCTCCGGCAAAGTAGCGGCATCGCCGTCGTGGCATTCGGGCGTAGCTGCAGGCCGAGCGTTAGCCAAGCCCGTGTTAAGCAAGTTGGTGTTGAACAGGAGCGCTGAGCCCGCATACGCTCCGGCTCCTAGCGCTCCGCGTCGGGTCACTACTTCGCTCATAGTGCGCTCCAGTTGCGGCCGCAAATATGGCTGATGGTTGTCGGCAGAGATCCATCCCGCGGAACGGTCTGAGACTACGTCCGAGTTTGCCTCGGTCGCAAGGGTGTGGCCACGCCTCATTTCCGACCGGGTGACAGATTGTGCCCGACGCCTCTCTTTGATCATCCGCTTAGATTGTTAGCCTAGAACCTCATAAGAACTCGCGTCCGCGTCCGGCGCGCCGTTGGCGTTTGTTCGCTCGACCGCTAACGCCGCGCGGTTTACATCTAGAGCGGTCATTTCCGGCTCATAGTGCACGATAGGGAAAGGCACTATGCACATCCGAATAGCGGCTAATTGTAGGTAGGTGGCCGATCGATGCGAAAGTCCCCTGCTCTGCCTATGGCGCGCAACAAAATGGGCCGGTCACGCCAAGCGCCGCATTTAGCCGCGACGAAGCCAATAGGAGAGGAATGTGAGAAAACTCTTGGATCGGATCGCAATCGCGATTCTCTGCTCGAGTGTAACAATAGTCGCGGCGCAGTCGGCGCAGCTGCCGCCTCGGCCACCGAAGGAGCAGAAAGCCGTCGATCGCTTCACTGTAGTAAACGACGATGGCTCCATCACGTTCAGACTGTTCGCGCCTTTCGCCAAGGAAGTCTCAGTGTTGTCGGTGGAACTCCCGACAAATCCCGATGGGCTGATCCCACTCGAAAATGACGGCAAAGGCCTATGGGTCGCGAAGACGGGCACCTTGACGCCCAACCTCTACGAGTATTCGTTCCTTGTCGATGGACTGCGATTGGCGGACCCCAGCGGCCGCTTGCCTAAGCCGCAACGCCATATTGACGCCAGCCTCATCCTGGTCCCGGGCGGGTCCACAGACACCCGACAGGTTTCACACGGCGTTCTCGCGCTAGTGGGTTACCACAGCAACGCACTCAGTTCCGAGCGGTCAATGTACGTGTGGACCCCACCTGACTACAATCCGACTGGACCCCCGCTGCCAACGGTCTACCTTTACCATGGATACGGTGACACCGCCGCTTCATGGGTTGTTCAGGGCCGCGCGCCGCAAATTCTCGACAACCTCTACGCTGAAGGGAAAATCCTACCGATGGTGGTCGTCATGCCGGACACTGAAACCGATGCCCCGGATGCTGTGGCCGAGACTTTCGTGGGTGCCGGCATTGTGGACTTCTTCGCCAGGAACGCGCTAGACGCAGATCGCGAACTCATGGAGGACGTGGTTCCTTACGTAGAGGCCCATTACGACGTTCGCCAGAACAAGTCCGGTCGCGCGCTCGTGGGACTATCGCAAGGAGGCTATCAAGCGCTGGTGTCCGGCATGAGTCATCTTGCCTCCTTCGACTATATCGCGAGCTTCAGCGGGGTGACCATCACCGCCACCCCAAACGCCGCGGTTTCTCGCGCTTTCGCCAATGCCGCGGAGACCAACGTATCCCTTAAGGATCTCTCCTTCACAATCGGTGAAAATGACACCCTGATCGGGCCTCAACTCAACGCCATGCGACAAATAATGGACCAAAAGGCGATCAAATATAACTTTGTGAGCTATCCTGGGCTTGGTCACGAGTTTCGCGTTTGGCGTCCCTCTCTCGCCGAATATCTTCAAAAAGTATTTCGTTAGACAACTCGCCGTTTCATCCGGTGATTCATTGCAAAGGAAGCGCCGTAAAACTCGAACGGGTTGCACCACTTCGGCTCACTATCGCTTGGTCTGGTCTTAGGAGGCGTCGAATTGGTCTTGCAGCCTCGAACCCGAACAGAAGGAGGCGTCGATCTTGCGATATTTGAGGTGCCCGTAATTTCTCGTTGTTGCGCAGGTAGTGCTGGACGCTCGCGGCGTTGATGCTCGCCTGTCCGCGCGTGTCGGCGAGCATGATGATGAAGGGGTAGCGGTCGGGATGCTCAAGCGCCGCCCACAAGACGAGCGCAAGGGAAGCCATGGTGCTTTTGGCGCAGCCGCGGAAGCAGATGATCTCGCGGCGCTTCGCGTCGTTGTCCTGAAGCGCACCGGCCATCTCGTCGAAGAAATCGGAGAGCTCGGCAGGGAAGTGATGGGGCGGTAGGTGAGGCAGAACCCTTTCAGGGTCTTGGCGGCGGCGCGGCGGACTTCGATGTCGTCCGCGAGGCGTTCAAGCTGCAGCGCCTCGGTTTGCATGGAGAGCGAGCCAGAGGCGCGCTACGGCTTCTTCGGCTGAATGGCCATGCGCAGATATAGCGCCGGTAGTGCCTTCACCGGCCGTGTAAGTAGAAACGGCCTCCGCTACCCAATCGTTGCCACTGGGCCACGTCTCTTTGTATTGCCGTTCCCCTTCCTTCTTGCCGTGTGCTGCCCACATTTCATGTCTGAAATTGCGGAGGCATTTGAATTCACCGCCGCACGCCTCGGTGAGTTCGGACAGAGTGGGAACGTAGGCACGATCGCCGCTTCGCAAAACAATTTTTTCCGGAGGAGTGGCCCAATTGCCCTTGCCGCCATCCGGCCAACCCGCATCCTGCAACTGCCTCGCCATTTCGTAGGAGATCATACGGCGTATCGCTTCTTCAGCGCGTCAATCTCCTTCGCCACGGGCTGACCGACAAACGTCTGGCTCCATCATGTGCACAATGAACGTCAGCTCCTTATCGCCTTCGCCGGCAACCAAAGTATTGCCATTGCAGGCGATAAACTCCCTCCCGCACAGATCGCAACCTCATACTCTTCGGTTTTGGGTAATCTTTCGCGTCTTTGTCGCCAACTGTTTCGTCGCTCTTACCGCCACGCGGCGGTAAGAGCTGGCTATCTGCTAATGAGCAAAGTATACCATAGCGATGGAGTTCTAATCGCGTGCCCATAGCAACACTCCAGAAGTCCGAACCATCTCGTCTGGTTTCGAGCCGGGATCAATCGCCTCAAGGCTGACGTGGCGGCCTACAATAGCCTCTAGCTGCCTTTTCCACTCGCTGTGATGTGCCAGAAGATTTCCGGCCGCCCAATCAGTGTTGCGAGTTGGCGGTGTCAAATAAATCGCCAGATCAACATCGCTGTTCGCGGTTGAAGAAGCGTTCGCGCGGCTCCCGAATAGCCAAATCTCGCGAACGTTTCCATTTTTGGCAGCCCAAAGTCGGATGCCGGCCAGCCATTCTTCCTGCATATCCATAGCTGCCTCTTACACTCCAGTTCTTTCCGGCACCATCGCTTCGACAGTCGCCCTCGGCAACATCCCACCATGCGACCACGCCGCAATAATGACGGCGCTCACTTCCGACGGCAGCGGCTCGTAATGGATCTCCTTCCCAACAATTCGATCGGTTTCTTATACATGCCGTTGGCGAGTTCGGCTTGGAGTAAGGCGAGGTCGATCATCGCGACGCTCTTGGCGGCTTCCACGCGCTTGCGGGCGGAGCGGCTTGAGCACGCCTTCGACGGCGGTCTTCTGGCGACCAGTAGACGATCTTCAGCAGCTCCTCGCGCATCATGCGATCCTCGAGCGCTTTCTCCAGGCCGGAGACAGAAACGAACGGGTCTTTCGCCCGCTCGTCGCGGATGCGGCAGATCCTCTTCTTCGACGGGTGGCACGACGCGCATGAACCGACTATAACCTATCGCCGTCGCTCTCAATGCAGAGGGAACAGAAGTGAAAGAACCAACGACCAAGCAGCTAGCCGACCATTTGGCTAGAAAGACGATGCTTCGCTTAGAAGAGGCAACCAATAAACGCGTGAGGAATTACATGGGCCGCTATAACGCGGCAACTGACGAAAACTATAAGCAACGGTATTTTAAGAGAGCCGCGGCGGCAGCAGCTCGCAGTGCTTACTGGACAGAGAGGATTAAGGAAGCCGGCGCGAAACCAAGTGACTAGGATCGAGCTCTCGCCCATCCGAGAAATCTCGGCGCTCCCCTCCCCTGGACAAATTCTCCCTCTCGCCCAAACGATGACTTACCACCGTTGAAGAAAGCGGTCTCCATGGGTGGGGTGGAGCGCGCGCCCACTCCGCGCTCACATCTCCATCATCGCTCTTGGGCGGCTCGGGCGGTGGGACGAGATAACGCCTAGGGAGCTGCTCGACGTTCGGGTCATGCGGCATGAGTTCGCGCGCGAGCGGCCGAAGCATTAACGATGTAATGAACCCAAATGAAAGTGAAGGTCCGTAACGCTGGTTAGCCCCGTGCCCCCGCAAAAACCGCACGGTGCCAAGACTCTCTTCATGCATCGACATGAGGCGGCTTCGGAGTACGATCGGGCGGGAGCCTCATTCCGTCTCGAATGGAGTCCTCGACCGTCTTTCCGAGACAAATTTGTGCCCGCCGCCCCTTTTGATCATCCGCTGAGATTCCGGGTTGCAGCGCGCCGTCGACGTTGGATTACATCTAGACCGGTCATTTCCCGTTCATAGTGCACAATGGGGAACATGCACCATGAGGTTTTCGTCACCCTACCCGCTTGCATTCAAGCGGTGGAGTACCCCCTTTTCGCGCGTCTTGGGTGCCTGTAACCACAATGGTCCTCCCGAGGAGCCTAATGGCGGCGGGCTCCTATGAGGAAGGACGCCAGGGTGGCCGGCAGGTCTCCAACCACGCGCCAGCGGTGGCGAGTTCCGTTCTCCACCAGGACATCACCGGGAGACAGCAACACCTCCGCGCCATCGTCCAGCTCGAGTACCATGTTGCCGGAGAGAAGGACCCCGAAATCCGTTGTGTCGGTCCTGTGAAAGCCGGGCTCGTCGTCATCCTCGATGTGCATCTCGGGAGTGGGTTCTGGTGCAACCACGCCGTTTGGCGGGTACGTCCCTATGATGAAACGGATTCCACCTAGGGGTGGGAATATGCCAGGCGCCGCCGGATTGTTTCCCGGGTTCGGGTAGGTTGCGGGCTCATCGGCATTCCATAGGAAGGCGAGCTCTCCTAGGCCGGGGATGGGCGTCCCATCGACTCTCCCGTCTCGCACAAAAACCGCCCGACCCTTGGCGTCATGGCCAGTGACAACCATGCGTACCTTCATTCCCTGTCTCTTCTCGTCCGACTTGGTCATGGTCACGTTCTTGGATGATTGCACTTTCGTTGTCATTTCCAATTTCCTTCGTGTTGTTGAGTCTCAATTCTCTGGCGACGAGGCTCAGGCGCCCACGGGCGAAATGGCCGTGACCCCGCCGTCGATCAGGAAGTCCGCACCGACGACGTACGTAGAATCGTCCGACGCGAGGTAAACCGCCAGCTTCGCGATTTCCAACGGATCGGCCATCCGTTTGCTTGGATTGTTGGCTCGCAGAATGTCCTTAACCGCCTCGCTCTGCTCTTCGCCTGCGAAGCGACCGAACATCGCCGTGTCCGTCGGGCCTGGGCTTAGCGTATTCACGCGAATCCCGCGGTCAATGAGTTCGGCGCTGAGGATTCGCGCCAGATGGACAACCGCGGCCTTGCAGGTCGAGACGGTCGAGGTCGTCGGCCACCCCTTGCGCGCGCCAACGGACGCATTGATGACGACAGACGAGCCTTTCCTGAGGAGCGGCAAGGCCTTTTGAATGGTGAAGTAAGCGCCTTTGAAATTGGAGCCTATCACCATGTCGAAGCTTTCCTCGGTCACGTCTTCGAACGGCAGGAACTCGCTGTAACCTGCATTTGCGAAGATGCCGTCCAAACACCCGAACTCCCGCTTGATCGTGGCAAACATCGTATCGAGGTCGGCGAGTTTGCTGACGTCCGCGCGAATGGCGACGCTACCGGCCCCCAGCGTCCCCTTAGCCGCCTGCAGCGTCCCCTCATTCAAGCCGCAGATGGCGACGCGCGCGCCCTCTCGGTCAAATTCCTGCGCTGCGGCCAGCCCTATCCCGCTGTTACCCCCGGTGATAAGGATATTCTTGCCCGTTAGCCTACCCATTGTCGTCACTCCTCTAGACTAAATAGATCCGTGTCGGTTACAGTTTCAGGCAAATTTTGTCGACGCTGCGTACCAGCTCCGCGAGACTCGTTTTGCTGAGAACCTGCTCAACCGCGTCGTTCGCAGCGTTGAAGATTGGGCCAGAGACCGACGCCGACGTGGCGGCCTTGGCGAAGAACGATCAGCCCCTTTCGCTCGAGGAGCTTGAGGATCTTCCGCACCCAACCGGATTGGTCTGGAGACTTTTCGCGACTGCCTCCGAAGTCGTCCCTCGTCGTCAGCGTAGCTCCGCGGTGAAGGCTTCGGTTACGCCGACAGATGCGATGCCGGCGTTGTTGACCAGCACATCGATCTTGCCGGCGTCCGCCTTGACGCCCGCTTCGACAGACGCGTCATCGCTCACGTCCAATTCCACTGTGTTGATGCCGAGCTTCCGCAGGGCCTCAGCGGCCTCTCGGTTTTTGTCCGGCGTACCGCGCATCGAGGCGTAGACAGTGTGGCCACCCCGGAACGGGGTTTCAGGTATCACGGCCAAAGCCGCTGCTAGCGCCGGTGATCAGGATTGTTTGGACATACTCAGTCTCCTTGAGGGGCAGAAGCGGACGAGGCAAGTATTTTGGCGTGTCTCATCAAAACAACTTCTTTCGCGCTTGAATTATTCAATGGGATTGTCGGTCGATTGCCATCGTGGTGGCTCCAGCCGCCGAATCCGCTTTTTTGCTTCGCATTTCGGCCACCTGCCCTTCGAGCCTGCCGACACGACGTTGCAGAAAGTCGACCTCTCTGGCGTTCAGGGCTTCTTCGAATTGTCTGAGGAACCGCCAAAATCGCGTCCACCTGCTCTCGGGGTTCGTTGCGGGAGAGAGATTGCTCATGAGTTTTCCTTTCGATTGATTGCTGCGTAGATCTTGGCATTAAGTGGATATCCACCTAATTGAACCAACTTGCTACATTCCGGTCGCATTCATCCCGATTTGCTTCCGAGCTTTTCGCCTTGCGCCTCGGCGAGGATTTCCAAGGCCGCCCGCACTGTGGCGAGCTCCTCGGCCGGGAGCTTTGACGCGAACGCATTGTTAGCGCTCTGCCAACGAGGCACCGCATCGTCCAACAAGGCGTAACCAGCCTCGGTCAAAACGATCCGACGAATACGGGCGTCGGCGTCATCGCGGCGCGTCTCAACCAGCCCTCGCCGCTCGAGGGGCTTAAGATTCTTCGTTAGTGTCGTTCGATCCATGCCGAGCTGGTCAGCGAGGCCATGAATGGTCGGCGACTCTTGCTGGCCCAGCGAAAACAAAAGCACCAATTGCCAGTTGTTCACGCCGAGCGGTCGCAATTCTTCGTCGAACCGCCGTCCGATCGCACGGCCGGCTTTTTGCACCCGCTGACATAAGCACTCCTTCATTATCAGTGCGGCAGCCTTCGCAATCGGTCGTGTTTTTCTCATCATCGGCGGAATATGTGCATATCCACCTTATTTGTCAAGCCGACTTGGCGATGAAAGAAGGTCGGGCCGGCCGCGGCTTTGCTCCCTTGGACTCAATCGAGGAGCGCGACCTCGATCTCCTTCTCCTGCTGGCCGCAACGACGATGCCGGGGAGCAAGAGCGTCCACCTCATCAAGGCTGCGCAGTTTGCGACATTTAACCTCGCCGAAACCATGTTTGTTTACTGCTCGTGCACGGACCGCGGCAACGCAGACTGAGCCAGCTCTTCAACAAATTCCCCCAAATGCGCCCGGGCGCGATTATTTGAGGCCTAAGTGATTCATTCGGCGACTCTATCTAATTTGTCTCACGCAGATGCGCCGTCGATCAAAGTTTTGCGCTCCGACAATCCGCGCTCCGCCCGCATTTATCCGACCTTTCGTGAGCGGTCGAAGGTTCTTTTTGTGACATCGGAATTTGCCGATTTTGTTCAAGCGGGCGGCCTCGGTGCGGTGTCCGCCTCGCTGCCCCGGGCGCTTCGACGATTCTGCGATATCCGCGTCCTGGTGCCAGGCTATCGACAGGTCCTGGCCCGCAGCCAAGACCTTGAAGTGGTTGCACACCTGCCGGGCGTCGCGGAAATTCCGCCCTGTTCGATCGGTCGACTGACCACGGCGGACGGCCTGGTCATCTACGTCGTCCTCTGCCAGGAACTGTTCGATCGTGACGGATGCCCCTATATGGGCCGAGACGGCGCCGAATTCGACGACAACGACATTCGATTTGCGCGGCTGAGCCTTGCCGCTGCCGAGATGGCGACGCAGGCGCAATACGACTGGAGGCCCTCCAGCGTGCATCTCAACGATTGGCAAACGGCGCTCGCGGCCGGCTATCTCGCCTGGAGCGGCGCCTCGGTGCCGTCCTTGCTGACCGTGCACAATCTTGCGCATCAGGGCGTGTTCGAGGCTGAGCGAATGGAGGCGCTGGCGATACCGACAAGCGCCTTCACGATGCAGGGTGTCGAGTTCTTCGGCAAACTCTCCTTCCTCAAGGCGGGCATGAACTATGCCGCGCATCTGACGACGGTCAGCCAAACCTATGCCCAGGAAGTCACGCAGGCCGAGTTCGGATGCCGTCTCGACGGGTTGCTGCTCGAGCGCGCCTTGCAGGGCCGCCTCACCGGCATCCTCAATGGCGTCGACGATACGTGGGACCCGCGTCAGGATCGGCAGTGCTCCTATCTCTACGACGCGCAGCGTTGGAAGGGTCGCTACGCCGATTACCTCCGCGGCGGGTTCGGGCTAACGCTTTCACGCGCGCCGTTGTTTTCAATCGTTTGTCGGCTCGTGCATCAAAAAGGCGTCGATCTGGCGCTGCACGTCGCGCGCGATATTGTCGACCTTGGCGGACAACTAATTGTCATGGGGCGTGGCGAACCTCAATTCGAGGCCGCGTTCGCGAGCCTGGCGTCACGTCACCGCGACGCGGTAGGCGTCCGCATCGGCTTCGATCCAGAGGAAGCGAGGGCTATTTTCGCGGGCAGCGACTTCATGCTCATGCCGTCGCGATTCGAGCCCTGCGGGTTGAGTCAGATGTATGCGCAGCGGTTTGGCGCAATTCCGATCGCCTATCGCACCGGCGGTCTCGCGGAAACCATTCACGACGGCAAAACCGGTTTCCTGTTCGATCGGTTTTCGGTCCAGGCGTTGTCGGACTCGATTCGGCTGGCCTTCGACGTCTTTGGTTCGTACAAACGCATGAGCGAAATGCGCCGAGCGGCAATGGCGTTGAAATTTGACTGGAGCGATTCGGCGCAACGCTATAACGCCCTTTATCGGCAGATTGAAACGACGGCTAGGCGTAGCTAATCTCAGAGGTCTGTGGAATCAAGACGCGTTGTAGCGTTAAGGTCAAAGAAATTGCGGCAAACTCTCGCGCATTGTCTCGCGGCGCGGTCTCCGCGCGGCGATCGCGGGTTTCGCAATTTTCGGTTCCGCGATCGGTGAGCACGCGCCGCGACGGGATGTCGTGCGCCCCGTGGAACGGGATCAAGCGGTCGTTCAGCAAATCGGCGGCGAGCGGCGTCCTGTGGTCGTAGGTCTTGGCGCGGCCGACCCTTTCCGTCGCACAATAGCCCGGACATTCGCTACGTCGCCCATTGCGTAGTGATACTTGAAACAATAGCAGCGTGCGCGCCGAGCGCCATGTCAAAGGCCAGTTAACTACGCTTGATCATGGGCGAGGCCATTCAGCAGCTGCCAGAGTCTGCCGTCCGATCCAGTGATCCGGGACGTCCTTACGGTAGCGCCGTAGGAGTAAGTTGGCGATCAACCCTGTCCATCCGGTCTGGTGGGCGGCGCCCAGCCCTTGCCCCGTCTCGGCGTGGAAATACTCGTAGAACAAAAGGAGACTGCGCCAGTGCTCGTCGGAGCGGAACGGCGGTTGAGCTTTCATCGCCGGCGCTACTCCGAACTCGCCACGTCGATAGATATTCGCGACCCGCCCGGAGATAAGGTTGGCGACGCCTTACAGCGTGAGGCGTGAATTGCCGAGGCAAGGCACGGCAAAGCTGAACCCTTCGCCGAGAAAGCGGTGGAACTTCTCGATCGATTGGATCAACAAGTAATTGACCGGCAGCCAGATCGGCCCGCGCCAATTGGAGTTGCCGCCAAACAGCGCGGAGGTGGACTCGCCGGGAACATAGTCGATCATGGCGGTGCCGACGCCAGGAAGCGCGCCGAGGTCTTGTGACGCTCGTGGATTTTGCTGACGCTCCGCACCCCAAATCGCGAGAGGAACTGCTCGTCGTCCAGTAGGCGGACGAGGATCGGTTGAATCATGGTGTGATCGACGACCGATAGGAGGTGCTCGTGCGGTCATTCTCCCAATCCGGGCAGGCGCAAACGTAATTACCGCGGAACAAGCCGCCCTTGTGCCTTCGCAGACGATCGCGAAACCGGGGGGCGCGGTTGAGTAAACGTTGATCGACGACTTCGGTGGCGAACAGCGGAATAAGACCCATCAACGAGTAGACGTCGATATGGCGCCAGGCGCCGTCTGGTCCGATGATGAGGTCTTTGAAAAATCCGGACCGCGCGTCCCACATCGACGGTCGACCGGTCCCATGCCCGGAGAGCGCGTCGCAAATTCCGAGAAACTGCTCGTAGGTCTGTATCGCGATGTCTTCGTACTCGGGGTCGGTTTGCGTCAGTTCAAGTGCGATCACAGTCATGTGTAGCGCGAACATTGCCATCCAACCGGTGGCGTCGGCCTGCTTGGGCTGGTAGCCGAGCGGCAAAGGCTTTGAGCGGTCGAAAACTGAGATATTGTCGAGACCGAGAAAACCGCCCTCGAAAATATTGTTGCCGTCTGCGTCCTTGCGGTTGATCCACCAGGCGTAGTTAAGAAGGAGCTTGATGAAGACCCGCCGCATGAAAGCAACGTCGCCGCTCCTCCGGAGGTCATCGTTTCGACCCAGCTGAACAACGGACCGTGGCCGGGAGAGTTCGATGCTAATGATTTTTCAACTTTGGCGCACGCCCCGCTCACCGTCGCCCGACTTTCTACGATTCGATTAAAAGTCTCGCAAAGCATCCGACGACATCCTTCGACGCGAGGAGGTCGACACTATGGCTAAGACACTGAGTCCCTGCATTCTCGGAGAGCTTCAACGGCTGAAGACAAGTGCGCCATCTACGGCAGCTTCTCGGAAGTCTATGGCCACGACGGTTATAACCAAGATCGTCGCCGATTTCGCACGTGCGACCATACACAGCATCGCGGAAATTGACGGCGGCAGCCCGAGAATGACGTGGGGCGACATGAGAGTTCTATCTTGAGAGCGCTGATCTTCTTCGCCAGCCCCGCCGTGGCTGCCGCAATCGCCACCACTCTATTCGTGACCGTTTGGTTCCGAACTCGCTCCAGATTGAGAGAATCGCCAAGGAGCTGACACATGCTTTCCCGGCCCGAAGAAACGGTTGCGCAACGAGCGGCGGGCGTCCTTACGCGCCTGCCCGCGAAACCCCGACATCATTGGGAGGATGAGCCGCGTTGGTTTCGAATTCTCTTTGACCGTCTCATGGTCAAGCACGGTGCGGCACTAAGATCGGCCCCGCGGCGTCAGACCATCTAAGCGAGACCCCCGGGCGTTACTGGCTGGCCTTGAAACAAGGGGGCCCCATCGCTCAGGAATAAGTGGGACCGGCCGGCCAAGGCAACGCGCGGGACCGACCCGCGCCACTGCGGGGCAAAGCCGACGCCGGGTAGAGCGAAAAGGCCGCTGCCGGGGTGCAAGGGCAGCGGCCAGTGGCTCTGGAACAGGAACATGACCGATTACCACGAAACCGATAGCGCGCAGAATTTCTTTTCGAACTGGCTAATCAGATGCGTCGAATTGCAAGACCGGCGCCGTTCACGCTCAGGCGGGGCCGAGACCGCAAGTCAACAGTGTAGCCCATCGCTACCTGCCGACTGGCTGCAAAAAATCGGCTCCGCCGGATGCGACCGGCGAGGCCGACCAGGATCACGCGATCAGGGGTATCTGCTCGCCGTCCCAGGCGCCGGCTGGACGGCAACCGTGCACGAACCCAACGGTAAGAGCGGCGTTAGCCCGGATGACGTGACGTTCTCCACAAGTCACGCAAAAGGCCGGCCCCGTCGCGCTCAGGAACGAAACGACGGGGCCGACCAGGACCCACGCTGGAGGGTACAAAGCGCTGGTCCTGGGCCCCATGACGCGCACCGGCCCCAATCGCGCAAGTCGCCCAAAAGCAGTAGGTAGCGAGGGGCGATCGCCCGCCCCGTATAGGCCGGCCCCACCATGGCCGGGAAAGCTGGCGGGGCCGGCCCGCCGGCGCCGTTGTTGCGACTAAGACGGGGCCAGC
>Ga0206856_10238_pt3 | contig 15926 bp, 15 predicted proteins | sample Alteio_BWOrgCont_48_FD_152630 | JGI IMG/M metagenome (GOLD analysis project Ga0206856, IMG submission 152630) | Enriched cells from forest soil in Barre Woods Harvard Forest LTER site, Petersham, Massachusetts, United States -... | ecosystem: Environmental > Terrestrial > Soil > Temperate forest >...
CCCAAGAAAGTAGTCCCAGTGCTGTCGAAGAGGAAGCTGATTTCACCCGTTGCTTGGGTGACGCTCGAGGCGGTGCCGCCGGAGGTGTTATCCCAGAAGTCGTAGACTTCCTTGGTGGGCGTATCAGTCCCAATGAAAGGGACGACAATCGGGAGATTGACACAATTAAATGTGCCGCCCAACCCGGTGTCCGTTACGCAATTGATGCCCATGAGCAGTTTGCTCAATTGCGAATCAGCTGAGTTTGCGCTTGGAATCACCATCATCGCGGAGTTTCGCAAAGTCGCGTATAGGCTGACGGTCGTCGCTGTCGATGTCGCGGTGAGGGTGACCGCCGATGCGAGAGGAAAGATAGTCGAGCAGTTTGTGACCTTGTGTGAAACGTATCCTTGGCTTGCCAATGTCGTGGTCAGAGGGATCGCGCTACCCGTGTAGGTGCCTGCTCCAATCGTGGGTGTGTAAATGGTGGAGGCCGTCGAGGTGTTCGTGTAATAGGAAGTGGCGCCTATGGTCGCAGTTCCTTCGACTTGCAGTGTGTAGCTCGTAGCGCCGCTTGCGCAAGTGTTGATCGAGATTTCATCGTAAGTTCCCGCCGTCGTTGTCGTGGCTGCTCCTGCGGATAGGGCGGTTGCGATCGCAGTCGCGCCGGCAGCAATATCGATTGAACAAGCTAAGTCGGTCGAGCCAGTGCAGGTGTAGAGGGTTGCCTTCGAGTTAGAATTACTCGAGCTTGTTAGATAGATCGAATAAATAGGCATCTTGAAGCTGGTCGGCGTGTAGCTCACTTCGCCTGTTGTTGCGAACGCACTGGAGACCCCAGCGAGGCTCCCTGCTATTAGTAATGTAGTCATGGTTTTCATAATCATTATGAGTTCTCCGATTAGGTTGGGGATTTTAATCTTAGATCGTTTTCATCACAAGGGACACGGAGGATGTCGCCGCCGTCGATGATCCGCAGCCACTGAATGCGAGCGCGACTCCGTAAATCATTGCTCCCAGTGTGAGAAGGATGAATAGTTTTAATTTTTTATTATGCATAATATTTTGCTCCTTTTTTTGAGGTTGAATATAAACTTTGAGATCGTATCGCAGTAGAGTAAAGCGAAATAGTGAGTAAATGTCTGAATTTTCGCAAAGATCTTGAAATTTGACTAAATTTAATTTAGTTTATAGCTTTCCAACGGCATACTTCAGAGACTTATCTTGCAGGATGAGATTGATGGAAGCTTGTGCGAAGTTTGAGCGAGCTTGGACGAGGGCGGCCTGTGCGGTGAGTACGTCGACGATCGATGCACCGCCGACTTGGTACATGGCCTGAACGGCTTCAAATGACTTTTGAGCGGCGCGAACGCCCACCTGGACTGAGTCAAGCAGGGTAAGCGCGCTTCTATAGTTCACATAGGCCGTTCGAATATCGGCTTGAACTTGGAATCTTGCATCGTCGAGTGCGATTTTATTGTTTTCAAGTGATGTTCGAGCTTGTTCAATATTTAGGTGAGTAGCGAAGCGGTCAAAAAGATTCCACGTCAGATTCAGTCCGACGGTGTACTCGACTTGGCTGCCAAGCTGGTCAATTAGAGGGGGTTGTGAGAAGTTGAGGACATCGACCCCGTTCGCATAATCATGTGTCAGATAAGTGCCACTCGCATTGCGCCCGAAAACCAGATCTATCTTGGGGAAGTACCCGCTTCTCGCCTGAGTGATGTTCCAATCGGAGGCTTGAACAGATGAGATACTCGATTTTACGTCGGCGCGATCATCTATAACCTCCTGAATGAGATCCTGAACAGGCCGAGAAGCGAGTTCCGACTTGATTGGATTCGCGGACGAAGGAGCTTGGAAATAGTAGTTTTTAGTCGGATCGATCCTAAGTTTTCGAATGAGAAGAATTTGATCGGACTTTACCCTCGCATCGTAACTGGTGACGGAATAGGCGTCGGAACTGGTCTGTGCTTGTTGTCGATAAAGGTCAGGTAGTGAGGATGCTCCGACTTGGGTTTGTCCTACAATGAGCTTGAGCCGCTCGTTCGAGGCATCGAGATTTTTTTGTGCAATGTCGAGAAGCTGTTCGTCGAGTGCGAGTTGAAGAAATGTTTGAGTGATATCCAGTGCGACTTGTTCCTTTGCCCATTGGAGCGAATAGAGAGCGGCGTCTCGTCGCGCTAGCGTCGACTTGAGGCCTGCATAATCAGAGAGGCCATTGAATAGATTCAGTGTGCTCGAAACGGTGACGCTTGCGTTGGTGTCCTCTTGATTGGCAAGCGTTTGTCCGGAGATCGTGTAAAGAGTCGTTCCGTTTTCATATGCATACATCCCTCCTGCGCTGAGGTTTGGGAGGAACTGCCCATAGCCTTGAAGTATTTGTGCTCCTGTTAGCTCATACTGATTGGCACTTTGAAGGACTGACGTGGCGTGGTGGATGGCGATTTCCACGCATTGCTCTAATGATAGGATCTCGGGCCCGGAAGAGTTTGCCGCCGAAACATCAGTTCGCCCCATCAAAATCAAAAAAAGCGCAATTATCAAAAATACTTTGATCTCCCTCACGGCGCCTGACCCGCTGCCTGTTTGGAAGAGGTCGCACCCGAGGCGACAGGCTGGACTTTTTGTCCTTCTTGCAAACTGTTGCCTATGTTGAGCGCGACTTTTTCGTCCGCTTTCACGCCGGAGCGAATGAGGATGTTCTCTCCATCGTTTTCGACAAGATCTATTTTTGAGTACCGCAAGGTTCCATTTGCTTCGACGACGGGCACGTAATGTTCTGTCTTGCGATTGACGAGGGCCTGGACCGGAAGTTGAAAAAACTGAGGTGTATGCACTTTCATACTGACCTGAACGAAACTTCCCGGGACGACGGCGCGATCGGGGTTGGGGAGTATCAGTTCCGTAAGCAAGGTTCGAGTCCTTGAATCCAGCTCGCCTGCAATCATCTGAACGTGGCTCCGTAGAGGTTCGCCGATGCGGTTGGGGAGCTGGATATCAACAGGGTCGCCGACGTGCACGTAGGGTGCGTCTCGTTGGTCGACGTATACGAAAATTCGAAGTGGGTCATTTTGTGAGATTGTGAACAACGGTTGCGAAGCGGACTGAGATCCACTCGCATTTTGTAGAAGCCAACCCGGATCAACGAATCGGTTGGAGATCACTCCGTCAAAAGGTGCGGTGATGTTCTGGTATCCTCGCACGACTGATTGCGTTCGCAGATTCGCTTCTGAAACTTCGGCGTCGGAGACCGCTTGTTCTTCTTGCTGTGGGCTGATGAGTTTGCGCCGGCGAAGGACCTGTGTGCGATTGGCAATGCGCCGTTTATTGAAAGCGTCCGCGCGTGCAGAGTTATAAGCTTGTTCCTGTTCTGGGGATTCGACGTGTGCAAGGATTTGGTCCTTTTTGACAACGTCGCCAATATCGACGTGAAGCTGGTCCATATAACCGCTGACACGTGCATAAAGAGTGACGGAGTAGTACGAGCGGGTTTCTGCCATGAGGGTGAGAGGGCGCTCGGTTGGGGAGACTTTCACGAGAGCGGTTTCGACAATGCGACCCCTTTGTTCTTGTTGTTGGCGTGCCTGAGTTTCGCTGTGAACGCTGGATCTGCGTTGAATTGCGAGGAACATCGTTCCCAAGATGACGATGGCGAGAAGCGAAAAAGACCAGACGATGAGGTGTTTTTGGTGCGATGAGGTGTGTTTCATTTCCGTCCTTTGCTTTGAAGGTCGCGATCGGTTTCATGCCGAAGTTCTTCGTTAAAGGGGATCTCCTCTTGTAAGTAGAGTTTACGGATTTCATGTTTCGTTGGCATTTGTTTGCGTAAGACCGAATAAGCCACTGGAACGATAAAAAGTGTCGCGATTGTGGAGAACACCAAGCCCCCGATCACAGCTCGGCCGAGAGGTGCATTTTGTGCTCCCGCCTCACTTAACCCAAGAGCCATCGGGATCATGCCTAGGACCATTGCAATTGCAGTCATCAGAATAGGGCGGAGACGAGTTTTTCCGGCTTCGAGTGCGGCCTCTTGCGAGCCAGTTTTTTCGCCACCTTCGACTCTAAAGTCATTTGCGAAGTTCACCATCAAATTGGAGTTGGAGACAGCGATGCCGATTGCCATGATCGTTCCCATGAGCGATTCGACGTTGATCGTACTGCCGGTGAGACTGAGAGCCCAAAAAATCCCGGACAATGCCCCTGGCACAGCAACCATGATGATCAAGGGATCCATCCAAGATTGGAAAAGCGTGACCATCAAGAGATAAACAAGAACTGCTGCCAGGCACATACCGAGGCTGAGTTTTGCGAAGGATTCTTCCATGACTTCATTTTGACCTCGAATATGGATTTTGAGGCCGCTTGGTAGTTTTCCAAGGGACTGCACGGCGTCGCGGACTTCTTGAATCACAGACCCCAGATCTCGCTTTTCGATATTCGCGAGAACGTCCAGGACTCGCTGGACTCCTACGTGATTAATTTGGCTCATCGTGGAGATCGCTTCAACCTCGGCGATGTTTCCGATCAACTGCGCGGGAGATGCCGGATAGAGATCGGTCGGTAGCGTCCCTGCTTGTTGGTTGATTGGTCCGGCGCTGGAGGGGGTGACCGGCACGTTGAGGAGTTCATTTAAAGAGGATATTTTTTGAATCGGAACTCGAGTGACGACGGAGTAGTTCACGTTGTTTTGAGGGTTAATGTAATAACTGGGGGATACCAATCCGCTGCCGGTCAAAGCATTGAGCAAACTACTGGTTGCGTCGCGTTCTGTGATCCCCAACTGCGCCGCTCTCTCCCGGTCGAGATTGAGTCGCAGGGTGGGATAATCCAGCACCTGTCGAATGACAACGTCTTGAGCCCCGGGGGTTCGTCTGAGTTTGTCCCGAATTTTTTTCGCGTACTCGTAAGCGGCATCTGAATCTCGAGACTCAAATTGAATATCGATTGGAGCGGCTAATCCGAAGTTGAGGACCTGACTCACGATATCGGCCGGTTGAAAATAAATTGTCGACCCTGGAAAATTTTTTGCAAAATCCTTTCGGATATTCTCCCTATAAAGTTCGGAAGGTTGATGGTTTTCTTTGAGAGCCACCAAAATCTCGGCGTCCATGGAGGCCGCATTGTCTGAGGGGACAAAAGCGAGATTATAAAAAGTGGGCACACCCAGCATGGAGTTTAGGGTCTCAAGTTCAGAGGAGGGGATGATTTGCCGGATACGATCTTCGGCTTGAGCGATTATTTTTTCGGTTTCGTCTATTCTGCTACCGGAAGGGGCACGAAAATGAAGTTTGAGAATACCGGCGTCTGTAGTCGGGAAAAAATCTCTCCCAATCACCGTAAAAGGAAGTGCGAGGGAAACGACGAAAAACAAGGCGAAGGTCCCCCCTGTGACGAAAGGATGATGAAGTAGAACCTCAAGGACCGATCCGTATCCGTCTTTGAGGCGATTCAAAGCATGTTCTCGTTTTTCGTTAAAACGTAGACTGAAACGTCCCGACCAAGTTTGCGTGTTGTATCCCGGGGCGTGAGTCGTTTGAGAACCTGCTTCCATGGGCGCATTTCTGAGTAGAATTCGTCCGAGGACAGGGACGAGTGTTCGAGATAAGAGGTAGGAAGCGACCATTGCAAAAACGACAGACTCTGAAAGCGGAGTGAATAAAAACTTAGCGGGTCCTGTCAAAAGTACCACCGGGAAAAAGACGATGCAAATGGCCAGCGTCGTGACGACTGCGGGCAGTGCAATCTGATGGGCTCCGCGAAGAATAGCTGCGGTGATATTTTCGGAGATTGGCCGATTGCGATTAATGTTTTCAATCTCGACCGTGGCGTCGTCGACCAACATCCCAATCGAAAGAGCAAGACCGCCGAGAGTCATCACGTTGATTGAGTTGCCGGTGAGCTTTAGGCCGATGATCGAGGCCAGAATCGAGAGTGGAATGGAAGTACAAACGATAATCACGCTTCGCCAGCTTCCCAAGAAGACCAGAATCATAAGTGACACTAGCACGGCCGCGATGACGGCCTCAGTAAAGACACTCTTCACAGCCGCGCGTACGAACGTAGATTGGTCAAAATCAAGCTTCATGCGAATACCTTTAGGCGCCGTTTCTTTAAGTGACTGAAGAGTCTCTTTGACCCGATCGATCACGTTGAGAGTTGATGCGTCTGATTTTTTTAAAATGTTGAGGTAGACCGCGCGTTTTCCGTTAATTCGCACTGCATTGGTTTGTTCGGCATGGGAGTCGCTCACTTTGGAAACGTCGCCTAACAGAACCTGTCGGCCGTTCGTTATCTTAATTGGGAAATGGCGAAAACTATCGAGATTCGTCGGACTTGAGTTGGTGACGATATTATATTCGAGTTTTCCAATTCGGGCGATACCCGCAGGTTCAATGATGTTTCCATTTTGAAGAGTGTTGGAGATGTCTTGGAGCGAGACCCCGCGGGCGACTGCTAGCTGAGGATCGACGTCGACATTGATTTCGCGTTGCGATCCGCCGTACGGTGCGGGAGTGGCAAGCCCGGGGATGGTGAAGAGTTGCACTCTGAGAAAATTCAGTCCGTAGTCAAATAGCGAATCCTCTGGCAACGTGTCGCTACTCAAAGTGATTTGAGCGACCGGGACATTCGCGGCATTGAATGGCAGGATAACGGGGGGCGTGATTCCGGGCGGAAGAACGCGAAGAATGGTCTCACAGATGGCGGCGGATTGTGCAACGGCGTTTCCAATGTCCGTGCCCGGCTGAAAGTAAACACGAATGTTCCCGACCCCTGGCAATGATTGCGATTCGATGCGCGACACGCCTTGCACGGTCGTGGAAAATGCGCGCTCATTGATAATGACAATTCGGCTTTCCATTTCCTCGGCCGTTAAACCCGGATAGTTCCAAATCACACTGACTACAGGGATGTCGATGAGGGGAAAAATATCGACCAACATACTCGAAACGCTTAAAATCCCCATAATAAGTAGGAAAAATGCCATTACGGCGACTGAGTAAGGGTTGCGAAGTGCAAGTCGAACGATCCACATGGAGAAGTCCCTTGAAAGAAACCGAGCGGTCTTCCGACCAATGCGACAAGCGTGCCATCTAGGGGAGTGATGAATCGGGCCATGTGAGCCGAGAGCGATTGAAAATCACATCTCAAGCTGCCTAGTAGAAATTATCTAAAAAATGAAAATAAGTAGTTTTTGATGATCTGAAGCGCGCATAGCGGCGGCGTCGGTTTTCGGTCGAGATACGCAATCGTTCTGCCGATTTTGCCGTTTAAAGTCTCGTCCTGAGCAATCCAAGGCACGTCACGAATTTGAGCGAGGACTCCGCGAACGACAGCTTTTTCTCGCACCCCATGTCGGGACTGCCTGGAGAGCTCCCCGAGCACGGCTTCGATCAGGGCGTCATTATTGGGGTGTGCGAGGAGCACTTTGATGGTTTGCTGGCGGCACCAGGGAGAGATCATGACTTTTTGAACCACTGCTTTGCGGAAGAGTCTAACATTCTCCGTGGTCCAATTTGCCTCGCCCGCTAAGAGCCTTTGATTAACGCCAGTGCTGAGTGTTTTTTGTAAACTCTTGGGTGTGATGGCGGCGTACTTTTCCCAATCGAGTCCGAGTTCATTGATGTAAATCAGATATTCCATGGCAAGCTCTCGAGGAGTGTAGGCCATGACCTTGGGTTGATCCAAGAGGTAGATGTCCTCGGTTTGAGCACGAATGTATTCCATCCGTTTTTGCGTCAGTTCAGCAGTCAGTAAGTAGTCTTCGGCGCGTTCGGGATGGAGTGTGGCACGAAACTCAAAGGGGCGGTCTTCTCGAGGGAACGGGGTACGGGACAAGAACTTCATTCCGACACCCTGATAGTGAGTCGATGCACCTGGGCCTTTAAACGTCGGTGTATCTGAATAAACGTAGCCATTGATGCGATCGGCGATTTCGCCGATGGAGTTTACATGACCGCGATTTACGGCTTCGACTAATCTCCTCAGTGAATCTTTTTGTTCTCTCTTCAAGTGGCTGATGGGGGGTGCATTTGGGATGTCTTTTCCAAATACACCGAGAGCGAGTGCCGGCCGGCTTGAATAGTCCACGAAAAAACCTAAGAAGGCTTTGGGTTTGTCCTTGAAAGCGGAGAGTGCTCCAATATTCAGATGGGCCGTCGTATCCACTTTCAGCCCGAGTTCTTTGGCGACATCGAAGATATACTCATTCATTCTCGAAGTTTGCTTGGAGAGTTGGGCGAGCGTTGCCGGCGAAGTCTGAACTTCGACAACGGTCGGGTCGACACTGATGTTGAAGTAAAATCCGTCTTTGAATCGGACGGTATACTCCATTTTTCCCCACCTCGGGCCTATGTGAGGTTCAACGGTGCAAAATGAGTTGCATTTTTTTTCGACCGCTTCCGAAAATTTGCGAACAAAATCTTGTTCCGTGTCGTCGGGTGTGTGTCCTGCATCGCCAAGTTTTTTGAGCCTTATAGTTAATACTTTTTCTATCGCATTGCTCGTAAAATTAAACTCGGTCCCGAACGTGGGAGGCCATGCGTAGAGGGTGCTGCTGTAGAACAGGACAAAAAGCGCAGCAACAAGTCGAGTTACAGTCCGGACACTCATTGGAAACGCATCGGTACTGATGACGTAGATCTTTAACCGCGAGGTGTCTTTGCTGTCAGGATTGTGACGCTATTTGAATGTTACAAATTCGGGTTTATCGACGTTCGACACAAAAGATCCACGAGGATAATTCATGGTCAAACAGTGGATGTTGCCCAGATCAAAGTCCGCCAGATCTTTTGTTCGCACGCCGACGGTTTTGAAACCAAGGTTTTGATAAGCCTGAAGGGCAGCGGCATCGGCATCGATATCCATCTGCGGAACAAAGATAGTGCCGTTGACGAGCAATGTGTTCATGTAGGTTTCATTATCTATGCCCGTGGATGGGATCATGTGAACTTGATAGCCCGCTTGCGTAAACTGTTTTGCATAATCTTCGTTGTCCGTCAAAACGTCCTTGCCGTTGAGGAATTTGACTCGTTCATCGATATCGCCGATCCCGCCCCCTCCGCTATATTTCAACAGTGTGGTCGTTTTACATCCAAAATAGCTTGAAAAGAAGGCTGTTGGGTCGTTCATATTAGCGACTTCACTGACGTTTTCGGCGAAACAATTGCCCTCTAAATCGAAAAGCAAATTGCCTCCACGAAACTGAATGCCCGTTTGTTGCATCGGCTGAGAGAAGGCCGTTGCAAAGGCTGCGTCGGGTTCGAAGTTCTGAGGGTAGATTGAGTCTACAAGTCCGTAACTAGGAGGTGTGCTGGAGTTCGCCGATTGTAAAACGACGGGGAAGGGCAGTGAGTCGCGGCCCCAAATTTCATCCGAACCGGCAGGGACAAGTAAAAACTGAAGTCGCTCGGGACTTAAATAAGGACTGTATAATTCTTTTAGAGGTTCCACTAGATCCGGATCATCCACGTAGATGACTAAAACGACCGGGGCCGGGAGATTTTGAGCAATGGCCATGCGAAGGTCCGGGAGTTCATAGCTCTGCTCAATACTGCTGCCGCTGATGGCGACGAAACCGGTCTCTTCGACTTCACTAAAAGGTCTTTGGACCGCCCAGTTTTTCGCCATGGACACTTTGTGTGTGCGGTTCCATTGAGAGGCGAGTTTTTGTTGGAGGTGACTGCCGAGGTGACTCTGTGATGCCGGTAGGGTGTCCGCGAATGCGATACCATTGAGGGCCGACGAGGTGATGGCGGCTACTGCTGTGGCCCCTAGGGTGAAGATGAGTTTCGTGCGCATGTGGTTCCTTTATAAATGGGAATGGGATGAGCGAGTTCCCGTAATGGATCTAATCTACTTCAGGATTATTTAATTTACCGAAATAATCAATTAACAATCCTCCATACCCCTTCGTGTTTGCGCAATAGGCGTGGGGCGTAGAGAATTCGGATTTTCTCATCTGATATAAATAATGCATTGAGTTATTGATGTGGTCAGGAGAATTACAAATGAAAAAGAACACTGAGCATCTATCGATTGCCGTTACCGCCTTCATGGCTCTCGCGACGCTCGCGGGCGCGGGTCAAGCCCATGCCGCAGACGCTCTCGATGAGCACAAGGGACAAGTGATTTGCCGCGCTGGCTGTTTCTTGGCAATGTTTTGCGACACTCGCGCGGTTTTCGATCTCGCGGCGGATGTGGGTTCTTCAAGCAAGTTATGGCGAAACGAAAACAACGACTATTGGATGGACTACGATTATAATATGGGACCTTATCCCCTCGTGCGGGATAACAATGCTCAATTAAATTTTCCTCTTACGGCATACGCCTTCGAAGACGGCCTTGTCGCTTATACACTGCAATTGCAAGGCAGCTATACGGCGGATGATATCCAGAGCCGCAAGCGCTTCAGCGCGACTTTGATGTACAGCTGGGACAACGGCGGCGTCGGCGTGACGGATTATCGTGATGTCACCTGTCGGTATTATCCGAACAACTAAAGTTTTTATCTAAACCAAGTCATAAGTAGGTGAAACGTGAGCGAAGAGGGGTTCTCTCCTCGCTCACGTTTTTTTTTTTGATCGCATCGAGATCCTTTGGTTTCCGTTGCGATGCTTCTTGTGCTAACAGTATTATTCGATGGAAACTCAGAGAGAGTTAGAGGTTTCGCGCGTACAAAAGGGCACTCAGCTGCTCGTTCACTTGAAGGGCCCGATTGAGGGGGCTATCGATTTTGAAAAAAAGCTGGGTCTTCTCACGTCCGAGCTTTGTGTCAATACTCAGGCTGTGCCGCGAGTCAACTCCGTGGGCATCAAGGCCTGGATCAGTTATTTCCAAAAAGTAAAAGAGCAGGGCATCAAGCTTCGATTTGTCGAGTGTTCGATTGCGATTGTCGAACAATTCAATTTGGTCTCTAACTTTGCGTGTGGTGGGACCATCGAATCGATTTATGTGCCGTTCAAATGCCTGCTTTGCGAAGATGAAACGCGTGTCTTATTTAATGTTCAAGATTTGAATCCGAATCAGTCCCCAGAGTCTCGATCTAAGTGCGCTGCGTGCGGCGGACTCACGGTTTTTGATGACGCCCCCGAAGAGTATCTCGGCTTTTTAAAAAAAAAGGTGTTATCTAAGTAGTCCTATGAAAAAACTCAGCCAGATTACGATCGCCACTACGATTGCCCTTGTCTTCGCGCTCTCGCTCATTTCCGCTGGATCGGCGAACGCAGATTCGACTTCTAAGAAGAAGAAAAAGAAAAAGGCGGCGGACGCTCCGACCGAAGAAGTTAAAAAAGTAGATCCATGGGCTCCGGTGAATTATTCGGGCCATATTGGACTGGGTTTAGAACTCGGTTATCCGGTGTCACTTGTGGCCAAGTATTGGCTCAATTCGACTTCCGCGATCGATGCAGCGATGGATTTGGCTTATTTTTCGTCAGTCGGCTTTCACGCAGATTACCTTCATCACTTTAGAGATGGGTTTGGACACTCGACCAAGTTCCTCGCCGAAACCGTTCAGTACGTCGGTATTGGCGCGGCGGTCGTGCCGAGTTATGCGTCGATTTTAGGGTTCAGTTATTTTGGTTGGGCTATTCGCGTTCCACTCGGGGCAGAGTGGTTGCCGAAGTTAGAGGGGTTTCCACTCGGGATTTACGCAGAAGTCGTGCCGCAGTTTGGATTTGTCAGCTTTTCAGGTCCGGCCGGAACCCCAGGTCTTGGGACTGTTTCGGGCTCTGGCTTTGGTGCGTCCATCGATGTTGGCGCCCACTATTATTTTTAATTTAATCGATGCGGGGTTCGTTCGTGGAGCGACGTCTGATCTCTTCGCGTCGAGCGATTCGGGCCGAGCGTGCGGCAATCCGAGCTTCACGAGCTAAGCGGCGTTCGTGGACCTTGTGTTGTCGAGACTCATGCAGCGCTCGAAAAAAGGTAACAATATAATCTTTTGCCGACCACAAGCTGAGTGCAAGAGACAAGTACAGAGCGGTCATCCCGACGGCATAAAGAATATCGCCGTAGATCTGCTCGCGTAAGATGATCAACGCGATCGCGACCATCTGAAGTGTGGTTTTGACTTTTCCTCCTCCGGAGGCGGAAATGATGACGCCCTCTGAACTTGCGAGAGCTCGAAGTCCAGTGATGGCCATCTCGCGGCAGATCAGGATAATCACGACCACGGGGTGGATGCGCCCAATATACTGAAGCATGATCAATGCGGAGGATACGAGGAACTTGTCTGCCAGGGGATCCATGAGTTTGCCGTAAACGGTCACTTGTTTACGGGTTCGTGCAAAGTATCCGTCAAAATAATCTGTGATGGCGGCAAGACCAAAGACAATCGCCGCCGCAAGATCACCTGCTGGAGTTCGGATAAACAGCAGGCCGACCACGAGCGGCACGAATGCCATTCTCAGTAGCGTGAGACGATTGGGGAGGGTATCGAATTTGAGATCATCCATAGCGTTTCGAGTAATAGTTTCTATGAGCAGTGGTGGGTGTTTGTCTAGGGATTAAAGTTAGGGTACGCTGAACCCCATGACGAAGACGACTAAGAATGAGTCCACGCCCCCATCCGATCTCAAGCTTGTTCCTGACGCATCACAAGAAAACAACTTGGAGCGTCGGAGATTGCCGCGTTTGAGCTTGAGCTCCGAACAGTTTCGATTGAGCCAAAATGGAAAAATTTTCTCGGTGACGGACTTATCGCTTGAGGGGATGGCGATTCGTATTTTGGACCGGGGTGATCTAGTCCTTTTCCCTGTCGGGGTTCTCCAGGAAGGGATCCTCAATTTGAGAGCGGAAAAGTTCCAGATTAAAGCCCGAGTGATGCGTTTCACGAATACGACGGTGGGATTTAAGTTTGAGAATCTAGCTGATTCTTCGGTTCAGGCGCTTAAACACTTTCTCGATCCGAGTGTGCTTGGAGCTGAGCTGAGGCCGTTGCCTGCATCGGAGAGTCAAACCACGAGTTGGTATCACGGACCGAGCGGCACGGACCTGCTTTTTTGGCGAGCGACCGACGGTCAATATCGGCGAGTGACATTGTATGTTTTGGGAAGTTTCATTCAATGGGATCGGGAGACAGGGCTTTCGACCGGGCGCTCCCAGTTTTCTGCTGAAAATGGAGAAACACGAGGGATTGTGCGCTTTGAAACGATGCTTCTGGATCCGGATTCGACGCCCGATCGTGGCAAGTTGAGCGTTGCAAAAACTCTCATCCTGAGTTCTAACTTACCTCTTGAGCTACAAAAATGGTGTGTAAAGCAGTTGGGGGACCCAAATGGATCGTAATTTTGCTCTAGAGTTTGTTCGAGTCACTGAAGCCGCCGCTCTTGAAAGTGCGCGCCTGATGGGACGTGGAGATGAAAAAGCCGCCGACCACGCAGCGGTCGAAGCGATGCGTAAGATGTTGAACTCCATTCAGTTTGACGGCACCGTCGTGATCGGTGAAGGTGAGCGCGACGAAGCTCCGATGCTTTATATCGGCGAAAAAGTCGGACGAGGCGGAGGAGGCCCTAAGCTGGATTTGGCGCTCGATCCTCTCGAGGGCACTACGATCTGCGCTAAGGGGGGGATGAATTCTCTTTCTGTGATCGCGATCGCGGAAGAAGGTCAGTTCCTTCACGCGCCAGATACTTATATGCAAAAAATCGCAGTCGGGCCTGCCGCTAAAGGAGCGATCGATCTTCGTGCTACGGCCACTGAAAACCTAAAAAATATCGCTCGTGCCAAAAAGTGTCATGTGGATGATCTCACGGTCGTGATTTTGGATCGGCCCCGACATTCAGATCTCATCGCGGAAGTTCGCAAAGCAGGGGCTCGAATTTGGCTGATCGGTGACGGCGACGTATCGGCGGCGATTGCAACCTGTAAGCCTGGAAGTGGCGTGGACGTCCTATTGGGCTCCGGTGGCGCACCTGAAGGTGTGATTGCGGCCGCAGCGCTTCGATGCATGGGCGGTGATTTTCAAGGCCAACTCATGTGGCGCCACGAGGAAGAAAAATCTCGCGCCACCAAAATGGGTGTCACCGACCACGCCAAGATCTACAAGATTGATGAACTCGCTCAAGGCAACGTTATGTTTTGTGCGACGGGCGTGACCTATGGGAATTTTTTAAAAGGCGTCCGCTTTTTTAGCGGCGGAGCTCATACGCAGTCGGTTGTGATGCGTTCTGAGTCCGGCACGGTTCGCTTCATTGAAGCCGAACATCACTTTGATCGAAAACCGAGGTACTAACGAATGGCTCAAGCAGAAATCCATGAAGTATTGCCCGTCGATTGCGACAAACTTTTTGCGGCGATTATTTCGTACGAAGAGTACCCGAAGTACGTGGATGGCGTCACCGGGATCAAAGTAGAGCGCAAGGGTGCGGGACAGGCACGTGTGACCTACAACGTATCGATGATGAAAGACGTGACCTACACTCTTGATCACAAAGAAGATCAGGCGCTCGGGACGATCGAGTGGACGCTCGTGGAGAGCGATTTTTTTAAAGCCAATAAAGGCATCTGGAAACTCAAGTCTGTCGGGGCCGGGAAAACAGACGTCACCTACAAGATTGAAGTCGAATTCAAAATCCCCGTGCCGGGTTTGATTTTGAATCGTCTCATCAAAGGGAGCCTCCCTTCGATGCTCAAGTGCTTTGAAAACCGTGCAAAAAAGATTTGAGTGAAGATCCATGGCAGATGACATCAAAACTTCAGCCGCCGAACTGATGAAGAAGGTCCTCACCGTCGGTGTGGGGGCGATCTTTTTGACTGAAGAGAGTTTGCGGTCGATGATCTCGGAGTTCAAGCTTCCCAAAGAGCTTTTGAACGGGGTGATTGACTCGGCCAATAAGTCCAAGAATGAGTTTTTGCAGAGTCTCTCGCATGATGTGATCAGCCGAGTGATGGATCGTTTAGACGCCGCGGCTGTGATTCAGGAGATTTTTGAAAAAAACGAGATCGAGTTGAACGTCAAAATCAATATTCGTCCTAAGACGAAAAAATCAAAATCAGCCCTCAATCCGACCCCCGTAGACGAGAACTAAGCACTTAAAAAGTTCTTCATCCACCTTGTGAACCAGATTATCTCTCATAAACTGCAACGCTTCGAACGGCGTTCGCGCTTTCGAGTAACTGCGATTGGTTGTCAGAGCATTGAAAATATCGCAAATGCAGACGATTTTCGAGAACGCATCGACCTCGTTGGTTTTTTTTCCTAAAGGATAACCTTTGCCCAGTTTGTCCTCGTGATGTTCTAAAATAGCGAGCTTGGTTCTGAGGCTCAGGTCCGGATTGTCTTTGACGAGGTTGTAGCCTTCTTCGGAGTGTTGTCTCATCTCTTCCCACTCGTCTTCGTCGAGCGGCCCATTTTTATTGATGATCTCTTTTTTGATCCGAACCTTGCCGATGTCATGAAGAAGGCCGGCGAGACCGACCTCGCTGAGTTCTTGTTCGTCGCTGATTCCGCTCTTACGTGCGAGAATGATGCAGTTGACGGCAGTTCCGACGGAGTGTTGAAGAGTGTAAGGGTCGTGGCTCGAAAGTTTGCTGAGCAAGAGATAGGCTTTAGGGTCTTTCATCAGAACGTAGACAAATGAGCTCACCACTTGAGTACTTTTTTTAATGTTTTCGGGAGAGGGGTTTTCAAAGAGATCTTCGACGACGAGCATCGCTGTTTTACGAAGCCCTTCCATACGCTTTTCGGGGGTGAGAGAACTGCCATTCTCAGGGCGAGTGAGCAATGTCTCGCTCAATGTGCGAATAGCAGGGAAGTCCTCATCCCGGATCCAAACATTCTCATGAGTGCTGAGGGCGAGAGCCGAATAAGGTTGGTCTGCCTCTCGGAGTAGGGTCGGCCCTGGAGTCTGATGGTCCTCTTTAAACACATAGAATGCGATACTGGGGAGGCTCGGCTGATTGACGTCGACTTTTTCGACGAACAATAGGGTAGGTACCTCAAA
>Ga0206856_10271_pt1 | contig 15923 bp, 15 predicted proteins | sample Alteio_BWOrgCont_48_FD_152630 | JGI IMG/M metagenome (GOLD analysis project Ga0206856, IMG submission 152630) | Enriched cells from forest soil in Barre Woods Harvard Forest LTER site, Petersham, Massachusetts, United States -... | ecosystem: Environmental > Terrestrial > Soil > Temperate forest >...
CTGAGCATGGATGTGACCTATCAGGTGATCGTGCTCGGGACATTCTATCTTTTTTGAGGCAATCGCCTTTTCGCAACAGCTGCAGTGGGGGTTCGCCTGTCTTTGGAAGCCACTCGGAAACGAAAGGGCCGCGCATGGCGAATGAAAGCAGTCAGGCAACGCCGGGCCGGTTCGAAGTGAAGGCGAGCGCGTCAGACCATTTCGCGTGGCTCCGCACCCGGCTCAGCGTCGAACGGACGCTTATGTCCTGGGTGCGCACCGCAATCTCGCTGATTGGATTTGGCTTCGCGATCGTTCAGTTCTTTGACCGCTTGGGAGCGTTACCCGGGGCGACGCCCGCTCTCTTTCCGGCCGCGCCGCGATACCTTGGTCTCATGCTGATCTTTTGCGGCGTTCTCGCACTAGTTGTTTCAGTTTGGCAGTACCGGGTGGGGCTTCGGTACCTCTGGAGTGGAGATTTCGCTACGATCGCCGGAACGACGAATGAGCGTCAGCAAACGCCGCTTTTCGCGGTTTCAATCGCTCTAATCTTTGTCGGACTGTTTGCCTTCTTTGCCGTGCTTCTACGTCTCGTTTAGCGAACCCCGGAAGATACAGAAGGGAGATAAAATGGCCAAGCCGCGTTTCCCGCCGCTCACGGGGGTTATGCAGACATCAAAGGCGCCCAATTCGAGCCAACCAATTTCGGAGAAGCAAAATGCCCGATCAAGCCGACAAAATCCCACGGCACATCTTGCCTATTCCTGATCCCCAACATGTCGGACTGACGACGTATGACGCCAAGGATCCGAACACGAAATATCCGCCGATCACGCCGTTGCGGCCGCCGAGAGCCGCACCCAACGTGCTTGTCATCCTGCTCGACGATGTAGGCTTCGGCGCCGCTAGCGCGTTCGGCGGCCCATGCCAGACTCCGAACTTCGACCAACTCGCCGCCAACGGCCTTCGCTACAACCGCTTTCACACGACAGCGCTGTGCTCTCCAACCCGCGCAGCGATGCTCACAGGCCGGAACCACCACTCGGTCGGCCTTGGCGGCATCACCGAGATGGCGACATCGGCCCCCGGCAACAATTCGATCATCCCCAAGACTAAGGCGCCACTGCCGCTGATCCTCAAACTGAACGGTTACTCCACCGCGCAGTTCGGCAAATGCCACGAGGTACCAGTGTGGCAGACGAGCCCGATGGGGCCTTTCGATCAATGGTCGACAGGTGGCGGCGGGTTCGAGTATTTCCACGGCTTCCTCGGCGGGGAGACGAACCAGTATGAACCGGGCCTGTATGAGGGCTTCACGCCGATCGAGCCCCCCAAGACAGCGGAGGAAGGGTACCACTTCACCGAGGACATGACAGACAAGGCGATTGCTTGGGTCCGTCAGCAGAAGTCCCTCATGGGCGACAAGCCGTTCTTCATGTATTTCGCGCCCGGCGCCTGCCACGCGCCGCACCATGTACCGCAGGAATGGGCAGACAATTACAGGGGCAAATTCGATCAGGGCTGGGACAAACTGCGCGAGGAGACTCTGGCCCGGCAGAGAGAGCTAGGCGTGGTGCCCGCCGACGCGCAACTGACGCCACGGCACAAAGAGATCCCGTCCTGGGATGAAATGCCGGCGGCGCTCAAACCGGTGTTGGTACGCCAAATGGAGGTATACGCCGGGTTCCTCGAGCACACCGATCATCATGTTGGCCGGCTGGTTGGGGCCCTGAGAGATATGGAAATCCTCTCGGACACGCTGATCGGGCCACTTCGGCGGCTGGAGCTTCTACGCCAAGGGCGGCAAGGCAAAGTTCGCCTACAACATGCTCGGCCTTGAAATGTTCTACGTTGGAGCCGAGCGGCCGATCCCAGTCGGCAAGCACCAGGTGCGTATGGAGTTCGCCTACGATGGCGGGGGCCTTGCGAAAGGCGGCGCGGTGACACTCTATTACGACGGCGAGAAGGTTGGAGGGGGGCGTGTCGAGCGCACAATCCCGTTTATATTCTCTGCCGACGAGACGACCGATCTCGGACGGGATACAGGCACGTGCGTGGCCACGGATTATGACTTGAAGAGCAGTAGGTTCGCCGGCACGATCAACTGGGTACAGATCGACCTGAAGAAGGACGATCAGGATCACTATATCTCGCCCGAGGAGCGGTTCCGCGTGGCTATGACAAGACAGTAGATCAAGTAGTCCGGGGCCGCCGGAAACGCGGCGTCCCATCTGTACCTAGCGCAACGCCGACCTCATCCTCGACCCATCTCACGCAAGCCATTCGGCGAGCGTCCGCTCATGGCCCGAGTCGACCATAGGCGTCCTTCAATCATAAGTCCGCCCTCGAGAACCGCAGGGTTGGCGGGGAACGGCAGTAATGGGCGCGCACCGGCCGCAGCAAAGGGCATAGTTCGACCCTTTGCGGGCCTCGGCGCGCCGAAGCGTTCCCGCAATTGGGCAGCTGGAAGATTCCGATGGGCCGTTGGCGCAACGAACTGTATGGTGGCAATTGATCCCCATGCTTGCGCACCCGACCTGATGGGCCGCGAGGCGACGCGCTGATGGACGGTGCTGAGGCGTTGACCTGGAGGTAGGTAATCATGACTACCGAAGCGGCAAACGCTTATGCTCTAGGTTATACTGACGCGGAGCATTTGCGACTGGTCCGCCAAGCTCGCCTTCTTGCGCCATTAACCGAGCGACTGTTTCGCGATGCGGGCGTTGGGACTGGCATGCGGGTGCTCGATCTCGGCTGTGGCATGGGGGACGTTTCCATGCTTGCCGCACAAATCGTTGGTCCATCCGGCAGGGTCGTGGGCGTCGATCGGGACAGCAGGGCGCTCTCGAAGGCCAGAACGCGGGCGGATTTGGGAGGGTTTGAGAACGTCACGTTTCTTCAATCCGAGGTCGAGAATCTGCCTCGGAGCGAACTGTTCGATGCCGTAGTCGGACGGCTCATTGTTATGTTTCTTCCCGATCCGATAGCGGTGCTAAAGGCGCTGCGCGCCCTTGTCCGTCCTGGCGGCGTGCTGGCGTTTCAGGAGGCGAGCTGGACAAATCAGCTGGCGCAAACTCGCCACCTTCCATTGCGCATGAAGGTCTCGTTGCTGGTCCACGATGCGCTCCAAAGGAGCGGCGCCCGCACTAACAACGAACTGCTCCTCTACCGCGATTTTCGGGCAGCCGGCCTCCCAGCGCCAAGGCTGCGCAACGAACTGCTTTTGGCCGACGACCCGGAAACGCGTAGCTGGCTTCCTGACGCGGCGCGCACACTTTGGCCCAAGGCTGCCGAGTACGGATTACTCGACGAGGCGCTTGGTGAGTTGGACACACTTCCGCAACGGCTCGACGCCGAACTCGTTGCGGCGAACTCGTTCGCTTCATGCCTAGGCCTGGTGAGTGCCTATGCCCGACTACCGGCAACCTTGCTGACGTAATGTCTGCTTTCCAGCAGCGAGCCGGTTCGACTGACTGACCAAAATGGGGCCCAAGGCCCTCGCCGACGTGGTCTCCGCTTTCGAGAAACGGGCCGCTGGGAAAGCTGGCGCGAGCGGTAGAGCGGTACCATTCACCCGTCGTCCGACGAGGTTCCCCGCCCTCAGCTGAGCGCGCGGGCGGTAAGGCGCGACGACGGCTCATTGTGAGGAGTAAGCGGAACCGAGATCTTTTCAGCGCAGATCGCTATCAACGACGATTGTCTCTTCGTTGCAGGCGCACGACGTGTTTCTGACGAGCAGACGCGGCCGCACCTTGACGACTTTGGGCGTCCTCGTCGGGTCCGTACAGCGCTGCTGCAAGAGTTCTCTCGCGATGGCTCCGCCCTCCTTTCGCGAATAACTGACCGTTGTCAGGGAAATATAGCCGTAAGCGGCCACCTCAATGTCGTCGAACCCGCAAAGTGCAAAATCCACGCCAGCGATCAGCCCTTTTTCTCGCGCTGCTCCCATGGCGCCGAGAGCCATCAGATCGTTGGCGGCGAACAACGCCGTTGGCCGCTCGCCACTGGCGAAAAGCGCTTTTGCGGCTTCATAGCCCGAGGCCTGCGTGTAGTCGCCGGGCAGCACGCTTGTGGCCGCGCCGGCGATAGAACGAAATCGTCGCAGAAACGCTTCCTTTCTTCCATGCGCCCCGGCCCCGGACCCGCCATCGATATGCGCCACTTTGAGGTGTCCGAGGTCAAGGAAATGGTCGGCGACAAGCCGGCCGCCGAATTGTGAATCGGGGAGCACGCTATCGACGCCGGGAATGTTGCGGCCGACCGCGACCGTCGGCAAGCTCGCCGCGAATTCCTGGATTCGCTCGGTCTCGAGCTTCGAACCGACCAGCACGACGCCAGCGACACGATGCGAGAGGAAGGACTCCAGGGACTTGCGTTCGCGGACGACGTCATTGAAACCGGAAGCCAGATAAATATCGGGCGCTGACTCCTCGTCAGCCGGCGCGAAGCCGTCGAGGATCTCCGCCATGATAGGATTGTGCAGGTCGGCGAGTAGGACGCCGTAGCTCGATTGCCTCGCGCGAGCCAGCCGGCTGGCGTTGACATTCGGAAAAAATCCCATTTCCCGCGCCACGCGCCAAATCTCATCGGTCCGCTTGGCTGAAATTTTCGGTGAGCGCCGCAGGGCGAGGCTGACCGTCGCCCGCGAAACGCCAACCTTGGCGGCGACGTCGTCCATTGTGACGGAAGGGATCATTTTCGCCGAGGCTCCTGAATGCCAGTTGACAACCCTAGGTGAAGCGCTTTACCTATGCAAGGTGAAGCGCTTCACCGAGAGGTGCATGAGGTGGGCAGCGCGGCTTTATAAAGACCGAAGTCCGCCGGTAGACGCCACGTTTCTTATGGGAGGCTTGCGATGTTCAAATCCCTGTTATTGGCCGGTCTATTTGCTCTAGGGCTTAGCGCGACGAGCGCGACCGCCGATCCGCTCCGGTTCATCATGGTGACCCATTCGCCCGAGTCCGACACCTACTGGATCAGCGTCTCGAAGGGTCTCGAGCAGGCCGGAAAGGACCTCGGCGTGTCCGTGCAATATCGCGGCACGGACAAGAACTTGAACGACCCCAACCAGCAGCGCCGCAATCTCGAGGCAGCGATCGCCTCCAAGCCCGACGGTCTCATTGTCAGCGATCCCACTCCCGCCTCTCTGAACGAAACGATCAAGAAGGCGACCGACGCAGGCATTCCCGTCATTCTCGTCAACCAGGGCGGTGAGCAAGTCGAAAAGGTAGGTGCGCTCGCCTTCGTCGGCGACGAGCCGTCACATCAAGGGGTGCTCGGCGCTGAGCAATTTAACGCCATTGGCGCCAAGCACGCCCTCGTCATCACCACGCCCATGGGCGCAATTCCCTTCGTAGACGCACGCACGAACGGGTTCACGAAAACGTTCAAGGGCTCCTCCGCGCTCGCTGAAATCCCGTTGCCAGACGCCAGCGACTCCAATCGCGTGAAGACGATCACGGAGACGCTGCTTCAAAAGGATCCCTCCATCGACGCGGTGTTCTCGATTGGTTCAGCTTTCATCGCAGCGATGGAGCAGGTGCGCGCCGATCTCGGCGATCGCGGGGCGGCCATGCATTGGGGGACCATCGACGTGACGGCGGGCGCGATCATTGCGCTGAAGGCCCACAAACTCGATTTTGCCCTCGACGCGCAACAATATGCTCAGGGCTACTACCCAGTCGTCATGCTGGCTTTGTACGCCCGGCAGGCGATCCAGCCGGCGACGCCAGTCTTTGTCACCGGTCCCGCAATCGTCACGCCGGACAATGTGGCGCGCGTCTCGGCGGCGGCGCGCTAGTCGAAAGAGGGAGAGCCCGCGGACATAGACGGAGCTGGCATGACTATGCAACTCGACTCCCGAATTGACCGCGGGCGCGATCCGGCGCCGCGACTCGGCTTGCGGGCTTTGCTCGTCCGCCCCGAACTTACGGCGGTTGTCGGCACGATCATCGTGTTCGCCTTGTTCGCGACGTTCACCGGACAGGCAGGTTTCCTGTCGGTTGCGATGACGCGCAACTATCTCGAAGTCGCCGCAGAGATCGGTGTGATCGCAGCGCCGGCGACATTGCTGATCGTCACCGGCGAGTTCGATCTTTCCGTCGGCTCGATGGTCGCAGCGGGAGAGACGATCGTCAGTTACCTCACGGTCGTTGCCGGCTGGCCGTTTGCGGCCGCTTTCGGGGCGGCCCTCGCGTTCGCGGCCGCCGTCGGCGCCCTCAACGGCTTTCTGGTCGTCAAGACGAAGCTGCCGTCGTTCATCATCACCTTGGCGATGTTGTTCATCGTGCGCGGCGCGGCGCAAGGCGTGCTTCGAATGCTGACGGGGACGAGCACGATCGACGGCGTGCGGGAGGCCATTGGAAGCGGCGGCGTGGGGGCGCTGTTTTCAACTTCGATCGGGCCGTTCTCGATTTCGCTGCTCTGGTGGATCGCACTGACGCTCGTGGCGGCATGGGTCCTCGACAAGACCGTATTTGGAAACTGGATATACGCCACCGGCGGCAACCTGGCAGCGGCTGTCCGGACGGGCATACCCGTCGATCGCGTCAAGATCATGCTTTACGTCGCTGTCGCGGTTTCGACGACGTTTGTGGCGATGCTCGACCTTTTCGCCATCAATCAAGGCAACGCCAACGCCGCCATCGGGCGCGAATTCGAGGTCGTGACCGCGGCCGTCATCGGCGGCGCGCTACTGACCGGCGGCTACGGTTCACCGATAGGCACTCTGTTCGGCGCCTTATTGTTCGGCATGGTGGATCAAGGCTTCTTCTTTACGCCGCTGCCGGACGTTTGGTTCATGACGTTCCTAGGCTTGATGCTGCTGTTCGCTGTGTTCGTGAACAACACTGTTCGTGTCCAGTCCCTCAAGCCGAGAGGGCGCAGCTGATGGACAGTGAACCCTATCTCGAAGCTATTTCCGTCTGCAAATCCTATCAGAACGTCTTGGCTCTGCAGGACGTGTCCATCAGCGTTCGTCCAGGCGAAGTCGTCTGCCTGCTCGGCGACAACGGAGCCGGCAAGTCGACGCTCATCCAGGTCTTGAGCGGCGTGGCGCAACCCGACAAGGGGATTATTCGCATTGCCGGCCACGACGTCCGCCTGCGCTCGCCGAACGAGGCGCTCGACCGCGGCATCGCCACCGTCTTCCAGGACCTCGCGATCGTTCCGATCATGCCGGTGTACCGCAACTTCTTTCTGGGTCGTGAGCCAACGGTGGGTTGGGGTCCGTTTCGGCGCTTCGACAGCGGCCGCGCGATCAGGGTCGCCGCTGAGGCTCTACACGACCTCGGCGTCGACGCCCTCGCGGTGCGACGGCCGATCGGGACTCTGTCGGGCGGCCAGCGCCAGAGCGTCGCGGTGGCGCGGGCGGTCCATTTCGGCGCGCGGGTGCTCATCCTGGACGAGCCGACATCGGCGCTGGGCGTCAAACAGGCGGAAATCGTGCTCGACTATGTACGGAGTGCTAAGGCGCGCGGTATTGGCGTGGTGCTCATAACACACAACGTGCAGCACGCCTATCCAATTGGCGATACCTTCGTCGTTCTGTTCCTCGGCCGACAACTAGGCGTCTTCAAGAAGACGGATCTCAGCGAAACGAAGCTGATGCGGCTGATGGCTGGAAAGGTCGATGCAGTGGCGGAGGCCTGATGGGTTCGCCTGGCCGCGCTCACCCGTGCCCAAGGCTCATTGCGCCGCTTTCAGCGGGAAATTGATCCATGCCCTTTGCCCAGTCCGCCGGCGCTCGCATCTACTACGAGACCCGCGGCGACGAAAACGCCGTTCCCGCGCTGTTCATCGAAGGGTTCAGCGTCCAAATGATCGGTTGGCGAGACGCATTTTTGAACAAATTCGTCGAGAGCGGCGTCCGCGTCGTGATCTTCGACAACCGCGACGTGGGCCTGTCGCAGAAACAGGGCGGCCCCGGCGACTTTGACGGTGGCTATACGCTTGAAGACATGGCTGAGGACGGCTTCGCGGTTCTCGACGATCTCGGACTCGAAAGCGCGCATATCCTAGGGCAGTCGATGGGCGGTATGATCGCGCAATTGATGGCGTTGCGGCGTCCGCAGCGCGTGCGTTCGTTGACGCTCTTTTACACAGCGCCGGGAAGATCGTATCTCACAATGCGCAATCAGAGCCCCATGCCAAGCTCGGCCGAGCTCTACACGTATAGACCGCGCGCGGAGGCGATCGCGGCGCTTATCGAGCGCGAGAGATTGTCGCAATCGACCGCCTATGCCTTCGACGAGGTCTGGGTCCGTGAATGGGCGATCCGGAGCTTTGAACGCTGCTACGCGCCCGATGGTGTCGCCAGACAAGCTACGGCGACTACGCGCCTACCTCAGCACATAGAGGGATTGGAGACCATTGAACGACCTGCCGTCATTATTCACGGTCGTGACGATCGACTGATCGACTCCGCGGCCGCACTGGATTTGGCGCGACTCATGCGCCATTCGGAATTGCATCTCTACCCCGGCCTGGGCCATGAACTCGCCGAGCCTCTTTGGAACGAATGGGTCTCGATCATCACAAGATCGATCAGGGTGGCCGAGGCGTCGGCCAATTGAAAGTGGGCTCAGCCAAGCCTTTTCATGCTCATGGCAATGCGATCAAGTCGAGCAGGATCATCGCCGCGTCGGCGAGGAACAGGCGAACGACTGCTGCCCATCGAAGACCCGCTCCGACGTAATGTCCGGTTTCGAGAACCAACCCAGTGCAACTGACTGACCAATATGGATCTGAGCGGCCCCGAAACTAACTGTCTTGCCGATTATGTGACCACCGTGTAACCGCGGCTTGGAAGCGGCGCGTGAGGCCTCGCGTTCAACCCTATGGATACGCTCTCCGGGTGCACGAGCGTGCACCTCAGTTCATATCCGAACATTACAAAGCGCTTCAAGAAATGGCGCGCCCGGAAGGATTCGAACCTCCGACCCCCAGATTCGTAGGCGGGATTTCGAGGCGTTGTCGCAGTGCAAACGCGTTCAAAAGACTTCACGCCATTTCATCAAAGGCCATGAGGCGGGCTCCAGGCCGTTCGCGGCCGCCATTGAAGCCACGTGAATGCGCGTGAAGAAACGCTGAGCCACGAAGCTGTAACCGGCGTGTAACCGCGCCGTGGATGTTGCCCACGAATTCGCGCTCTCACGGCGAAAAGAACTAAGCCGCGATAGGCGACCTCGGCGCGAAGCTCCGCAGCCTTACTGTGACGTCATCGGCCCAAAGAGCCGCCATCGCGTCCGCAATGCGCCCATAGACGTCACTCAGCCGCAGTTGGTCGACTCTCGAAAGCCGACATTAAATTGGCAAGGTGCCTTCGATCATCGAGGATGGCGAGCGGTCGTTGAGCTCAAAATGTTGCCTACTCCGAGCTCGGCTAATCGTCCGCCGCCGCAGCGATTGCAGGGGCCGCTCAGGTTTCGATCAACTTCGGCCGTGGAGCGCGCCGGCCTGAACCGTCTCAACGAAGGGCAGAAAATATCCTACGAGGTCGTCGCCGATCCGAGGCGCGGGAAAAGCTCGGCGGAAAAGTTGAAAGCCCTGTGAGCCGGCGGCTCTCAAAGATTCGGCGCAATACTTCAAGTCCGCTGTAAGTGGCAGACCGCCGCACTCCTTGCACCGCTGCAAAGTGGCCTATTTAGATTACGCCGTTAGTGACCTCCAGTCCGCCTTAGTCTCGAACGCGGCTGCGGCCTGGTAGATTGTTCCTTCAGCATAGGCGCGACCGACCAGCATCATTCCCACGGGCAGTCCGTCCACAAGGCCGCAGGGCACGCTCATTGCGGGGTGATGGGTGCAATCGAAGGGAGCCGTATTCGGTAGCATTTCGAAGCCGCGCTGCAAGATCTCGCCGATGGGGGCGTTTTCCTCGGGCAGCTTCGTCGCCACCATTGGGAGTGTCGGCATAAGCAAGAGGTCGTAGGAAGCGAGCACGGCGTCATAGGCTGCGCGCAATCGGCGCACCAGATTTTGCCCCTTGGCGTAGTAGTGTCCCCGATAGTGCTTGGTCATATAGTGGCCGAGTAACATAGTGTTCTTCAGCGTGTCAGCGAGTTCGTCTGCTCGAGTCCGCCAATTGTTGTGAAAATCGAGCAGCGAGGTTACGTAAAGCCCTTGCCAGTTGAAGCCAAAGCCGTTGCCCTGCATCATCTGGATGGTTGCGCCCTCCGCCGCCACCGAAAGCCAAATAGGCAGTCCTAGCCGGTGCATTGGCAGCGACACCTTCTCGACGATTGCGCCCAGCCCCTTGAGCTTCTCGCCAGACTCGCGCACGAGAGAGTCAACCTGCGACATGGACTGCGCGTGGCCGAACCCCTCTTCCACTAAGGCAACACGAAGTCCGGCGACCCCGCGGCCGAGCGCCTCCCGATAAGGCTGCGATTGCCCTCCGTACTGACGCGGATCGAGCCCGTCCGGCCCGGCCAGCACCTCCAGGAGCAGCGCATTGTCTTCGACCGTGCCGGTCATCGGACCGGTGTGATCGATGGTCAGCTCGATCGGCATAATGCCAGTGTAGGGCACAAGCCCGTGCGTCGGCTTCATGCCGTAAACGCCGCAGAATGCGGAGGGAATTCGAATTGAGCCGCCCTGATCTCCGCCCAAGGCCATGTCGGCCTCTCCGAGCGCGACGAGGCAGCCGCTGCCCGAAGATGAGCCGCCAGCTGAATATCCCATGCGATGAGGGTTGTGGACGGGTCCCGAAGAACTGGTGTGGCTGCCGCCGGAAAAACAGAAATATTCGCAAACAGACTTGCCTACGATTGTGCCGCCGGAATCGAGAATGCGCGTCGCGACGGTCGCGTCGACATCGGGCACGTACCCTTCTAGCGTCGATGCGCCGTTCATCATAGGCACGCCGGCAAGGCAGATATTGTCTTTGAGCACGACCTTCTTGCCCTTGAGCTTTCCTGAAACAGCCCCACTCACGGTCGTTTTAATGTACCAGGCGCCGTGCGCATTCTCCTCGCCCGACGGACGGTAGCCGGCCGTGCGCGGATAGGTCACATCGGGCTTCTCGTCCGGTATCCGGTCGATGATGTTATACGCGGCTATGCTTTCCGTAAGCGCCGCCAGGTGCTGCGCAAGGTCGTCTTTGCTGAACGACATGCCGAGATCGGCGGCAACCTCACGCAACTGATCTGGCGTAGGCGCTTTGACAGTACCGAGAGTCATCACGGAGCTCCTAGTTTGTAGGACGTGTGGCCGTCGTCCGGTCGGCGGCGTCGACGAATGCCGGCACGAGCGCACCCCCCGGTTCAGGTCGTCGGCCGCGCCTAGCAGAGCACGTCGAAGCCTGTCCGAGAATAGGTAAGCGATATTTCGATGGCGAATTCTGGACGCTCCGCAACCTGAGCCCGACCCGGCCAGGCGGCGCTTATCAGCCAACGCCTTCGATCTCTCCACTTGTCGAACGTGCCGAAACGAATAATATGCGGGATCGCCAGCTCGGTGAAACGGTTTCGCAAAGGTTTGCCAATCCAAGCTTACCTTAGAAAGGACCGCAGAACAGCGCCCGCACGCGCAGGATATCGTGCGGGACGCGCTGCTGTCCGTTATCAAGACGGTCCGCGAAACGGAGCAGCAGACCGTGGCTATTTCTTTACGCAATCTGCGGATGATCCCTGCGTCTATACGACCTTCGAGCGCTTCGCGGATCGTGTCGCAATGGACAAACACAACGCCTCCGAAGCTGTCGCTCGCTTCGTACGTGACGTCGGTTCGCATTTCGATGGTGACATCGTCATCCATGTGGGCGAGGAGATTGCCTTCAAGTGATAATCGACGCCGACTGTAACGCGAGTCCTGATTCCGAGGAATTCATCGGACCAGCGCCGTCTGGCGACAAGCTTCGAGTTGCGGTTGCATTGCACGAATCAGCCTCACTGTCGCGGATTATGGTGCGAAGTAGGACCGGGCGGAAAGGTCCGCTCGGTTAAGATTTAACCGGGGAGAAGTCGTCATGAACCTCAGCCGTCGTCATTTCTTTCGAACAGCCTCGGGTGCGCTCGCCATCGGTAGCACCAGCGTCCTACTGAGCAAAGTTGGGCTCGCTGCGGCCGAACCGATCAAGATCGCCAACATTCTCGACAAAACCGGCGGCCTCAACATCTATTGCCTTAAGCAGATCAAGGCAGCGGCGATGGCTGTTGATGATCTGAACGCCGCCGGTGGTCTCCTTGGACGTCCCCTGCATCTGATATTCTATGACAGCCAGTCCAACAATCAGTTCAACTCCCAGTATGCAACGCAGGCCATGGTTCGCGATAAAGTTGACGTCCTTCATGGCGGCGTCACCAGCTCGTCGCGCGAGGTCATGCGACCGATCGTCGACAAGTTCAAGGGGCTTTATTTCTACAATTCGCTTTACGAGGGCGGCGTGTGCGACCGTCGGCACGTCAGCACGGGCATGGTTCCTGCGCAACAAGTCGAGCCCCTCGTCGACTACATGATTGCCGAGAAAGGGGCGAAGAAGGGCTACATATTGGCAGCCGACTACAATTATGGACAGATCACCAGCAAGTGGATGCAGAAGTTCATTCGCGCGAAAGGCGGCCAAGATCTTGCAGTGGAGTTCTTCCCGCTCGACGTCACGAATTTTGCGCCCGTGTTGAGCCGCATACAGGCAGCCAAGCCCGACGTCGTTTGGTCGGCACTCGTCGGCGATGCGCATATGTCGTTCTATCGCCAGTTCGAGTCCACTATTGGCAAGAAGAACATGATGCTGGCCTCCACCACCTATGGCGTGGGTCGCGAAAACGCGACGCTCAGCCCGCAAGAGAACGACGGCATCGTCATCGCCACCTCATTTATCGACACACTGCCGCTCGACTCTGCCAAAGCCTTCGTAGAGAAATTCAAGAAGTATTCGGGTGAGAACGAATACGTTGGCGAGTACGGCGAATACGGATATCGCGGAATTATGATGTGGGCGGAGGCGGTCAAGAAAGCCGGAAACTCGAAGCCGGACGATGTGATTAGTGCGTTGGGCGGAACAAAATATAACGGAGCCGGCGGGCTTTACACGATCGACGGGCAAACCAATCACACCGTCATGGACATCCATATCGGCGTGGGTAACCCAAGCGGCAGCTTCGATGTTGTGAAATCCTTCTCACAACGACAGCCGGCGGATACGCAAGCAGTCTGTGACTTGATCAAGAATCCCAACGATACGAAGCAGTACGAACCGGCCCTCTAGGTTCCGTTTTGAAGGGTCGCCGGCTCGCTCATTCCGCTGGCTCTGCGAAAGTGGGAATACGGGCTTGCGCGGCAAGTCCGACGGGCGTTGTATTTCCGCTTTCGCGAATCTGAACTGCGTAGAGGACAAGATGCTCGTTCCCTCCAAAGGCCGTCAAGCCTGTCCGAGCGCAGTCAGTTATGATAATCCTTTCACTCAGTCTACCATCTTCGGAGCCCCTAGTTGGATCAGGTTGCGACGACGGTATATCTTGTCATTTACGCCATCGCGCTGCTGGTCCTGATCAGCCTAGGCTTGGCGGTAATCTTTGGCATGATGAGGGTCATCAACCTCGCCCACGGCGAGTTCATGATGCTCGGCGCTTATGTTTGCGTACTCGCAGGCAATGCCGGTGCGCCCCTGTGGGTGGCGGCTACGGTGAGCGCGGTGCTCGTCGGGGCATTCGGCATCGTGGTCGAGCGACTGATAATACGATTTCTCTATGGGCGGATCATCGACACGCTGCTTGCGACGTGGGGCCTCTCGCTGTTCCTTGTCGGCGGCGTCACCACAGTGTTTGGCCCGCAGGGTCGAAGTTTGTCGACCAGCTTCGGCAATGTCTCGTTCGGCGGCCTCAATCTGTCGGCATATAACCTACTATTGATAGGCGTCGCTGCTTCCTTGGCCATTCTGACTTGGGCCCTGGCGCGCTTCACCAGATTTGGGCTCATTGTGCGCGGCACGATGCAGGATCCAGTCGTGGCGAGCGCGCTCGGGGTCGATCGCGGCCTCATCTACATGGCGACGTTCGGCTACGGGGCCGCGCTCGCGGGGCTGGCCGGCGCTGTGCTCGCGCCCATCACCGGCGCCTCGCCGACAATGGGGCTTTTATTCGTGGCGAAGGCTTTTATCACCGTCATCGTCGGCGGGCATCTGCCGCTGCTGGGGACGTTAGCGGCGTCCGGCTTTTTCGGCGCGATTGACGGAGTCGTGTCGTACCGATGGAGCTCCGTACTGGGAGAGGTTAGCGTCCTCGTCGTCGCGGTGATTCTCTTGCGGATGCTGCCCTCCGGCATTACTGGGCGAATTCGGAGAGGCCTCTGATGGGTCGCGAGTTCGCCGCCGACGCAGCCACCCCACCGCGCTGGTGGTGGTGGATGTTCATTTTGGCGCTTGCAATTGTCCTTGTTTCGATGCCCCATTTCACCGACGATTCCCTGCAGCTCGACCTGTCAATCACCTTCGTCCTTGCTCTTCTGGCGCTGAGCATGAGTTTTCTGTGGGGCTATGTTGGGATCCTAAGCTTCGGGCAAACAATTTTCTTTGGGCTCGGCGGTTATAGCTACGCGATCCTCGCCTTGAACGCCGGCACGACGCTGTGGCCATTTGCCGCCGCGATATTTTTGCCCATGATCTTCGCGGCGGTCCTGGGTTACTTCATTATCTACGGCCGCATCAGTGATGTCTATCTGAGCGTGATCAGCCTTGTCGTTACGCTGATCTTCGAAAAGAGCATCCGCTCCACGTCCGGCCCGGAATACGTCATCGGCAAGGTGCGATTGAACGGACAAAACGGTATTCCCGGCGTACCCGGCCTGCAGCTGCCGTGGGACAGCTCGATGCAACTCTCCATCGACGGCGTCTTCTACCTGGCAGGCGGTACGGCGCTACTCCTCTATGTCTGTTTGCGGCTGCTGCTCCTCACGTCGTTCGGCCGAATCATCGTCGGCATTCGCGAGAATGAAACGCGAATGGAGCTCTTGGGCTACGACAGCCGCGTCTACAAGCTCGTGGCTTTCGTGTTGGCCGCCGGTATTGCCGCTCTCTCTGGCGCGCTCTATGCCGTCTGGGGCAATTTCGTCGCACCTGAGATGTTCAACCTCAACCAGGCGGCGCAGGTGGTAATTTGGGTAATCGTGGGCGGCCGCTCTACCCTTATCGGTCCGGTCGTTGCGACCGGATTAGTACAATATTTCAGCAATTGGCTGGGCACGGTAAGCATTGGCCAGGTCACTTTGGTCCTCGGGCTCGTGCTGCTTGTCTTTGTTCTTGCGTTTCCGCGCGGGCTGCTGCCGACCATCGCCATGGTGCTCGGTAAGGCCGTCTCTCGGACAGGGAACGGGAACCCACGCTCGTGAGCGTTGCTGCGCCTATTCTCGAAACGCGAGGCCTGGAAAAGCGGTTCGGCGGTGTTGCCGCGGTCAACGGCGTGAACTTCACCCTGAGCAGAGGTGAGTTGCGTTGTCTAATCGGGCCGAACGGCGCCGGCAAGAGCACGTTCTTCAACATGCTCACCGGACAGATTCGCCCGACCGGCGGGCAAATTCTCCTCGAAGGGCAGGACATCGTCGGCGTGCAGCCCCACGCAATCGCGCGGCGCGGGGTTGGCATCAAAAATCAGGTACCAGTTGTAATGAACGGGCTCACGGTGCACGAAAACCTTTGGCTCGCGGCGCGGGCGCGCCTCAAGGGCGCGGCCATAAGCGCCGCCATCGATGCAATTGCCGATCGACTGGGCCTGGGCCCCATTTTCGGGCGGTTCGTTGGCGAACTCGCCCATGGCCAACGTCAGTGGGTGGAAATCGCCATGGTCGTGATCTGCAAGCCGACTATCGTGCTTCTTGATGAACCCGCGGCCGGGATGAGCGACGAGGAGACCGCTCGGACAGCCGACTTGGTGGGCGATCTGAATAAGTCTGCCACGGTGGTGGTCGTGGAGCACGACATGCAGTTCATTCGCCAGATTGCCCGGACCGTGACT
>Ga0206856_10260_pt2 | contig 15887 bp, 17 predicted proteins | sample Alteio_BWOrgCont_48_FD_152630 | JGI IMG/M metagenome (GOLD analysis project Ga0206856, IMG submission 152630) | Enriched cells from forest soil in Barre Woods Harvard Forest LTER site, Petersham, Massachusetts, United States -... | ecosystem: Environmental > Terrestrial > Soil > Temperate forest >...
CACAGCTTTCGCTGACTGCGCCGCCACCGTGAAATCAAACGACGCCATGATGATGAAACTAACCGACGCGGCCAAAAAGGACGCGGTGGCGAAGGAAGAAAAAATAGCGAAGGACATGTTGGACAAAAAGGACGAGGCCGGGTGTAAGGTGCATGCCGACAAGGCAACGGAGATGATGAAATAAGAGTCCCCGCCTTCGTCCTGCGAGGACCTTGGCGGTGCTGCCCCGTCCCCCCGGCCTCGTTGCTGCTCATAGCGAGGCCGGCTTTATATCCTATATCAGCCCTCCGCCTTTGAGGGGTGCTGACCCGGCCTGCGCGACGCGATGGCGCAACGAAACGGAATCCCAATGAGTGGGCTCCGGAAATACCGCGAGGTCGACTTCGGCATTCAGGAATTAGAGCGCGGACGTTGGCGCTGGTACTTCTATCCGCCCGTCCGAAATCGCACGACGAGCTGGAGCTCGTCGCGCTGAGCCTTCGCACCCTCACACGTCTTGAACAAGCTGCGGCTGTCGAGATGGAGTTTGTGGCCTATTCCTATTGAGATGGCCTCAAACCCGCATCGCTTGCATTTGACGATCGCCATCGGAGCACGCTGCCACACCGCCGGCGCGCGGTCGAGTCGGCGTTAACGAGCCTGGCGCCCCCGTTGCAGCATCAAAATCCGAACGTTCAAGACGTTCCAATTCGAGGCACACCCGCTCCCTGCGGTCTCCCTCGACACCGCGCCGGTCCTTTTCGGATCGGCGCTTTTTGTGTGTCACGCTGCGCCGTCTTCGTGTTGCGGAGGATGACTCAGAATTAGGCCAGCACTGGCGTTGACCGCTTGGCCGGTAGAAATTCAGCCCAAAACAGTCAAACGCCGCCAGCTGGCTTCCGGGCCTATCTCTTGAAGTCGTGATAGCCTCCGAAGACCGGGTGCCTGTAACGTATCTCGTTGTTGTCTACTTCCGCGCCGGGATGACCTCACCGTCGCAATCATTTCGATCCGCTCAGGCTGGGCTGGGCTCGAATAGCCAATGGCCCTCTTCAAGCGATGGCAGGAAAGAGGCCGGCGGCGTCCACGCACTCCACACCCGTCACCGGCCGCGTTGAGCTCGGCGAGCCGTCTCGGGATGGTTTCGCGTCTGCGCTCGAGCGAGCGCCCGATTTTTGGGTCGCGGGGATGCCAGAGGAGTGAAGGCCCTACGGCAGCGAACAGATATGTAGGCGCCGACTTTGACCGACATACAGGTCCGACGATGCCTGCCTCCGAAAGCACCTTCGGTGTACGTCCAATGCAGCGTCGGAAATCAACCGAAGTTACTCTAAAATGATGCCTCCAAGCGCGGATCGCTGCCCGCGCATTACATTTTCTTCATCCGCAGTTTTGTCCCGGCTCCGTCGCCTTCGCGCCTCATAAACCCTCCCAAATTCCGGAGAACCCTGTGGAGGTATCTGTGAAAACCCAGAATGGACCGGCCTGTATCTTCGGTGCCGTGCTGTTTGTCGCTTCTTTCGGCGGACAAGCGGGCGCCTATACGGGTCAGGAGCTTGCCAGAAACGCCAAGGTGAGCATCACCAGTGCGCGAACCATCGCGCTGAAAGCTCATCCCGGCAAGATAGTCGACGAGGAGCTTGAGAGGGAGAGTGGAGGAAGTGGTTTACGCTATTCGTTCGACATCAAGACGTCAGAGGGCGTTCAGGAACTTGGGGTCGACGCAAACTCTGGTGAAGTCTTAGAGAACGCTAGAGAAGGCCAGTATCCAGACTGAGCGAAGCGATGCACATCACAATTGCGGTATCAGCAGTGAATGTTGTCTTGTTTTAGGACGACGCGCTCATAGCTCCTTCACAACGAAGATCGCCCTCTTGTTGCTTGCCGTCACGGCTGGATCCAAGTCGGGCCGCTGACTCGTTCGCTTGCAGCACTCCCAATTGTGAGAGAACAGCCGAGATGAAACACGAGACACGCCAGCTGGCTCGATATGCGGTTAGCAAAGTTCCCGAGGTGACGTTCGCCTTCTGGGTGATCAAAATCGCTGCAACGACGCTCGGCGAGACTGGCGGTGACTGGGTAACAATGACGTTGAATCTCGGATATCTAGTCGGTACAGCCATCTTCACTTGCATATTCATTGGCCTGGTATCAGCTCAGCTTAGCAGCGGAAGGTTTCTTCCCTTCTTGTATTGGTCGACGATCGTGGCCACGACCACACTGGGCACGACGTTAGCAGATCTCGCGGACCGTTCGCTTGGCTTCGGCTACCCAGGCGGAGTCGCGATCGTCTTTTCACTACTCTTCGCTAGTTTGGCTATCTGGCGCTGGGCCGAGGGAACTGTCTCGGTGCAGAGCGTGACTTCGCCCCGGGTCGAGTGGTTCTACTGGGCGACGATCCTTTTCTCGCAGACCCTCGGCACGGCGCTCGGTGATTGGGTCGCAGCGTCCGACAGATCGGGACTCGGCATCGGCTACGAGTATGGCTCTCTAGTCTTTGGTATAGGCTTGGCTTTTGTGGCCGCGCTGTATTTATGGACAAACGCCTCGCGAACGCTGCTGTTCTGGACCGCGTTCATCTTGACCAGACCACTCGGCGCCACCCTAGGCGACCTTTTGGACAAACCCGCCAGTCAGGGTGGCATGCAGCTGAGCCGTTTGTTTGCATCGCTCATTCTGCTCGGCTTCATCGTCGTCTGCGTAGCGCTTGTTCCACAGCGAGCCGGAAGCCGTAGCGAGGGAAGAGCGTCGGCAGCTTGAGCTATGCGAGGAGCAACCATATCAATAGAGACGCTGAGGTTGGGCGCACGCCTTCGGGTGGGCATCATGCCAGCGCTGCCGACCAGTCAGCGGATCAAACTCTCGATTTCGATCTCGACTCCGCCGAATTTGCTCAAAGTTGGAACATCGGCTGGAAGGGTCGAACAGGCTGCGTCCTCGTTGGATTTCGAGTGTCCACACGCACCGATGTCCATGATGTGTTCCGGGACATGATCGGCGCCGGATATCGCGGCTTGCAAGAACCGCACGACGCATATTGGGGCGCGCGTTACGCGATCATTGAAGACCCCGACGGAATTGCTGTGGGCCTGATGAGTCCGGTGTCGCCAGACAAGAAGTCGCAGCCCCCGAGTTTGCGATTGCGCTGAAGTCGCCGATTGGAGTGCGAGGCGGTCGGCCCGACCTCGCGGTGGTTTTCCGGCATCCACTGACCGGTGTTCAGTGCCTTTGGCAAGCCGCAGAGCGACCCCGAGAGTACGCGCCCTAGGAGAACATGATGACAGCGATCCGCAAGTGGCGCGAGGAAATGGCGCGGCCCAGGATCGATTAGGAGCCTTGCTTGCGGGCGTTCGTCTGGCCAGGTCATGACACCACCGGCCGCCGCCGACGCTGGCCTAGCGCTATCGAACGGTACAAGGCCAATGGCTGGTTGCTGGAATACTTTTCGCCGACCGACGTTTCGACGTGGCGGCTTTGATCGCCGCTCGATCCTGGAAAAATAACCCGGCACCGTCGAGGGTCCGGGTTAGTGCGCTGAGTCCAGCCCCATCGCGGGTGAGGACTCAAACCGACGCCATGACCGTCGAGGTCCTACCGTTCTTACGAACAAAGATCGCCGCAAAGGCCAAAAGCTCCCCCATGGTGGGGGAGGTTTTTCGACAAATAAAAAGTCCCACCCAGCACCATCGGGGGCCGGGTGAAAACTAAGATGAAGGTCCACTTCGATCGACGCTGATACCGCTGCCGTGTTAGCACTAATCATACGCCTGTGCACGGCTTCACTTTTGCGAGGAGAGGTCGTCTGCACATTGCGACAAAAGCTGGGCGAGATGTGCTGCTTTGGTCCGCCCGACCGCCTTAAGCAAAATCTTTTCTAACTCACCGACAACCCGATGCGCATGAGCGAGGTTTTTTTTACCAGCGGGTGTTAGCTCGCTCCGGAGTATGCGCCCATGGTATGGATCGGCTTCTCGGGAAAGAAGCCCGTCGCGTTGGAGGTTTGCGAGAATTCCCGTCATCGTCTGAGGCGTCACAAACGCCGCTCTAGCCAAGCCTGCGTTCGAGATTCCCGCCTCCTGTTCAATTACACACATTACGGCATATTGTGCCGTTGTGAGATTGAGAGGCCTCAGAACTTCATCCATCCGTGTGCGCAGAGCGTGTTGCGCACGCTTCAGCGCATAGCCGAGTCGCTTTGCAACAGGTTCAGGAACAATCTCACTTGACATATCAGGCGCCTTATATTAGGTGCCTTATATAACACAAGGAGACAACCATGGGCAAGTTAATCGGACCTGACTTCATATCCCTCCAAGTTCGCGACCTTGAAGCATCTAAACTTTTTTATATGAAACATTTGAGCCTTTCGCTCGCAGACCGTAGTCCGCCGGGAGCAGTTTTATTCGACACAACTCCTATTCCATTTGCGATTCGCAAACCAATGATCGACCTTTCGGCGTCCGAGCGACTTGGTTGGGGCGTGTCGATCTGGCTTGCCTGCGACGATGCAGACACATTCCATGAGCGATTAAAGGCCGATGGGGTTACAATAATCTCGTCTATTCAGGACGGGCCTTTCGGACGGTTTTTTAGCTTTCAAGATCTAGATGGATACGCGGTCACGCTCCACACCAAAACTGCACATATGGCAAAGGGATAATGCTAAGGAACACGATCATTCACGATTTTGAAAGACTCGCGGGTTCTGTCAATTGTGCTACCGGGAGGCTACTATCAAAATGGAACTCAACCGAGGTCTTCGTGAAGCGATGGTACTGATGGCCTGTTCGATTGAGGCGACAAGTGCAGGAATTGCCGCCTTGAAGTCCGCGGCAATCTCTGGGCCGCCGCTTGTCGATATTTCTCCCGATTTTCTCAGCGCGCCATGAGTCACAGTCAGCCCGGGGTTGGCGTCGGCCGCCTGGCCGGTAGGATGAGGTCCAAAACAGCCAACGCCGCCAGCGGGCAATTCTGAGTCAGCTAGGAACTGGCCTTATCAGTGGCAATGCTGCGTGGGGCCGATAGAGCCACGATGCGGGAAAGGGCTGGCCCGTAGGCCAGCCCCCCAATGATCCGTTATGTTCTGCCCGGCACAATATCCGTGCAGTTCCAGACTAGGCCACACACCGTCGAGATTGGCACGCGGTGCGGCACGTAGTTCCTTTCGCACTCGGTGGTCGGCTCAGGCGATTTGCCATCCCAATCAATCCAAGTGCTGAAAGCCGCGACGGGGCCGACCTCTATTCAACGGTCGAGGTACGCTTCAAACAAGATCGTAAAAAAATAAGTGGCGATCAAAAGGGCGCCGGCGGCGACACCTAACATGATGTATTCGACCATACCGGCCCCAGGGTTCGAGATTCTCCGACCAGAGCAGCTCTGTTCGACGATTCGGCTACTACTGCAAGGCCATTGTCCGGCCCAAGCGCGCGAAATCCACAGCGCCGGGCTGATCTTGGCCGAAACCTTCAACTCTGCGGCTCGTTAGTGCGTTGGGTCGGCGCGCTGTCTGGATGGCCTCCGCAACGTTTCGCCTGGTCGGCCCGTCACCGCACACCCGCCGGGGCCGATCTTAGATGATAAGGAACGCTAATCGTCTCGCGATGTCGGGCGAGTGTCGATCCACATGGCGACGGCAAAGACCGCGACCAGCACAGCCACCCCGGACATTGCAATTGCAGCGACCATGCTTGTCCTCCGCGACGGCTCGGAACAAAGCATGCGTACGACCAAATTGCTGTAGCTACTCAGCCACTGCTCTGACACCCATCAAACGATGGTTAATCCGCTAACCACATCGATAGGGCCGACCGTGGCCGAAACTTTCACGTTCGCGGACCGTTAAAGCACCCGGCCGCCGCGCGGACCCCTTCGCGTGTCGGCCAAGTCGGCCCCGTCTTAGTCGCAACCGCGGAGCCGGCGGGCCGGCCCTGCCAAGCTTTCCGGACCATGGTGGGGCCGGCCGATACGGGGCGGGCGACTGCCCCTTATGGGCTACTGCTTTTTGGGAACTTGCGATGAAGCCGCTGTTGCGCGTCATGGGCGTGGGGCCAGCGCTTTCGGCGGCGGTCCTAGTCGGTCCTCGCGCGGGATCGACGGTCGGCCCCGCCGCCAGATCGATCCTGGGACGGCGGGGCCGATCAAGGATCGAATCTTGCTGAAACTTACACGCCAGCGGTCCGTAAACTGTATCGGGTCGGTGCGTTTGGTCGACCTTCAGCACGCGCGCTGGCCTGGTCGGCTCCGTTTCAGCTTTCCCAGCCTTGGCGGGGCCGACCTTGCGAATTCGAAGCATCGGATTAGCCAGTTCGAAAAGAAATTCTGGGCGGTATCAGTTTCGCAGGAATCGGTCATGTTCCTGTTTCTGTTGAGGCGACTGGCCGCTGCCCTTGCACTCCAGGCAGCGGCCTTTTCGCTGCCCGTTGGGCCTCAAACGGGCTTCCTATCTTACGATCCTAAGACCTGCACCGCCGCCGCACTTCGGCCCCACCCGGATGTACGGTGGGGCCGTTTTTTTCTCACCTTGGAGCCTTTAAGAATCCCGCGTCGCCCAATCAGCGTCGAACCATAGCCCGACGGCGAAGGCAATAACGATACCTGCAATTCCAGCAAAAACGATTAGAGCGGCCATGACACTGCTCAAGTAACTAGAGCGCCTCTCGCGTGCGAAGATCAAAGCACGCCCGGAGCCGCATTGCTGTATCCTTCCTGCCACATTTCCGCCGTTTCTGTGGAGGGCGCCGTTCTCATTGTGGATGACCAGACGAGCCCAGCTTGCCCGGCGCGCAACGTGGCTCACTATCCGAATTGTTTGGATTAAGCGGTTTGCGCCCTCTCCCAGGCGCGATCCGTAAACTCGGCCCTGTCTGAGCGTCAGCAGGGCCGATTTTTTGATGCTCGTGCTAGTTCAATTGAAAGCATATCTTTCAACAAAGTCCTCTCGCCCGCCAGGTTCGCGATCCGGATTAACCATTCCGGAGGACCACGATCAATAGCTTGGGCCCGCCGGCGGCTGGAGGTTTCGCGATGTTTCAGTCCTTAAGGAAGTTCGTCCGCGACGAGTCGGGCGCGACCGCCATCGAATACGGCCTGATCGCCTCATTGATCGCTGTTGTCATCATCGCCGCACTGAGCAACGTCGGCAACAAGCTGACGATCACGTTCACGAAAGTGGCCGGCAACCTGCACTGAATTTCCTCAGGGGCCTAGCCCAGGAGTCGGCCCGGTCGCGAAATCGGCGGCGGGGCTGAACTTTGTTTGAACGCTGCCTTTGCCAATGGCGCTCATAGGTAGATTCCGAGTCTGCCCATGAAGGAGGGCTGCGCACATAATGGCAGCCCTCCAATCGCGACCGCAGCACGCTTGCTGGTCGGCCCCGAGGCGTTACGTTGGCGGACCCGATCTCGTCCCGACCCGCAGCATCGTCATCTACCGGCAGCGATCTCGTTAGGCGACGCGTGGCTCTACTGATCATATTGCAACGCAAGCCTGGTCGGCCTCGTCGTTAGGGAGGGACGGGGCCGATCTTCCGAGGGGCTGATTTGACCGCCAACTGCACGAAGCCACTGACTCGCTCACGGGCGACATCTGGTGCGGTTGGCGTTTCCTCGCGCGTGGAAAGCATCGGACGGACTGATATGGCGACGGCTCCGGAATTTCGGTCTGAGTTACTTTCTCGGTTTCGCGCGGCCGAGAGCGCCGGTCTCTCTTCGATTGATGTGGCGGCGCGCAATCTGCACGATGCGGTTCAGCGGATGAGCCCGACACGAACTCAACGCTTGCCGAACTGTTGCAGCGTGATGCGGCAGGAGCAGCGCGTGGGGATCGATCTGATAACTTCTGAGAGGGCGAACGACGGCATGAGTTTTGCGATTCGATATCAATTGCCAAGGTCGCGCTAAGCGCTTTGCGTCGCCTCGCACGCCTCTCGTTTTGCCACACTCTGAGGCGATGGCCTGGACCCGCAAGCTGACGCCGCCTCTCGTTCTCAAGGACGGTCGCCGGCTAGAGACACTGGCCGATGTCAGCGCGATGGGAGCGATCTTATATTCCGGCGTTCCCGTAGTTATGTCGAATGGTGCGGCGCGCTTTTAGCCCCTCAGCCGACAGCGCCGATCAGTTCTGCGATGCAGGTGCGCTAGTCAAGCTGGTCGAGCTCGGGCTTCGCTTCCCAGTCCTTCAGGCTCAAGGCGTGCGCTGGAATCCAGACAAGGAGCGGCACCAGCGCCAGTGCGGCGGCGACGCGGGCGATCCTGTACAACATACGCACTCCCTGCTTCACGGCCATTTTATCATCCTGGGACAGGGAGCCGGCGATTCCGTAGTGGGGTCAGTTTGAAAAGCCCAAGCCAGTACCAAATGTATCTTCCTGCTGAGCGCCACCTCGGCGGTTTGCGCGTTTCCATCAAGTTGGTCGGGCCGTTGGTGGATGCTGGCCGACTTCCCGTTATCGATCTGGCGCGATTCCAAGAAACGGGTTTGTCCAACCATTGTGATACCGCCATCCGACAGCGCGAATTTGGATGCCGTTGTGATGCACACTTGCGGTGATGAAGCGGCCAGAGGAGCGGTCTCAGTACTGATAGATAGCATCCGACGAGAAGATGTAGTCTCGCTCCGTACTCTGGTGCTTCGAGGCAGAAGAGATCGCGGAGCGCTGGTCACCGTCACGCCGCCCGCCGAACCTTCGTCCGCGACCGGAATCGCTGGACACTCAAAAAGACTTGCGTGCCGTCTCTCCTGAAGACCTCCGCGGCGTCCTTATCGAGATCATTCCTTCGGTTTTGCTGAGCCAGCAACTCTGCCTCGCTTTGACGGGGGAGCCAAGGGTTTCCTGAAGGCTCGTCAGTTTGCCCTCGAACTGCGCGAGCACGGTCTATCGCCACATGCAGGCTCAGCGCCCTCGGCAGCAAGCAAGCTCAGCGGGTCGATAAAGGAGGGCGCATCGTTCAGACGGTCAGTACAGTTTGCACGGGCGAAGCTTGCCACGGTAGGTGATCTGGAGCTAGCATATTGCATCATCGTGGAATTTAGGGAGAGCTAACCAGTGGACGGCGCCAATGTTAATGCCACGCATGAATTGGGGCAGGCGCCCCTCGCTTCCGCCCGCGAGATCGAATACAGGGTAATTCACGACCAGCGCCTCGCGACAATCCGGTCCTACAATATGTGGTACGCATTCGGTCATTTGGTAGCGCATGGATATTTCTGGCTGATGCTTTTCCTAAGCCTCGATCTGTCTAGCAAACCTCTCCTTATTGCCGCCGCCATTACCGCTTCGCTAATTGTGTGGTTCGCATACAGGGTGGTGCTCATGATTGACCGCGCCGTGGTCTCGCTGTATCCCCGCATTATATTTCTTGAACTGAGCTTAGGTTACGACTTCTATCGCGACTACCTTAGTAGCCGGCCGAGCGGCGACACGGAACGTTCGTTTATTGAAAAAAGCGAACAGCTCCATGCCGAGTCGACGACGGAACTGTGGGATCGGATCCACAGTCAGTTCAAAGATAAAGATTTCCCCGCCGATCGCCGTATCACTGGCCATTTCAGGAGTGCGGCCTATTTTTCGGTGGCCCTGTTTTGGATAATTATCGCCGCAATCCTCACACCGGTTTACTTTCCGTTGCAGTGAGCGCTTGCCGGCGAAGGAACACATTCGATGCAGTTCCGCACCTTTGCCGTGGCTATTCTGGTGGCCGGCATAAGCGGCGTGATGCCGCTTTCGTCAATCGTCGAAGCAGACGATGCCCCGATTGCGCAGCCGGCCCGTCCATCTTTTGCGCCTCTCGTCGAAAGGACCGCTCCATCCGTCGTCAATATCTACGCCGAGAAGGTCATCCACAGCCGGTCAGCCACCCGCTACCTCGATGGCTCGGCATTCTGGCGGCTGTTTCGGGATACTCTGTTGTTCGGCTATGGACACGATCGTTTTGAAAACTCGCTCGGCTCGGGCGTTATCGTTGCCGCCAACGGCGTCGTCGTCACCAACCATCACGTTGTTCAGTCCGCCAACGGCGTTCTCGTGGCACTGCCGAGTGGTCAGGTTTACCCGGCCAGGGTGCTGGGTTCCGACCCACGTACCGACTTGGCGGTCTTGCTGGTCGACGCCGACGGCTTGGCGTTACCAACCATCGACTTTGGCGATTCGGATCGTCTCAAGGTCGGCGATCAGGTGATCGCGATTGGTAATCCGTTCGGACTTGGCCAGACCGTCACGAGTGGAATCGTGTCAGCCGTTGCGCGCACTTCATTCGGCGTTGGCGATTTTCGTTTTTTTATTCAGACTGACGCCGCCATCAATCCTGGCAATTCCGGTGGAGCCCTTGTCGCCATGGATGGAAAACTCGTGGGCATAAACACCGCCATCTACTCGAGTTCCGGGGGCTCACAGGGTCTTGGGTTCGCAATCCCCAGCAACATGGCGCGCGCGATTGTCGATAGCGCCGTGAAGGGCCAGACTCTCGTTCGGCCATGGATCGGCCTTACGACTCGCCCCATCCCAGCGCGACTAGCGGCCCTCCTGGGTTTATCGACGTCGCGCGGCGTTTTCGTGACCGACGTCTACAAGGGTGGCCCGGCTGACAGCGCAGGGCTCCAACAAGGTGACGTCGTTCTCGCCATCGACGAATTTCCGATCGGCGATCCCCAGGAGCTTCGCTATCGCGTCGCGACTCGAATGAACGGCTCCATGACGCGATTGACGGTGGAGCGCGGGGGTGAGTTGCACCAGGTTGCTGTCACTTTAAAGCCTCCCCCCGATGAGCCGCCCAGGAACGAAAGCTGGATGCCAAATCTAAGCCCGTTGCGCGGCGCTAAAGTCGCAAGCTTGTCGCCAGCCTTCGCCGAGGAGATCGGCGTCGACAGCGGCATCTCGGGTGTCGTGATTTTAACTGTTGGGGTGGCGGCAGCCGCTTACCGTCTCGGATTGCGAGAAGGCGACATTATCCGCGCCATCGACGATCGACCGGTACGCGCCGTTGATGATCTGCTCGCCTTGCATGTCTTACCCTTCAAGTCATATCGAATAACGCTGGAACGCGCGGGCCGCATGTTAGCGATCACGAGAAATTAGGTCTTCAATCTCCTGCGCCGGGATTTGGTGAGAAGTATTGAAGTTTGTCCGGCTTCCCCTCCCAGTCCTTAGAGTCGGCCGGGCGTTCTTTTTTGACCGTGATGTTTGGCCAAATTTTCGCGTATTCGGCATTGAGCGACAGCCATTTTTCAAGCCCCGGCTCAGTGTCGGGCTTGATCGCATCGACCGGGCACTCCGGCACGCAGACGCCGCAATCGATGCATTCGTCGGGATGAATGACCAGCATGTTCTCGCCCTCGTAGAAGCAGTCGACAGGGCACACTTCGACGCAATCCATGATTTTGCAGCGAATGCAGCTATCGTTGACGACGTAGGTCAATTTAGCATCCCTTCGACAGATCGCGAAACTGAACTCATTCCTGTGCCCGTGTCGCAGTGCTCGCAAACAGAGTGGATCAGGCTGCTTCTAACGGTCTGGGCTTGATTGACGCGGCCGGCTTATATTCAGGTCCTTTGTCGTGGCCATCTTCGGGGGCGAACAAAGTTACTCACGTCAAGATCCCGCCATGGCTGAACCGCGCGTCGGTAGGCTATGCGGCGGTGGTCGGCGCAGTAGGTCTCGACGCACGGCGCGCCGCAAAATCGGAATCCTTCGTCACGCGGGTCGCCGATCGGCCAGCGGCATGTCGTCAAGGTGAGATCGCTCAGCGCCATCAACCGGCTGTCGGGTGCGGGCCTCCCAGGCTCAATGCGAAGCGGCAGCGATAAGCCAGCTAATCCGCAAGCGGCCCTCGTTTCGGCTGGCGTGACGCTCATGACCGAATCATCCAGGATTGAGCCTGGCAGGGTCGCGATGGATCGCGGCGTCAAGTGCGCGAACAGCCCTCGCCGCGAGGACTTCGGGTTCTCTTGCGCCGGTTTCGACAGCCTCAATGATGGCGCTGGCGAGAAATTGGCGGGCCAGATCGACGTTCTTCGGTGGAGGATCGAATTTCGCCCATGCCGCTTCGAGGGCCTCGCCCATTACGCCAGCAAGCTCGCGTCCATAAACGCTCGATGCGAAACGAACTCCCCTCCCGCGGCGGGAGCACGTCGCCTCTCTCAGTCACCAGCATGCCGCGTAATCGCGATTGCTAATGATGCATCAAACATGCGCTTATTTTCGCGTAATAGCCAATCAAAAGTGCACTTCCTAAAAGCGACATGCGAACGATTCGCCTTGAGGGCCGAACCTTTCGTAACGCAACCTAGTGGTCTGCCCGCTTTGTACTTAGGTACTCGCCCTAGCCACGGCAAGAGTCTGAGCTGACGTTATTGTGCTGCACGCGAAGCGGCCGATCCACCGCAGCGGCGTGTCGCGCTTGCGCAGACGCTCCCGGCCCTGGGAGCAAACAGGCGCGGGTTGCAGAATATTTCGTCGCGCCAAGCTCAGGCGCGGTTCTCATGATTTCGCCCCCGGCGGGCGTCTGCCGAGGGCGGCGCGTGTATCAGGATTAGAAGCTACGGCCAGCCTGCCAGCGGGTTGCGTCGGCATCCGCCGACTTGCGACGCTTGGCAACGCGAGCGTTGCGCGTATGGCGCTGCTTGAACGCTATCGGACAACCAGTCTTTGGCTGAAGGCTGCAGGGTCGCTCCTCAGCGCGGCCGAAGACGGCGAGTCGGCCGCCGCCGAGGTCGCGGCGGATTTTTTTTCGCGCCTTCAATGCGGTTTTTCTCATTTGATGCTCAGCTTAGACGCGCTCGCCGGCCTGATTGCGAGCCCTCAGCGCGCCGTCGGGGGACGAACAACCAGCCGGAGCCGTCCCCATCGCGCCTAAAACTAGCACTCAATGTGGGTTGCTGCTAAAAACTTGAAAACAATGAGCATTTATTATTTCTTCTGTTGTGGAGCGCCGACGAAAATGAAACGGTTGCTCAGCAGCGATACGACGGAGGGGCAACATGGTCTCAGCTGATTTTCGCCGCCAGCTGGAAGGTTTTGGTTTGACCACCGCCAATATTCTCTATCGGATGCCCGATCATCCGAGCATCTTACAGGGCTATATCTGGCAACGGTACGACCTGCATCCTCACTTTCCCGAACTGCGGAAATTTCTGGACTTTTGGTCGCGCGAACTCGACGGTTTGCTGCATTCCGTCACGGTTGCTCATGCGGATCTGATCAGGCCAGCAGAATTTAAAGCCATCAGCGGGGAGTTTCGGCTGAACTGAACGCGCCTCCCGCGCCGGTCGGGCCATCAAACTAAAATCAATGATTTTGCTGTCCCGGCCGACGGCCATTGATAAAATAAAAAGCCCACCTCGGGCTTAACCCGCGACAAAATAAAAAGGGACCGCATCGCGGCGGCCCCGTCTTCGCGCAGTGGGACGATCAATAGTCCATTCCGCCCATCCCGCCGCCTGGCATGGCCGGCGCCTCCTTCTTCTTCGGCGTCTCGGCGACCATGGCTTCGGTCATGACCATGAGGCCAGCGATCGAGGCAGCGTCCTGAAGGGCGACCCGCACGACCTTGGCCGGATCGACGATGCCAGCAGACAGCATGTCGACATACTGCTCGGTCTGGGCGTCGAAGCCGTAGCTCTGAGACTTATTGGCCAACACATTGCTCACGACGATCGAACCCTCCACGCCCGAATTTTCGGCGATCTGGCGGATCGGCGCTTCGAGCGCCTTCAGAACAATATTGATGCCCGACTGGACGTCTTCGTTTTCATCGCTGAGCTTGCCGATGGCGGCTTTGGCGCGCAGCAACGCAACCCCGCCGCCTGGGACAATGCCTTCCTCCACGGCTGCCCTTGTCGCGTGCATCGCATCGTCGACGCGGTCCTTTTTCTCCTTCACCTCGACTTCGGTCGAACCGCCGACCCGGATCACCGCGACGCCGCCCGCCAGCTTGGCGAGGCGCTCCTGGAGCTTTTCCTTGTCGTAGTCGGACGTCGTCTCCTCGATCTGCGTCTTGATCTGGGCGATGCGCGCCTCGATGTCATGCTTCTTGCCGGCGCCGTCGATGATCGTTGTATTTTCCTTCTCGATGCGCACCCGCTTGGCGCGGCCAAGCATCTGAAGCGTCACGTTTTCGAGCTTGATGCCGAGGTCCTCGGCGATCATGCTGCCCGCGGTTAGGGTCGCGATGTCCTCCAGCATGGCCTTGCGGCGATCGCCGAAGCCCGGTGCTTTCACCGCCGCCACCTTGAGCCCGCCGCGCAGTTTGTTGACGACGAGCGTGGCGAGCGCCTCGCCCTCGATATCTTCTGCAACGATGACCAACGGCTTGCCGGATTGGACGATGGCCTCGAGGATCGGCAGCATCGGCTGAAGCGAAGACAGTTTCTTCTCGTGGATCAGGATATAGGCGTCCTCGAGTTCGGCGATCATCTTCTCGGCGTTGGTGATGAAATAGGGCGAGAGATAGCCGCGGTCGAACTGCATGCCTTCGACGACATCGAGTTCGGTCTCGGCGGTCTTGGCTTCCTCGACGGTGATGACGCCCTCGTTGCCAACTTTCTTCATCGCGTCGGCGATCATCTTGCCGATGGTCTTATCGCCGTTCGAGGCGATGGTGCCGATCTGGGCGATCTCCTCGGAGGACTGAACTTTTTTCGAACGGCGTTCGATGTCCTTGACCACCGCCGTCACCGCAATGTCGATGCCGCGCTTCAAGTCCATCGGGTTCATTCCGGCGGCGACGAGTTTGAGGCCCTCCTTCATGATCGAGGCGGCGAGCACCGTCGCCGTCGTCGTGCCGTCGCCGGCTAGATCGGCGGTCTTCGAGGCGACCTCGCGCACCATCTGGGCGCCCATGTTCTCGAACTTGTCTTCGAGCTCGATCTCCTTGGCGACGGTGACGCCGTCCTTGGTGATGCGCGGCGCGCCATAGGACTTGTCGAGAATGACGTTGCGGCCCTTCGGACCGAGCGTCACCTTGACGGCGTTATTGAGAATGTCGACGCCGCGCAGCATTTTGTCGCGCGCATCGGTGGAGAATCTGACGTCTTTCGCAGACATGGCGATATCCTAGGTTCTGGGACACGGATTTTCGTTCTTGTTTCAGGCGGCCTTCTTGGCGGCGATCGCGCCTTCAATGACGCCCATGATGTCGGATTCCTTCATGATCAGGAGATCCTGGCCGTCGATCTTGACCTCCGTCCCGGACCATTTGCCGAACAGAACCCTGTCGCCCTTCTTCACATCGAGCGGCGTCAGCTTGCCGCTTTCATCGCGAGCACCAGGCCCAACTGCGATGACCTCGCCCTCTTGGGGCTTCTCCTTGACGGTGTCGGGAATGATGATGCCGCCTTTCGTCTTTTCCTCGCCTTCAAGGCGGCGAATGACAACGCGGTCGTGGAGTGGACGGAATTTCATGATTTTCCTCCCGGTCAGCAGGAAGGGCCGGCTCGCGGCGGAACGCCGTCGCCTCCCTTTTCAAATGGCTCGACCTCGCCGACACATAGCGATCATTGGCACTCGTTACAAGAGAGTGCTAATGACTTCATTACGCCGATTTTCAGCGAATTCGGCCCTTCACAAAGGTTCGAGCTGAACTGCGTCCTCAACCACGCGTATTCGAATTCACAGACCGGTCGCGCCGCCGGAGGAAAGGCCGCGTGCTTCTGGGCGTGCGGCTTTTTTTAGGATGTCGCGCTCGGCCTTGAGCTTGGCGACTTCGCGTCTGAGCCGGGCGATCTCTTGTTGCTCAGGCTTCATCTGGCCCAGGCCAGGGAAAGCATGTTGCGGATCGTCCGCAAACTTCTTCACCCACTCCCGCAATTGCGTCGGGTGAACGCCGAGGTCTTCCGACGCCCGCGTGGAAGATACTCCGCGCTCCTTGATTAGCCGAACGGCCTCAAGCTTGAACTCTCGCGTAAACTTCCG
>Ga0206856_10272_pt1 | contig 15881 bp, 14 predicted proteins | sample Alteio_BWOrgCont_48_FD_152630 | JGI IMG/M metagenome (GOLD analysis project Ga0206856, IMG submission 152630) | Enriched cells from forest soil in Barre Woods Harvard Forest LTER site, Petersham, Massachusetts, United States -... | ecosystem: Environmental > Terrestrial > Soil > Temperate forest >...
CAACTTACGTCTCGGGCGTGGGCGACACCGAAACCTCCCGTTATAACTCCTCGGTCAAGTACCAGGTCTCCTATGACGACTTCCGCGCCGGCGCCCTATGGCAATTCGGCGGCTACGGGCTAGGCAATGGTTCGAACGGCGCCTATCAGTTCGATGTCGGTTTCGACTATTACGGCTTCTCTTTCGATGCGATCTACAGCTACGCGAAAGATGCGGTCACCCTGTCGACCTACAGCGTCAATCCGCTTCCGTCAGGGGTCAGCCAGGACGATTTGAAGGCGACGCTCGCCAATATCAGCGGCGTGATTTTGGCCGGCAAATACGCCTATGGGCCGTTCAAATTTTTCGGCGGGTACGAGAATGCGCGCTTCAGGCCGCCAAGCGATGACTACCCGAACGGGTTTGAAACATTGGGCGGCTACAATGTGCTGCCGGGCGCGGTCAGCGTGACCAACTACGTCAACAACAAGATCATGCAGGTCGCTTGGGTCGGCGCGAAATATGCGATCCGTCCCGATCTCGATATCGCCGGCGCCTATTATTGGGCCGGCCAAAATAATTACAGTCCTTTCGCCGACTTGAACGTCGCCTCTTATTGCGCTGCGAACAGGACGCCCGCTTTCCCGGGCGCTGCGCCGCAAGGGGCCGCCCATTCGACCTGCGCCGGCGCTCTGCAGGCCATATCCGGCCTGATCGATTGGCGCCCGTTGAAGCGCCTCGACGTCTATGCCGGCTCGATGTTTTCGCAGGCCTCCGGCGGCGTCGCCAACGGCTACATCCACAGCATCAATATTGCTCCGACCGCCGGCCTGCGGTTGACCTTCTGACGGATCGGCCTTTCCCACCGAAACCGCCGCGGCTTACTTCCGCCGCCGCGGCGCGGCCGGCCCCTTGCGGTTCGGCCATTTCACGATCCGCTCCGGCCAGAGTTCGGCGGGCATATCGTCCTCGGAAGCGCTGACGCGACCGCGCACCGAAACGCCCGCCTCGTGAACCGTGTCCGGCGATCCTGACACCAACGGGTGCCACCAAGCGAGGTCGCGCCCTTCCGCCACCAGTCGATAGGCGCAGGTCTGCGGCAGCCAGGGCAGCGAGCGCACGGCCTTGGGAGTCAATTTGACGCAATCCTTAACGCGCCGTCGCCGACGCGCATAATCGGTGCAGCGGCAAGCCCCTGTGTCGAGAAGCTTGCAGCCGACGTCGGTGAAATGGATTTTGCCGTCGTCTTCGTCTTCCAGTTTGACAAGGCAGCAGCGGCCGCAGCCGTCGCAGAGGCTCTCCCATTCGGCGTTCGACAATTCCTCCAGGGTCTTGACGCGCCAAAAGGGCGGACCGGCGGATTTGCCGCTCGTTCCCGTGACCCCAGGTCGTTTCGCCATTCTGTCGCCTCACGCCGGCGTTTCAAATTGCGACGCCGCCCGTCCGCGAAGGAGCAAGCGCCGAGGCCCGGCGGGGCGTCAAGCGCTTATTTTTGTGCTAAGCGTTGAAGAGGCCAGTCCGCGAGCGTCCAAGTCGAGGCAAGTCGAGGAAAGCGTGTTCGAGAAGTTGCGGAAACTGTTCACCCCCGCCAAACTCAAGCGGGGCTTCCTCGCCTTCGACGCCATCGTCGATTCCTCGCTTTACGATGGCGGCCACGGCGCCAAGCGCGCCTATAGCGCCTTCTCCGCCCTCCTCGACAGGCTCTATGTCTCGGGTTTCGCCAAATTTTGCGTTGAAGCGGCTTGCGAGAGCCTCAACATCGGCGTGGTCCTTTCGCTCGTCGCTCTCGCGCTCGCCCTGCCCGCTTTTGAAGAGACAAGCGCCGATTGGCTCAAGCGCGAGGACCTCGCCGTCACATTCCTCGATCGCTACGGCGTCGAGGTCGGCCGACGCGGCATCAAGCATGACGATTCCATTCCGCTCGAACAATTGCCCGACCATTTCATCAAAGCCGTCCTGGCGACTGAGGACCGGCGCTTCTTCAGCCATTTCGGCATCGACGTGGTCGGAACCTTCCGGGCGCTGACTGTCAACGCCAAGGCGGCCGGCGTCGTCCAGGGCGGCTCTTCGATCACCCAGCAACTCGCCAAGAACCTTTTCCTGACCAACCAACGATCGTTGGAGCGCAAGATCAAGGAGGCCTGGCTCGCGCTGTGGCTGGAGCATCATTTGACCAAGAAGGAAATCCTGAAACTCTATCTCGACCGCGCCTATATGGGCGGCGGCGCCTTCGGCGTCGAAGCGGCGGCGCAATATTATTTCGGCAAGTCCGCGCGGGACATCAATCTTGCGGAATCGGCGATGCTCGCCGGCCTCTTCAAGGCGCCGACGAAATTTTCACCCAACGTCAACCTGCCCGCCGCGCGCGCCAGAGCCAACGACGTCTTGAGCAACCTCGTCGACGCCGGCTTCATGACCGAAGGGCAAGTCTACGCCGCGAGGCTCAATCCCGCGACGCCTGTCGACCACAACTCGCAGTCGAGCCCCGACTGGTACCTTGATTTCGCCTTCGACGAGATGAAGCGGCTCGAGGAGGAGAACAAGCTCGGCGACGACCGCGTTCTGACCGTGCGCACCGGCCTCGACCAAGGCTTGCAGGCCCATACCGACGCCGTCATCGAGGACATGCTGCGCAACCGCGCTCCGGCATACCACGCCCACCAGGCGGCGACGATCGTCGCCGAGACGAACGGATTGTTGCGCGCCGTGGTCGGCGGCCGCGACTATGGCGCGAGCCAGTTCAATCGCGCGATCGACGCCGCGCGCCAGCCCGGTTCATCCTTCAAAATTTTCGTCTACATGACCGCGCTCCTGACCGGCAACTATCACAAGGATACGCCGGTCGACGCCTCGCCCGTCTGCATCGGCGATTATTGCGTCCATAATTTCGAGGGCGAGAGCGGCGGCATCATGCCTCTCTATCTTGCGTTGGCGAAATCGTTCAACACGGCGGCGATCCGGATGTCGATCAAGATCGGCGAAGCCTATTGGCCGAAGGGCAAGTCGTATCACCTAGGACATATCGCCGCGCTCGGCCGCTCCAAGATCATCCAGACCGCAAGAGCGATGGGCATCACCACGCCCCTGATCGACACGGTCTCGCTGCCGGTCGGCGCGGACGAGGTCAAAATGATCGACATGGTCGCCGCCAACGCCCTCCTCGCCAGCGGCGGCAAGCGCGTCGTCCCTTACGCGGCGATCGAAATCCGCAATTCCGCCGGCGACGTCATCTATGCCCATGACGCCAACGGCCCGCCGCCGGTTCAGGTCATCCCGGCCGACAAGGTCGCGGAGATGAACAACATCATGACCCACGTCGTGACCGAAGGGACCGGCCGCGCTGCGCAGATTCCCGGCCTCGTCATCTCGGGCAAGACCGGGACGACCAACAATTCAACCAATGTCTGGTTCAACGGCTTCACCGGCAATCTCGTCGGCAGCGTCTGGTTCGGCAACGACGACAACGCCTCGATGGAGAATCTGACCGGCGGCGTTCTGCCTGCGCAGACCTGGCACGAGATCATGGTCTACGCCCATCAGGGCCTCGACCTGAAGCCGCCCTACGGCGTTGCGCCGGCGCCAAAGGGCGCCGAGGTCGCGGCGGCGAGCGAAACGGGCCAAACCGCGGACAGCAAGCCGCGCCAGCACGGCCTGTCGCCGCGCTCGACGCAAATCATTTCCGATATCGGCGAATTGGCGCGCAACGATCGCGGCCGCACCCCAAACCTCGCCGCGCCTGAAATCCTCGGGGCGCGCGGGCCTTCAAGCGGCGAGATCAGCATTCTGCGGGCCGGCGCGGTCGCGCGATGACGGCGATCCATGAAGGCGCGCCGTCCAGGCGCGTCGCGCGCGCCAGCGCCTTGCCGCGACAGCCATTTTCGCGCTGGAGACCGAGGCTGGACAGGGCGCCGCGCCTTTGCTAAGTCCCCCGCCTCGCGGCGGCCGGCGGGCCGCTCCGAGACTTTCGATGGGCGCATAGCTCAGTTGGTAGAGCAGCTGACTCTTAATCAGCGGGTCCAAGGTTCGAGCCCTTGTGCGCCCACCATTGAAATCAAAGACTTAGGAAGGCTGGCCGTCCTCAAATTTAGTCTGGTTTGAGGCGCGGTTTGAGATTTTTGTTCTCTTTTCGAGCTTTCGGATCGCGGTCACTCCCATAGCTCGGTCACGGTTCAAATAGTTCTTGTCCAGGATTGAGTTCACGTCGCTCACAGAGTGACCCGTGAGAGTCGCTATCTCCGGCACCGTCGCCCCTGACTTGGCCAACCGAGTAACAGCCGTGCCACGAAGATCGTGAAACGTGAGTCCCTTTATTCCAGCCCATTGACAAGTTTTCCGCCAAGTGGCGCGAAATCCGTCAGAGGTGTAAGGACGCCCCTCCTCTGTCGTGACAATCGTTGGCGAGACGCGGGGTGTCGAATTGAGTATCGCCTTCAGTCGATTGCTAACGGCTACCTCAACATAGACCCCAGTCTTCGATTGCTTTAGGCGGATGAACTCTCCGTCGTAGGCATTCCAGGTTAGGCGGAGAACGTCACCCTGCCTCTGAGCCGTCCAAAGTGCGATGAGAAATGCAAGGGTGATGCGAGGAGACGCCACAGCGAGTAGCTTCGCCTCGTCATCCTCTGTCCAAATTTTATCAGAACGAGAACCCTTCCAAACACGACCAGGGCGTTGCAAGAGATTGGTAGCAATCTTTCCCCTATTGACCCCAAAAGAAAGCACCCTGGCGAATACGGTGAAGGTGTAGTCGGCAGAGCGTGGTGCGACCTTGGCCAACTCGTCCCGCCATTCCAAAAAATCGCCCCGAATTCTCGGGTCCTCCAATGCGGCAGTGGGACAGTCGCCGAATGCACGATCTATTTGGGCGAGAATTCGGCGGTAGTCTTTTGCGGTTTTCGGCGCGAGCGCTCGAAAATCCTCCGAATCCTGGAAGGCATCAATCAGAGACCTAAGGGTTTTCTCGGTTGGAGCCCGTTTCCTTGAAGCCACAGCCTCATTGAACGCTGCTATAAATTCTGGAGAGCCCGGCTTTCCTGGAAGCCGTGGGCCTCCGCGCCACGCATACCAATAAGTGAGGACTGTTCCGTCTGCGAGCCTCTTACGACTGGAATTCAGCCCCTTAAGCCGCACTCGCATCGCGTCTACCTCTCCACGCATCATACGCCCGCTCTGTGGTCGCTGGCGAGACGCCGGCGAAGGTAAGCACAATCCTTCCCGCCTCGACTTCGACTTGCGTTACCGTTTTGCCGGCAGCCTCGGCACCCTTGACAGCACGGGAGACATCCCCTTGACGAACCTTGGGGTTAAAGAGCGAGGGTCGTGATACTTTTAATCCGCTAGTCGAAATCTTTTCTTCGTCGTTGCCTTTTCCAAATCTATTGTAATAATTCATAATCGCAATTGTCCTTCCTTAAAAAACTCCTTGCTTAAAGAGATATTCAGAATCCAAGAGGTGGATCCTACTTTATATTACCAAATAGACGGGTGAGGATGGATGCGGAAAGCAGGCGGCGACACGAGGCCGCCCAATTGCACAATCCTACCATTCTTACCTTCTCAGCGTAGGTCACCCCTTCGGCCTTCGGCTAGTTCCGAATCTATTGTAATCGGAGCCGAGAAAGCCGTTTTCTGGGGGAATAAATCCTCGGGCAAGTGGCTTCAGATGGGGGTGTTGGATGTAATTGCAATAATTCTTGAATTTAAATAAATTCTAGAAAAGATACAAACTACATCCACACGACCCACTTCAATTACTAAATAGAAAGCTTATCCCCAAAGACGTGGTTCATGGCAAGGGCTTCCGCCAATTCGCGGCAGTGGATCCCCTGCACGTTAAACGCTCCCTTGTTGCCGCTTCGAACTACCTCAGCTAGCATGCGACTGCCCTTTATCAGGCTAATATCGTAACTGTTTGGATGATCCGGGTCCTCAAACAACCCGAAAACAATATCAGCCTGGCTGATAATCTTCTTGAGCAGCTTAGCGTGCTTCTTTTCCGGCGTTCTCGCAAATTTGGCTTTGTTCAGCAGAGCCGACGCGCCAATTGCGCCCCAAAAGTCCTTCCACACCGGGTCCGACGACAAGGCTGCAACATTAGGAGACGGTTCGATATAATGCATTTCCAAGTTCCCTTCGAACTAACTAGTCAACACCACGTCGGCTAATATGGGAAGTATGCAGACTCCTACATCAAGAGTCAATAGAAAGTAGCTTCTCAAGAACAGTTTATTTTTTTGTTTTTGTTACATAGTCCGTTTTGTTTTAATTTAAGAACTTCTCTGAGGTTGCGCTTCTGAGCCTCATCACTGATTCGAATAGGTTATTCGATCGGGATAGAGCAGATTAGACCTTGTCTTCTGGTCTCCACTAGCTCCGAGACTTGTAATTAAAACAAACGGCACGCCCGACCGCCGGCAATTTGTAATTAAAACATTTCCTGGGTAATCGGCGGCAATGGGCTCCAACTTGCTCTCTTCTTCTAAATCGAATTCTGGAATATGCGCGAACTCTGACCGGAGAGTAGGAAGGACAAGTCCTCTTTGCCGACGCCGACACCATACATGGATTATCTATTTTGATAAAATCTCTATTCAACCGTTTTTCTCCTTCTGTTTTTTTCCTGACCAATCATTTTGATATAACGAAGTGTGGAGGGAGTGGAGGCTATTTAGATTAATTCACAATTTTAATGAACTCTAAAAAAGTATACAAACTCCCTCCACTCCCTCCACACTTCGATTACCAATCAGCTAAAACATCCCGATTGTTGACAGGAGGTGGGAAGTAGCTGAAGCCCCAGCCACCCATTGCCGTCTCTGCCTTTATAACTCTCAAAGTTCTTCTGCGCCAAAGCCTTTCCAAACGCGGATTTTGATAATTCATCTTGCCCATTATCGAAGCACCAACAACTGTAGGCGCTATGGAGATCGCGAGTTGTGGACTTTGCCGACGCCTCTGGTTGACAACAAGCCTCAATGAACAATCCAACACTATCAGAAGTGGAGCGGTATTCTTGCGCTTCCCTGATCACACATAGCGGCCTCTTAAAGCCTTTCTCCTTGTAGTCACGATACCCTTCCAATATGAAATTTAGAATTCCCGGAAGCTCCTGTTCTAATTTTGCGCCTAAGTGAGGATCGACCTTGTGTTCTGGAATAGTGACAGGAAATCGAATAACATTCTCCAGCCTTCTCCATATAGCTTCATTTGTCCCCTCAACTTGCGGCAACTCGTTGGTGGCTAGCCAGATTTTGTGAGACGGCATGAACATACAAAAGTCTTGGTAGAGCTTTCTCGCAACGATGGGATCGCCGCCCGTGATCATTTTGACCTTGGCTTCAGCTAGCTTGTTTCCAGCTTCGCCCTCATGGCAGGCGACAAATCTCTTTCCACGCAACATAGCCAAATCATTGGTCTGGTCGTTTCCAAATTTCTTATCTACCAGTGATGACATGGGAAGAGCCCAGGCATAATCGCTAAACAGTTTTGCGAGAACCCCCATCAGAGTGGATTTACCGTTTCTGCCACTGCCTATGCATATGAACATGCATTGCCCACCAACATTTCCTTGGAGGGTGTAACCTAGACAGCGTTGTAGGAATTGTATGATTTCCTGATTGTCCTCAAATATCTCATCCAGGAATTTTATGAATTGAGGACACTTCGCGTCGGGATCGTAATAAGTAGCCAGCTTGCGGGTTACAATCGCGTCAGTGCTATGCAATAGCTCGTCAGTCCTAAGATCTACGACCCCATTCTTGCAACCAACAAGATCAGGATCGTTGTCCAATTTATCTAGATGGACCCCGAGCTTACCCTTGGCCAAGCTCAAAATTGCTTTTGAGCCGCTTGCAGAGAAATATTTCTGAAGATCACGGAAATTGTAGGATTGTTCCAACTCATGTCCACAATCAGCGACCAAGTTCTGAACTTCAGCCTCGCTAACACGGGAAAAAACCCCGTTTTGACGCTTGAGCCATGCATTTTCTGCGAGAGAACAAATCAGTTTTCCCCGATAGAACTTTGCGAATTCTTCTGCGCAGTCATCGTCGGTGAAGTTCTTTAAAACGACATTCGAGCCTTTTTTCTCCTTGGGTTCAGGTCTTCCCCCTAGCCAATTGCATATGCACTTGGCGTCGTCCTCCCCAACCACCTCAGCGAGACGGCTCTGCCCATTGACCGCTTGACCAAGCTCAAATGTGCTCTCGACACAGCGAAAACGGTCAGTCTGCTCCTCATCTTTAAAGGCATCGACAAGTCTGGAAACGAAATCCCCTACCTGCTCTTCCGACCAGCCTGATCGCCGCAGAACACCGGTCAAAGTCAAACAGAGGTTGTGACGATTTCCTGGTTTCCAATAGGGGGCAACCAGGGTCGCGATTGCTAGTTCGGTGACGCTCCGCTCAAGCCTGGCCCATTCCTGCTGCGATGGTAGCTCACACCAGGTGTATTCTACTGGCTCGCCGTCGGGGTGAGTGCTCGGCGGCACCATCGTCTGAGAGCCATTTCCTCTCAGTTCAACGATCATACCGAAGTCTGGATGCTGGAACTGCCTCGTTTTACCGGCCCGAGGCACTCGATAGAGACGATGGGAGTTTGGCTTTGATGCCCTACCGAACTGACAGTAAGTCTGGGGAAGAAAATACTCGGCAAGCCTAAGGGCATTTAGGTCGTCGATGTCTACGTCCACCACGCCACCTGAAGCGTCGCCTAGGATCAATCCGACGTTGTCGGCGTCGCCTAATTCCCCTGCTTTGATGCTCACCGTTCGATTTTGCCAATCTTTCTGGATGGGTTGCTTGCCCCGCAATTTGATAAAAACAAAACCGGCATCGATTTGCTGGGCTAAATTACTAGTTGTCACAGTATATATACTCCGTCTTTCGCGTTGAGAAAGCTCATTGGTCAAATTTTCGACTTGAGAGCGGGTGAATGAGCGGTGATTGGAGCGAGGATTACCCAGCTAATAGCTGGTTCGCGCAAACAACGGCTCGGGGAATATGGCAGGTTAACACCAGCCACGTTCGCAAAATAGCAATTTTCCCAAGCAACGTCAAGCATAATCGCTTATGAAGCGACCGCTTGTCAGGTTTATACTGCGTAACTGACTGAAACCTCTGCGGAATATGGCCCTTAAAAATCCTTATTTTTCTTCAGATCCGGACGAGTGGTCTTGCTTTTGTTGACATATTTCCGGTCTCAATTGCGCACTTACAATAATTACAAAGTATTCTATAATAAAAACGTTTCGACAGGTCGCGCAGCGCCGACTGCCCACTCGGCGAGGCCTATGTCGTGCTGTATCATCTAGTCGCAAGGCGAGGTTGGGGACGCTGATGGAGACCCTCCCGCATATTGACTGGGCTACACTTTTAGTCGGCATGTTCCTCGGCATACCGATAACCTATGTGATAGGCATGTTGGCAAACATACACGCGCCTCGATTGGTGCAGTTCCTGGATCAGCGTAAGCTCCTCAAACACGCTAAAACAAAGAAACAGGCACTTCTGGTATTCAATCGCATCAAGGCGTTCCGCGAAGGCACGAGAGACAGGTATCCATTTTACATTTGCCTTGCCAGCGGGGCGATTATCTGCGCCATCGTCGCATCGACACTTTTCGTGATAATCTGGATCAAAAATGGTGAGCAATATCCTTTCGGCAACGGATATATAGTTGTTGCATTAATCGCAGTTATCGCTGTTTTGTTAGCGGCAGCTTTTTTGTTCGCCATCTTCGAAACCGCTCGACATATTGAACGGTTTGACGACTATAAAGCAGAGTTCGAAAAACAGTGGGGCAATCTTGACTGACCACGATCAGGGGAGGCCGCTGGAGTGGCGACTGCACTTACTTTGCGGGTGGTGGGGTGGCGCTACTTGCTAGGCGGGGAGAGATATTCAGCGGGATAAGCGGAGCCACAAGAAATGGCGTCTGCCATTCGAAAGATCTTTGACAAAATCCCAATGAAAATGTAGAACTTTGAGGGCCTTTTTCCCACGAAAGGTTTAAGACGATATAAGGGTAATCAATGAAGGGGAAGAAAATGTGGAAGAGAAGGTTTGCTTTTTTTGCCGCATCTGTAATCGCGGCTTCGGCTGCAACTTTTGCCAATGGTGAAGAACTGGATTGCGCAAATAGAGAGATAGTTGCACAGGTAAAAAAATATGTCGAAGCTAAAGAATGGGGTCTAACCGTATTAGCAATAATTACCTCCGCAGACACTAACTCAATTATTCAGAAAAGCAAGGAGGCTAGTTTGTTGCAAAAAGTGCTGATAAATGAAGTGCTTCTTGTCCTAGATACTTTTAATGACATCAAAAAAAGACAAGCTGAGCCTGGATTAGAAAAACTGAGACCTGGATTAGATTTAATGACGAATCTTTTGGTTCCTCCTGATCAGGTGAAGCAAATTGAGGATATGCTTAGTGATGGAAATCGCCAAATAAATTCACTCGTTTTGCTCATGCCCTTGGACAATAAGGAAGTTATTAAAATAGTTCAACCTATGGTCACAAATTACTGCACGGTTAAACAACAAGAGTGTCGCAACTTAGGGACAGAAAGTAACGCTCTACTGAACTCTAGATCATATATGTCGCTGGTAGATTATCTGCGTTCAGTAGAAAGAAACTATTCCCTCCACGCAATTGTTCCAGTAAAAATAGAAAAAGACCTGAGCAAAATTAGCTGTAAAGCCAAAATAAACGTTGCCTTAAAAAATATTGGTAGTTCAAAAGACGATGTTATTACCTACGAAGCCCAACTGGACTCGGATAAAAATTGGCAGATTTCGGTCGGGGGTGACATAGTTGAAGATATGTTCCCCTAAGTCGCAAAATCCCTATTGGTAGCTTCCTGCATCCGAACCATCTTCCAACAGAAGCTCGGCATTCCTTCAATTGCAATGATTCAAAAGACTGCCTGGCAAATCCGAGCAACCCGCTGGAAGCAATCTGCTGTTCCAAATAAATTGAACATGCTTGCCTTCCGAGTTTGGCGACTCGATGATCGCACTTATTACAGAAACTCGCCATTGATCATCGAACAGAAAGTTCACGTCTCCACTTCCCCAACACTCTCCTCGCGAATAGTTGCTCGCGAAATGAAGCCCTTGTTCTATTTCGCGACCCGCAACATTCATCGCCTTCACGACATCCGCCTTGCTTGCGCCGCGCATACTCATCAGAAAGTTGTCTCTAAGAGCGCGACATGAGACATCCTGACGGCTTGAGTCGTTCCAACACTCCGCGTTTCCCTTGCCTGCGACGGGCATTTCGTCGGGGGACCGCGACGCGCTCCATTGATCCAGATTAAGAACCTTCGTGATTAGTCCGCGAACCGATGCGTTGAGTTCACCTCGCGCACCAAGAAAATTTAGTGAGATACTATCGTCTGAGAAATCCGTATCCAATGCTCCCCGACGCATTACGCCATAAGCTTGATAGTAGAGGGTGGCGTCGCTCTGAATTGGGGATATGGTCCAGCCCCAGTTTTTGGAAAGCACGACCTCTGCTTGTGCAGTTGCACAGGGCATGGACTTGGTCAGAGTGACCTGGTTCAAGGTCGCCAGCGCACCTGTGTTTTTTGATGTCGGCGAGTCTTGAGCCATGAGCTTTGATCTTCTGTCTTTTTCGTCTAGAGATAGGCCCTTCCAACCTCGTTCATCAAAATGCGCGGAATCCAGTGGGTCCTGAAGATTGCCTCCTACAATATGCCCGGCGTAGTCGAAGACAGTGCCAGCGGGAACAATGACAGGTCCCTTAGCGAATTCTGCCTCCCAGTCCGTCGGATCGGAATGTTCAGCACATATATAGAGCCCGTCCTTTGCAAACGCATCACTGAACGCCGCGCTAAAAAGGAAGGTCAGTATTATTAGGCGAACCGACGTCCGAAACATCCGAAACGGATTTCGCTTACGCCGCATGATCATGCCTTTCCCTGCCAATCGATCTTCGTGAGGTTGCACAAGCATGTGCAACCTGGTCGTCACTAATGACATAGCGCCTCCCAAGAAAATCTATAATCCATGGCCACAGTCACTATTCTCGCCGCAACTCCTCATCGCGGTATTTGCGCGGGACGCGCTGCGACGCAAGGAACTTAGGGCAGATGTCTGCCGCGTAGGAATCGCTGCGCCCGGTTAGTCCGGTTCCTTCTCCTCAAGGCTCTCAACGTCCGCACCCGGATTTTCTGTGCGAGCAAGGCAACCTTCATGGAATGAGTTTGAGTTGCCGTCAGGGCAATCTTGCGAACTGGTGATGTCGTGCTCTTCGGCCCATCGGAAACCGGCCTCATGACCCGAACAATCGACGGTGCATTCGTATCCGCCAAATGTCTGCGCATCCGCTGGCAATTGCCAGAGGCACCAAACTGCCAAGACGACGCTTTGGGAAAGAAAGCGCTTCATTTTCCCCTCCAGGCTACATTGAAGCGCGTATACGTTGATCCGCCAGAGCGATCAATCCTCAGCGTTAGATTCGAGTCCACCAGCCTGAAAGAAACCATCCGGTGAGCACCGCACTGGTGGCGTTTAGTTGAGTCCGCAGCATTTCTTGTATTTTTTTCCTGAGCCACACGGACAGGGATCATTTCGGCCAACCTTTTTCGTGGAGGCCGAGGACATCCGCGAGTCGATGCCCTGCATTGGCTGGTAATTGGCAAGCCGCCAGGCATTGAGTGTGACGACCCAGCGCGTGATATTGTCGGGGGACGTCGTATTAATGGTATCAAGCTCCGTTCGTGGCAGGTGTTGATCGCGGCAGCCGACCTCGGCGAGCGCCATCATTCCGCGCATGGCTGCCGCCGTATCGGCATCGGCGTTGAGCAGTTTTTGCCAGGCTTCCGGTCGTAACTCGACTGCCGTCTCGAAGCCCTCGATCCAAAGCTCCCAGAGGATGTCGCCATTACGCGTATCGACGGAGAACAGTGGACTGTAGCGGTCGGGGCGCTTCATGAGCGTAAGCGCGACACTGTTGTAATGCTCCATGACGAGACCGAGAACTCGGTTGACATGGTCAAGGTTTTCGAAGGCCGGCTGCTGATCTGCGCTATCCCGATTCCAGACTATTGGAAGCCACTCACCAGGTTTGATCAGGTCGGGGCAGACCAGCAAACCGGCGATGAAGCCGTCAAGCTCTTCGACCAGCATCGTTTCCTCGCCAAGGGCGAGCAGTTCCTCGTCAAGCTGCTTGAGATGGCGCGACAGCCCAGACATGGGCGCTCCAATTCCATGGCAGAAGATAGGCGCACGAAATAAGTCGAAGAACGGCCCTCACTTGGGCAAAGGGCTTCCCCTGCCCGCGTCGCTATCCATTGCAGCCTTTCCTACTTGTGGACATAAGTATGTAAAGTTGCCGGTGATAGGCTGGCGACGAAACCAACTGACGAAATTGAAGTCACTCCGGGGATGGTTTCTGCGGGATATGCGGTTTTGGAGGATCGCTATCCAGGGGATGGTCGTCACGATCTTTCTGGTCTGTGTCTTGGGCAGATGTTTTTGGCGATGTTCGCGGCAAGGCAATAATCGCCTCCGCCATCGTCTCGAACTTCTCCCGATTGGCGTTGATATCAACTGCAAACTTTAGCAGTTCCGTTGTAGGCGTCGGTATGAATTTAATCCTTAGTTTCTTTCTTGCTGTCGCCTCAAGGTGTTGTGGAGGCTCCGGGTGGTTGAAGAACCAAACATCGTGGATTAGACGGTTGCGCCGTTCGCTTAACCCCTTCGCTGTTTCCGCAAATTTGCAAAGCTTATCGACCATTCCGACCGGTAGCTTTCGTAACCGTGCCAGAGAAATAAAAGCATCAAGTTTCCTTGTTATTCCGGCGATTTGGGCTGTGAAACAGATACCCCAACGAATTGGCATATCCACTAGCTTGATGGACCAGGTGTCAACCACAGATTCGAAATAAGCCCAATTGTCGGCAACGCGGCCCATTGCGGCGTAATGCCTAGATTCAACCAACTCTTCTCCCATTTTTTTAATGGCTTCGGCGTCGGTAGCCGGCAAAGATTCAAGGATCGAAATATAGTTAATCGGTAAGATTTGGTCCGGTTCATCGCTCATGCTATCCTCCTCTCATGAATAGCAAGGAAGCCGAGCAGCGTCGGACGAGCTTCTGTCGCGACTGCTTAAGACTCCTCCTCGACACGTCTAAGAGCCTAATTGGATATTTGCCTTGATCTACTTCTTGGGGAAGTCCCGAGCGAGATTATTAAGGAAGTGAGCGGCATCGGCCCCACCCGGCATTGCGCTTCGAGCGCCAACACCGATTTTAGCCTTATTCAAAACGCCGCCGATTTCGGATTCGCTCAGAGTGCCGCTAGCAACCAGCGCGTCGAGGAGGGCCGACACAATGGCCGCAGTGGCAATAGCTAGACCTTCTGGACTGGTGATTGGGTCAAGGACTGGCATTGGTCTCTCCGTCGAAATAGATGCGCTCGAAATTGCGGCTATCGTGGTCTTGAGCAATCCGAATCTCGGAAGACGCGAAAGGAAATCCCAAAGGCCTTCGATTCCCCAGCCCATTCGTGGCGCGTAGTGAAATTTGCTGATATGTCTCCAGCGTCCCTCTTCATTTCAAAGGGAATGCTCCAGTAGCCTTCCCTTCGGCGAGAAAACTCTTGTTTGCATCGAGGGCCTGCACCGTCCACTCATAGGTGTGAACCTGCCCTGTGGGTGGGCATGGACCCTGATAGCGTTCGCCGAAGGAGCCTGCCGGAATGTTGCCTGAGCCCTTATAGGGAACTTCTCCTCCCCCATGATTGAAGGAGGTTAGATTCAGGTCCACCATCCTGAAAGAAAGAGACTTCGTTCCCTGGGGAATGTTCGTGACTTTGAAGGCGGGAGGCGTCTTGGAACAGGCGCTTGTTCCTGCCCAAGTGAACTGCACCCCAAGCTGATCAGCGGCCTTAGCCAGGACCGGTGCAGAAAGAGAGGACACGATTGACAGAACAATCGCGTAACCCACACTCGCTCTCATAGGACCTCCCAACCATCTCCGACGTCGCCACTTCCAGAGTGGGGCAGCGTTGAACTTAGCCGCCATTTGGCGGCTAATATTGCTCGTCAGTTTCCAACCGATTCCCTGACATTCATAAGGTAGCCAATCACTTCCGTAGAGGCGCGGTAAAGAGAATTCGCGATTAGGTCCATTTCGGCGCGTGTGTAGGCATACGCCGGCTCATCGGCTCTGTAATCCTTTCCCTTATGATCGGGAGGGACAACGCAATAGTGAAGCGCGTCGCTTTCTTCGTGGGCGTGTGGAGAGCGCGACCATTGCATGGGTTTCACCACGCCGTGAGCCACATCGTGGCGGCGCTGGGCGTATTCCCGCAGGCGTCCCATCAATTCGTCCAATTCCCCTTCCAAGGATTGATTGGGGTGGTTCTGGAAAAATCCAGTCGCCGCGTTGCAAAGGTGCTCAGCACGCCTGGAAAACACGTTTTCGCTGCCATATTCTTGAATCGCTAATGGGTCTTGATACCTGCCAACGAAAAGGCTGAACAGGTCCGCTAGGACGAGTTCGATATTTTCCCACTCCGACGTCACGCGTCCGATGCCGGCGTAAGTATTCTCTACATTGGTGTCCCCAATCGTAGGCGTAAGAGGTCGCTCCCACGGCTTGCGAACTAAAGGTTCAAGTTTGATAGCCAAAGACATTCCTCCTGAGGTCACAAAAATCATGGCTCGGATGGTCCGCATGCCACCAAAGCCGCAAGAGGAGATGGCTCCATTGACACTCTCCCCGTGAAGAGGCTCTTCGCGACCAGGAATGAGTGAAGCTGCCCGAATGTCAAGGTAACAGCCATGTTGGGCAAGCTCAAAATTTTCCTTATGAGCAGCGAAGAAGAGCGACGGTTCTTGCGCGAAGGAAGTCGAGACGACTGACCAAGGGATTGC
>Ga0206856_10273_pt1 | contig 15864 bp, 11 predicted proteins | sample Alteio_BWOrgCont_48_FD_152630 | JGI IMG/M metagenome (GOLD analysis project Ga0206856, IMG submission 152630) | Enriched cells from forest soil in Barre Woods Harvard Forest LTER site, Petersham, Massachusetts, United States -... | ecosystem: Environmental > Terrestrial > Soil > Temperate forest >...
AGCTTACCAATCTTAAAGGATGGGATGATATGCTGGCAGTAAGGAACGGTGCCGTTTATATTGCAGATGCAGATCTGTTCACTTGTCCAAGCACTCACCTCGTTGATGGTATAGAAATGCTTGCTTCCCTATTTCATCCGGAGATATTTCCCTTGGCAAAGCAATATAAAAGCAGGTGCATGGCACTTGATAAAACAGTAATAACCACAAATAGTAAATAACATGGCAGAAAAATTTAATTACGTTACTAAGCTCGATGTAAAATTCGACCACCTCGAAAAGATGGATATTCCAGAAATGGTAAAAGCCTGCAAAGACAAATGGTTCAATCAAACCCTTACCAAGGTTAACGATAGTGTAGTAAGGCTTGGCATAGTAGAAGGAGAATACCATTGGCACAAACATGACAATGATGATGAGTTCTTCTTTGTGCTGGAAGGGCAATTGCTGATCGATCTGGAAGATAAGACCATTGATTTGAATCCAGGGCAAGGTGTAACAATTCCGAAAGGTGTAATGCACAGACCAAGAGCTCCCAAGAAAACTGTTATGTTAATGGTAGAGACAAGTGAGATACAACCAACAGGCGATTGAAAACATAATGGAAGGGGAAAGAAAAAAGAGTTGTAGCAATTGTAAAGCAGAGTTTTCTTGTTATACTAATAACTGCTGGTGCAATGAGCTTCCCCAAATAATGCCTTTTTCAGAGAATGATTGTATGTGTCCGACCTGCCTTAAAAAGACTATAGATGAAAGAATAAATAAATTGACGTAGATGATAATTGTAACCGGTGCGGCAGGATTTATAGGTAGTTGTCTCGTTAAGAAGCTCAACGACGAAAGGTTTTTCGATCTTATATTGGTGGATGATTTTTCTAATGACGAAAAGGCCCACAACCTGGAAGGAAAGACATTTAAAGAAAAAGTGCACCGGGATGATTTTCCAGAATGGTTAAAAAAGAATCAGCGGCTAGTACAATTCGTCTTTCATATTGGGGCACGAACAGATACTACAGAAATGGATGTAAAGATCTTTGACAAATTAAATCTCAATTACACCAAGCAAGTTTGGCAAATATGTGTTGAATACGGCCTGCCATTAGTGTATGCATCTTCCGCTGCAACTTATGGGGGAGGAGAACATGGCTACGAGGATGATCACAAGATCGTTGGAAAATTGAAGCCTTTAAATCCTTACGGTGCATCAAAAAACGATTTTGATAAGTGGGCGCTCAAGCAAGAGAAGTCACCCTATTTCTGGGCTGGGCTTAAGTTCTTTAATGTGTATGGTCCTAATGAATACCATAAAAAACGTATGGCATCAGTTATCTTCCATGCCTATAACCAGATCAATAGCGCTGGAGAGGTAAAGCTATTTCGCTCACATAGGCCAGATTACAAAGATGGTGAGCAAATGCGTGATTTTGTTTATGTTAAAGATGTGGTGGACGTTTGTTATTTCCTACTTCACCATCGCAAAGATTCGGGATTGTATAACCTTGGTTCAGGTAAGGCAAGAACATTCCTTGATCTTGTAAATAATATATTTTACTCTTTGGATAAAGAACCCAAAATTAAGTTTATAGATACGCCTATTGATATTCGTGATACCTATCAATATTTTACTGAAGCAAATATGGATAAGCTTAAGTCCATTGGTTTTGATCAGCCATTCAATACCCTTGAGCAGGGCATACAGGATTACGTAAAGAATTATCTTCTTGCAGGAAAGTATTACTAAGAAGAAAGCTCTTTTTTGAGAGCAATTAATTCATCTTTTATTTTTTGCAAAGATTTAAGAACTGCTTCCTGTTCTCCAATATCCTTTTTGCTTTCTCTAAAATGTTTCTTGGCTCCCTCTAAGGTAAAACCTTGTTCCTTTATAAGGTCGTGGAGTATGCGCACATGGGTAACGTCTTTTTCAGTGTAAAGCCGGTTACCACGACTGTCTTTATTGGGTTGTATCAGGGTAGGGAACTCCTTTTCCCAAAACCTGAGAAGAGAAGGAGCCACATTGAACATGTCAGCCACCTCACTTATGGAGTGATAAAGCTTTACTGTTTCTTTTTCCTTGTAAGGCATCAGTTATCTAACCCCTTGTTTAAAATTCTCGATAAATTTTTTGGTGAAGTCAGAAAGTACAAGTCTTCCGCTCATTTCAGCACGTTCACTCAAAAGTATATCCCAGTTCTCTGTTCCTTCCCAAAACACTTTTTTTAGTTGTGCCATAGCTTCAGGACTACTCACTGCTAATTTACCTGCCAGGTCGTCTACTGCTTTATCAAGTTCTGCAAGGGTGGGATATACCTCAGCATAAAGTCCTTTTTCTTTTGCCCATGTAGCGCTCATCCATTCACCCGCATTGATAGACATCTGTGCAAATGCTGATGCCCCGGTTTTTCTTTCCACAGCAGGTCCAACAACAAAAGGTCCAATGCCCACATTTAATTCGCTTAGTTTAGCAGAGGCAGCCTCGGTTGCAAATGTATAATCTGCAGCAGCGGCAATGCCAACACCACCGCCAACAGCTTTACCCTGTATGCGTGCAATTACAAATTTGGGAGCCTTGCGCATGGCATTTATTACAGCAGCAAAGCCAGAGAAGAATTTCTTTCCGGTTTCAAAATCAGCAATAGCCATAAGCTCATCAAAAGAAGCACCTGCACAGAATGTTTTTTCTCCTTCGCTTTTCAGGATAATAACTTTTGCATTCTTGTCTTTCCCGGCTTTTTCAATCTCTGCCGCAAGTGCCATTAGAAGGGAACCAGGAAGAGAATTACTTTGAGGATGAAAAAAAGAAACGGTAGCTATACCATTACTAATTATTGTCTCTACTTTACCTTGTGACATAAATTCGAATGTTAAACAGAATGGGATGCGTTTATATGAGGGTTCTCATCGAATACTTCCCCTTTTTCGCAACGGAATGTTCGCGATGGGAACCTTTGTACCAGCAATAAATTGTGTGTGGCAAAAATGATCGACCTGCCTGTTTTACTTATATCAAGCAATAGTCGCATAATGTCTTCTGATGTTTCAGGATCAAGATTACCCGTTGGTTCATCGGCTAATATTATTTCGGGGTCGTTCAGCAATGCGCGCGCAATGGCCACTCTCTGTTGTTCTCCTCCCGAAAGCTCATGAGGCATTTTAAAACCTTTGGTTTGCAATCCCACCTTATCCAGTACGTCGTTTACTCTTTCCTGCATGGCTTTTTTATCCTTCCATCCTGTAGCGCTTAGCACAAAAAATAAATTATCCTTTACGCTACGGTCCATGAGCAATTGAAAATCCTGGAATATAATTCCAAGCTTCCTTCTTAAAAGAGGTATCTGTTTGCGCTTGAGTTTTTTCAGATCGAATTCGCCTATACGGCCTTCCCCTTCAACAAGGGGTAATTCACCATACAAGGTTTCCAGCAAACTACTTTTACCACTGCCCGTTTTACCCATTAAATAAATAAACTCTCCTTTTTTTACTTCAAGATTTATGCGGCTCAGAATAAGAACTTTATCCTGGTATATGGATACATTTTTGAAATCTATGGTTACGTCCAGATGGGTCATTTTAGTTTATAATGTTCAGTAAACAATGTTACAAAAAAATGTAGTGGAGTAGAGAGCGGTCAGAACATCTTTTTTAACACCCTCAGGTTATGTGTATATCCTTGCTTTTCTTCGTTATATATTCCGAGGTGGTCAAACTTATCTACATGCACTCTGCCCGAAGCATGTATTATTTGCGAGTTCTTTAATACAATACCCACATGGGTTATTCTGCCTTCAGCATTGTCAAAAAAAGCAAGGTCTCCCGGTTCTGCTTCTTCCGGAAAGCTTAAGGCTTCTCCCAGTTCCACCTGCTGAGATGCATCTCTTGGAATACTCATTCCGTTAAGTCTGTATACCATTTGGGTTAAGCCTGAGCAGTCAATGCCCAGGGGTGTTCGCCCTCCCCATAAATAAGGTGCATTTAAAAAAGCAAATGCGTCCTGCACCAATTCATCACGTTTTATTTTGCCAGAAGGAGTAACAGTATTTCCCTGGTATTGATACTTTTTCTTTTCAATAACCAACTCTTTCCCTTTAACGAATGGCAGCAAACACCCCATTGTTATGGGGAAAGAAATATCAGACGAGACATCGGTCAAAACTCCAACAATATCCGCAGCAACTGCAGCCTGACTTTTCTTAAGCGATTGATAGGTGTCTTTCGATATGGGTAGCTGTTGTTTTCTGTCTATCCAACCCTTATAGCTATCAATACCGGAACGGATAAGAATCCAGTTTTTGTATTCTTCAAGTACCTCAAAATACTCGCCGAATAAAAGTTGGGTAACCATTTCGCTTTTATCGGAAGTGTCCTTGCGGCAAGGAACAATACTAAGATTACAAAAACCAAACGCGCTCATGAATGCTTACATGTTTTCAATTACCAGTGCACTTGCACCGCCACCGCCATTGCAAATGCCGGCCGCACCATACTTGCCTTTGTTTTGCTTAAGTACGTTTATAAGGGTAACTATAATTCTTGCTCCTGAGCATCCGAGTGGGTGCCCCAAGGAAACAGCGCCACCGTGAACATTCACTTTAGAAGGATCAATTTTCAGTAATTGATTATTGGCAATAGCAACCACAGAAAAAGCCTCGTTTATTTCAAAATAATCTATGTCAGTTATTTTAAGGTTAGCCTTGGCAATTGCTTTTGGTAATGCTTTGGATGGAGAAGTAGTGAACTTTTCAGGTGATTGTTCAGCATCTGCATATCCAATGATACGTGCCAAAGGTTTAATACCAAGCTTTTCAGCTTTCTCCTTGCTCATAAGCACCAGTGCCGCCGCTCCATCATTTAAAGTAGATGCATTGGCAGCAGTAATAGTACCGGCTTTATCAAATACAGGAGAGAGGGCAGGTATTTTTTCAAAGTTTACATTTTTATATTCTTCATCCTCGCTGAAAATAACTGCCGGTCCCTTTCGTTGCGGTATTTCTACAGGTACAACTTCGTCTTTAAAATGTCCTGCCTTCCAGGCTGAAGCAGAACGTTTATATGATTCAATTGCAAATGCATCCTGGTCCTGCCTGCTAATTCCGCATTCTTTAGCGCAAAGTTCACCTGCAACACCCATGTGTGTGTTGGTAAAAGAATCTGTTAGGCCATCGAATACCATTCCATCTATTACGGTGCCATTTCCTAAGCGGTATCCTTTTCTTGCTTTATCCAGGTAATAAGGTACCATGGACATATTTTCCATTCCACCTGCAACTACTACATCATTATCTCCGAGCATAATGCTTTGTGCTGCAAACATAATAGACTTCATTCCGGAAGCACATACTTTGTTTACGGTTGTACAAGGAACATTATCGGGCAAGCCAGCCTTTTTAGATGCCTGGCGTGCAGGAGCCTGGCCCACACCGGCCTGCAATACATTGCCCATAAAAAGTTCATTCACTTCGGAACCCTGAAGTTTGATTTTTTCCAGTGCTTGTTTTATGGCAATCGCACCCAGTTGGGTAGCCGGAACTTCTGAAAGTGCACCGCCAAAGCTGCCAATGGGTGTGCGAACTGCGGAAACAATATATACCTCTTTTGTCATAATGATTATTGGTTTTAATAAAGCAGCACAAAAATAAGCTTTTTTAAAGTGCGCCTATAGGGACAAAGTTTAGAAATAAACCTTAATTTTGAATGCTGGGGGGTTGCCCATACTTTATATGAATAAATCGGCCAAAAAAGTTACTCCTATTAAGGCATCGCCAAAACAAACTGTTGCATCTGCTTTAACGGGTCCATTTCATTTTCACGGATTAAAGTTCCATTTTGGTTTTATAGCTGCCGTGGTTGTCTTTTGTTTCACTATTTATGGCAATGGCATATCTAATGGCTTTTCACTGGATGATGAGTTCGTAATTCATGGCGATACAACAGTAGAAAAAGGAATTTCAAGTGTTCCAAAACTTTTCAAAATGCGTTATGCCTGGGATCAGAAAGGTTCTTATGGTTATCGTCCCCTGGTAAAAGCTTCATTTGCTATAGAAACCCAGGTATTCGGGGGTTCACCTCATGCAGGCCACGTGATAAATATATTAATGTATGCCTTTTTATGTGTTTTCCTGTTTTATTTCCTGCGCAAGATATTCTACGAAAAGGTAAGCGATTATTTTCTTTTGCTTTTTATAGCTATTTTTATAAGTCACCCGATTCACACAGAAGTAGTTGATAGCCTTAAGAACAGGGATGTTTTGATGGTGACCATCTTTGGTCTTTATTGCACTTTTGCCTTTGTTAAAGCCTTTGAAACAAATAATATTGTATCAAGAATTCTTTGGATAATCTCAGGAATAATATCTTTTGATCTGGGAGATTTATGTAAACCGGATGTACTTATTTACATTGCAATTACCCCACTTGTGTTGGTTTTCTTCAGTAAATTAAAGTATAAGGCCGCGGCTGTTTCTGTAATTACCATTTTTGCGGGCAGAATGCTGCTTAACAGGGCATTGCATCATATTCTGCCTCATACCCATTATCACAGAACTTTTATTTTCATTGAAGATCCTTTGCTTCATACTCACTGGTATCAGAGAATAGCGCTTGGTTTTTATTCCTTGTGGTTTTATTTACGGAAACTCATTTTTCCTAAAGATATGGTTTGCTATTACGGATATTCTACCATTAATCCTTATCCGGCTTGGACAGATGGCAGTGTGCTGATAGGAATAATTATTACCTGTATAATGTGTTATGTATGTTATAAGAACAGGAAGGAAATGGGCTTATTAATGTTTTCGCTATTACTGTTTGCAGGCACAACCTTTGCATACGTTAATATTATTGCGGTGGGCCCCGGAATTGTTGCTGACAGGTTCGACTTTATCCCATCCATAGGATTTATATTATTAGTAATGCTTTTGGGATACCACCTTCTTAAACTTCCTCTAAAAAATAAGTTGTATGGTCTTAAGGCTCAGTATCTTTACATCGCGGCCGGGGCGTTAGTTCTTATTTATTCGGGTAGAACAATTGCACGTAATCCCGATTGGGCGAGTCATTTGTCGGTATATGCGCATGACGCTAAAATAGCCCCGCATTCATCTAAATTACAGTCATTACTTGCTGCCGCCTATATACAAAAGATACAGGAGAATCCTGGAATGTCTGCAGATGAGAAGGCTCTTGATTATCAATTATCAGACGCAGCATATCGTGCCTCTGTAGATGTTTTTCCGGGTTATACAACGTCTCTTAATAACCTGGGGATGATACAATATAATTATTATAAAAACCTTAACGGGGCTATAGCATATTTTGACAAGGCCCTGAGCTTTGACAGCAATTATGCCGAAGCATATTTCAACAAGGGTGCCGCTGAAGAAACTATGGGTAAAAAAGACGAAGCTGAACAATGTTATCTGAAGGCAATAAAAGTTAAACCTGAATATTATATAACCTACGCTTATTTATCAAAACTTTATTTTTCAGAAGGTAATCTTGGTAAGGTTCTTCAAGTTAACCAGGATGCTCTTGACAAAGGATATTCATCCGATGTATTATATGTTAATATAGGAAACGTGTTTCTTGCCAGGAAAGATACGGCTAAAGCAATAGGATGTTATGAAAGGGCCCTTGCATGTTTTAGCAGAAATATCAGTTTAGCTGAATTTATTGTGAAGTACTACACAGGAAAAAACGACTTGGCCAAAGTTGAATATTACAATCAACTCATTGAGAATACAAAAGAGCAAAGCACCAGACGGAGGAAAGAAGAGTAATGATTTTTTGATTTTTTGTTTGGAAATGATACATTTGTTTACTTAATAATGCATACATGAAAAAACCGATAGTATATAGCGCTATTTTTTTGCTTTCAGTTATCCTGTCTGTTTTGCTGCTATTAAATAAGCATGTAACTCGTCATGTATTGAATAATGATTTGAAAGGTGGAGGCGAAGATATAGAAGGTTATTATGCATGGGAACACAAACGGCTGGAAGATCCTGCTACAGGTAAAATACCAAATAATATTCGTGCTTTGGAGCTGGCTTATGCAGCTACGCTTCCTTCAGATGCCTATTTATCTGATGAAAGGATAGCTTCTACGGGTTGGGCATCACGAGGTGCCTGGAATATAGGAGGAAGAACAAGGGCTTTTGCCGCTGATATAACCAATGAATCTGTTTTGCTTGCGGGAACATGTTCCGGAGGAATGTGGAGGAGCACGGATACTGGTAAAAGCTGGGCACTGGTTACGCCTTTGGCTATACAACAAGGGGTATCTTGCCTTACCCAAGATGTTCGCCCGGGGCATACGCAAGTATGGTATTATGGCTCCGGAGAAGCCGTTGGCGCTTCCGCAAGCGGGGGAGATGCTTATTTTATTGGCAACGGTATATACAGGTCTCTTGATGATGGTCAAACATGGAAATCTTTAACCGGGTCTATTACGGGTAGCTTAGGGGAGGCCGTATGGAGCATTGTTAATGATCCTCATGCTCCTGATTCTTTAAGTGTTGTATATGCTTCATCTATTGGAGGTATATACAGAACCGCGGATTCAGGCAGGGTATGGACGGAAGTATTAGGTGGGAATAGTTATTACACAGATGTGAATATTTCCGATTCAGGAATAATTTACGCCACTCTCAGCAGTGATGCTGCAGATTCTGGTCTTTGGCGCTCTACAGATGGAATTCACTTTACAAATATTACTCCGCCCGGTTTTCCAACAACATATGACCGTATTGTGGTAGGGATTTCACCTAAAGACCCTAACCAGGTATATTTTCTTGCTAATACACCCGGCTTTGGTATACCAGACACTAACTTTCAGGGCCAGGTGGAATGGAACAGTTTATGGAAGTATAAATATATTTCGGGTGATGGAAGTGGTACTGGTGGGATGTGGTTTAATTTGTCTGCTAATCTTCCTTCCCGAGGTGGTTTGTTCGATAAATATAATTGTCAGGGCTCATATGATATGGTGGTCAGGTTTTTGCCTAACGATACAGCTACTGTATTTATTGGAGGAACCGATATTTTCCGCTCTACTACTGGTTTTTTCGATACTTCCCATACTGCTCATATTGGCGGTTATGCGGTTGGTACAGGTTACCCTTTAATTAGTATTTACTACAATCACCACCCAGACCAGCATGTTATTTTCTTTTCAAACAGCAATCCATATCTTATGTATTCGGGTTGCGACGGTGGAGTTTTTAAAACGTATAATGATACAGCAAAAACTGTTTCCTGGACGCCTTTAAACAATGGATACATAACTACTATGTTCTACGCTGTTACAAGTGATCATGCAAGATCCGGAGGACAAGTAATAATTGGCGGAGCACAAGATAATAACAGTCTTTTTGATAATTCTTCGCAACAGATAAACCCTTGGACAAAACCCTTTTTTGGTGACGGTGCATATTGTTATATAGTAGATACCAGTAAAGTATTCTATTATTCAGAAGACGAGGGGAAGATTTTTAAAGCACAAATGGATACAGTTAACGGAACTGTTACAGGTTTCAGACGTATTGACCCGATCGGGGCTAAGGGATACCAGTTTGTTAATCCGTATGTAATAGATCCAAATAACAATGCCATTATGTATCTTGCAGGTGGCAAGTATTTATGGAGAAATAATAACCTGGCTGGAATACCCTATTCAAACCAATGGGATTCTATAAGCACAAACTGGGTGAGGTTTACCGACAGTGTACCTGACGCCGGTTCTACTATAACTGCTTTGGCTGTATCTACTACGCCCGCAAACCTGGTATACTATGGAACCGATCAACGATATGTATACCGTGTAAATAAAGCGAATGTGGGTACGCCAACACCGGTAGATATAACTTCTTATTCGGGTGCAAATGCATTTCCGCATGGATCATTTTATGTTAGTTGTATAACAGTTGACCCTAACAATGGTCATAACCTGATAGTTACATTCTCTAATTATAATGCACCCGGCAATATATTTTACAGTAGCGACAGTGGTGCTTCATGGAATAATGTAAGCGGCAATCTTTCCGGACATAATGGTCCCTCTGTACGTTGGGCAGCAATTCAGCATTTAACATCCGGCAACACCATATATTGGATTGGAGCAAGCACCGGTCTGTATGCTACAGATACTCTTATAGGTACTTCTACTGTTTGGGTGCAGCAGGCTACTAATACAATTGGTAATACAGTGTGCGATATGATAGACGTTCGTCCTTCAGATGGGCTCGTGTCAGTAGCTACTCATGGCCATGGCATTTATACAAGTAATATTACAAACATAAGTCAAATAGCTACGGTGCATGATTTGCAACCACATGAAATAAGTAACAACTTCAATATATATCCAAATCCTTTTGCTGAAGAGGCTTCTATAAGTTTTATCTTACCTAATTTGGGCCATGTGCAGGTAAACATATTTGATGTTCAGGGAAGACTGGTACAACAACTTGATGAAGGTGATATGCAGCCTGGCGCTCACATACTTCCATTCGACATGGCGAACCAACCCGCTGGAATTTATTTTTGTAATTTGCTAATGGGTAATTCAGCTTATACAAAGCGTGTAGTGCTGGTTAGATAAAGTATAGGAGCAGATTCATTACCTTTACGGTTCAATAAAAAAAGTAAGCAACATAGTGGTAAGGCATTGGATTAATTGTTTTCTTCTTGTAGTATCCATTTTTTTATTTTCCTGCATAAGGGCACAACAAAGTGATAACAGCCTTCACAACATTGCATTTAAACCGGGAGAAAAGATCACCTATAAGATATATTATCATTGGCATTTTGTATGGCTCGAATCGGGAAAGGTTACATTTAATGTAGCACTTAATAATTACTACAATCATCCGTGTTACTATTTTACCGGCTACGGTTCCACATATTCTAAGTACGATTGGTTTTATAAAGTACGTGATACCTTTCTTACCTACGCAGATACTGGGAGCTTGTCTTCTTTGCGCTTTATAAGATTAAGCAATGAGGGGCCAACACACGTAAGTAATGATAATGTTTTTGATAATAAACACCATAAGGTGTATTGCCTTTCTAAAAACAAGGATAATAAGTATAAGGAAGACACGGTTGGCATACCTTCATCAACATTTGATGTGTTGACCGGTGTTTATTACACTCGTTGTCTCGATTTTAGCAAATGCAGGTATAATGATACTATATCTCTAAATCTTTATTTGGATGCGCATACATACAAAATTCATATCAGGTACCGTGGTAAAGAGAACGTATCAACTTCATTCGGAAAATTCAGATGCATCAAATTCAGTGCAAATCTTATCAGCGGTACTATTTTTAAAGAAGGTGAAGAAATGACAGTATGGGTTACAGATGATGATAACAGGGTTCCGATATATATAGAAGCGCCTATCATAGTAGGTTCCGTTCGGGCCGAACTGCAATCATTTTCTAATCTTCGGAACCCGATGGATGCAAAAGTCAAGTAGTTTTGCATCATTACATGAGAAGCATAAGAAACTATAACAACAGGCCTTTATCCCAAAAAATATTGTTTTGCGGGTACGCTTCGGCTATTGTGCTTTTTTCAGCTTGTGATTCTACACGTAGGGTGCCAGAAGGTCAGTACCTGCTAACACATAATATTATTAAATACCCTATCACCCAATCTGGCAAGAAAAAAGGACTTGAAAAGGAGATAACATCGGTTACCAAGCAGGAGATTGCCAATTTGGAGATACCGCCTAAAATAGATCCACAAGCCGTATTAGCATATGTAAAACAAAAGCCTAACACAAAAATTCTGGGTAAAATACCCCTTCACCTGTTCATATATAACCTTGTTAACCCCGAAAAGGCCCAGGAGAAGAAAGTAGAAAGAGACCAGAAAATTGATGCGAAGAACAGGAAGAAGATTGCCGAAGGTAAAAAAGCCCTGACAGATGACCAGATAAAAGCCAAGAAACAAAGGCGCACCTTCAGGGAATGGCTTATGAATGCCGGAGAACCGCCTGTTATACTTGATTCGTCCCTGATGAATGCTTCATTGAAACAGGTAGGATTATTTATACAAAGCAAAGGCTATTTCAATTGTAAGGTGCGCGATTCGGTAAGCGTAAGGAATAAGAAAGCGAAGGTGTTTTATATTATAAAACATGGCATACCTTATAGAATTGATTCTTTAAAGTATAAGTGTGATGATTCTGTGATGCTTGCTAAAATATATGCCGATTCGGCAAATTGCCTTATAAACCGGGGGAATATTTATGACCAGGATGATTTTTTAAAAGAGAGAGATAGACTTACTCATTACCTGAATGATAATGGTTATTATGCTTTTTCCAAGTTATATATTCATTATGATATAGACAGCAGCATAGGGAATCACTTTATGAATATTACTATCGGTATAAGCCGCTTTGCAAAGCAGGACAGCCTTCATCCCGATTCTACCATTGAAATAGCACACCCGGTATTTCATGTAAGAAAGGTAATCGTGCAAATGCAGTTCAACCCTTCTAATACTTTATATGTGGCAAGCGATACCCTGGTTGTGAATGATTATATATTCACCTATCCAAAAGGGCAGATGGGGTTTAAGCCCTCCAGGCTTTTGCAAAAAATATTTATTAAAAAGGGTGACCTATACCGTATTTCCAATGTAGATAATACATACACTGGGCTTACTCAATTAAAAACATTTCGGTATACCAGCGTTAAATTTGTCCAGGCAGGGAACAGTAATATGCTCGATTGCTATATACAACTTATGCCTACAGTAAGGCAATCTATTGGGGTAGATGCGGTTGGGGAGAATACCGGTGGAGAACTGGGAGTGCAGGGTGATGTGATATATGAGAACAAAAATCTATTTAATGGCGCTGAAATATTTCAATTTAAACTTAAGGGCGGTCTTGAAGCTCAAACTATAGTTGGCAGTCAGCCCTCCTCCTCCAATCCCGGTGGCCTCAACAACATAGATCAGTTAAATACAGTAGATATCGGCCCCGAAATGGATCTGATAATTCCAAGGCCTTTATTCCAGTTTAAGCGGAGCGCCGATTATGATTCTACAAATGGTATGCATCGCAGATTCCTAAGATTGTGGCCCAAAGCTAATCCTCAAAGCGTTTTCAAAATTTTATATGATTACCAGGATCGCCCCACGGAATATGAAAGAAATATTTTTGGATTGGCTCACACATTTAATTTTGATCCGTTTGAAAAAAAGGACCTAAAACAATGGCATATTGAATTTAAGTTTCCCGAGGTCAACTATGTTCATGCTACCCTTTTCCCGGCTTTTCAAAATGATCTGGAGGAGACGAATAACTTCTTTTTGATAAATAGCTTTAATAATTTAGTGATACCAGATATAGGAGCTACCGTAATTTTTAATAACCAGGTTTTAACCAAACTTAGGAACTTTGATTTTTTTAAGATAAGTGCAGAGGAGTCTGGTTCACTTTTATACTTTGGTAAAATAACTACAATTGGTGGTGTTCCAATTTCACATTACCTCAAAGAAGAGTTAGATTACAGGCATTATTTTGTTCTAAGTAAGGATGATAAATTAGTATATAGGTTTTATACAGGATTTGGACAGCCATTGGCAGGAGTTCCCCAGGAATTACCCTTTGATAAAAGCTTTTGGGGTGGGGGTGCTAATGATTTGCGCGGCTGGGAGGCAAGATCACTGGGGCCGGGAGGCTATAACGGGGTAAATATTATTGACCAGATCGGTGATATTAAACTGGAATCGAACCTGGAATACCGCTTTAATGTTATCAAACTATTAGGCCTTGCACTATTTGTAGATGCCGGTAATATTTGGCTGCTTCATCCCAACCCGGCGGTGCCTAACGGAAATTTTGTATGGACTGGGCCCAACAGTTTTTATAACCAAATCGCCGTTAACACTGGTGTGGGTATACGGTTGGATTTTACATATTTCGTATTCCGGTTCGACTTTGGTGTACCTATAAGAGACCCGGCAAGGCCTCCGGGTGAGTATTGGACAATGAGTGAGATATCTCTTAATCGCATGGTGATAAACCTGGGTATTGGTTATCCTTTTTAAGCTAATAATACACGGATGCCTAAATATTATTAACTTTTATCCGTTATATACGCTGAAGAACAAAACCATTGGGAAAAAAGATCATTATAGCCATTTTATTTCTGGCATTTAGTTCTCCGTTATTTGCTCAAAAAAAGTATTTTCTTAAAATTATTGTTAAAGATACTTTGGCAGATAAGGGCTTCCGCTTGCCCGATTACCAGAAGAAATTTGATACAAGGGCATTGTGCAGGCGCGAAGTTCAGCAGATGCTTCTGAATCTTTATGATCTCTCCTATCTCTCTGCTACCGCGGATAGTGTTGTACAGGATTCTTCTTTGCTTACAGCCTATATATCATTAGGACAAAGTTACCAGTGGGCGTACCTCAACAGGGGCAATGTAGACGAAGGCGTTTTAAGCCAGACGGGATACAGGCAAAAGATATTCTTCCATAAGCCATTTTATTACACAAGTGTACATAAAATGATGGATAAAATACTCGTGGTTTATGAGGATCACGGCTATCCTTTTGCGCAAATAAAACTCGATAGTGTGAAACTCAGTGAGCGCAGTATATCTGCTTCCCTGATGATCAAAAAGAAACAAGTGGAAAAAATAGACAGCATAGAAATCAAAGGCGATCTTAAACTTGTTCCCCAGTATTTTTATGGTTACCTGGGTATTAAACCGGGCGATCTGTATGATGAATCTAAAGTAAGGGCCATAAGTGCAAGGCTTAAAGCCTTAAGTTTTCTTTACGAAACAAAACCAATGCAGGTAGTATTTGTAGAGGATAAGGTGAAGATTCTGCTTTACGTAGGAAAAAAGTCAGCTAACCAGTTTAATGGTATTGTAGGTATACTGCCTAATAGCACCGGACAAATAACATTAACCGGTGACGTGAGCTTGCAATTACAAAATTCCTTTCATCACGCGGAAGAAATAGGTTTTCATTGGCAGCATATACAGGCGCAGACAGAAAACCTTACCTTACATCTAAGCTATCCATATCTTTTCGTCACCCCAATAGGAGTAGTGGGCGACCTTAAGCTTTTTAAGCAGGATACTACATACCTGCAAATAGATTCTAAAGTAGGCCTGGAATATTTGCTTATCGGAGGTAATTACATACAGGCTTTTTATGAGAATATTACATCTTCTTTATTATCTACTTCCTTGCTGCAATCTCTTACAAGCCTTCCTCCCTATGCCGATGTAACCACTCAACTGTATGGTATTGAGTATAAAGTAAGGCAACTCGATTATATATATAATCCTCGAAAGGGTTACGAGATACTCCTTAACGCTGCGGTTGGAACCAAGATCATACATCAAAACTCCAGGCTTAACCCAATAGTATACGACAGCCTGAAGCTTAAATCCAATGAATACAAGATCAATTTAAACTCATCATTCTATATACCCGTTTATGGGCGTTATGTGTTGAAGCTGGCCTTGCAGGGAGGTTATATTGATGCTCCATCACTGCTACTGAATGACCTATACAGAATTGGTGGTTTTTCTGTATTGAGAGGTTTTGATGAGCAATCTATCTATGCATCCATTTACTCTGTAGGCACAATAGAACTGCATTATTTACTGGAACAAAACTCGTATATGTTCTTGTTTTTTGACCAGGGATGGTATAGGGAGAACACTGATATTACAAATGTTGAAGATACCCCTTATGGCTTTGGTGCAGGTATGAGTTTTCAAACCAAAGCAGGCGTTTTCTCAATCGATTATGCCTTGGGGAAACAGCTTAACGACCCTGTGAGTTTTAAAACAGGTAAAATTAACTTTGGAATAGTAAGTAGTTTC
>Ga0206856_10274_pt1 | contig 15859 bp, 10 predicted proteins | sample Alteio_BWOrgCont_48_FD_152630 | JGI IMG/M metagenome (GOLD analysis project Ga0206856, IMG submission 152630) | Enriched cells from forest soil in Barre Woods Harvard Forest LTER site, Petersham, Massachusetts, United States -... | ecosystem: Environmental > Terrestrial > Soil > Temperate forest >...
CCCAGCAGTCTCCAGCACCGGGTTCCAAGTCAAAGCGATTGCTTCTGACTTGGCTGGGAACACGACCTCGCAACTGAGCTCCGTGTACACGATCTCAAACGGCGCTCCTGTGATCTCCTACTTGAACCTCTCCAATACGGGAGCAACGACTGGCTTTGAAGCCGGTGGATCTGCACAAACGATCACTTGGACGGTGACGGGGAGTAACTTAAGCAATACTCCGATCACGTTCTCTTACACGGCGGATGGGACCACATGGAATACGATTGGAACGTACTCCAACACTGGATCATTGGGTTACACGATCCCTGCTTACACCACGACCGCATTTGCGATTAAGCTCTCGGCTACGGATCTGGCGGCCAATGTCTCTTCGAGTATCACTTCTTCGTATACAGTGGACAGCACCGCTCCGACGCTGACGATCACTTCGTTCACCACCTCTGCGAAGTATGTCGCGGGGGGATCTGTTCAGACGATTTCGTGGAATGCGGGCGATACGAATCCAAACACGATTAAACTCAGCTTCTACAATGGAACCTCTTATTCAACGATCGCCAGTGGCCTTGCGTTTACGGCAACTCCATACACGACGTTCACCATCCCATCTGGGCTCAACACTTCCAATGCGAGTATCAGCATCATCGCCGCTGACTTGGCTGGCAACTCGACCTCTGTAACTTCTTACACTTTCACTGTCGATAGTACGACTCCTGCCATCTCGGTGGTCTCGCTCACGAATATCGGAGCTTCCACTTCTGGATATGTGATGGGTGGATCGGTTCAATCCATCTCCTGGTCGACGGCAACAGGTACGAACTTAGGCAATACTCCGATCACGTTGTTTTATACGACCAACGGAACGACTTGGACCCAGATTGGAACGACGTATTCAAATGCTGCAAGTCCAGTGACCTTTACAACGGTTTCGGGCAATAGTTCTTCTTACCAGATTAAAGCAACCGTCACGAATCAGGCAGGGTCTTCGGGAAGCGGTACATCCTCCGTATTCGTTTTAGATAGCATCGCTCCGACGATGACGAACGTTGCTGTTCAATCTGGATACATCGTGGATGTAAGCTTCAGCGAAGCGATGGGAACTGGGGTGACGACGGTAGGGAACTATTCGATGTCCGGATCTGGACTCGGGACTCTCTCTTCGACTCCTTCGGCTGTTTCTATTGTCTCTGGCAATACATACGCTCTCTATTGGACAGCGGGATCTGGTAGTATGACCGCCGGCGGAGATATCGTGATTCACGTCGCAAATGCGACCGACCTCGCAGGCAACGCTGTGAATTCGACTGTCACGCAAACAGGTGCTGGGGTTGCAGCACCTCCTTACGTGGCATTCACAACTCCTACACTCGTAAGTGTGATCACCTCGGCTACTGTTGGAAGTTATCCGGTGACGGGATCTTGCTCGGTCAATTCGAATACGGTGTCTATCGTTGCTTCAATCACGACTTACACGGTGATCGCGACAGTCGCTTGTAACACCGGCACTACGCCGAATTTCTCAACGACCATGAATTTGACCACGTTGCCAGATGGAACGGTCGCGTTTAATGCAAGCTTTACGGATGCCGCCAATAACGTCGGCACTGCGACGACGGTTAATGTTCTCAAAGATACGACCCCTCCTAGTATCGCTACTTCTCTTGCTTGGAATCCTACCGGTGGAACTTATAGTGAAACCTCAAGCTCGACGGTCCATGCAACTTGGACTGGTTCTGCGTCGTCGTCACTATATGACACAAAGATCCAGCTTTACACCGGAGCGACTTGTAACTCTGCCTATAGCCTCACAGATCTGCCGACGTATTCGACAGCGAGTGCCGCTTATTCGCAGACGTATTCACCGGGTGATGGAACGTATTCATTCAAGATCCTGAGCTACGATGTTTATGGGAACTACAGCACGACCGCTTGCTCTTCTCAATTGATCGTGGATACGACCGCGCCAAGCGCTCCATCTCCTTTGACCATGGCTACTCCTTCGGCAAGTACGTCGGCTTATTCAGTGGCGACACTGGTTGGTACAACAGGCTCTGATACAGGAGCTACGGCTTCGACCACGAACGTGAGTATTACGTTTTATTTGAACGATGCTACGTGTGCGGCGGCTAATTCAGTTGCAGCTTTTGCTGGAGCTCCGGGGACGGCGTTCACAGTCACCACGAGTAGCCTGGTTAGCGGCTCTAGCCTCAAAACCTTATATTATATCACTAAGGATGCTCTCGGTAATGCAACCTCGTGTGCAACAACGGGTCTCAGTTATACTTATCAAGCCATTCCAAATGTATCTTTCACTCGCATGGGTTATACTTACCAAGAAACGGGCCCTGCAAACGTGGTGGGCACGCCAGTGAGTATTTACCGTGACGTTTGCGGTGTCGCCACGACCGTGACGATCACGACCAGTAACGTGACTGCGATCAGCGGCACGAATTATACGCTCGGAACCGCGGTCGTCACTATCGCGGCGGCAACCTGCGGAACCTATACTGTCCCTGCAAGTACTTTCAATATTCAGAACAAATCCACTGCGACGGGAGACATGTTCTTCCGCGCAGCGATTGCTGGCATCGGCAACGGCTACGCCCTCTCCATCGCATCTTCTGGACTATCTACGGGAGGCTTTCCAAGCAATCAGGTCGCTCAAGTGAACATCGTCGCCGCAAGTACCGCGGGTGACTATATGTTCAATCAACCGCTGTATACGGCGAATGAAAATGCTTCGAGTGTGACCCTTTATGTTCAAAGAGGGGGCAGCACTGCAGCTGCCTCAAGTGTCACCGTCAGTTTCGTCGATGGAACTGCAGTCGGCGGTACTGATTATGTGAATACTCCTCAAACAGTCGCTTTCAGTATCGGTGACTCAGAAGAATCGATCAGCGTGCCGATCTCGGATACCAGTTCGACGAATAATAATCTGTCGTTCTACGCAAAACTCACGAATCCATCCTCGGGAACGAAGATGAGAGACATCAGCATCGCTAAAGTCAGGATCATGGACGATAACGGCGGAACAGTTTGTACCGTCACTGCGTCTCCATACGGCGGCGGTACCGGCTCAGCGGCTACACCTTATCTCATTTGCTCTCTCACTCAGTTCACGGCTGTGGCTGCGAATTTGGGGAGCAACTTTAAACTCATGACGGATATCACTGCAACGGCCAGTCTGACGACGCTGGGTTCGCTGACCGGTAACCTCAATGGTTACGAATATGTTCTTGAGAACTACAACTACGCATCGACTGCGACGAATTCGGCGCTATTCTCCAGTGCAGGTACTTCGTCTTCGGGCAATAATTCGATCAATAATTTCAACATGCTCAATGCAAGTGTGACGAGCACGAAGGCCGGAACCAGTGCTCTCGTTGCATCGGTGAACGCTTATAATCCATCCTTTAGCAGTGATTTAGTTTCAGGTTATGTGAAGAGCACTTTCACCTTGGGAGATGCTGGATTGTTGATCGCAAATACAGCGAACGTGGGTAATGCATCCGCATTTACTATTACCAACTGCCTCACGTACGGTACATCAACTGCAACATCCACGAAAGGGAACGTCGGAGGCATGATTGGCTATCACAACGACAGCAATTCAACCACCTCGTTCTCCCACCTTTACAATATGGCGAATGTGATTGCTGCAGCTACCGCCACGGGAACCTCGGGTGTGGGTGGATTATTTGGGTCGAACAAGAGTTACAGTACGGTCACCTTCAATGATCTTGAAAACCGAGGTGTCGTCAAAGGAACCGCTCAATGTGTGGGCGGGATCATGGGAACTGATATTGCTTCGACCGCCCTTGAAACCATCACGAACGCAAGTAATTACGGACCTATCGTCGGCACCGGAGCGAATGGCGTGGGGGGTATCATTGGCAACACGGATGCGACGACGGGTCTATACATCTCTAACGCAAACAACTACGGGGCAGTGAACGGAGCCAATTATATCGGCGGAATTATCGGGTCCGCAAATATCGGACAAGCCTCAAACATTCCTGTGACGCTTGCGGGTTCATCTAACTCGGGAGCGATCTCAGCAACGACTTCTTATGCCGGTGGACTTGCCGGTGTTATTTGGCCGGAAAATGCATTCAGTGGTATTGTAGTATCGATCACGAGTTCGACCAATTCGGGCACGGTCACGGCACCGAATTTTATTGGCGGTATTGTCGGTCAATTGGCCTTCGCAAATACTTCTGCAACGAACGCAAACTACGCCTACTTGGCAAGCCTGACCAATACGGCAGCATTGACCACGACTCTAGGTGGCAATGAATACGGCGGCGGTCTGATCGGCGAATTCGTCGCAAACTCGGGCCCTGGTGCCGAGGCTTCCCTGACAATCACGGGTTCCTCAAGTACGACGGGTCTCATCACGGGCACGGCTTCATCCTACTTTGAAGGTGGTTTGATCGGCGCGCTCTTGAACTCGGGAACTGGCACAACCACAATTAATAATTCAAACTCAACGAACAACATCTCTGCGAATGATGGAGCCGGTGGCCTAGTTGGGTGGATTAATCAATCCGCAGCAGGTCAGGTTGTGATTAATAATAGTTATGCGACGGGTAACGTTTACTCGATCGGAACGGCGGCTTACCAAATGGGCGGCCTCGTGGGTTACGTAGCGATGACGGCGGGAACTTTATCTATCGTGAATAGCTATGAAACAGGGAACGTCAATGTCGGCACGACCAACACCTCGGGTGGTGGGCTGGGCACGGGCGGCGTCGCCGGTCAGATCGATATGGCGGGCGGTACACTCGTGGTCGACAGCACGTATGCTACGGGCAGCATCACAGGCTACACTGACGTCGGCGGGTTGGTTGGATTGCTGACCTATTCTGCGACGAGTTCTGTTTCTGTCATTGACTCTTATGCAAGCGGCGCCGTGGACGGAGCGGGCGCTGATACGGGTGGATTTATCGGGCTGGCAAAACAAGCGTCTGGTACGGCGACACTCAATATCACCCGAGCTTACAACGCTTGCGTCCTATCGGGTGCGAATCAGAACGGCGTATTGAACACGTCAGGCACGATTACCGCCACTTATACTGGCGTTCTCTACGAACATAGTAGTGTGGCTGGGCCGACTAACACATATTCTGAAACCGCTGCGAATATGGAAACTGAAGCGACCTTCACGACTACGGGAGCGTGGGGTTGGACTTTCGGTGGAACAAGTGCTTGGTCTACGTTTAGCACGAGTGCGGCGCCTACTCTACAGCAATAGAAACCACGGAATAATAAGAGCCTCTCGAAGCGAACCGAAATGGGTGGGTCACTGCTGACACTCCCATAAATTTAATGAGTCTGAATCGGAGCGAGTGGTAGAATGAAAAGAGCATGCGAGACATCTTAAAGAGCTTCGTTCAATCCGAGGTTTCTTCAAAATTTAGGATTCTGCTTTTTGCGGCAGTTTCGATGTCGATCTGCGCCTGTTCGAAATCCACCACAAGTGCACAGACCGCGACAGTCACTCTCTATGCCTCGCCGACGGGGAGTGGTTCCACTTGCTCACTCTCTTCGCCGTGCTCTTTGACGGGGGCACGTAATCAGGTTCGTACGATGAACGCTTCGATGACGGGCGATATTGAGGTTTCACTCATGGGCGGAACTTATACACTCACGTCGACTTTTGAATTGGACCCAAAAGACTCCGGAGAAAACGGCAACACAGTCATCTATGATGCCTATGACGGGCAAACTCCGGTTTTGAGTGGAGGACAGACCATAACGGGTTGGACTCAAGTCGATACGACTAAAAATATTTGGCAAGCCACGGCCCCGGGTTTACAGACTCGGCAATTGTACATCAACGGCAAGCGAGCGATTCGAGCGCGATCGACGAGTGGGATACCGGGGACGGTGACGCAAACGAGTACTGGATATACTACGAATGCGACGTTCACATTTGCTGTTCCGTCTGATCTCGAATTCGTTTACACAGGAACTGTGAATTCCTACACCTGGGTTGAGGATCGTTGCGGAGTTTCGAGTATCACGACGTCGGGAGGGACGACGACGATCACGATGAATCCGACCTGCTGGTCGCAAACTTCGAACTGGGGCGTCCCCACTTATTATGAAAACGCGAACGAACTCGTAGCCAGCGCAGGTCAGTGGTACTTAAACGAAACGACGGGTGTGATCAGCTACATCCCGCGTTCGGGCGAAACCATGAGTACTGCATCCGTCGTGGCGCCCGTACTCGAGATGTTGATGCTCGGAAACGGTACGACATCCAGTCCCGTTCACGACATCCAGATCAGTGGCCTGACGTTCGCTTACTCGACTTGGTTATATCCGAGTACGAATCATTGTTTTTACGATGCACAAGCGAATCAGATCACGTACTCGACGACGTCGATGTTCCCCCCGGGAGGGGTGGCGTTTCATACAGGGCAGAATTTAAAAATTCAAGGTAACTCATTCTGGCACATCGGTTCGACCGGACTTGTCTTGGATACGGGGGCCCAGGGCAACACGATTCAAGGCAACTTATTTACAGATATTTCCAGCTCTGCGGTTCGCATCGGTGATATCTTGTCGCCCAACGCTTCGTCATCGACACAAGACACGTGGAACAACGTCACGAATAATTACGTCTATCAAGCAGGAGTTGAGTACGGTGGCGCTCCTGGCATGATGGCTGGATTTGTTTCGAACACGACTTTCAGTTACAACGAGCTCGAACAGCTTCCCAATAGCGGCATCTCAATGGGTTGGGGGTGGTCGACGTCGTCTGGAACTTCGAACTATATGTCGGGGAACAAAATATTCGGCAACGCTGTTCACGATTATATGCAAAAGCTAGTGGATGGAGGAGGGATTTATACCCTGGGCAAAGTGGGCTCCTCGAGCAATCACACGGTCATCCACGATAACTATATTTATAACCAGACTAATCTTTACGCGCCTCTGTATCCGGATCAAGGGAGTGCGTATCTTGATATTTACAACAACGTCGTTGTCGCGGGAACTTTAGAATGGCTCCATATCTGGACCAGCAGTATTCATGACGTCAACGTTTATAACAACTTTAGCGATACTTCGAAAATGACGAACGCAGGTACGAATATCTCCTTGTCGAACAATAGTACGGCGGGCACTCCGTGGTCTTCAGGTGCGGAGTCAGTGATCGGCAGTGCAGGGCTTCAATCAAATTATACGGTTGTTAAAGGGTGGTTGAATAATTCGCCATAATTGGCCAAAGTATCTGAATGGAAATCTCAAGCGGCGCTCCGCGATACGCAGGCTTTTGGATTCGTTTTTTGGCTGATATCATTGATAGTACGTTGCTGACGTTCGTATCTTGGTTTTTAGAGCTCATCTGTTTGGGCGCTTTTTACTGGATCCAAGTGCTATTTCATTTTCGAGAAGGAAGTGGCTTTTGGAGCGCCTACAATCCTTTTTTCATTCAAATTCTGAATATTGGATTCTACGGCGTCGTCGCGTTCCCGTATTATGTATGGGGCCACTATCGTTATGGTACGACGGTAGGCAAAAAACCATTTCATATCTACGTCGTACAAAACGGGGATCTTTCGCCATTAACATCGAAACAATCCGTGGTGCGTTGTTTAGCTTATGTGATCTCGTATCTTCCGTTTAGTGCGGGGTTTTCGATGGCCGCCTTCCATCCGCAAAAACGAGCGTTGCATGATCTGATTGCGGGTACAGTTTCAATTCGGAGAGTCGCCACTGCTGCAATGATTTTGATTTCGATTTTTACATTGGCCTCTTCGGGGGCTCCTTCGTTAGCTCGGGCGTCCGAGGTGACTCCGGTTTTGGCGGCGTCGATGTTGAGTGCTCCTTCTCTCGGCGGCGAGTTGACCGCTGCATTGATGATCCCGGCGATCGAAGAGCATGGTTGGGTAGCAGGTCCCCGTTTGAACTTGATAGGACTCAGTAGCTCTTCCACTTCTGCTTCTCGCTTTGAGGCTGCAATCGGTGGAGAGACCGTTTTGTGGATGTTGAATGCCTTTGGCCCCGGGATCGCTGTCGACGCGATCGCTCCTACGACGGCGCAACAAGGGGTGGGCTTTCGAGTCGAGCCGTCCCTGACAACACGATTTGCTAAATACGGCGAACAAGGGGCTTGGGCGATTCGCCTTGGAGCACCTTGGGACAGTCGCTTTTCATGGGGTATAAAAGTAGGGCTCTCCTTGCAGTTTTCTAACGCAGCCGGAAGGATCCCTCTCGATTTTCTGACTCCTTAATCACGCATCGCCCATTGGGATCGTTTCTTAGTCTGGAGATTCGAATTTATATTGGAGCGGCGGCAGGATCTGATTATAATTTCAGTTCATGGGTGTTTATTCGAGATTTAAAAAAAGTGCCGAAGGCTTTAGACAACTCGTCGAGTTGCTTGAGTCTACGCCTCCTTCACGTCGCCAAAAAATGATCACGGTCGGCATGCTCGAAGATCCAGAATACACGGTCAAGGCACTCGAATACGTCATGACATTTGAAGACGTGATCGGCCTTTCGGAACCGGAGTTAGCGGAACTCATGGCGACGTTATCCCCGCGGATTGTGGCGTATGCGATCGCTTTTTTGGATAAAGAAATCCAAAAAAAATTCATTCGCTGTTCTCGCACCGCAATTGCCGACGAGTTAGAGAGCTGTTTGGAGGCCAAAATCGGAGCATCCGAAGCCAAGGGAGCTCAACTGCGACTCATTGTGGCAACCAGAGAGCTCGAAAAGAAGGGCCTCGTTCGAAAAAAACAAATCCCTCTGCACGTAAAATAAGGGAACTTCCTACCCTCTTGACAACCCTTTGAAATACTCACTACGCTTATCATATGGGACTCATGATGAGTCCTGGTTATTCGGCAACAGGAGGTCTCCATGGCTTTCCTCGCAATAGGTCCTCTCTTCCTCACCGTCACTCATCGACACCGTTATTGGCGAGCCTGAGTTTTAGCCGTCCGTTTCGCACACCCTCGAAAATCGCTGCCAAAAAAGGAGATCGTATGAAATTCACGAGCACAACGGCTTATAGAGTATTGGTTTGCCTAGGCTTGATTTTTTCGTCCCATGCTTTTGCAATCGGTGGAGGAGATCCTTCTCGCGGATTGGCCATGGAAAGTGAGAGTCGCCCCTCGGTACAGGCTCCGAGTATCAAAATCGAGGGCAAGCTTTTTTGCAAAGTCCCGGCTTTTGGGGGCGCTCAATCTTGTCTTCTCGAGATCGCAGAACACAAAAGTGGCAGGACTTTTAGACTTATCGGGGATCGATCCGCGATGCGCCTTTACCAGACGGGAAACCTAAACGTCGCCGTCGAAGGTACGCTTCAGGACTCTGAAACCATTGCCGTCAATAAGACTGAAGTTCTTTGAACTTGAGAATCCTCCTCAATCCGGTTAATTCTTGAGGATGCTCAAATTCGATAAACAGAAGTTTCTCCAGATTGCTAAAACCCAGGGTGCCTCATCGGCGATCACTGCGCTTCATCGTGAGCTTGGGGGCCAGTCAGGGATGGAGTTTCAGGCGTTTGAAGGCCAAAAAGGCTGGCAGCCCGAAGCATGGGAGGACATCAAAGCCGTTCGCGAGTTCTCGCGTGAGCTTTGGGCCATTGACTTGGATTCTATTAAGAACAAGTAATTCAATCGCCAGTCTTGTCAACTATAAAGAAATAGTTAAGTTAAAAAAATAAGATATAAATATCATATAGTTAAGATATAAAATAGTTGATGTTTTAAGTCAGATATCCATCGAATTTGGCGTAGAATGGTTGATAGGTAACTGAATCATTACAGATTCATCCTAGGAGACCGTGAATTGAGATGGGCAAGCATATTTACACAACAGCAGCATTCGCAGTTTTTTCTGCGCTGACTTTTGCCTCCTGCCTTCCGGCAGAGACAGCTCCGCCGTCTCCGACTGCTACGGCCGCTGCCCCGGATTTGACCTTCGGAGGTGCGACATCTGCCTCGGACTTAAACGGAACGACGATTCAGGTCAATTGGAGTGCCGGTACTGGGCAGGCCATTACAGGTTACAAGGTTTATGAAGTGAATTCAGACTCGTCGCTCTCAACGGTGGGAAACGTTTCGAGTACTTCGACTTCGTATGTGATCGCAGGTCTCACGGCTGGAACTTTTCATAGCTATATTGTCCGTGCAGTCGATTCTGCAGGTGACACGGACGGCAACGGCGTGACCGTCTCGGCTCTGGCTTATGCGGGCATCACGGGAGTTTCCTCCGCGACGACCACGGGACTGGTCGTCACTGTTTCGCGATCGAATGCAGCTTCAGCCGTGCACATTTATTGTGCTCCTTCTCGATCTGGCGTTTACAGCCTCGTTGGGAGTGTCGGCGGAGAAGCTGGACTTGCAACTCTAACCGGTTTGTACTCCGGGACGACTTACACTTGTTATGCACTGGGAGTTGGTCCGACGGGAGTTGAAGATTCAAATACGGCAACGGTCACGGGTCAGACGACGAGTTTCAGCTCAACACTCTATCAGGGTGTTCTCGCTGTTTCTGCTTACGGTGCTGCTCCAGTTGCGCCGACCGGAACGCCTACTTCTGCTCAGGTCACTGTGACGTGGAAAGGTTTTACCAGCGCTCGTTCAACCACTCAATACGCACTCGTTCGTACGTCGGTGGGGAACACTTTGGATATGACCACGACAACGGCCTGTACGGCGGCGTCGGTCACCTCATGCTTAGTTTGCACTGTGACGGGTTCGGGTGCTCAGGGATGTACCGACACCAATGTCGGGCCTTCGCCCTCTACCTATGATTATGCGGTGACGGAGATGCCCGGCGGTTGGGTTGAAGAAACTCCGGTGGCCGGTGATAGCGTTTACAGAATCACGGTCGAGATCCCTCCAGAAAATATGGTCCTCGTTCATCGAGATGCTGCGAACGCCGAAATATGCGCACTCATGAACAAGCAATCGGATCCTTTTAATCATCAACGTTGCGCCTACACAGGATTGGGTGCGACTCCTTACAATTCAAATCCATTGGGATCTCCTCTTAATTTGACGACGGGCTACTATGATTTTGGCTATGATCTGTTTGTGGATCGCTGGACAGCGGCCTGCAATTGGACGGCATCAGCTTGTGTGGGCGCCGGGTCCGGTAACAATGATTGTTGGGGTTCGTCGGTTCCAGGCATGACAGCGACAGCTGGAACCGTCTATTATTCGGTAAATAATGCATCCTGTTGGGTCAACCTCACGGGAACCTCAAGTGGTTGGCAACAAACTGCCGCAAATACCTTGTCATCGGATGGCGTCGCTATCATTTCTCCAACCTATTTTGCGAAGATGTATACGGTTCAACCCAGTACCACGAAACGTAAACCCCCTATTACGGCGGTTGATCAGATCTCCGCCTATGCGGTTTGCAATTCAGTTTCCGATCCTGACTATGGTGCGAAGCGCCTGTTGAGACGTCGTGAATACATTGCTGCGGCGGCTCCGCCCTGGATGCCGGGAGAACCGGGGGCAAGGAGTGACAGCGCGACTTTGACTCTCCAGTCTTATTCTGCGAATGCTTCGCCCGCTTACGGTTGCAATGCTTATGGGCATAGCACGACAGAGCAGAACGGCACTTATAATGGGGTTGGCTACAATACTACGCAAAATACTTTCACGACGGGAGCTAGTTTTGCTTCCACTTTTAATTCGAATGATTTGTCGGGTGGTACCGGCGGAGGTCAGGGAATTTTTGTCCTGGGAAGTATCGAAACCAGTAAGTGCGTTTCGAGATTTGGTCTGCAGGATTATGTCGGCAACGTTGAGCAGTGGGTGTCGGACCAATTAGCCAGCTGTAACGAGACGGCACAAACATGTATTGGCGGTGTTTCGAATTTGGATGGCGGCAATATCGATTTTAACGGGTTCGAGTTCGATGGCGTTCAAGCACCTGGAGCCATGACTGGTGGGCAAGTAGCCGGTACTTATGGTTACACCAATTCGTGGCAGATCTCGAACGTTCTGACGATGTTGGATACGAGTAACGGAGGATTTGGTGCAGCTAATTTTTCTGTGCCCTTTGGCATGGCTTTGGTGGGCACGGATAGCGGCAATGCATTAAGCATTATTAACGGCGCTTTTCCAGCGACAAAACTTCATGCGGCGATGACGATAGTCAACACAAACAGTGGTGCCTTTACTCGTTCCATGGCTGTTGGCGGGGCATGGAACTTCCAATTTCCGAATAACGACCGATTCACCTCGGATTTTGGGCAGGCTGATACGGGCGAAGGTAACTGGGGACCCTACAACGGTTTCCGGTGTGCAGTTCCTGCTCAATGAGTAGAATCAAAAATACTTAGGTTAAGTCGGGCTGAAAGTTCCTCACACACTTTGATCCCACGCACGCTGTGCCCACGAGAATCAAGTAGCGGGGAGTAAACTGCAATCCCCATCTGTCCTGGAACGACGGCGAGAATCCCTCCGCTCACCCCACTTTTTGCTGGGAAGCCCACGCTATATGCCCATTCTCCGGACGAATCATACATCCCGCACGTGAACATGAGGCTGAGAAGATCGCGAACGAATTCGGATCGGATCGCCCTCTCGCCAGTCGTCGGGTGGGCCCCGCCGTTGGCAAGAGTCGCGGCCATCGAACTCAAATCCCGCGCATTCATCGCAATCGAACACTGCTGGAAATACAAATCCAAAACATCGTCCAACACGGCATCATGACTGAGCACCTGAAAATGTCTCAATAAGTGCGCAATCGCTCGATTGCGATGGCCCGTGTTTCTCTCGGAAATAAAAACAGGGACGTCCAAATGCGGCGTTCGGCCCAAGTATCGCGAAAAAAGACCGAGGATTCGATTCAGTTTCTCAGCGGAGCTGGCTCCTTGAATAAAACTCGTCACCGCAATGGCTCCGGAGTTGATCATGGGATTGTAGGGGCGATGGGAGTTTTCCTCGAGTTCGACAATCGAATTAAATGCATCGCCCGTCGGTTCGACGCCGACTTTGGATCGCAAAAAGTCTCGGCCCAGATCCTCGAGTGCGAGACCGTAAACAAAAGGCTTTGAGATGGATTGAATTGTGAATTCTTTTTGAAAGTCGCCAACCGAAAACGTCTCGCCAGAGCAGGTCGTGACAGCGATTCCAAACTCATCTGGGCGCGCTTTTGAGAGTTCGGGGATGTAATCGGCGATTTTCCCTTGTCGAAGGGGGAGGTATTTCGAGTGCAGCTCTTCGAGGAATGCAGTGGAAAGCACGGTCATAGATTTTCTTTCAATTTCTTTGCGATGTTTTCGAGTGCATCGGACGCAGCATTCGCCGGATCGGCGTGCGAAAAGCCCATCGCATGTCCATCTCCCGTAAACCTCGGAGCGATATGGAGATGAGTATGGCCGACTTCCTGGCCTGCCACGGTTCCGTCGGACAGGAAAATATTAGCGCCTTCGCACCGCAAGACCGTGTTCACGTTTCGTGTGCGCATCGCTCGATAGATTCGATTCGCGATTTTTAAAAGATGCGCAGCCGTATCCTCATTCACCTCGAAAAATCTTTCTGCGTGCACTTTTGGAACGACCAGTACATGTCCCGGGTTGATGGGATGAATGTCGAGAAAAGCGACACACTGATCGTCATTGTAGACCTGATGAGATTTCATCTGTCCCGCGGCTATTTTACAAAAAATACAGTTTGATGATGATGGTGTAGTGCTCATATCGAGCAGTGAAATTACTCGACCCCTAGATAGGACGCAAGCATGGAACATGTTTTCAGGGCGGGCGTTTTCAGAAAATGGGACACGCGGGTAATTGGCATAAGCGCTGCATTGAAGGCCTCAAGAAAACAACAACGGGAGATGAGGACAATGATGATGAAATCTAAAATGGGCATGTTTATGGGCTTTCTTGCACTACTGGTGTCTGCGAATACGAATGCAGTGGCAGATTCGAATGGTACCCAAATGGATTGTATTTTCGGACTGGATGGCCGATTTTTGCACTCCGAAGAGGTTCGCGACGAAGTTCATCGGGACGAAATGCTTCGTCGCTGTATCGGCGAAGGTCAAGGTCGGGAGAAGACTAAGCTGAGTGACGCAGATTCGTCGGATGAAAGTCCGACTGCCCAGATTAACGAGTGAGACACAAAAAAATAGGGGCTGACCCAGAAGGTTAGCCCCTATTCAATTTAGTGATATCTGCGATCCCGCTTAGTAGCCAGGTGTGCAGTCAACCAAGGTACAGCCTTGGTCGCCATTGGTTTCGGAGTAGCAACGATCGAGCGAAGCATCTTCGATATTCACGATTTGTTGCTGATAGTCCCATCCGCGGAATCCATCTTCAGTGACTGGGAAAAAGTCACCATTGGAGTCTTCAGACGTACACGTCACGAGTTGAACACTTGCCCAATTCCAATCATAAATCGGACGTTCAAACACAGGGTGTCCCCAGTGTGGCCAAGGATAATATCCGCCATGAACAGGGTAAGGATCATGCATATGACCGGGGAATCCAGGACCAGGATGTGGGCCGGGATAAGGATAGTGTGGGCCTGGATAAACAGGGCCTGGTCCAGGATGTGGGCCTGGATAAACAGGGCCTGGTCCAGGATGTGGACCTGGATAAACAGGGCCTGGTCCAGGATGTGGACCTGGATAAACAGGACCTGGTCCAGGATGTGGGCCTGGATAAACGGGACCTGGTCCAGGATGTGGACCTGGAGCTGGACCTGGTCCAGGATGCGGACCTGGGCCCGGTCCGTGACCACCGCCAACAGGACCGAATCCCTCTACGCTTTCAGTTTCTGTAGATCCGAACTGTGCAGAAATATTTTCTGGTGAGGAAGCTTGCCAAGAGTTTTCTGAGCCTGGATTTGCTTCGCCAGTGAGTTCACTAGCCCAACCCGAGTAAGCACCCAAAGTGCTGACTACGAGGGCGATCGTGAACGAGGTTTTGATTTTCATATACGAGTACTCCTATAAGTAACTGCAATTAGTAAAACAACAGTGTCGCGGACTAAGCACAAAAGGTGCCAAAAAGTTTTAAATGGAAGGAAAATGCGGTATTTTTTTTCGTGAAAAACACCGGGAAAAAGGCTGATTTTGTGAAGGATTGGAACGCTCTTTAGTTGATTATTATGGTTGGTTACATTCTGGCATCGTCATTTTGGTAAAAAGTTCCGAGTCGATTGCATTTTTGACTCGAATTTCAAAAATAAAGAAGGGGCTCACCCAGAAGGCGAGCCCCCAATCTTCACAACATTTCGTTCGACGATTTACATCGCGTCGCGATTTTTCTTAATAGCCAGGAGTGCAGTCGACGAGGACGCAACCCACATCTCCGTTTGTTTCGGAGAAGCAGCGATCAAGTGACGCGTCTTCAATTTCAGCAACTCGATCTTCGTAAGTGACCCCTACGTAGCCGTCTTCGGTGACCGGAAAGAGATCGCCGTTCGAGTTTTCAGAAGTACAGGTGACGACCGTGACGCGTTCCCAATCCCAATCGAAAATCGGGCGATCGAAGAACGGGTGTCCCCAGTGCGGCCAAGGATAGTATCCACCATGAGCAGGGTATGGGTCATAAACATGGCCGGGATATTCAGGACCGGGATGCGGACCAGGATACGGATAGTGTGGACCAGGATAACCGGCGTGTGGACCGGGATAAACAGGACCCGGATGTGGGCCAGGTGCTACGGGACCAGGACCAGGATGTGGACCAGGTGCTACGGGGCCAGGACCCGGATGTGGGCCAGGTGCTACGGGACCAGGACCCGGATGTGGACCAGGTGCTACGGGGCCAGGACCCGGATGTGGACCAGGTGCTACGGGACCGGGACCAGGATGTGGACCAGGTGCTACGGGGCCAGGACCCGGATGTGGACCAGGTGCTACGGGA